>Ga0207657_10005176_pt1 | contig 13680 bp, 17 predicted proteins | sample KBSC33metaG_FD_184316 | JGI IMG/M metagenome (GOLD analysis project Ga0207657, IMG submission 184316) | Corn rhizosphere microbial communities from Kellogg Biological Station, Michigan, USA - KBS C3-3 metaG (SPAdes) (version 2) | ecosystem: Host-associated > Plants > Roots > Rhizosphere > Soil ... | reverse complement strand
GAGGAAGTGGTGCGCGACGTGCTGCTCGCCGCCCAGCCGAACAAGCGCTTCGCCGAGGTGGAGGAACTGGGCGCGCTCGCCGTCTTCCTCTGCGGCCCCGGCGGCCGCTCGATCACCGGAACCGCGCTGCCGGTCGACGGCGGCTGGACGGCGCACTGACGATGGCGACTGAGGCGCCCCCGTGCGGGCTTCGGCCGGATCTCTCGGCCGTCCTCGCTTTCCTCTCCCCCTCCCTGCAAGGGAGGCGCCAGGGGTGGGTAGGCGAGCAAAGCGAGCCTCCTGCGGCCTGCGCCATGACCCGCCTTCGGCGGACCCACCCCCAGCCCCTCCCTTTCAGGGAGGGGAGTGGAGTCCTCGCCGAGCTCTCGCGCTTCGGGAGGCCGCAATGAGCCGGCCCCATGTCGTGATCGTCGGCGCCGGCTTCGGCGGGCTCGCCGCAGCCCAGGCGCTGGCTAGCCAGGAGGTCGACGTGACCATCGTCGACCGCCGCAACCACCACCTGTTCCAGCCTTTGCTCTACCAGGTCGCGACGGCCGCCCTGTCGCCTGCCGACATCGCCGCGCCGATCCGCGCGATCCTCGCCAAGGCGAAGAACGTCCGCGTCCTGCTCGACGAGGTGCGCGGCGTCCGCGCCGCCACGCGGGAGGTGCAGCTCGCCGGCAGCGGGACGCTCGGCTACGATTGGCTCGTCGTCGCCACCGGCGCCCGCCACTCCTATTTCGGCCGCGACGATTGGGCGGCCCACGCGCCCGGCCTCAAGACCATCGAGGACGCGACCGCGATCCGCCGCAAGGTGCTGCTGGCGCTCGAGCGCGCCGAGACCGAGACCGACAAGGCGCGGCGCGACGCGCTCCTCACCTTCGTCGTCATCGGCGGCGGCCCGACCGGGGTCGAGATGGCCGGCGCCATTGCCGAGCTCGCCCGCAAGTCGGTGTCGCGCGACTTCCGCTCGATCACCCCGCATTGCTCGCGCGTCGTGCTCATCGAGGCGGCGCCGCGCCTGCTCGGCGGTTTTCCCGAGCGCCTCTCCGCCAAGGCGGAGGAGGCGGTCGCGCAGCTCGGCGTCGACGTGCGGCTCGGCCGACCGGTCGCCGACATAGGTCCCGCCCACGTCCGCATCGGCGACGAGCGGATCGACGCCCATACCATTATCTGGGCGGCCGGCGTGCAGGCGAGCCCCGCCGCCGCCTGGCTCCACGCGCCGTCCGACCGCGCCGGCCGCATCGTCGTGGGTCCAGGCCTGCTCGTGCCGGGCGAGACCCGGATATTCGCGATCGGCGACACCGCCGCCTGCCCTGGCGCGGAAGGCCGCCCGCTGCCCGGGATCGCGCCCGTCGCCAAGCAGCAGGGCCGCTACGTCGCCCGCCGCATCCTCGGGCACGCGCTGGGGCCGTTCCGCTACCGCGACTACGGGGCGATGGCGACCATCGGCCGCCGCCGCGCCGTCGCCGATTTCGGCCGGCTGCGCCTCAGCGGCTTGCCCGCCTGGCTGCTGTGGTGCGTCGTCCACATCTGGTTCCTGGTCGGCTTCAGGAGCCGCCTCGCCGTCGGCCTACGCTGGGCCTGGAACTACCTCACCTTCGAACGCAGCGCCCGCCTCATCACGAGCGACATCGCCCCGCCCGCGCCCAAGCCGGCGCGCGCCCTCGAGGCGGCTTGAAAGGACAGGACATGACTATCCGACACGACGTCAAGGAGCTCGGCCAGACCGTGCTCGTCCTCCAGGGCGGCGGCGCCCTGGGCGCCTACCAGGTCGGCGTCTACCAGGCGCTGCACGAGGCCGGGGTCGAACCCGATTGGGTGATCGGCACCTCGATCGGCGCGATCAACGCGGCCCTCATCGCAGGCGCCAGGCGCGGCGAGCGGATCGACAAGCTCGACGAATTCTGGCGCCGCGTCGAGCACGGCCGGATGTTCGGCGCCCCGCTCCCCGCCTGGGCGAGCGCGGCAATGCGCAACGCCGCGGCCCTTACCGCCGGCATCCCCGCCTTCTTCCGTCCCAATCCGCTCGCCTTCCTGAGCCCCCACGCGCCGCTGGGGCCGGAAGACGCCGGCTATTATTCGGTGGCGCCGTTGCGCGAGACGCTCTCCGAACTGGTCGACCTCGATGAGCTCAACGGCGGCGCCACCCGCATCACCGTCGGTGCGTCGAACGTGCGGACCAGCGAGATGCGCTATTTCGACAGCCGCGACATGCCGCTCGGCCTCGACCACGTCCTCGCGTCCGGCGCCCTGCCGCCCGCCTTCCCGGCGGTGCGAATCGACGGGGATCTTTACTGGGATGGTGGCATCCTCTCCAACACCCCCGTCGAAGTCGTGTTCGACGACGCGCCGCGGCGCAGCGGCCTCGTCTTCGCGGTGCACATCTGGAATCCGCACGGTCCGGAGCCGGAGACGATCTGGGAGGTCATGAACCGGCAGAAGGACGTCCAATATTCGAGCCGGGCGGTTGCCCAGATCAACCGCCAGCGCCAGCTCCACCGCCTGCGCCACATCGTCGCCGAGCTCGCCGCGATGCTTCCCGAGGAGCGGCGGCGCGACAACCGCGTGGCGGAGATGGCGAGCTACGGCTGCCTGACCCGGATGCACGTCGTCCGCCTGCTCGCCCCCGCGCTCGATTATGAGGACCACGCCAAGGACATCGACTTCAGCCCGGAAGGTATCGCCCGCCGCCGCGAGGCCGGTTACCGCCACACGATGGAGACGCTGGAGAAGGCCCCCTGGCGAGCCCCCGTGGACGCCACGGAAGGCTTCATTCTCCATGAGGCCTGCGCCGGAGAGATGGTGGAGATCTCCTCCGCCGCCTGATCGCCTCGACTTTATCCCACGCTTTCGATCCGCGACTCAGCCTGTGTTCGACCCGGCTGGTCGTCTTTAGGACCCGAGAGCGCGCCGCCGCTCTTTGGCGTCGTCGTCGCTTGGCCTATTCAATGGACATGCGGACGACAAAACTTCTCCTTTGTTTCGCGGCCTTTGCCGCGCAGCCGGCCTTGGCGCAGGTGCAGGCGCCCGGCAATTGGGCTCCAGCTTCGGCGCCCCCGCTCCAGCAGTTGGAGCAGCGCCTCGCCGCGACGGCGCGAGACAATCCCGGCCAGTTCGGGATTGCGGCGATGGACCTGTCGACCGGCCGGTCGGTGAGCTTCAACGGCGCCACCCCCTTCCCGATGGCGAGCACGGTCAAGGTCGCGGTCGCGGCGACCTATCTGTCCGAGGTCGACGCCGGCCGCCGCACCCTCGGCGATCCGGTCGCGGGCACTACCGCCGAAGCCCTGATGAACCGGATGCTGATCCACAGCGACAACGTCGCGACCGACCAGCTCATCGCCGCGCTCGGCGGCCCCGCGACGGTCAATAACTGGCTCCATGCAAACAATCTGAGCGGCATCCGTGTCGATCGGACGATCGCGCAGCTGCTCGCAGCGAAACGCGATCTCCATGATGTGCGGGATTCGAGCACGCCAGAGGCGATGATCGCGCTGCTCCGGCTGATCGACACCGGTCAGGCGCTGAAGCCGGAAAGCCGTCTCGTGCTCCTCGACATCATGAGCCGTTGCGCGACGGGTCGGAACAGGATCCGGGCGCTGCTCCCGGCCGGCGTACGGGTGGAGCACAAGACGGGGACGCTGAACGGCTTCTCGGGAGACGTCGCGTTCGTCACCCTTCCCGACGGGCGCCGCATCGCGATGGCGATGTTCGCGCGCGGCGGCGACAATCGGCCGGGCGTGATCGCCACCCTCGCACGCGCCATCTACGACGGTTATGCCGCCGCCCCGCCGGAGACGGCGGCCTTCGGGGCGATGGGCGGCGGGAGCGTGTCGAGCCGCCGCTGACGGCGCCGTCCGCCCTAATCCGCCGCTCACGGACATTTTGTCCGGAGTGCGCCGGAAGTTTCCAGAACCGTCCCCGTGGTCTTGGCGACGCCCTCGCGGCATCTCCAGCGCCGATTTGGCGGTGAGCGATGCGCCGGGAGGGCGCCCGCCCCGCGTGCATTCGGGAGGGTAAAAATGGCAACCTTGGCGGCAGGCGCCGCGCGCTCCGGCGCGACGGCGGAGCAGCGCTTCTTCATGACCTCGGCGGTGGCGATGGCGATCGTCATCATCGCCGGCTTCTCGCTGAACGCCGCGATGGGCCGCTCAAGTTTCGGTGCGCCGCTCTCGGTGCACGTGCACGGCTTGCTCTTCATGGGCTGGCTCGGCCTGTACGTGACCCAGAACGCGCTGGTCGCGACGGGGAACGTCGCTGTCCACCGTCGACTCGGCTGGATCTCTGCGCTTTGGGTGCCGGCGATGATCCTCGCAGCGCTCTACGTGATCGTCGCGATGGTGCGGCGGGGCGCCGTGCCGTTCTTCTTCACGCCCATCTACTTCCTCACCATGGACACGATGATCCTGGTGAGCTTCGTCGCCCTTACGGCCGCCGCCATTCGCCTCCGGCGGCGGACGGATTGGCACCGGCGGCTGATGTTCTGCGGGATGGCCGTGTTCACGGGCAACGGCCTCGGCCGGCTGCTGCCTATGCCGCTCCTCATTCCCTACGCCGGCGAGGCCGCGGTCGCGGCGTCCCTCGCCTTCCCGATCTGGGGCATGATCTCCGACCGCCGGCGCGACGGACGCATCCACCCGGCCTGGTGGTGGGGCCTCGCTGCGATCCTGGGCGGGCAGGTCATCGCCGAGATGATCGCCGGCTCGCCGCTCGGTCTGTCGCTCTACAATATGGTAGCGGCGGGCTCCCCGGGCGCCCATGTCGCGGCCACCGCCTATCCGGCCATGCCTGTCGGCTGAGCGGCGGTTGCCGGAGGGGCGGCGAGGTTCTAGTCGCAACCGCATGACCGATCGCCCCGAACCCGCCGACGGCGACCTTGTCCGGCCTGCGCCCAAGCTGCCGGTGCCGCCGGAGGTCGCCGACGCGGTGCGCACCCTCATCCGCTGGGCCGGGGACGATCCGGACCGCGAGGGCCTTCTCGACACGCCCGCCCGCGTCGCCCGCGCCTGGAAGGAATATGCGCGGGGGTACGAGGAAGACCCGGCGCACCATCTCAGCCGCACGTTCGAGGAGGTAGGCGGCTATGACGAGATCGTGCTTCTGAAGGACATTCCCTTCCAGTCCCATTGCGAGCACCACCTCGCGCCGATCATCGGCAAGGCGTCGATCGCCTACCTCCCGAACGAGCGCGTGGTCGGCATTTCCAAGCTCGCCCGCGTCCTCCACGGCTTCGCGCGGCGCCTCCAGGTCCAGGAGCGCCTGACGGCGCAGGTCGCCGACTGCATCTGGGAACATCTCCAGCCCCAGGGTGTCGCCGTCGTCATCGAGGCGAGCCACGCCTGCATGACCGCTCGAGGCGTGCAGACGCCCGGCGTGATGATGACGACCAGCCGGATGATGGGCGTGTTCAGGGACGACGAGCGGAGCCGCCGCGAAGTCCTGGCGCTGATGGGCTATTAAGCTCCTCCGCGGAGCTACAAGGCCTCCAGCACCGCGCGCCTCAGCGCTTCCATCCCGAGCCCCGTCTCGCTCGACGTCGCGATCACCTCCGGATGCGCCGCGGGCCGCTTGCGCGCCTCCGCCTCGGTTGCCGCCTTCACTTCCGCCAGCTCCGTCGCCTTTACCTTGTCGGCCTTGGTGAGGACCAGCCGATAGCCGACCGCGGCGTCGTCGAGCATCTTCAGGATTTCGTGATCGACCTCCTTGAGGCCGTGGCGGCTGTCCACCAGCACGAGCGCCCGCTTCAGCACGGCCCGCCCGCGCAGATAGTCGTTGATCAGGAAGCGCCATTTCCTGACCACGTCCTTGGGCGCCTTGGCGAAGCCGTAGCCGGGCATGTCGACGAGGCGCAGCCGCAAGGGTTCGCCGACGTCGAAGAAGTTCAGCTCCTGCGTCCGGCCCGGCGTGTTCGACGTGCGGGCAAGGCCGGTGCGGTTGGTGAGCCGGTTGAGCAGCGACGACTTGCCGACGTTGGAGCGGCCGGCGAACGCCACTTCCGGCGCGTCCGGATCGGGCAGGAACTTCAGCGCCGGCGCGGACTTGAGGAACGCCACCGGCCCGGAAAACAGCTTCCGGGCCAGCACGTCCAGTTCATCGTCGGCGGCCTCGTCGCTCATTTGCGCGCGATCGGCTTCGCTTCGATCACGTCGGACGAATGGCCGGTGCCGTAGCGCCGGTTCAGCCAGGCCTGCTGGGCGAGGCCGAACAGGTTGTTGCAGACGTAATAGAGCTGCAGCCCCGCCGCGAAAGGCGCGAAGATGAACATCATGAACCAGGGCATGATGCTCATCATCTGCTTCTGCACCGGGTCCGCGGGCGGCGGGTTGAGCCGAGTCTGCACGTACATGGTGATGCCGAAAAGGATCGGCAGCACGCCGAGCGCGAGATAGGCGGGCGGCGTGAAGTGGAGGAAGCCGAAGAGGTTGACCGGCGTCATCGGATCGGGCGCGGAGAGGTCCTTGATCCACAGCGCGAACGGCTTGTGGCGCATCTCCACCGAGACCATCAGCGTCTTGTAGAGCGCATAGAAGATCGGGATTTGGATGAGGATCGGCAGGCACCCGGCCATCGGGTTCACCTTCTCCTCCTGGTAAAGTTTCAGCATCTCCTGCTGGAGGCGCGGCTTGTCCTCCTTGTGCCGCTCCTGCAGCGCCTTCATCTTCGGCTGAAGCACCTTCATCGCCGCCATCGAGCGGAACTGCTTCTGCGCGATCGGGAACATGATCGTACGCACGATGACGGTGAGGCAAATGATGGCCACGCCGAAATTGCCGATCTGCTCGTAGAGCCACAGGAGCAGCCGGAAGATCGGCTTCATGAACCATTCGAACCAACCCCAGTCGATCGCCTTGTCGAACTTCGCCACCCCTTCGTTGGTGTAGCGGTCGAGCAGGCGCATCTCCTTGGCGCCGGCGAAGATGCGGGAGGAATAGGAAAGCGCCTTGCCGGGCGCCACGATCGCCGGCGCGGGGGTGTAGTCCGCCTGGAAGCTGCCGTTGGGCCCGGGCTGGAGCGAGGCTTGGACGGCGCCGTTCTGGTCCGGGACGACGGCCGTCAGCCAATATTTGTCGGTGAAGCCGAGCCAGCCCCCCGTGGTGGAGAAGCTCTGCGCGCCCTTCTTCTGGAGGTCGGCATAGGTCCAGCCGTAATTGGCCTTGCCGTCGAACACCCCCATGGGGCCGACGTGCATCGTCCAGCTGCTGACATCCTTCGAGGCCGCGGCCCGGCTGACGAGGGCGTAGGGGCGCACGGCGACGGGAGTCGCAGCGCCGTTCGAGACCGTCTGCCGGACCGAAAACATGTAGCCGTCATCGACGGAGAGGCCGATATCGAAGCGCTGACCGGTGGGATTGGTCCAGCTGAGCGTCACCGGGCTCCCCGGCGCCAGGCGCGTGCTGCTGGCCGTCCACACCGTGTTCGCGTCCGGGAGGGCGACGCCGTCGCCGGCCCAGCCGATGCGAGCGAAATAGGCGTCCGGCGCCCCGGCGGGAGAGAGGAGGCGGATCGCGGGCGAATCCTTGGCAATCGATTCGCGATGCTTGGCCAGCACGAGGTCGTCGATCTGCGCGCCCTTGAGGTTGATCGAGCCCTTGAGCTGGGGCGTGTCGATCGCGACGCGCGGCGCCTCCTTGAGGACCGCCTCGCGGCTGCGCACCACCGCCGGCGCCGTGCTCGGAGAGGGGCTCGCGCCGGGCTTGGGGAGCGGCACCTGCTTGCCGTTGACCACCTTCGTGACGGGCGGGTTGGACGTCGGCAGCCATTTCTGCGCGAAGAAGCTCCAGCCGAACAGCACGAGCGCCGACAGGGCTATCGCGAGCAACAGGTTGCGCTGTGGGTTCACGTCCATTCCTCAATTCTCACGGGATTTCTTCACGGTACGGGGTCGTAGCCCTGGCCGCCCCAGGGGTGGCAGCGGGCGAGACGGCGCGCGGCGAGCCAGGAGCCGCGCAGCGCCCCATAGCGCCGAAGCGCCGTGATTGCATAGGCTGAGCAGGAGGGTTGGAAGCGGCAGCTCGGCGGGAGGATGCGCGACGGCCCCTTCTGCCAGGCCAACGCCACCAGGATGAGGAGGCGCGCGATCATTGCCTGAGCTTCGCCAGCGCTTTCGAAAGCTCTTCCTTGAGGAGGCCGAAATCCCGTTCCACCCCGCCGGCGCGGCCGATCAGCACGTGGTCGGCGCCGGGGACGCCACAATGAGGCAGCAGCTCGCGTGCCACGGCGCGGAAGCGGCGCTTCATTCGGTTGCGCACGACGGCGCCGCCGATCTTCTTCGTAACGGTGATGCCGAGCCGGACGGACGGATCGCCGTCGCCGCGGGCGCGGACGAGCAGGACGAATCCGGGCATGGGCGCGCGCCGGCCGCTATTGGCGGCCAGGAAGTCGGCGCGACGGGTAAGGGTGATGTAAGGCTTGGCCGTCGCGCTTACGCGGAGAGGCTCTTGCGCCCGCGATTGCGGCGCGCGGCCAGAACCTTGCGGCCGCCCACGGTCGCCGACCGGGCGCGGAAGCCGTGGCGCCGCTTGCGCACGAGCCTGCTGGGCTGGAAGGTCCGCTTCATCGCTCATTCCTCGATAAGAACTAAAAGGGCCACCCGTCGCGGGGCGGCCACCGTTGCCGGTGCCGATATGGGAGGCCGCCGCGAAAGTCAATTCCCGCCGCCGGCCTGCGCGGCGGTCTCCAGCGCCTTCCGCCGCTCCTCCCGCCGCCGCGCGCTCGCCCGCCGCAGCCCCCAGTCTGCCCAGGCCCCCTTCTTCGGATGCCGGCGCTTGAAGTGGACGTACTTCTTTTTCGCCCAGTCGGAATAGCGCAGCACGAGGGTCAGCCCCGCCGCGAAGACGATCACCCCGCCCGGCCCGGGGATCGGCCCCACCACCGGCGTCAGCGCGATGAGGAAGCAGCCGAGCACCACCAGCGCGGCACGGACAGCCGCGATTTGCGTGAGATTGCGCCACCAGCCCTTCATTGGAACTCATGTGGGGGAGGTGTGTTGCCCTGACAAGACGGCGCGATGCCGATCGTTCCGCAGCAAGCGCGGAGCCTGGCCCGATGCTCGTCGGCCAGGCGCTTCCTTCACTGGCTCACGGCATGCCGTGACAGCAGAGGACTTCGTCGCAGCTGTGGCTGTGGACAGTGAAAGTACCTTCCAGCGGAACCTGGAAGTAATCGAGCGTCTCCTGCGAGACGGAGGCGAGAGCGTAGGTCGGGTGCTCGCCCATGACTCGCCTCACCCGGTCCCGCGCCTTTTCCGCATCCGGCTCGCGCACCATGAAGATCTGTCTGCGGCCGTCGCACTCCAGTGCCACCATATATCCGCTCATCTGGCTCTCCGCGTCATTGCGCGGACATCAGCCATCCGCCCCGCCGCTGATCGGCTTTATGGGGCGGCCGGTCAAATGCTGCCGCGCGCAGGTCCGGGGAGGATTGCGTACGACAGGTTTCGCCTCTTTGCGGGACTAAGGTCCGGATCGGTGTTCGTTTCGGATCGGGGGCTGGATGGTCGCGCATGTCGCCACGGTGGCGTTTCTCGGGCTGGAGGCGCGTAGCGTAGAGGTTCAGGTGCAGATCGCGGCGGGCCTGCCCAAGTTCCTCATGGTGGGGCTGCCGGACAAGGCGGTGGCGGAAAGCCGGGAGCGGGTGCATGCCGCCCTCGCCGCGATCGGCCTCTCGCTCCCGCCCAAGCGTATCACCGTCAATCTCTCCCCAGCCGACCTTCCCAAGGAAGGGTCGCATTACGATCTGCCGATTGCGCTTGGCCTGCTCGCCGCGATGGGCGCCATCGATACCGAGACGTTGGCGGGCTATGTGGCGGTCGGCGAGCTCGGCCTCGACGGGCGGGTCGCGCCCTCGCCAGGCGTGCTGCTCGCCGCGATGCACGCCTCGGCGCGCAGCCTCGGCCTCGTCTGTCCCGCCGCGCAGGGGCCGGAGGCGGCCTGGGCCGGCGACATCGAGATCGTGCCGGCGCCCGACCTCATCGCGCTTCTCAATCATTTCCGCGGCAGCGCGGTGCTGCGGCCGCCCGAGCCGGGGGAGGCGGCGCTGAACGGGCTCGGTCCGGACCTGGCGCAGGTGAAGGGTCAGGAGACGGCCAAGCGCGCGCTCGAGATCGCCGCCGCCGGCGGCCACAATCTGCTGATGACGGGACCGCCGGGGGCGGGCAAGTCGCTGCTTGCCGCCTGCCTGCCAGGCATCCTTCCGGAGCTGACGCCGTCGGAAGCGCTCGAGGTGTCGATGATCGCCTCGGTCGCCGAGGCGCTGACGGGCGGGAGGCTGGTCCGCAGCCGCCCTTTTCGCGCGCCGCACCACAGCGCCTCGATGGTGGCCCTGGTCGGCGGCGGGCTGCGCGTCCGCCCGGGCGAGGTCAGCCTCGCCCATCTCGGTGTCCTGTTCCTCGACGAGCTGCCCGAATTCCAGCGCTCGGCGCTCGATTCGCTGCGCCAGCCGCTCGAGACCGGCACCGTCTCCGTTGCCCGCGCCAACGCCCACGTCACCTTCCCGGCGCGCGTGCAGCTCGTCGCCGCGATGAATCCGTGCCGCTGCGGCCATCTCGGCGATCCTGCCCTCGCCTGCTCACGCGCGCCGCGATGCGCTGCCGATTACCAGGCGAAGGTGTCCGGCCCGCTGCTCGATCGCATCGACCTGCATGTGGAAGTCCAGGCTGTCGCCGCCGCGGACCTCGTCCTGCCGCCGCCCACCGAAGGCTCGGCCGAGGTCGCGGCCCGGGTCGGCGCGGCGCGCCGGATCCAGACCTATCGGTACAAGGTGCACGGAATCCGCACCAACGCCGAAGCCGACGGCGATTTGCTCGATTCGGTGGCAACCCCCGACGAGCCTGGCCGCCGCCTCATGGGTCAGGCCGCGGAAGCGATGCGCCTCTCCGCCCGCGGTTTCCACAGGGTGCTGAGGGTGGCAAGGACGATCGCCGATCTCGCCGGTAGCGAAGGCGTCGGCCGCGTGCACGTTGCCGAGGCTCTGAGCTACAGAAGGCAGGCTCCGCGGGCGTGACGCCGGGCGCGGCGGGTGTTAGGGTCTCCGCCTTGGTCTGCGTGCCGCCCAGCCGGCCGCAGCGAAAGGGGGACAGACATGAGCGAAGACACGCCGCCGCCGGTATCGCACGAGCTTGCCGCGGAGCCGGCGCCGCCGGTCACGCCGCACGCTGCCGCCCCTGTCGAAATGCCCGTCCCGCCTGCGGAGACGGGCATGATCGGCCGGATCAAGCGCATCCTGCTCGAGCCGAAAGCCGAATGGGCGCGGATCGATGTCGAGCCGGATACGGTCGGCGGGATTTTCACCCGCTGGGTGGTGCCGCTCGCGGCGATTCCCGCGCTGGCGGGAATGATCGGAGCCTTGGCTTTCGGCTACGGCGCCTTCGGCTTCGTCTACCGGCCTTCCATCGCCGAGGCGGCGGGGGGAGCGGTGGTGCGCTACGTCATGGCGCTCGTCTCCATCTTCGTTCTGGCCCTGATCATCGACGCGCTCGCGCCGAATTTCGGCGGCACGAAGAGCAAGGTGCAGGCGATGAAGGTCGCCGCCTACTCGGCCACCGCCTCCTGGCTCGCGGGCATCTTCGCGATCGTGCCGAGCCTCGCCTTCCTCGGACTGCTCGGCCTCTACAGCCTCTACCTCTTGTACCTCGGCCTGCCGCGGCTGATGAAGGTCGCGGAGGACAAGGCGCTTCCCTACACGCTCGTCACGATCGGCGCGGCGATCCTGCTGGCGATCGTCGTGATGATTGTCGTCGCGCCGATCTCGGCCATGTTCGTGCCGCGATCCGCGCTGGTCGGCAGCCCGACGGCAGGGACGGTCACCGTTCCGGGCGCCGGCACCGTCGACCTCGGCAAGCTCCAGCAGACCGCCGACAAGATGCAGGCGGCGCAGCAGGCCAAGGCGGTCGCGCCGGCGACGCTGCAGGGTCTGCTTCCGGTCGCGCTCGGCGACTACAAAAGGACCGAGATTTCGAGCGCCGGCGCCAATGCCGGCGGGATCGGCGGCTCGACCGCCGATGCGCGCTACGTCAACGGCGACAATTCGATCCGCCTCAAGGTCACCGACATGGCCGCGGCCGGCGCGATCGCGGCGCTGGGCAGCGCGCTCAACGTCGAATCGTCGCGCCAGACCGAAACGGGGTACGAGAAAAGCGGCAATGTCGACGGCCGGATGACGAGCGAGAAATGGGACACCAAGTCGCGCGACGGCAGCTACAGCGTCGTCGTCGCCGGCCGCTTCATGGTCGAGGCCGAGGGGACGGTTCCCTCGATCGACGCGCTGAAGCAGGCGGTCGCCTCCGTCGGCATCGACAAGCTCGAGGCGCTGGCGCGCTAGCCGCGCGCGGTCCGGGCTCAGTCGAGGTGACAGCCGTCCTTGGCGAGCTGCTCGCGAACCCACGCTTCGACATCGTAGCCGAAGATCGTGAGCCCCTTGATGTTGGCGTTGGCGATCGTGAGGCCGGCGAGGTTCACGTCCTCCAGCCGCGCGCCGGCGAGATTGACGTTGGTGAAGCGCGCGCCGGCGAGGTTCACGTCTTCGAACTGCGCCCCAGCGAGGCCGCATTCGCGGAAAGCCGCGCCGTCCATCCGCATCTTCTCGAACCGCCGCTCCATCGCGTGCTCCTCCCCAAGGTCAGCCCTTATGCGAGCATATGACGCTGCCTTCAGCGAGGCCAGCCGCCGGTCTGCCGGAGCGCCTCGGCAAGGCCGATCCCGGCGGCGACGGCGACGTTCAGCGAGCGGGTCGCCGCGGCCTGCGGGATTCGTACCCTCAGGTCTGCACGGGCGCGGACCTCCTCCGGCACACCGCGGCTTTCCGACCCGAACAGGAGGGTGTCTCCCGCTTCGAACCGGGCTTCGGGAAGCGGAGCGGCGCCGGTGGTGGTGAACAGGACGAGCCGGCCTGCGAGCCGCTCGGCGAAGGCCTCCCAGCCGCTGTGGCGGCTCACCGCCGCCCTGGCCGCATAGTCCATTCCGGCCCGCTTCAGCGCACGGTGGGAGAAGGGGAAGCCGCACGGCTCGACGATGTCCACCGCGACGCCGAGACAGGCCGCGAGGCGGAGGATGGTGCCGACATTTCCGGCCTGGTCCGGCTGAAAGAGGGCGAGCCGCACCGTCTGGCCTGACTAGAGTCGCAGGCCAAGGCGGGGTGCGGCCCAGAGCGTCAGCGCGTAGAGCAGCATCGTCAGCAGGCACCCGGCGATCAGCGCGGCCCAGAAGCCGTAGCCGTGGCGCAGCATGGCCGGAATGACGAGGAACATCGGCAGGGACGGCAGCACGAACCAAAAGGTCGCCTCGGCATGCGCCGCCATGTTCGAGGCGTCCGGCCGGTCGCGCCACAGCCAGACCATGCCCAGCACCGAGACCAGAGGCAGCGAGGCGATGAGGCCGCCGAACCCGGGCCATCGGCGCGCCACTTCGGAAACGAGGGCGATGAGCAGGCCGGAGACGGACGCCTTGATGAACAGGTAGAGCATCCCGCCCTGCTGACACGGCGCAGTGGGGACTGCAACGCCCGCGACGCGGGCTTGCGCCGCCCGCGCCCCGGCGGGGTGGCGCGAACGCGCCGCAGCCTCTATCGGGCCGCATCCCCCGTTTTCTCACAAGGTTCCAATATGGGTTTCCGCTGCGGCATTGTCGGCCTTCCCAACGTCGGCAAGTCCACCCTCTTCAACGCGCTGACCGAGACCGCCGCGGCGCAGGCGGCCAATTATCC
>Ga0207657_10005174_pt1 | contig 13681 bp, 8 predicted proteins | sample KBSC33metaG_FD_184316 | JGI IMG/M metagenome (GOLD analysis project Ga0207657, IMG submission 184316) | Corn rhizosphere microbial communities from Kellogg Biological Station, Michigan, USA - KBS C3-3 metaG (SPAdes) (version 2) | ecosystem: Host-associated > Plants > Roots > Rhizosphere > Soil ... | reverse complement strand
GGCGCATCAACACGAAATGACGTACACTAGTAACATGATTTTAGGGATTGATGAAGCAGGCCGTGGGCCATGGGCAGGGCCACTAGTGGTTGGTGCTGTGGTACTTGGCTGCGAGATTGATGGTCTAAATGACAGCAAAAAACTTACAAAAAAGCGGCGTGAGCAATTAGAGCTTGAAATTCTCGAGAAGGCACAGGCCGCAGCGACCGGCTGGGTAACTGCAGCCGAGCTTGATGATGTGGGCATGAGCGAAGCCTTGCGCCTTGCAACGCGCCGCGCAGTTGAGCAAATTGCCGTACCGTATCATGAGATTATCATTGATGGCACAGTCAATTTCCTGCGCGATACGTCTAAAGGTGGCTTCGTGACAACTCTGCCAAAGGCCGATGCGCTCATACCGAGTGTGAGTGCAGCGTCCATTATCGCTAAAGTTGCGCGCGATAGGTACATGACTGAGCTTGGCGAGAAGCATCCTGAGTACGGATTTAAAAGCCATGCGGGCTATGGTGTGGCCAAGCATCGTGAAGCAATTGAACGAATCGGGGTGATAGATGAGCACCGATTAAGCTTTGCGCCACTGCAAAAATATCGCGCCACGCCAATGAAAGAACGCCCGAGCAAAGGCTCAGGCACTCAGCGAACCACCCGTATTATCGGGAATGCGGGTGAAGATGCCGCTGCTGAAGAGTTAGTCCGCCGCGGCCATATAATTATCGATCGCAACTGGAAAACAAAATACTGCGAAATCGATATTATCTCTAAAAGAGGCGATACAATCTACTTCACAGAGGTAAAGCACCGTAAAAATGCCACACACGGCGATGGGCTCGACGCAATCACGCCAGCGAAGCAGCGCCAAATGACGTTCGCCGCCCGAATGTACGTGCAGGCTTACAAACTTACGAATGTGAACCTGCAGCTGCTAGCGGTTGCAACCGCTGGTGAAAATCCAGTCGTAGAATTAGTCGTCGAGATCGTGTAGCTTCGCACGAACCGCGTTGCCGTCGCTCGCTAAAAGCTCCAGTCTGGCGGTAATTTCAGAAACACCCATAGTGATTGTGCGCGTGAGCGATGGATTGTCGAGCATCGGTTCAAAGAATTGCTTGTATTCAGTAAGCTGCGCATCGGTCATTAGGCCACTTGCTGCATAACGTGGGAACTCATCGAAGCTCTTGTCGCCGCCATAGGTCGTAAGGATCCAGTCCCAGCTATTCTGTAGCCATTCCCAGGCGACAGTGCGAGTAAAGCGGTTGCGTACGAGGTAGACAAACCATGGTGAAACATCTTGTGGGCGTACGATTTCTGAATTCTTACAGTCGCCAAGTAGACGCGCAGCGACTTCTGGACTACGGGTCGAGGTCATTGCTGCCATAATATCCTCTTTCAGCTCAGCAGATGGCGTGTTCTGATAAGTATCCATTAACTGGTCAATGACCGCGCTGTCGTCGGTGTATCGTACAACTGTGGCAATAACGAGTGAACGAATTTCCGCAGGTAGCTCAGCAAGTGTCGCCATATCAAATCGTGACATCATTCCATCAATAACCACCGCATCCTCGCCATACAGCATCATGCCAAGAATAGTACCGCGTAGCTTCGTGTCAGTAACAGGCTCGCCATTAATCGGCTCAAAGCCGAGACGTTCAAAGTTGCTGCGGGCAATGTGGGCTGAGAGCGCGCGAAGCTTTTGCTCTGCTACGCTGTCGGTTTCTACGAACTTTTTTAGCTCACCTAAAGTCATTGCCATAATATCCCATACGGCATCGTTTGTTTCGCCTTCGTAAAAGCTCAGCAGATCAATAAGAGATGCCGACGATTCGTAGCGTCCGCGCACGAGCAATGTTTGATCATTGAGTAGTGTTAAGCGGTCGATAGTCGATGCGCTATGGATGTCGGAAAGCAATGTTTTGAGATGATCTGGGCTGTACTGAGTAACAAAATGACCATTATCGCTACTATTAAAGCGCTGTGTTGGCTGGGTTGCTACAGCAAGCTCCTTATCATACATAATCTCAGGTACATCGCCAGTCGGTTCAGCCCCAAGTAATACTGGCCAAGTTTGCATACTTGGTTTATGCTCGCCGATAAAGAATTGCGTTTGGCTCAAACCTTCTGGCTTAACAGTTACTACTGGGTAGCCTGGCTGGGTAATCCAGGTGTTCATAAACGCCCCAACGTCTTTGCCGGATGCCTTGCTGAGACAAGCCCATAAATCATCACCCTTCGTATTGCCGTAAGCATAGGTAGTGAAGTACTCTTTAAGCCCAGCGCGGAACGCATCCTCGCCAACAAATGCCCGGAGCATCTTCATGAGTCGAGCGCCCTTGCCGTACACAATGGCACCATCAAAAAGTGTCGAGATCTCATCAGGATGTTTTACGGTAACCTGTACAGACTGCACGCCTTCGATTGCATCGCGGCGCAGTGCGGCAATGCCTCGTGACAAAATGAAATCAAGCCATGTTTCCCACTCTGGGTGCAGCGCGTCAATCGCAATATGCTCGACAAAGTCAGCAAAGCTTTCATTAAGCCACAGATAGTCCCACCACTCCATAGTGACGAGGTTACCAAACCATTGGTGTGCGAGCTCGTGCGCAATCACACTCGCGATCAAATGCTTACCGGCAGGGCCGGTGGTTTTAGGGTCAGCAAGCAAACAAACCTCGCGGTACGTGATAAGCCCCCAGTTTTCCATCGCGCCACTACTAAAGTCAGGAAGCGCAACATGGTCGCACTTAGCGAGTGGGTAGTCAACACCGAAGTACTCTTCATAAAAATCAATAATTCGCGTAGCGCTTTCGAGCGCAAAATCGAGCGTGTTGGCATGTTGTGCAGGACTAGCCCAAATATTCACCTCGATTCCACGCTTGGTTTTGCCAGACTTTTTATGAATATTGCCAACCACAAAGGCAACAAGGTAACTGCTCATTTTAGGAGTAATATCAAATGTTGTAAGTGTCGCATGGTCGCGCGCATCAGTCGTGGCTACAGGCATGTTACTAAGCGCTACATGTCTCGTATCGTGCGTAATCGATACCGAGAACGTTGCCTTAGCTTCCGGCTCATCAATGCAAGGGAATGCTTCGCGGGCGTGGTGGCTCTCGAACTGCGTCGCATAGAGCTCCTGTCGAACACCGTCGTGCACAAAGTAGCAAGGGTAAAGCCCGTGCATTGCATCGGTAAGGGCTACATTAAATTCAATAGCAAGCGTAACCTGGCCAGGCGTATGGTGGGGAATAACAAGCTCGTCTGCCTCGGCGTCTAGGGCGAAATCACTCACAGGCACGTTATTCACTGATACGCTTTTCACGGTAAGCTCGTGTGCGTGTAACCGAATGGTATTGGCACTCTTTTGCTCACCGCTAATAGTTACGGTTCCAGATATCGTGCGGTCTTCTTTTGCTTTTGTGAGATCCCAGTGGATATTGTAGTGATGAGGGATAAACTGAGTATAAAGACGGGTAACAGGTTGCATACTATCCAGTATATACTAAAGGTATGCGACGGCGGCGGGTAGTAACGATGATTGTAACGGTATTGGTGGCTGTTTTTTGGATACTCTTACAGCAGTTACAGATGCCTGCGACGAAACCAACTCCTGAAGTAAAATCGACGACATCAGAAAATAGTAAAAGCGCTCTCTCGGTACTTGATAGCTTGGCGGTAAAAGGTCGTGCGCCTAAAACAGGGTATGCGCGTACGCAGTTTGGTAATGGCTGGACTACAAGTGGCGGGTGCGATACCCGTGAGCGCATTTTGCAGCGAGATATGGTGAACACGATAATGAGTGAGGGCTGCAAGGTAATGAGTGGGTTGCTGCATGATCCGTACACGGGCAAAGATATTACGTTTACACGCGGTATCGATACAAGCAGCGCTGTGCAGATCGACCACGTGGTGGCGCTTAGTGATGCTTGGCAAACAGGCGCGCAGCAGCTATCGGCCAACCAGCGTGAACAGCTTGCGAACGATCCACTCGAGCTCCTTGCAGTCGACGGTCCGGCCAACCAGCAAAAATCCGATGGTGATGCTGCAACCTGGCTCCCGCCAAATAAGCCCTTCCGTTGCCAATATGTAGCCCGGCAAATCGCTGTGAAGGCAAAGTATATGCTGTGGGTGACGGCTGCTGAAAAAGAAGCGATGCAGCGGGTGCTGGCCTCATGCCCAGGTCAGGCAGCCATAGATTAGCTTGTCTTATTAACTAAAAGTTAAATTGCTTTAGCTTATTCTTGTAGTTGCGCGTGGAGTCATTCATACTCTATCCAAGTGAGAACGAATGTGAAAGTCATTCGTGCTTTGTCGTGTTACGTTAATATTCATTTCTCTTGGATATTAGCTGCATACATCTCGCACCCACGGTGTATCCGCGGGTAGTCTTTATACAGCTAATTGTTCAAGGGGATTCAATAATGAATGATATTAACCGTGCCAGCTTGCCACTAGATACAAATTTACTCGCCGTTGCCGATGCACTTGTTGAGGCGGGGAATCTTGATGCATTGCACGCGCTACGTGGGGCTCTGACAAAGCTAATTCTAGGAGATATAACGAGTGCCAGCCTCGTTGAAATAAACGAGTACGTGACTGAAGCTGTTAACTTGCTCGAAGGCGGCAGGCCTCCCGAAGCAATAAAAGTGGCGACGATTCGTGAGCTTATTGATAAATAAAATGACTTTTGGTCTGGCATATGTTGAGTTACTCTGGCGGGGATATTTACATTGACAAATTTGCTATTGTTTGGTACCATGAAAGAGTAGTAATCCGGCCGGCAGGTCGGCATTTTTCGTATAAGGTAATAGAAAGGATACATACATGGAAGACTTGAACATCAAGCAGCTGACCCTTGCGGTACGCACGATTGCTGACGAAAAGAACCTCCCAGAAGAGACCGTTATGGACGTTATCGAGCAGGCGATTGCTGCTGCATGGCGCCGCGATAACGGTGAGCGCGACCAGAACGTTCGCGCAGAGCTAAATATGGTTGATGGTACCGCTAAGGTATTCGTACAACGTGAAGTTGTTGAGGATGTGGTTAACGACCTTACAGAAATCAGCCTTGAAGATGCGCAAAAGATTAAATCTGATGCGAAGCTCGAAGACATTATCGAAGATGAATTCGACGTAGTAAGCTTCGGCCGTGTTGCCGCACAGACTGCAAAGCAGGTTGTATTGCAGCGCCTCCGCGAAGCAGAGCGCGAAGTTGTGCTCGCTGAGTTTGAAGACAAAATCGGCACTGTTGTAACGGGTATCGTGCAGCGTGTTGAGCCACGTGTTGTACGTGTTGAACTCGGCAAAGCCACAGGTATTCTACCTGGCAGCGAGCAAATCCAGGGTGAATTTTACAGCCCGGGCCAGCGCATCAAAGTATTCATCAAGGATATCGAACGCGACAACCGCGGCCCACAGCTTATCTTGAGCCGTGGTAATGAGCAATTCATTGAATACCTCTTCCGCCAGGAAGTTCCTGAAATGGAAACAGGCGCTGTTGAAATCAAGGGTATCGCACGCGAAGCTGGTCGTCGCACCAAGCTTGCAGTAACGAGCACTGTACCTGGCGTTGACCCAGTTGGTACATTCGTTGGCGGTCACGGCACCCGTGTAAACGCAGTCATGAACGAAATCGGCGATCAAGAAAAGATCGACATCATCACGTTTGATGAAAACCTCGACACCTACATCCGCAACGCTCTCAGCCCAGCTGAAGTTGTGAAGGTCGAAATCGACAAAGACGAGAAGCGTGCTAAGGTATTCGTCACCGAAGACCAGCAGAGCATCGCAATTGGCCGTGGCGGTCAGAATGTTCGTCTTGCAAGCCGCCTTACTGGCTACGAGCTCGACATCGAGACGGCTACAGCTAAGCAGACCGAAAAGAAGCCAAAGAAGAACATCGAAGATGACCTCTTCAGCGCTATTGAAGGTCAGGACGAAGAAGACAAGTAGTCTCTCTGAATACTTGCAGATACCCCACCTGAGCAATCGGTGGGGTATTTATTTTCTGTAAAATAAAGTTAGCACTCTGGGTTGACGAGTGCTAATTGCGTGCAGTATACTGGGTATATAAAGGCTGATACGCCTTGAATGGAGGGCATCTATGCCAGAAGATTTTGCAGATTTTATTTCACACCTCACTGATAACGCCCGTATGAGCGTGCAGTATGCTGATGCTATCGCACGTGGCAATGGCAGTGCATATATTGGCACTGAGCATTTATTGCTTGGTGTACTTGCTCAGGGCTCAAGCACGGGCGCTAAGGTTCTTGCCGATGCCGGGGTTACTCTGCAGCAGGCTGAGCTTGCGCTTGATATTAAGCCGGCGAAAGTTGTCGTTAGTACTGGTGCTGTCGGCCTTAGCGAAACAGCATTGCTAACGCTGCGCATGGCTTGGGAGACTGCAAAAGAATTCAATCAAGATTATCTCGGCACCGAGCATATTCTCTACAGCGTGCTTCGCCAAAGTAACGCTCGTGCAACAACCCTCCTGCGTAACGAAATTGGCGTTAATATTGAAGAGCTTGTCGAAGAACTTGAGGGATACTTCGATCGTAATCGAGGCGAGCATGGCGACATTATGACCGAGCCAAAAACGCACTCTGTACGAGGTGGTGCGTTAAGCACGTACGGTGTTGACTTAACGGCAAAGGCAGCTGCAGGTGACCTCGACCCTATGATTGGCCGTGATAAAGAATGTGAACGCCTCATTACAGTACTCAGCCGTCGCACTAAGAACAACCCAGTACTTATTGGTGAGCCAGGCGTCGGTAAAACGGCTATCGTTGAAGGCTTGGCGCAGCGCATTGTACGCGAGGATGTTCCAGATCACTTGCTTGATAAGCGTGTCGTAATGCTCGATATCGCTGCGATGATTGCCGGTACGAAATACCGTGGTGAGTTTGAGGACCGTCTTAAAAAAGTTGTAAGTGAGATTACCAAACAGGGCAACATTATCGCCTTTATTGATGAGCTGCACCAGCTTGTAGGCGCAGGTTCTGCCGAGGGTAGTATGGACGCTGCGAACATCCTAAAGCCGGCACTTGCTCGTGGCGAACTCCATTTGATTGGCGCTACCACGCTTGATGAATATCGCAAGCATATTGAAAAGGACGCTGCCCTAGAGCGCCGTTTCCAACCAGTTATCGTAAAAGAGCCAACCCTTAAAGAGACAATTGCAATTTTGCGCGGTCTCAAAACTTACTATGAAAAACATCACAGCGTTGCGATTACCGACGAAGTTATTGAATCATCAGTCTATATGAGCGACCGCTATGTGAGTGACCGCTACATGCCGGATAAAGCAATTGACGTGATTGATGAAGCAGCGGCACGTGTTCGCGTAAAACAAGGCCACCGGCCAAGTAGGCAACGTGAGCTTACGAAAGAGCTCAAGAGCTTGAATGAAAAAATGGAAGAAGCAGTAGCACATGAAGATTACGAGCGTGCCGCACTCTATAAGCAACGTATCACGCAAATCTCTGACAAAATTGAGGCTGAAAAAGTCGCGCAAGAAGGTAAAAACACCGTCACGCTGACCGATGACGATATCGCGCACGCAATCGCCGTCATGACTAACATTCCAGTCGAAAAAGTACAGGCAAGCGAAGCAAAAATGCTTCGCCACCTTGAGAAGCATCTATCAAAGCAGCTCATTGGCCAGAAAGAGGCAATTGCTAAGGTTGCACGTGCAATTCGCCGTAGCCGTAGCGGTGTTGCAAGCAGCAAGCGTCCAATTGGTAGTTTCGTCTTTATGGGCCCAACCGGCGTTGGTAAAACCGAGCTCGCCAAGGTGCTCGCCAAAGAAGTATTCGGCAGCCAAGATGCACTTGTGAAAATCGACATGAGCGAGTTTGCCGAAAAGCACAACACTTCACGACTCGTGGGGGCACCTGCAGGCTACGTTGGTTACGAAGATGGTGGTAAGTTAACAGACAAAATTCGTCGCCAACCGTATAGTGTGGTACTGTTCGACGAGATCGAGAAAGCTCACCCAGACGTGTTCCAATTACTTCTGCAGCTACTTGAAGAGGGTAAATTGACCGATGCCAAGGGCCGCGAAGTAAGTTTCCGCAATACCATTATCATTCTCACGAGCAACCTCGGTGCAGATAAAATGATGAAGGAATCAGAGCTTGGTTTTCACTCCTTGAAACAGCGTAATAAAGAGCTCGACACTTTGCACGATCGCAATGCGAGCTACGCGATGGAAGCGCTCGAAAAGTTCATGCGCCCAGAGCTCATTAACCGCTTTGATGGCATTGTCACATTTAGGGCGCTCACCCGTGAAGAAGTTGGCAAGATCTTTGATCTCTTGATCGAAGAGCTGCGTCAGCGACTTGTACGTAAGGGTCTTGGCATTACGGTATCCGCTGCGGCAAAGCGACAGTTGATCGATAAAGGCTATAGCGCAAAGTTTGGCGCGCGACCACTGCGCCGAGTAATTGAAGATGAGGTAGAGCATGCAATTGCTGAGCGTCTTTTGACTGGCACTGATGAAAAAGGCGCTATACTAGAGGTAGGTTGGTCTAAGGGGGAAGTGCAAATTGAACAACGAACCGAGTCAGTCGCCGCTGTCGCGTCCGAAGCATAGAATACTGCGCGGGCTCGTTAGCTTGATGGTGTTTGTCGCAATTGCGGCGAGCGCCTACTTCTATGGCCCTATCGCTGTAGATGCTGTTCGCGCGTCGAGCTTTCACCCAAACGCAGATATTACTAGTGTTGATGGTCGAATTGGCTTAACAGCGCGCGGCCAACAAATCTTCTATGCAACGACGCCCGTTATCGAAAGTCGCGACGCATTTAACGCGGACTGTGAAAGCGTCGAACGAACAGCGGCAATCTTGGGTTGCTATGTTCGCGATCGCGTATATCTCTACAATATTCAGGATAGCGAGCTTGATGGAGCGCTCGAAGTAACGGCCGCACACGAGATGCTGCATGCTGCATATGCTCGGCTGAATATATTCGAGCAGGCTAACGTCAACAAAATGATCAATGCTGAATACGCAAAGATTAAAGATAATCCTGATATTAAGCAAGAAATGCAGTACTACACCCAGGCTGAGCCTGGCGAAGAGATAAATGAGCTACACTCAATTATTGGTACGACCATTAAAGACCTGCCGGCAGATTTAGAACAATATTATTCTCGGTACTTCACTGACAGAGCCGAAATCGTGGCAATGAATACGAAGTACACGGCAGTATTCGACGAAGTAAATCAGCAAGCATCCGACCTCCAAGATAAAATTACAAATGAAGCAGCTGCTATCAAACAGGCAAGTACGCAGTATAACGCGGATTTAGCACAGCTCAATTCAGATATTGAAAGCTTTAATGAACGCGCAACAAGCGGCGGCTTCACATCGCAGTATGCATTCACGGTAGCGCACCAATCCCTCACGGCACGCATTCAGGAAATGAAAGATCGCCAGATCACGCTAAACCAACAAATCGATGTATACAATGCAGATGTGGCAGAATACAACAAGCTTGCGGTACGTGCAAAGCAACTAAATCAGAGCATTAACGGTGTTGAGGCGCCAAACAGTATCTAATTATGGCAAAAGCAAAATCACAATTTATCTGTCAGCACTGTGGCGCGAGTTATCCGAAATGGACAGGTAAGTGCGAAAACTGTGGTGAGTGGAATAGTCTCGTTGAGCAAACCGTGCAGGCTGCGGGCAATTCCGCGGTTGCTCGAGGTGCGCACAGCGGGAAGATACTATCACCACAGTCAATGCGTGCTATTAGTGCTGAAGAAACGATTCAACGTATGTCAACGGGCTTTGGTGATCTTGATACGGTACTGGGTGGTGGCGTATTGCCGGGCGGCGTTCTATTGCTTGCAGGCCAGCCGGGTATTGGTAAGTCAACCTTGCTATTACAGGTAGCTGCCAAAATTGCGGAAAAGCAGCCTGTGCTATACGCAAGCGGCGAAGAGAGCGCCAGCCAGGTGAAATTGCGCGCTACACGACTTGGCGCCGTTGCAAGCGACGATTTGCAATTTGTATCGAGTACAAGTGCTGATGATATCACTGCGACGATCCGAAGCGGTGCCTACAAGCTTGTAATCATCGACAGTATTCAAACGCTCAGCCTCAACGAAATTACGAGTGCGCCGGGCACGGTAAGTCAGATCACTAATTCTTCAAACGTTATTATTCGCGCGGCCAAAGAATCTGGCGCCGCCGTTATATTAGTCGGTCACGTCACAAAAGAGGGCTCTATTGCCGGGCCAAAAGTGCTCGAACACCTTGTTGATGTAGTACTTCAGTTCGAAGGTGATCGTTACGGCGGATTTAAGGTAGTGCGCGCCGTAAAAAACCGCTACGGCTCAACAAGTGAAGCGGCAATATTCGAAATGGACGAAAGCGGCTTGAAGATAGTTTCAAATCCTTCGGCCGCGCTGCTCGCTGAGCGTCAAAATGCCGACGGATCAGTAGTACTCGCTACACTTGAAGGAAATCGGCCTATTCTAGTAGAAATTCAGGCACTTGTCAATCAGAGCAACTTCGGGTATCCTAAAAGAACGGCAAGCGGATTCGATTTAAATCGATTAAACCTCCTCATTGCGGTGCTAGAAAAGCGCACCAAACTGAACTTATCTGATAAAGATATCTATATCAATGTTGTGGGAGGCCTTAAACTTGCCGATCCAGCGGCCGATTTAGCAGTAGCAATGGCTATTGCAAGTGCAGCTGCTGGGCGTAAGCTAGACGACAAACTGGTCGTTTACGGCGAAGTAGGCCTTGGCGGCGAGATCCGCTCAGTAGTCCAGGCAGACAAGCGGGTTGCCGAAGCCAAAAAGTTAGGCTTCACGCAGGCAATCGCGCCAGCGCAGACTGGCAAAAAGAACTCATTTATCAACGGCGTGCGCGATATTCGTGCCGCCCTCATCGACTATCTTGCATAGTCAGTAAGGAATAATATGGAAACACGAGATATAGTGTTGCTCGCAGTAACGCTTATTATTCTTGGCGAAGTATCGTATTTACTTGCCAAGCTTCCAAAATCATCAGTTATTAAGGCAAAAGATCGGGCAATCCTGGTAGACACATCTGTATTGATGGATGGTCGCATCACGAATATTGCAGCTACTGGATTTATCGGTGGCACGCTTGTGGTGCCTCGCAGTGTAATTGGCGAGCTACAGCTACTCGCCGACCAAGCCGATGCCGATAAGCGAGCACGCGCCCGCCATGGGCTCGATGTCGTATCGACATTGCAAGGTATGGATGGTGTAGAAGTTGAAATCCTCCAGGATGGTAGCAAAGCAGCTGAAGGCGTCGATGAGCGCCTCCTCACGCTCGCGAAGCGCCACTCTGCAGTAATTTGCACACTCGACTTTAATCTCAATAAAGTCGCCGTTGTCGAAGGTATTAAAGTACTTAACATCAACGAACTCGCCCAGAGTCTTCGCATGCAGCACCTACCTGGCGAGCATATGATGATCGAGCTCACGCAGAAGGGGCAGGATAACCACCAAGGCGTCGGGTATCTATCAGACGGCACGATGGTAGTTGTCGAACAATCTAATAAATACATTGGTCAGACAGTGCAAGTCGAGGTGGTGCGCAGTCTGCAAACTGCAGCGGGTAAAATGATGTTTGCCCGTCGCGTTGAGCGCCAAACACCAAAAAAAGCTGAAACCCCAGCCATGGTAGCCGCTAAAACGAAATCATTAGGCCGCAGCCGCAAGAACGAGAACAGTGAGAATGCTAAACCAAAGCGCACAGAATCTCAGTCTCAGCCTCAGCAACAACAGCCAAAGCAGCAGAAGCCTCAGCGAGCGTCGCAGAAGCAACAACAAGTATCATCGAGCCAACAAGCACAGAAGCCTGCTAATCAGCAAAGGTCGCGCGCCGTGTATCATGCTGCTCGTAAGCGTGTAAACCACGAGGATTCGCTCTTGCAGCTTGTTGATAGCCAGAAAGACGAATAGTAAGTAAATCTCTCGAACAATAAAATACCGCTCCGTATGGGAGCGGTATTTGTTTAGCGGTGATGTCTTCCGCCTCCACTACTTCAGTGTGAGCTATAAGTGGTAGTAGCTGTTTTGGAGTAGTATCCTTCATCTGTAACCGTTGCAGTAACAGTTCCACTCGTAATGCCACTTAGCTCGCTTGGGGTGAGGTTCCATACTCCTGCACCAGTATGCGTTGCCACTGTGTTACCATTCTCTGTGAGCGTAATACTCTGAATCGAAAACTTGCCAGGAGAGGTTGTCACGGTTATAGAGTTACCTCCACTAATAGCGATACTCGGCTGCGCATCACTACAAGAGTGTGCATCGTCGTCTGAATTCGGGTCATAACCATCTGGCGCGGTAATAAGCACCTGCTTGGTAATTGGGTCTGTTGTCTTACTGACGCCAACATCAACCTTTGCACCTGCTGGTGTGCAATCGGTTGCTTTCTTCTTTGAAACCTTATCAAAGCTCATCGTTGCATTCGTAACACCCGTAGACTTGTTGTAATACGAGGGGTAAAGTTCGCCCTTAATATTCTGAATGCCTGTCGGCGCAGTGTACCAGTCGCTATATTTTGCCTTGCCCTGGTTTACATAGGTTGTAGTTGCAGCGGCCATCGTGCGGTCAAAGAACATCGCAGGAATCAACGAGTTACCTTGCTTAAGCGGGGTGGTGTCTGGATTACCAAGCCATACGGCCATAGTGAGGTTTGGTGTGTAACCGACAGTCCAGATATCCTTAGGGACAATCTTTTTACCGATCTCGGCGTTTGAAGTACCAGTCTTAGCTGCAGTATGCACACCAAGCTTATCGAGGTATGGCAAGTAATCTTGGTTCCACCCAAGCCCTGCACGAGCCTTAGCGTCACCCATCATGTCGGTTACGACGTACGCCGACTGAGGGTCGATAACTTGCTTCGATGACGCTTTATATTCCTTAAGTGTCTGCCCGGTGCTATTAGTGACCTTAAGGATCATTGACTGTGGAGTGTAGACGCCCTGGCGGCCAAGGCTCGCAATTGCGTTAACGTGATCAACGAGTCGTGTACCGCATCCACCAATGGCGCTGGAAAGGCCTGCCTGTGCATCAGCGCCTTGAGTACAGTAGTACGTATCGCCCATAGCGCGGATGGTTGACCATGTGCTACCCGGGTTATTGGCTTCATTGATTGCCATAGCTTTGATAGCAGGAATGTTTCGCGAGCGGTCAAGCGCCTGGCGTAGATTAATGTTACCCTGGAACTTGCCATCAGCATCCTGTGGCTTGTAGCCACCAGCGAAGGTAGTTGCGGTGTCTGCAAGGATTGAGCCACTGCCATAGTTTGCTTTACCCTGGCCCTGGTTCTGGAAGAGTTGTGCATATACAAGCGGCTTGATTGATGAACCTGGCTGAATAAATCCAGTCGCCGCGTTATCTTGGCCGAAGCCTGGATAATCGAATCCACGACTACCTACGAGAGCGAGTAACTGCCCCGACTTCGTGTCTTCAATCGCAGCAGATCCGTTACTAAAGCCTGCATAGTTGGCACAGTTCGTGTAGCCGCAATCACGGTCGGTCATCTTGCCACTAAAGATGTCTGTCATATTTTGCTCTAAGGTGTTCTGAAGGTCTGAGTCGAGGGTAGTCTTAACCGTAAGGCCACCTTCGCCGACAACTGTCTTGCCGAGCTCTTGTTCAAGCTGACTGCGCACCATTAGCACAAAGTGGGGCGCTTTAATA
>Ga0207657_10005172_pt1 | contig 13683 bp, 9 predicted proteins | sample KBSC33metaG_FD_184316 | JGI IMG/M metagenome (GOLD analysis project Ga0207657, IMG submission 184316) | Corn rhizosphere microbial communities from Kellogg Biological Station, Michigan, USA - KBS C3-3 metaG (SPAdes) (version 2) | ecosystem: Host-associated > Plants > Roots > Rhizosphere > Soil ... | reverse complement strand
GTGGGTCCGCGGGGGTCAGCAGCTCGACGCGCCGCTCTGGGCGCGGCTGGCCGGCCTGGCGGACCTGGCCGCGGACGCGTGGCGTCTTCCGGACCAGGGCATCTGGGAGGTGCGCAGCGAGGGTCGGGTGTTCACCTACTCGGCGGCGATGTGCCAGGTGGCGCTGGACCGCGCCGCGAGCCTGGCCGAGAAGCTTGGCCTGCCCGGCCCGGTGTCGAAGTGGAGACAGGCCGCCGGCGAGCTGCGCGACAGAGTGCTCGCCTCCTGGGACGAGGAGGCGGGGACGCTGAGCGAGCATCTCGACGGTGGCGGCGCCCTCGATGCCAGCCTGCTGGCCCTGCCGCTGCGCCGGGTGGTGCCCGCCGATGACCCGCGAATGGTGGCGACCACAAAAGCAGTGGCAGAGCGCCTTTCCGCCGGCGACGGCCTGCTGTACCGCTACCTGCACGACGAGTCGCCGGACGGAATCGCCGGCGACGAGGGCGCGTTCGTGCTGTGCAGCTTCTGGCTCGTCGAAAACCTGGTCAGGCAGGGCGAGCTCGACCAGGCCGGGGAGCTCTACGCGTCGTTGTGCGCCCGGGCAAGCACGCTCGGGCTCCTGCCCGAGCAGATCGATCCGAGCTCCGGGGAGTTCTACGGCAACTTCCCGCAGGCATTCAGTCACATCGGCGTGATCGCCGCTGGGATCAGGCTCGCGAGAGGGCACTGACGTGATCGACCGGCTCGTCATATTCGGCGGCACCGGCGACCTGGCGGGCCGCTTCCTCTTTCCGGCCCTGGCCGCCCTGCTGGCGCGCGGTGACCTGTCTGACCGCTTCGAGCTAGTGGGCGCCAGCCGTCAGGACTGGGACGACGAGCAGTACCGGAGCTGGGCGGCCGACTGGCTGGAGCGCGCCGGAGCCGGCACGGCGCTGCTGGGATCGACGCGATATCGGCAGCTCGCCCTGGCCGATCCCGCCAGTGTCGAGGCGTGCCTGTCCGGCGAGGGTCCCGTGGCCGTGTATCTCGCGCTTCCGCCCGCGGTCTTTCCCGCCGCGGTGGCGGCGCTCAAGCAGGCGGGGCTCCCCGCGGAGAGCCAGGTGGTGTTCGAGAAGCCGTTCGGCGAGGACCTGGACAGCGCGCGAGAGCTGAATCGCCTGGTGGCGGATCTCGTGGACGAGCGCCACGTGTTCCGCGTCGACCACTTCCTGGCGATGACCACGGTGCAGAACGTGCTCGGCACCCGGATCGCCAACCGCGTGCTCGAGCCGATCTGGAACAGCGCTCACATCGATCAGGTCGAGATCATCTGGGAGGAGTCGCTCGCGCTGGAGGGACGGGCCGGCTACTACGACCACGTCGGCGCGCTGAAGGACATGGTCCAGAACCACCTCCTGCAGATCCTCTGCCTGGTGGCGATGGAGCCGCCGATCTCGCTGGGCGAACGTGACCTGCGCGACCGCAAGGTCGACGTCCTGCGCTCGGTGCGCCCGTTCGAGGACGCCGACGTGGCCGCCCGCACTCGCCGGGCGCGCTACCGCGGGTACACGGACGAAGACGGAGTCACGCCCGAGCACGGCACCGAGACCTTCGCCGAGCTGACGCTCGAGCTGGACAGCTGGCGCTGGTCGGGCACCGGCTTCCGGATGCGGACGGGCAAGGCGATGCGAGAGGACCGCAAGGAGGTCGTCATCAACTTCCGGCCCACCCCGGCGCTTCCCTTCGGCGGGTCGGCGCCGAACCGGCTGCGCTTCGGCCTGGAGCCGGAGGGCCTCACCTTCGAGCTGACCGGCACGGGCCCCAGCGCCGAGATGAGCCTCGTGCCGCTGACGCTCACAGCCGAGATGGAGCCACCCGAGCTACCCGCGTACGGCCGCATCCTGCTCGACGTGCTGAGCGGCAACAGCGCCCTGTCGATCCGCGCCGACGAGGCCGAGCATTCGTGGCAGATCGTCGCGCCGGTGCTGGATGGCTGGTCGCGCGACGTGAGCCCCTTGGAGGAGTACGAGGCCGGGTCGGGCGGTCCCTGACTCGCCACGCGCCGCCTCTGAGACATCACCCCGATCGGGTGATGTGCGCCGCCGATCCGAGCGGCGAGGATCACGGCCCCCACTCCCCGTCCCAAGCGAGGGGCCGATGTCCACCTCACTCGCACCTGGACGCCAGGACGAGCACGAGCTCCATCCAGGCGAACCCTTGCCCGCAGACGTACTGGTCGTCTTCGGGATCACGGGCGACCTGGCGAAGGTCATGACGTTCCGTTCGCTCTACCGCCTCGAGCGCCGCGGGCTGCTGAACTGCCCGATCGTCGGAGTAGCCGTCGACGACTTCAGCATCGAGCAGCTGCAGTCCAGGGCACGCGAGTCGATCGAGGCCACCGGCGAGCCGATCGATCAGGAGGTGTTCGACCGCTTCGCGAGCCGGCTCTCCTACGTACAGGGCGACTTCGGCGAAGCCGAGACCTTCCAGCACGTGAAGCGAGCGATCGCGGGCGCCACGACGCCGGTCTTCTATCTGGAGATTCCGCCGTTCCTGTTCGGCCGGGTGGTCGCCGGGCTCTCCGACGCCGGGCTGACGGAGGGCGCACGCGTAGTGGTGGAGAAGCCGTTCGGCCACGACGTCGAGTCGGCGCGGGCGCTCAACGCCGAGATGCACCAGTACCTCGACGAGTCCCAGCTCTACCGGATCGACCACTTCCTCGGGAAGATGGGGCTGCGCGAGCTGCTGTACCTGCGCTTCGCCAACTCGCTGCTCGAGCCGGTCTGGAACCGGTACCACGTGGAGTCCGTGCAGATCACCATGGCCGAGAGCTTCGGCGTGGAGGATCGCGGCCACTTCTACGACCCGGTCGGTGCGCTGCGCGACGTCGTGGTGAACCACCTGATGCAGCTGGTCGCCGCGGCGGCCATGGAGCCGCCGGCCGCGGCGGACCCGGAGGCGCTCAAGGACGCGAAGTTCGCCGTGTTCCGCGCGATGGCCGACGCCGACCCGGCGCACTACGTCCGCGGCCAGCACGACGGCTACCTCGACGTCAAGGGCGTGGCGCCCGACTCCACGACCGAGACGTACGCGGCGCTGCGTCTCGAGATCGACAACTGGCGCTGGTCGGGCGTGCCCTGGTTCATCCGCACGGGCAAGCTGCTCCCAATCACGCAGACGGAGGTGCGCCTCGTCTTCAAGCGGCCGCCGCGGCTGGCGTTCGCGCACACCGCCTCGCGCGCGCCGGAGCCGGCCCAGCTGGTGATCAAGCTCGATCCCTCGACCGGCGTGAGGCTGCGCATGGAAGCGCAGCGGGCGGAACGCGCCGAGCCCGAGCCCATCCACCTCGACATGGAGTTCGCTGAAGAGGGCGGCGAGGGGGCCACGCCCTACGAGGTGCTTCTGTCGGCCGCCATGAGCGGCGACAGCACGAGCTTCGCGCGTCAGGACAGCGTGGTCGAGTCGTGGCGCGTGCTCCAGCCGCTGCTCGACTCCCCGCCGCCCGTCCACCCCTATGCGCCCGGCACGTGGGGACCGAAGGAGGCCGACGGCCTGCTTGCCGGCCTGGGTCAGTGGCACGATCCCTGGGTGGCGTCGTGACCGAGTCCGTCGTGATGCCGGCCACGGCGACGAACGAGCAGAGCGCCGCCGCGCCGTCGCCGTTCACGCCGATCGCCGAATACGCGTTCATCTCGAACTGCCACACCGGCGCGCTGGTGGCGCCGGACGGCGGGATCGATTGGCTCTGCGTGCCGCGCTTCGACTCGCCGAGCGTCTTCGGCATGCTGCTCGACAGGGAAGCCGGGACATTCCGCCTCGGGCCGTTCGGCGTGAACGTGCCCTCCGCGCGCGTGTACGAGGCCGGCTCCAACACCGCGCTCACGGAGTGGCACACCCGGAGTGGCTGGGCGATCGTGCGCAACGCGCTGACGATGGGCCCGCGCCGCGGGGAAGACACGATCACGCCGCACACGCGTCCGCCTGCCGACGCGGACGCAGACCACGAGCTCGTGCGGGTGGTCGAATGCATCAGCGGCACCATGGAGGTCGAGCTCGTGTGCGAGCCCGTCTTCGACTACGGGCGTGTCCCCGCCGAATGGCAACTCGTCGGCGAGGAGCGCCACATCGCAGACGCGACGGGCGCAGGGCAGACGATCCGGCTCCGGACCGACATGGCCCTCGGCATCGAGGGCAACCGCGTGCGCGCCCGGCGCATCCTCCAGGAGGGCGAGAAGCTCTTCTGCGCGCTGACCTGGAGCGAGGGACTCGAGTCGCCCGCGACTGTCGAGGAGGCGGAGGCCCGGCTCGACGAGACCACGCGCTACTGGCGCTCATGGCTCTCCGGCGCGCGCATCCCGGACCACCGCTACCGCGAAGCCGTGGAGCGCTCCGCGCTCGCGATCAAGGGCCTCACCTACATGCCGACCGGCGCGACCGTGGCCGCCCTGACCACCTCGCTCCCGGAGACTCCGGGCGGCGAGCGCAACTGGGACTACCGCTACACCTGGATGCGCGACTCGACCTTCACGCTGCAGGCGCTGCACTTCCTCAACCTCGATTGGGAAGCCGACGAGTTCATGCAGTTCGTCGCCGATCTCGAGCTCAACGACGACGGCGGACTGCAGATCATGTACGGCATCGACGGCCGCCGCGACCTGAAGGAGTGGACCGTCGACGAGCTGTCGGGCTACGCCGGCGCGCGGCCGGTGCGCGTGGGCAACGGGGCTTTCGACCAGCGGCAGAACGACGTGTTCGGCGCGGCGCTCGATTCCATCCTTCTGCACACCCGCCGCAGCAAGCGCCTACCGCGGCGGCTGTGGCCGCTGGTGCAATCGCAGGCGGAGTGCGCGATGAAGGTCTGGCAGAACCCCGACCAGGGAATCTGGGAGGCCCGCGGAGCGCCGCAGCACTACGTGTCCTCGAAGCTGATGTGCTGGGTCGCGCTCGACCGAGCCTCCAAGCTCGCCCACATCCGCGGAGACGGCGAGATGGAGACGAGCTGGCGTGCGACCGCCGACGAGATCAAGGACGACATCCTCACGAACGGCGTGGACAGCCGCGGCGTCCTCCGCCAGCACTACGACACCGACGGCCTTGACGCTTCGACCCTGCTGGCTGCGCTGTTCGGATTCCTGCCGCCCGATGACGAGCGGCTTCGAGCCAGCGTCCTGGCCATCGCCGACGAGCTGACCGACCGCGGATTCGTTCTGCGCTATCGCACGGACGAGACCGACGACGGCCTGGTGGGCAGAGAGGGAACCTTCCTGATCTGCTCGTTCTGGCTGGTCTCGGCGCTGGCGATCATCGGCGAGATGCAGCGCGCCATCGACCTGATGGACAAGCTGCTCGCGATCGGGTCGCCGCTGGGGCTCTACGCCGAGGAGTTCGACGCGGACACCGGCCGCCACCTGGGCAACTTCCCGCAGGCCTTCTCGCATCTCGCGCTGATCGAGGCGGCCGCGCGCATCATCCTTGCCGAAATGATCGAGGAGATCTCGTGAGCGAGCACTACGACGTCGTGATCGTTGGAACCGGTGCCGGCGGAGGGACGCTCGCGCGCCACCTCGCGCCGTCGGGCAAGCGCATTTTGCTGCTCGAGCGCGGCGATTGGCTTCCGCGCGAGCCGCAGAACTGGCTGGCCGAGGAGGTGTTCGTCGCCAACCGCTACGTCTCACCCGAGACATGGCACGACGCGAGCGGCCAGCCGTTCCAGCCGCAGGTCCACTACTTCGTGGGCGGCGCGACGAAGCTCTACGGCGCGGCGTTGTACCGGCTGCGCGAGAAGGACTTCGGCGAGCTTCGCCACCACGACGGCATCTCGCCCGCCTGGCCGATCTCCTACGACGACCTCGAGCCCTACTACACGGAGGCCGAGGAGCTCTATCGCGTGCACGGAGCACGCGGCGAGGACCCGACCGAGCCGCGCTCGAGCGCGCCGTATCCCTTCCCCGCCGTGTCGCACGAGCCGCGCATCCAGCAGCTCTCCGACGCCCTGGAGGCCGCCGGCCACCACCCGTTCCACGCGCCGTGCGGCGTCATGCTCGACGAGCGGAACCCGGCCCTCAGCACGTGCGTGCGCTGCGGGGACTGCGACGGCTTCCCGTGCCCGCTGCACGCCAAGTCGGACGCCGAGGTGCTCGGCGTGCGCCCCGCGCTCGAGCACGACAACGTCACGCTGCTTCGCAACGCGAAGGCGGTGAGACTCGAGACCAGCCCCTCCGGCGGCGAGGTGACCGGCGTGCTGGTCGAGCGCGAGGGCGCAACGGAGACCTTCAGCGGCGACCTCGTGGTGGTGGCCTGCGGTGCGACCAACACCGCGAAGCTGCTGCTCATGTCGGCGAGCGACAAGCACCCGAACGGCCTGGCCAACGGCTCCGACCAGGTAGGGCGCAACTTCATGTTCCACGACAGCGTGGCGGTGCTGGCGCTCTCGCGCGAGGAGAACCCGACGGTGTTCCAGAAGACGCTCGGGCTCAACGACTTCTACTTCGGAAGCGACGAGTTTGAGTTCCCGATGGGGAACATCCAGATGGTCGGCAAGTCGCAGGCACCGATGTTCCACGGTGAGAAGCCCGGAGAGACAAAGCTGGCACCGAGCTGGACGCTCGAGAAGGTGGCGCGGCACGCGATCGACTTCTGGCTATCCACCGAGGACCTGCCGCGTCCCGACAACCGGGTCACCGTCAGCACCGACGGGCAGGTCACGGTCAGCTACAGCGAGACGAACGCCGAGGCCAAGCGCCGCCTTTACGAGAAGCTGCGCTCGATGCTCGCGCATCTGGACATGCACGAAGGTCACCTGTTCCATCGCTTCGCGTACATGAAGAACGCCATCCCGGTCGCCGGTTGCGCGCACCAGGCGGGCACCTGCCGGTTCGGCAGCGACCCGGCCAGCTCGGCGCTGAACGTGGACTGCCGCGCGCACGAGCTGGACAACCTGTACGTGGTCGATACGAGCGTGTTCCCGAGCATCGGCGCGGTGAACCCGGCGCTGACGGCGATGGCGAACTCGCTCCGGGTGGGAGACCACCTGCTGGAGCGGATGGGCGCAAGCCGCGCCCAGGAGGCCGAGACCGTCGGCTGACGGTGATGCTCCTCCACCTCGCGCCACTGGCCGCCTCGGACCTGGGAGCCGCGCGCAGCCAGATGGCCTTCACGCTCGCCTTCCACATCATCCTCGCGTCGCTCGGCGTGGCCTTCCCGGCGATGATGCTGATCGCCAACTACCGCGGACTGCGCCACGACGACGCGCAGGCGCTGCTCCTGGCCCGGCGCTGGTCGCAGGTGGTTGCCGTGACGTTCGCGGTCGGCGCCGTGACCGGCACCGTGCTGTCCTTCGAGTTCGGCCTGCTCTGGCCGGCGTTCACGGGCCGCTTTGGCAAGGTCTTCGGAGTGCTGTTCGCCATCGAGGGGATCTTCTTCTTCCTCGAGGCGGTCTTCGTCGCGATCTACATCTTCGGCTGGAAGCGGCTCAAGCCGTGGGCGCACTTCTGGGCGGGCGTGCCGATCGTGATCTGCGGGATCGGCGGCGCGTTCTCGGTCGTGGCCGTGAACTCGTGGATGAACCAGCCGCAGGGCTTCTCGCCATCGAGCGGCACGGTCACGAGCGTGCAGCCGCTGAAGGTGATCTTCAACCCCGCGGTGCCCTACGAGGTGCCGCACATGATCCTCGCCGCGTATCTCGTGACGGGATTCATCGTGGCGTCCATCTACGCCGTCGGCATGCTGCGGGGAAGGCGTGACCACTACCACCGGCTCGGGCTGCTCATCCCGCTCACGGTGGCGGTGATCGCGACGCCGATCCAGTTCATGGTGGGCGATACGGCGGCGCGCGCGATCGCGCACGATCAGCCGATCAAGTTCGCCGGGATGGAGTGCGTGCAGCAGACCTCCACCCACGTGACCGAGTACATCTACGGCCGCTGTACATCGAGCGGCGTCAAGGGCGGCATAGGGATTCCGGGGTTCGACTCGTTCCTGGTCGGCTTCAGCACGAGCACCAAGGTCACCGGTCTCCACACCGTGCCGGCCAACGACCGGCCGCCCTACAACACGATGCTGCACTGGGCGTTCGACACGATGGTCGGTATCTGCACGGCCCTGATCGCCCTCGGGGTGTGGCTTGGCATCGCCTGGTGGCGAAGGCGCGACATCCCGAAGACCAAGTGGTTCCTCCGCGCGGTCGCGGTGTCCGGGATCGCGGCGGTGGTGGCGCTCGAGTGCGGCTGGATCGTGACCGAGGTGGGCCGCCAGCCGTGGGTCGTCTACAACGTCCTGCGCACCACCGACGCCGTCACGGACTCGAGCGGCATTCGCCTGACGTTCGTGATCGTGGTGCTGCTCTACGCCGCGCTCGCCGCGGCGCTCGTGATCACGCTGCGCGCCATGTCACGGCGCTGGCGCACCGCCGGCGACGACGAGACCCAGGTCCCCTATGGACCCTCCGGCGGGGCTCCCTCGGAGGTCGCGTCATGAGCGAGGCCGACGCGGTCGCGGTGATCCTGTGGGTCGGCGTCACGGCCTATGCGGTCTTCGGCGGCGCCGACTTCGGCGCCGGGTTCTGGAGCCTCGTGAGCGGACCGGGCGAGGACGGCAAGCGCGCCCGGGCCCTTGCCGACTGGGCGATCGGCCCGGTGTGGGAGGCCAACCATGTCTGGCTGATCTTCGTGCTGGTGATGCTGTGGACCGGCTTCTCGAGCGCGTTCGAGGCGATCTTCTCGACGCTCTTCATCCCGCTCAGCCTGGCGGCTTTCGGGATCGTGCTGCGCGGGTCGGGCTTTGCGTTCCACAAGAGCGCGGCGCGGCTCGCCGGACGCAATGTCTCCGAGCGGCTGTTCGGGCTCTCCTCGCTGCTCACGCCGTTCTTCCTGGGCACCGTGGTCGGCGCGGTCGCGTCCGGGCGCGTGCCGGTGGGCAACGCCGAGGGCGATCCCGTGACGAGCTGGCTCAACCTCGTGGGGATCATCGTCGGCGCGCTGTTCGTGGCCACCTCCGCGTATCTCTCCGCGGTGTTCCTCGTGCACGACGCGCGCCGAGCCGGAGCCCGGGATCTCGAGCAGTACTTCACCAACCGGGCCCTCATCGCTGCCCTCGCCGCCGGGGCGCTTGCCGTGGCCGGGCTGTTCGCGCTCCACTCCGATGCCAGGTACGTGTTCGACGGCCTGACGGGAGACGGGCTGCCGCTCGTGATCGTGTCGGCGCTGGCGGGCATAGCGGTTCTCGTCCTGCTCCAGCTCGGCAAGCCACGCGGCACGCGCCCGCTTGCGATCGTGGCCGTCGCGGCGATCGTCTGGGGCTGGTTCGTCGCGCAGCACCCGTACCTGCTCCCCACGCACCTGAAGATCAGCCAGGCGGCGGCGCCGGGTCCGACGCTGACGGCGATCCTGATCGTGTTCGGCGTCGCGGCCCTGGTGGTGATCCCGTCCCTCGCGCTGCTGTACACGCTGGCACAGCGCAGCTTGATCGAGGAGAGCCCGGGCCCCGCGCCAGCGCCCGCGGCTCGGACGACCACCTAGAGATCATCCGAAAGGGGTGATGCGGGCCCGGGCGCTGCGGCCGTAGCGTCCCAGACGTCATCGGCTCGTCCGAGAACACGCCGAGTGCGCGCCCGCGCGTCCTGGTCCTGGGCGGAGGCTTCGCCGGGGTCGGCGCCGCGCAGAAGCTCGCGGATGCGGACGCGGACGTCATCCTCGTCGACCGCAACGGCTACCACACCTTCCAGCCGCTGCTCTACCAGCTCGCCAGCGGGCTGCTCGAGACAACCGCGGTGGGCCATTCGCTGCGCGACCTGGTGGGACACCAGCACAACACGGTCGTCCATCAGGCGAGCGCGAAGGCGATCGACCTCCAGGCGCGAACGGTCGAATTCGAGGAGATCGATCCGATCGCCTACGACTGCCTGGTCCTGGCCCTCGGCGCGCAGGTCAACTTCTTCGGGACAGAGGGCGCCGCCGAGCACGCCTTCCCCATGTACACGCTGGAGCACGCGGTGCGCCTGAAGGACCACCTGCTCGAGCGATGGGAGGCGGCCGATCGCGATCCAGGGCTGATCGATGACGGCGCGCTCAACGTGGTGATCGTGGGCGGTGGACCCACGGGCGTGGAGACCGCCGGAGCGATCGCCGAGCTGTATCGCGCGGTGTTCGCCAAGGACTACCCCAAGGTCACCGACGATCAGGCGCGCGTGACACTGGTGGAGGCAGGGCCCGAGCTGTTCTCGATGTTCAAGCCAAAGCTCCGCGAGTACGCGACGAAGGCGCTCACCGATCGCACCGTCGAGGTGCGGACGAGCGTGCAGGTCGCGTCGGTGTCGGCGAACCGCGTGACCCTCAAATCCGGAGAGGAACTCAAGGCGCACACGCTCGTCTGGGGCGCCGGGCTGCAGGGCAACCCGCTCGCGCAGCAGCTGGGCGTGGATCTGGAGCGCGGCAAGCGGGTCGGCGTCGAGCCGGACCTCACGCTGACCGGCCATCCCGAGGTGTTCGTGGTCGGCGACATCGCCGCGATCGCCGACCCAAAGCACGAGCAGGTGCTTCCCCAGCTCGGATCGGTGGCCCTCCAGTCCGGCCACCATGCCGGCGCCACCATCGCCCAGAGGATCGCGGGCAAGAAGACAAAGCCGTTCGCCTATCGGGACAAGGGAACGATGGCCGCGATCGGACGCAGGGCCGCCGTCGTGCAGATGCTCGGTGGGCGGACGATGACCGGCACGACGGCGCAGCTGGCGTGGTCGTCGGTGCACCTGGCGCTCCTACCCACCAACGAGGACCGGGCGAGAGCGATCGTCAACTGGACCGGGGCGGCCGTGACCCACCAGCGGCCCGGGCGCTTCAGCGTGAGGGGAGCGTGACCGGCGGGGACGAGTCCGGCCACGCGCCGCCACGCGCCGGGCTCGTCCTCATCTCGCTGATCCTGGTAGCCGGCGTCGCGAACCTGAACCTGTCGGTTGCCAACGTGGCGCTGCCGGACATCGGCCGGCACTTCGACTCCTCGCAGACGACGCTCGACCTGATCGCCGTCGGCTACTCGCTCGGCCTCGCCGCCTCGGTCCTGTACCTGGGCGCGCTCGGAGATCGCTACGGCCGCAAGCTCATGCTGCTGCTGGGCCTCGCGCTGTCGGTGCCCGCGTGCCTGCTCGCGGCCTTCGCCCCGTCGGACGGGGTGCTGTTCGGCGCGCGAGTGCTCGGCGGGCTGTCCGCGGGCATGGCTTACCCCACCACGCTCGCGCTGATCGCGGCGCTCTGGTCGGGACCCGGGCGCACCAAGTCCATCGCGCTGTGGTCCGCCCTTGGAGGCGCGATCGCATCCCTGGGGCCGCTGACCGCGGGCGCGCTGCTGGAGCAGTTCGCGTGGGGATCGGTGTTCCTGATCACCCTGCCGCTCGTGGTCGTGGCCTTCCCGATGGCGCTGTACTTCGTGCCCGCCCACGTGAACGAGACGACGGAGCAGGTCGACAACCTGGGCGGTGTCGTGTCCGTGCTGCTCGTGGCGAGCCTGATCCTGGCCATCAACTTCGCGCCCGTCCCGAACAAGACCACGCTGACGCTCGTGCTGGCGGCGGTCGCCGTGCTCTCCGCGGGCGCCTTCTTCGCCCGTCAGCGGCGCGCGCCCAACCCGCTGTACGACCTGGGGATCGCGTCGCGCAGGATCTTCTGGGTCGCGGCGTGCGCCGGGATCATCGTGTTCGGCTCGCTGATGGGTTCGATGTTCATCAGCCAGCAGTTCCTCCAGAACGTGCTCGGGTATTCGACGCTCCAGGCGGGCGCGGCCTTCCTCCCCGCGATCGTCTTCATGGTGATCGTGGCGCCGCGTTCGGCAAAGCTCGTCGAGGACCGCGGCGCTCGTTTCACGCTCCTCTGCGGCTACGTGTTCATGCTGCTCGCCTTCACCTGGATGCTGCTGCTCTGGAAGGAGGGCAGCTCCTACTGGAAGATCGGCCTGGCCTACGCGCTCATGGGCATCGGGGTGGGCTTCGCCGGCACGCCGGCCTCGCACTCACTCACAGGTTCGGTCCCCGTCCGGCGTGCGGGGATGGCGTCCGGCACCGCCGACCTGCAGCGCGACCTGGGCGGCGCGATCATGCAGTCGATCTTCGGCGCGCTGCTCACAGCCGGCTACGCGGCAGCCGCGACGGCGGCCATCGGCTCGGCGTCCAACACCCAGCAGATCAACGACAGCGTGCAGAGCCAACTGACGAAGTCCTTCGCCGGGGCCGAACAGGTCGCGAAGCAGTATCCGCAACACGCGAGTCAGATCACCGCGGCGGCCAAGCACGCCTTCCTCCAAGGCGACCAGTGGGCCTACAGCGCCGGGATCGTGGCAGTGATCCTCGGCGCCGTGCTCGTGTTCTTCCTCTTCCCGAGGAAGCAGCGTGAGGACGAGCTGCTGGCTCAGTACCAGGCGGAGGATGACGAGCGAGAGGGCGCGTCGCCGCCCGCGGCCCCTCCCGAACCCGCCGTGGCCGCCTGACCTACCCCGCGAGCAGCTTTCAGCGGCCCCACACCCGCTCGGCCACGCTGCTCACCAGCTCGAGCTTGCGCCACTGGGTGTCCTCGTCCACGTCGTTGCCGCCCGCCTCCGAGGCGAAGCCGCACTGCGGACACAGCGCCAGTTGGGAGGTGTCGAGGAAGCGTCCCGCCTCCTCGAGGTGCGAGAGCAGCAGATCCTCGGCTTCGAGCGCCGGGTTCTTCGTCGAGACGATTCCCATTCCCACGACCGGTCCGCCCGGCACGTAACGCAGCGCCGAGTAGTCGCCCATGCGCGAGGTGTCATCCCACTCGACGAGGAAGGAGTCGTACGGCAGCGAGAAGAACGCCTCGGCCACCGGGTCGAGCGATCCGCTGACCATGTACATGCCGCGCAGGTTGCCGCGGCAGAGATGGATCGCCGTTCGCACGTGGTCGGGCAGGCCCTGAACGATCATCCGGTCCGCCATCACCGCGCCCTCGAGCATCTGGTCGAGGTCCGCCCCCATCGCCTTCATCTGCGCGCTGAACTGCGGGTCCGCTATCAGCGGGTAGGCCGGGTAATCCAACTGGATGTAGGTTGCGCCCGCCGCCACCGCGTCGTCGATCAGCTCGCGCAGGATCTGAAGCGCGTGGCCCGCCATCTCCTCGAAGCTCGAGTAGTGCTTGTCCGTCACTCCCGGGCGGAACATCATCGGGTTGGCGATCGACGACGCCGCCGGGAAGGTGACCTTGACCGGCCGCTCTGTCAGTCCGGCCACGAACCCGGCCTCGGTGGCCCCCGGACTCGTGATCTTCTCCAGACGCTCGGCAACAATCGGTCGCCCTTCCACCTCGAGCGTCTCTCCCTGGTCGTTGCGGAAGATGATCGTCTGCTCGTGGTTAGGCGCGAACCCGCGCACCGCCTGGTCGAACGAGCCCATGAAGAAGACGCGGCGGAACTCGCCGTCCGTCACGCAGTCGAGCCCGGCCGCCTCCTGCTTGGCCACCGCCTCACGGATACATTCGTCCTCGATCTCGCGAAGCGCCTCCCGGTCGACCCCGGCGAAGTCGAGGCTGGCGTCGGTCGGGCGTGCGTCGTCGAGCGAGAAGGACGAGACCTCCGAGATCGCCTCCAGCAGCCGCTTAGGCCGCAGCAGGCTTCCGACGTGCTCCGCGCGAGGAATGGCGCGAGTGGCAGTGGCCACCGATCACCCCACCGGTGCCGGTGTCGCAGCCGCAGACGCTGCAGCCGGCCTGAGCACGACGAAGGGCGTCACCC
>Ga0207657_10005171_pt1 | contig 13684 bp, 15 predicted proteins | sample KBSC33metaG_FD_184316 | JGI IMG/M metagenome (GOLD analysis project Ga0207657, IMG submission 184316) | Corn rhizosphere microbial communities from Kellogg Biological Station, Michigan, USA - KBS C3-3 metaG (SPAdes) (version 2) | ecosystem: Host-associated > Plants > Roots > Rhizosphere > Soil ... | reverse complement strand
CCGTGGTGGATGCCGATCGGAAGCGCCTTGTCGTTCACCGTCCACAAATCCTGGAAGATGAGCTCGGCGAGGCTTCGCGTGTTGCAGAAAACGAGCGTCATTTTGTGGGCCTCGATCAGGTTCATCACCTCGCGCGCGGCATGGCGGCCGCTGTGCCCACCCCACGGGATCTTGCTCTCGGGAATCAGCATCCGAAGGTCAGGCTCGGCGCCGGGATCGCCGGTCACCAGATCGACCAGCGACGCGTCGGCGTGGGGCGCCAGCCAGGAGCGATAGGCGGCCGGGTCCGCGATGGTCGCCGACAGGCCGACTCGCCGAAGCCCGGGGGCCAGCGCCTGCAGCCGCGCCAGAGAGAGCGCGAGCAGGTCGCCGCGCTTTTCGCGCGCGAAGGCGTGGAGCTCGTCGACGACGATCTCCTTGAGGTTCGCGAACAGCATGCCGCTATCGGGATAACTGAGCAGCAGGCTGAGGGATTCGGGCGTCGTCAGCAGGATCTGCGGGGGCCGGATGCGCTGGCGCGCCTTGCGATCCGACGGCGTGTCGCCGCTTCGCGTTTCGACGCGGATGTCGAGACCCATCTCGCCGATGGGGCCCAAGAGGTTGCGCTGGACGTCGACGCCGAGCGCCTTGAGCGGCGAAACGTAAAGTGTGTGGAGCGTGTCGGCCGGGTTGTCGATGAGATCGCAGATCGCCGGGAGAAAGCCCGCCAGGGTCTTTCCCGAACCGGTCGCAGCGACGAGCAGCGCGTTTCGACCGCGGCGCGCGACGTCCAGCATTTCGAGCTGGTGCCGTCGCGGCGCCCATCCCTTGGATTCAAACCAGCGATCGACAACTGGAGGGAGCGTGCTCAGCGGTCGTCGGTTCCCTCGCGGCGGCGCTTCTCCTCCTGTTCGTAATTCTCGCGCGTGCCGCGTTCGGTCTCGGCGCTCGTCCCTTTCGATTTACGCAGGAAGACCAGCCAGACCAATGCGATCAGCAGGACGACCGGAAAGATCACGTCCATCAGCCACCACATTGCATTTGCCATATGTTCGTCCTCCCTTGCCGGAACCGGCGCCTATGCTCGACACTATAGCTCGCAATGGCGCGTTTGGGTTCCTGGATCGAGACTTTCCCGGAGGGCATCTATGTGCGCCCCGCGGACGCCTGGGTCGACCCTTCCCGGCCCAAGCCGCGGGCGCTGATCACGCACGGCCACGGCGACCATGCGCGCGGCGGGCACGGCCAGGTGCTTGCGACTCCCGAGACTCTGGCGATCATGGAGCTTCGCTACGGCGAGCAAAACGGACGGCCGGTAGGTTACGGCGAGAGCATTCGGGCCGGCGAAGTCGACGTGACTTTCGTTCCGGCTGGCCATGTGCTCGGGAGTGCGCAGATCGTACTCGAACATTCGGGCGAGAAGGTCGTTGTCTCGGGCGATTACAAACGCCGCGAGGACCCGACCTGCCATCCCTTCGTGCCCGTGCCTTGCGACGTCTTCATCACCGAGGCGACCTTCGGGCTTCCCGTATTCCGCCATCCCGACACCGGCGGCGAGATCGACCGGCTTCTGCACCGGCTGCACTCCGACGAGAGCCGTTGCGTTCTCGTCGGCGCCTATGCGCTCGGCAAGGCGCAGCGGCTGATCGCGGAGCTTAGGCGGCATGGCCATGACGAGCCGATCTATATCCACGGCGCATTGGAGAAAATGTGCGCGCTCTACGAAGAGCATGGCGTTGCCCAGGGCGAGCTATCCCCGGCGACCGGTGCGTCGAAAGACGAGCTTCGCGGCAAGATCGTCATCGCTCCGCCCGGAGCGCTCAACGACCGCTGGTCCCGGCGCTTGCCCGACCCGGTGACGGCGATGGCATCGGGCTGGATGCGAATCCGCCAGCGGGCGCGGCAGGCGAACGTCGAGCTTCCGCTGGTGATTTCCGACCATGCCGACTGGGACGAACTGACCTGCACCATCCGCGAGCTGGAGCCGACCGAGGTGTGGATCACCCACGGCCGCGAGGAAGCGCTCAAGCACTGGTGTCTGACGCATCAGATCAAAGCCTGCGAGCTGAACCTGGTCGGCTATGAGGATGAAGGCGAGGACTAGCCGGCCGGTGCCGAAATATCGGTGATTGTCAGCACGCCGTCGAGGGCGGCCTTCGCCCGGTCGCGGTCGATCACCAGCGCCGCGGTCTGGATCGTAAGATCGACCAGAAGCATGTCGCGGAAGATCGGTTCGCGCGGCTGCCGATGATACATCGCAAAGGTCCCGAGCACCCGGCCGCCATGGGTCAGGATCGGAATGGACCAGCAGGCGCGAAGGCCGTGGCCGAGCGCAAGCTCCTTGTAGTCCGCCCACAGGGGATCGTTTTCGATGTCCGAGACATAGACAGCGGCGCCAAGATAGGCGGCCGTTCCGCACGATCCCGCGCAGGCCCCGATCTCCAATCCGTCGATCGCCTCGCAATAGGCTTTGGGCAGGCTGGGCGCCGCGCCGTGGCGCAGGTGCTTTCCGTCGTCATCGAGCAGCAGGATCGAGCCGAGGACGCCGGTCGACGAACTGGATTCGACGATTCGAATGAGCTCGCCAAGCGTTTCCTCGAGCGGTCGATCGGCGATCGCCAGACCGAGGACTTTCGAATGAGCGACTCGAAGCAATTCCGATCTTTTCTGGCTCGTGACGTCCTGGCCCTGGATGAAAATGCCTTCGGGAACCGGCTGGAAAACCAGATCGAGCACCAGATCCTCGGGCGAGAGGTCCGCGCGGACGACGGTCAGCGGCATGGAGTGGGCGACGAAAGCCTCGCCCGACCGCGATACGCCTTTGAGGATGTCGTCGACGCCCTGCTCGTCGAGCTCCGGGAATGCCTCGACCAGGTTCTTTCCGATAAGATCGTCCCGGCCAACGAGAGTCTTGAAGGCCTTGTTGGCGATGGCGAAGCGAAGATCCGGACCTTCGACGAGCGCCATGAAACCCGGCGCCTGTTCGAACATGAGCTGGAGCCGTTCGTGCCCGCTGCTCAAGTGCGCAGTCTGTTCGACCATAGCCCGGCATTACAACAAGCACGCGGACGCGTCACCACGACTCCGATTTCGATAAGCACCGGCTAGTGGCCGGCGCTCTCGCTCCGCTCCACGCCCGAGCGCGCGAGCTGCTCGTCGAGCTGACGCACGAGCCTGTCGAGGGCGGCCTCGTCTTTTGCCTCGGCGCGGGCGACGAGGACGTCCTGCGTGTTGGATGCGCGAAGCAGCCACCAGCCGTCGGGCGTGTTGACCCGTGCGCCGTCGACATTGTCGACCTCCGCCGCGGCGTTGGTGAGACGGTCGAGGACTTCCTGGACGACCTCGAATTTCCGGCTTTCCTCGACCGGGAATCGCATCTCGGGCGTCGCGACCGATTTGGGCATTGCATCCATCAGCTCGGTGAGGCTCTTGCCGCTTCCGCTCACCGCTTCGATCAGCCGCACGGCAGCGTAAAGCGCGTCGTCGAAGCCGTACCAGCGGTGCCTGAAGAAGATGTGGCCACTCATCTCTCCGGCAATCGGCGCGCCGGTTTCCTTCATCTTCGCCTTGATGAGGCTGTGGCCGGTCTTCCACATCAAGGGCTGCCCACCAAGCTCGGCGATGCAGTCGAACAGGGTTTGGCTCGCCTTGACGTCGGCGATGATGGTCGATCCAGGAAGCTCCTTCAGGACCGGTGCGGCGAGGATCATCATCAGCTGGTCGCCCCAGATCGCTCGGCCGGTCGAATCCACCGCGCCGATGCGGTCGGCGTCGCCGTCGAAGGCGAAGCCCATGTCGCATTGCTTGTCGCGGACCAGCGCTTTGAGGTCCGCGAGATTGGCCTCGACGGTCGGGTCGGGATGATGCGCCGGGAAGGTGCCGTCGATCTTTTCGTTGATGACGAAATGCTCGCCGGGGAGTTTTCTTGCCAGCTTCTCGACCGCGGCGCCGGCCGCGCCGTTGCCCGGATCCCAGCCGATCCGATAGCCTTTGCCATGGAAATCCTGCGCCAGCCGATCGACATAGGAGTCGAGGATGTCGACGCCTTCGGAGCTTCCGTCGCCCTCGGTCCAGACGCCGGCGGCGGACCGGCGCCCGAGCTCCTGGATTTCCTCGCCGAACACGGAACGGCCATTCAGCAGCAGCTTGAAACCGTTATAGTCGGGCGGGTTGTGGCTTCCGGTGACCTGGATGCCCGCCTGCACATCCAGAACGTTGGTCGCATAATAAAGCATCGGGCTCGGCCCGACGCCGATCCGGATGACGTGAAGCCCGCATTCCATCAGCCCGTCGACAAGGGCTTGCTCCAGTTCCGGCGAATGGGTCCGGCCGTCACGTCCGACCGCGATCGAACGCGCGCCTTCGTCGGCCGCGAGGCTGCCGAAGCTCCGGCCCAGCGCCCAGGCGTCTTCCTTGGTCAGCGTTTTCCCGACGATTCCGCGGATGTCATATTCGCGGAGGATGGATGGGTTGAATGTGTGGGTCATCGCAGCTGCGAACACACGAATTGCCAGCTTAGTTCAAGTCGTCATCGCGAGGAGCGCAGCGACGCGGCGATCCAGCGCTGGATTGCTTCGCTCCGCTCGCAATGACGGCCGTCGCGACTATGCCACCTTCTGCGCCGGCTCGACGCCGGGGATGCCGAGGCCAGAGACCATCTCGCGAAGCTCCTGGCGGGCGGTGATGTGGCCGATTCCGACTTCGCCAAGATGCTCGAAGTCGAGCAAGGTCAGGCCTTTGGGGAACAGTTCGCGGTAGATGACGCGTTCACCGAGGCCGGGGATCACGCGGAAGCCGACTCGGCGGGCAAGCTCGTCCAGCGCGGCGCCGACGCGGCGCAGGTTGTGCGAATCGATGTGCTGGAGGCGGTTGCGGAGAACCACCCAGTCGACGCTCTTTCCGGTCGCCTTCGCGCGCTGCGTGCGGCTGTTCCAGATGAGCTCGGCATAGAAACTGGGCTTCGTGACCTTGAAATTCTCGGGATGGACCTGGCCGATGAGGTCGAGATCGACGAAGCTGTCGTTCATCGGGGTTACGAGCGTGTCGGCCTTGAGGATCGCCTCGCGCGCGACGGGATCGTCGCGGCCGGGCGTATCGATCACCAGCACGTCGGCGTCCGCTGACAGCGCGGCAATCGCATCGTTGAGCGACGCGCCGTCGTCGAGCACCTCGTAGCGCGTCCGCGGAAGCTCGGCGTCGAGCCGCCGCATCGTCGAGTCGCGGTTTTCGAGATATCGCGTCATCGTCCGCTGGCGATTGTCGAGATCGAGCGCGGCGACTCGGCTCCCCATCGCGGTGAGCGCGATCGCCGTATGCACTGCAGTCGTCGATTTGCCCGTCCCGCCCTTTTCGTTGGCGAAGACGATTGTGTGCGGCTGGACCATGCTGGCCCCCTTGAAAATGATCCCCACCGCGCTGACAAGCGCGGCCCGACCCGCAGCTTACCGGAGGCGAATCCGCGGTGCAAACGATCCGTGACATCGGCCAGCTAGGGAGCGCCCTGGTCGCGCTCCGCGCGGGAGGGCGTCGAATAGCCCTGGTCCCGACAATGGGTGCCCTGCATGCCGGGCATCTCGCACTCGTCGAAGAGGCAAGGAAGCAGGCGGACCGCGTCGTCGCTAGCATCTTCGTGAACCCGCTCCAGTTCGGCGAGGGCGAGGACCTCGACCGCTATCCGCGACGGGAGAAAGAGGATGCGCGGGCGCTGGAGCAGGTCGGCTGCGACCTGTTGTGGGTGCCGACTCCCGAACAGATCTATCCCGCTGGCTTTTCCACCAAGGTCGTCGTTTCGGGCTTGAGCAAGCGCTGGGAAGGCGAGGCGCGGCCCGGCCATTTCGACGGCGTTGCGACGGTCGTCGCCAAGCTCTTCACGACCGTCCGGCCCGAGGTCGCGGTGTTCGGAGAAAAGGATTTCCAGCAGCTGGCGATCATCCGGCGGATGACGATCGACCTGAACCTGGGGGTCCAGATCGTCGGCGTTCCGACCGTCCGCGACGACAACGGCCTCGCCCTCTCTTCGCGAAATGCCTACCTCTCGGACGAAAATCGCGCCCGGGCGACAATGCTGCCGCGGACGCTCGACCGCGCCGCTGAGGAGATCGAGCGTGGCTTGCCAGTGCAACATGCGCTGGAGCATGCAACGCAGGCGCTTTACGATGCCGGATTCTCCGTGGTGGATTATGTCGCACTGATCGATGAAGCGACTCTAGAGCCGGTGGGCGAGCCGGCCGTCGGCACCCGGCTGATCGCGGCAGCGACCATTGCCGGCACGCGGCTGATCGACAATCTGCCCATCGGAAAAACAGGGTGAACGCGCGTTAACCATTTCTTCGGGAAATCGGCCCGAAAACCCCTGCAACGGGAAAACAGGGGAGTTTGGCCGTCATGGCTATTAGTCAGAAAGCGCAGGAGTTCCTGATCCGCAGCCGCATTGCCGATGCGGAGCGCGGGGACGTGGAAGCTCTTTTCGAGCTCGGAATCACCTATTCGACAGGGCGCGGAGGCCTTTCGGTCGATCTCGTCGAAGCCCACAAGTGGTTCAACCTTGCAGCTCTGTCCGGATCGACCCGCGGCCAGGAATGCCGCGCAGAGATCGCGCTCGAAATGACCGCGCGCGAAATCGCCGAAGCGCAGCGCCAGGCCCGCGCCTGGCTCGGAACGACACAACAGCGCTACGCGGCGTAAGTGCTATCTGGCCGGTGTCGGCATCGGCATCGGCATCGGCGCCGGTGACGGCACGACGATCGTCACAACCCGCGGACCGGCTGCGACCAGAGTTTGCCCGATCAGCACCTTCCCTGGCCGTTCCTTGCCCCAACTCAGCACCGTAACGCGTTGCGGCGCGACTCCCTGCAGCACCAGGAAATCCCGCACCGCATTGGCGCGCCTGTCGCCGATCGCAAGCGCATAATCGCGGCTGTCGTTGGGGCCGCCATGGCCCTCCAGCCGAACGGTCGCGTAGGGATTGGCGAGAAGCCAGCGCGCCTGCGCCGCAAGCGTCGCCGTCGCGGTCGGATCCAGAGTCGCTCCGCTCGCCGAGAAATAGATCGTGTCCGTTCCCGAAGCGGCCACCAGGGCGCCCTGAGTCACGGTCCCCGGAACCGCGGCGGCCGGGGGCTGGGCCGACGGTTGCGGGCTCGATCGGCCAAGCGGGAAGATCACCGGAAGCCGGAACTGGGCATTGGCGGCGGTGGCGGTCGTGGCGATTGCGATAGCGACGAGGAGAACGGACTTGCACTTCATCTCGCTTACTCCTGCCTCTCGGACCAACTGGGATCGGAGCCGCCTTGCGGCGTCGGCACCGGCTTCACCTCGCCACCAGTCGCGGGCACCGTAGCAAGCATGGTTCTGCGGCTGGCCGAATCGAATCGCTGGAACAGGACCCGGCTGCCGTCCGGGCTCCACGCAGGCTCGGCGTCGCTGGGCCCGTTGGTGACGAGTCGCTCGTCCGCCCCGTCCACCGACATCACGCCAATTCGCGAGAGCGGGCCCTGCGTGCGCATGAAGGCAATCTTGTCGCCCGCCGGGCTCCAGGCCGGGGAGCCGTAGTCGCCCGGACCGAAGCTGATCCGGCGCTGGTCGGTGCCGTCGGCGTTCATCACGTAAATTTCCGGCCTTCCCGACCGGTCGCTGACGAAGGCGATGCTCCTTCCGTTGGGCGAGTAGCTCGGGCTGGTATCGATTGCAGTAGACGTCGTCAGTCGCTGCGGGAAGCCACCCTTGGCGCCGACCGCATACAAATCGACATTGCCCGCGTTCGACATGGAGAAGGCGATCGTGTCGCCGTTGGGCGAGAAGGCCGGGCCGAACGTCTCGTCGCTCGCCGGAAGCAGCGGCCGGTCGCCGTTCGAACCGATCTCGGCCACCTGCACGTGAAGCTTGCCGCCGCTGAAGCTGGTGTAAGCGATCCTGTCGCCGCCCGGCGACAGTTTCGGAGTCAGCACCGTCGAATCGCCCGACGACAGCCAGGTGTGATTGGCGCCGTCGAAATCCATCACCGCGATTCGCTTCACGAGGGCGTCTTCGCCGCCGCTTTCAGCGACATAGGCGATCCGGCTGTCGAACAGCGGCGCGTTGCCGGTCGCCTTTTGATACGCCATGTCGGCGCACTTGTGCGCGGCCCGGCGCCATTCGCCGGTCGACACAGCGAAACCCTGGCGGGCGAGCTCGCGGCCCGATTGAACGTCATAGAGATAACAGCCGATGGTCAGCCGGCCGTCCGCCCGGGCGTTGACGAAACCCTGCAGCAGCAGCTTGGCACCGACCGACCGCCATTGCGGGTAGGATGGGGCGGTGACCTCCGGATAGGAGGGGATCCGCACCTTCTGGATGTCGGCGAAGATGAACTTGCTGCTGAGCTTCAGGTCGGCGGAAATGAGATTGGCGATCTGGTTGGCAAGGCCCCAGGTGGTCCCGGCGTCCGTGTCGGTGATCTTGACCGTCGCGAGCGGCGGGATTGCGATCACCTGCGCCGTCGGCTCGGGCGCTTGCGCAACGGCGGCGCTGCCAACGACCAGCAGGGCCGGGAGAAGACCAGCGGCGCTCGGCAGTTTGGGAATTGAAAACAGGATCATTCTCCGTTGGCGATCGATCGGAAGCGTTCCACCCAGGGGCGCGGTTGACGCTGCGGACGCTGGTCGGCGGTCAGAAAGGCCGCGGTGACCATCGCATCGGCTATTGTATCGGTTGCGCGCATGACTCTCTGATGAATCGTGACCGATGCAGAGCGGACCGTCGCGATGGTGCTGACGATGAGGAGGTCGTCCCCGAGATAGGCGGGCTTGCGATATTTGATGGCGACTTCGGCGACCGCATAGGCGCTTCCGCTGGAGTCCATCTCCGCTTTCTGGTCGATGCCCGCGGCGCGGAGCATGTCCGATCGCGCCCGCTCCATGAATTTCAGATAATTGGCGTAGTAGACGATCCCGGCAGTGTCGGTGTCCTCGAAATAGACGGTCAGGGCGAAATGGTGCTCCGGACCGACGAAGCCGCCGCGATAGGGCTGGTCGAAACTGGTGCTCACTTGGTCTTCGACAGCGCGCCGACTTCGCGGATGAGATCGCCCTGCGCGATCGACATGTCGGCGAGGTGCATTCCCCAGCCGGGAAGAAAGATTCCGCCGATGCCGACCTCGCCCGGGATCCGGTCGGTGCGTTTCGAACCCGGGACGGCGATCGTCCGGACGGCGAGATAGCCGCGGCGGCCATCGTTGACGCAACGGGCGGAGACGAGGCCGTCGACCCGGAGATAGGGCGAGGGAGCGGCGCCTTCGCTCGACCATTGGATCGGACCTCCGACAACGGGATAGCTCGCCCGGGCGGACCAATAGCTGTCGAGCGGCTCCCATTTTGTCGATCCGGGCTCCGCGGGATTCGTGCAGCCGACGGTCATGCCGGGAGGGGCCCAGCCGAACATCGCATCCTCGGGCGGCTGGCTGCCTTCGCGGAAGCTGACCCAGCTCATGACGCAGCCCGTCTCTCTGGAGTGGCTGCACAGCGGCGTCGACTTGAACGTGCCGCCTACCAGCTTCCCCTGGGGGACGAGGACGTTGAAGCCCGGGATGATCGCGCGGACCATCTGCTTCGCAATTGGCTTGCCCTCGATCTCGCGCTTGATCAGCTCCTGCAGCATCAGCGAGCCCTGGCTATGGCCGACCAGGACAAACGGGCGGCCGTGGTTGTATTTGGCGAGATAAATACGCCACGCGCTTGCCACGTCCGAATAAGCGATCATTCCCGCCTTGGTGACATCGCCGCCGGCGCTCACCGTCGCAACGGCGGCAAGGGTCATCTGGCGATAGACCGGGACGAAGGGACGGCAGACGGACGCGAAGCGGGCGAACTGCGACTGCGTCGCCCCGAGCTCTTCGCTGACATTGAGATCGCTGTTCAGTCCCTGGTCCTGCGACACTGTCGGATAGACGTAGAAGCAGTCGACCGGCGGATCCCTAGCGACGATGCTCCTGCCCGTGGAACCGTAGCCGTTGGCATTGAGCGCGGTCGTCGCGAGCGGGGTCGAGCAGGTGTCGGTGCGGCCGGGAAGGCAGATCCAGCTCTTGTCGACCGCATAGTTCGGAGCGGGCGGCAGGGCCTGTGCCGGCTGGCCCGGGGCGAGAGCGGCAATGAGCGAGCCTAAGAACTTGCCGATCATTTAGAGTCGCTCTCCACGTCGAACAGGCCGGTCTGGCTCCCTTTCGGCACCGGCAGCCCGAGATGGGCATAGCCGCGACCGTTGAGGCACCGCCCTCTTGCCGTTCGCGCGATGAGGCCGAGCTGAATGAGGTAGGGTTCGATCACGTCCTCGATCGTGTCGCGCGGCTCCGACAGGCCGGCCGCGAGGGTTTCGATCCCGACAGGTCCGCCGCCGTAGAGATCGGCGATCATCGTCAGGTAGCGCCGGTCCATCGCATCGAGGCCCAGTGCGTCGATCTCCAGCCTGGAGAGCGAAGCATCCGCGGTCTGGGCATCGATCGCCTCCGCTCCGGCCGCATGCGCGAAGTCGCGGACCCGGCGCAGCAGACGCCCCGCAATCCGCGGAGTCCCGCGCGAACGCTTGGCAATTTCATGAGCGCCGTCGCCGGTTACGTCGGCGCCCAGAAGCCGGGCGGCGCGGCGAACAACCTGCTCGAGCTCGTCGACCGAATAGAAATTGAGCCGCACCGGGATTCCGAACCGGTCGCGGAGCGGCGTCGTCAGCAGGCCCTGTCGAGTCGTCGCGCCAATCAGGGTGAAGCGAGGAAGATCGATCCGGACCGAGCGCGCCGACGGGCCTTCGCCGATCATCAGGTCGAGGGCGCGGTCCTCCATCGCCGGATAGAGCACTTCCTCTACCGCCGGGTTGAGCCGGTGAATCTCGTCGATGAACAGGACGTCGCCGTCTTCAAGGTTGGTGAGCAGCGCGGCAAGATCGCCCGACTTGGCGATGACCGGACCGGACGTGGCGCGGAAGCCGACACCCATCTCGCGCGCGAGGATCCCCGCCAGTGTCGTCTTCCCAAGCCCCGGCGGCCCGTGGAGCAGAACATGGTCGAGGGCCTCGCCCCGGCTCCTCGCCGCGTGGACGAACACGCGCAGGTTTTCGCGGGCGGCCTTCTGTCCGATGAACTCGTCGAGGCTCTTCGGTCGAAGCGCCGTATCGGCGTCTTCGCTGGTGCGCTCGGGGCTGGTGATCCGGGCGGGGTCGGTTGCCATCCACGTCTGATTCGCAGATGCATGGGCGCTCGACAAGATGAAGCGGGGGAGAGCGGATGTGGAAGTCGACCGGCGGACAATCATGATCGGCGTCGCGGCCGCGAGCACCCTTGCCGCGGCTCCGGCCATCGCGAAGACGAAACAGGCGCCCGATTGGTATCGCAACGCCGTCGTCATCGACGGTCTCGGCGGAATCAACGATCCCTATGGGGCCGAAGACGATCTTCGGATCAGCGACCGCGCCTGGGCCGAAATGCGCCAGACTGGCCTTACCGCCTATCGCGACACGATCGTGCCGGTCGGAAACCAGCTCGATTCCTGGGACCAGTTCCAGAAGAATCTCGCCGATTATCACAACCTGCTGCGCGCCAATCCCGACCGGCTGACGCTGGTCGCGAAAGCGGCCGACATTCCCGCCGCCCGAACAGCAGGGAAGCTGGCGGTGATCCTCGGCACGCAGGATACGGCCATGGTCGGCCCTGCGTTCGACCGGATCGCCGAAATGAGGAAGAATGGGATCCGCGCCGTCCAGCTTACCTATAATCTGGCCAATTTGAGCGGCGACGGTTCCATCGAGCAGCGCAACGCCGGGATCACGAAGCTTGGCAAGGCGACCATCGAACGGATCGAATCGGAAAAGCTTTTGCTCGACCTTGCCCACGGCGGCGCACGGACGATGGAGGAAGCGGCTGCTTATGCGAAACGGCCGCCAACGATCAGCCACACCGGCGCACGGGCCGTTTACGATCACCCGCGCAACTCAACCGATGCCGCGATCAAGGCGGTGGCCGACAAGGGCGGCGTCGTCGGCGTCTATTTCATGCCCTACCTCGCGGCCGACATGAAACCGGGCGGCACAATGCTGCTCGACCATATCGATCACATCGCCAAGGTCGCGGGCGAGGATCATATCTCGATCGGCACGGACGGCGGCGTGCTGCCGCTGGTGATCGACGCCAAGGCGATCGCCGACGCGAAGAAGGCCTATGAGCAGCGGACGGCGGCCGGGATTGCGGCCCCGGGCGAGGCGCCGGACGTGTTTACCGTGGTTCGCGACTACAACAGCATCGACAAGCTGGAGCGCCTCGGATCCGATCTGATGAAGCGCGGCTGGACGACGGCCCAGGTCGACAAGCTGCTCGGCGCCAACCTGATGCGGCTTTACGGAGAGGTCTGGGGCTAGTCGTGCTCAACGTCCGGGCCGACAATCTCGACCCAGTCGTGCTTGCGGTTTTCCCAGACTGAGTAAGCCGGAGTTCCGAAATAGGGATCGTCGAACGCGCCCAGGGGAATTGCGACGAGGTCGTCGAACGCGTGGTCGAACTTGCCTTCGATCTCGTAATAGACGTCGGACCCGCAGTCCGGGCAGAAGTGGAAGGTGGCCCGGTTGCCACTGTCGGCAACCTTGACGAAGGTCTTCGCCCCGCCCTCGATCGTCGCCTGCGCTTTCGGCCAGCGCGCCTGCACCGCGAAGGCGCTCCCAGAGCGCTTCTTGCAATTGAGGCAGTGGCAGACGGAAACGCGCACCGGCTCGCCGGTGACGGTGGCGCGAAGCTGCCTGCAGCGGCAGGAAGCGGTGCGGATTGTCACCCGCCTACCAAACCTAGTTCTTCATGAATCTTATGGGCGAGCGACAGAGCGCGCTCCGCGACATGAGTGAACTGTGCCTTCTCATATTCGAGATCAATTAGGCGGAATGTCTTCTTGATCTCGGTGTCATGCGCCCCGTCACGATGCCACTTGCGAAACTGCAGCCCGAAATCGCCAGTTGGCGTATGGTGGGCGGAACAGAAGCCGTGAACTAAGAGGTGTCTCGTAGCCTGATGAAATTCGAATGCTCCGATTATCTCTTCGAGTTCGTCCAGATGCTTTGAGAAGTATCCATTGACCTGCAAAATCTGCCTGACTTTGGCGATGCGCTTCTCTGGACGATGTGGCAGGCGTTCTTTCAAAGCTTTATATTCTTCCATCTCGTGCGAGCGAACGATGATGTCCCCCAAAAGGTACTCAACCTGAGCATAGCCGTTTGCAATCCATCCCCGGAGACGCTGTCCCTCCTCGATCGCAGCGAGGATCTCTTCTGGAGGTAGTTCGGTCACTTGGCAGCTTTCCTCAGCGCCAGGCGCACGAGCGCGTCGAGGGAAGCATCGGCGCCGAGTTCGTCCTGAGCGGCGTTGACCGCAGAGCTCGCGTCGGCGGGTTTGAAGCCGAGGTTGGCTAGGGCGGAGAGGGCGTCGGCGGCTGCTCCGCCGCGTGGGGCTGGTCCGGCTCCCCCAAGGCCGGGAGCGCCGAGCTTGCCCTGGAGCTCGTTGGCGATCCGCGCGGCGAGCTTGGGGCCGACGCCGTTGGCCCGACCGATCATCGCCTTGTCGCCCTGGCTGACCGCACGGGCCAGCTCGTCGGGCGAGAGGACGGAAAGGATCGCGAGCGCGAGGCGGCCGCCGACACCCTGGATCGAGGTGAGCGCCCGGAAGGAATCGCGCTCGGCGGGCGATCCGAAGCCGAACAGCGTCCAG
>Ga0207657_10005169_pt1 | contig 13686 bp, 8 predicted proteins | sample KBSC33metaG_FD_184316 | JGI IMG/M metagenome (GOLD analysis project Ga0207657, IMG submission 184316) | Corn rhizosphere microbial communities from Kellogg Biological Station, Michigan, USA - KBS C3-3 metaG (SPAdes) (version 2) | ecosystem: Host-associated > Plants > Roots > Rhizosphere > Soil ... | reverse complement strand
GGCAGCGCGTCGACCAGCCGCGGCGTGTTGCGATTGACCTCGGTCCAGTCGGCAGCAGTGGGGCGGCGCAGCCCGGCGGCATGGGCCACGGCGGGCAGGTGCAGCAGCAGGTTGGTCGATCCACCGAAGGCAGCGTGCAACACCATCGCGTTCTGCACCGAGGCCTGGGTCAGCACATCGGCGGTACCCATCGCGGTCTGGTGCATGCGCAGAATGGCGCGGGCCGAGCGCAACGCCCCGTCCAGCCAGATGGGCTGTCCCGAAGGCGCAAGCGCGCTATGCGGCAGCGAAAGCCCCAGAGCCTCGCCCACCACCTGCGCCGTGGCCGCCGTGCCCAGAAACTGGCAGCCGCCGCCCGGCGAGGCGCAGGCGCGGCAGCCGACCTCACGGGCATATTCGAGCGTAATCTGCTTCTGCGCATAGCGAGCGCCGATAGTCTGTACCTTGCCTGCATCTTCGCCATCGTCCGGCAGCAGCGTCACGCCGCCCGGAACCAGCACGCTGGGGACGGGGCCGGACGCGGCCAGCGCCATCATCATGGCAGGCATTCCCTTGTCGCAGGTGGCGATACCAATGACGCCCTTGCGCGTCGGCAGCGACCGCATCAGCCGCCGCAGCACGATGGCCGCGTCGTTGCGGAAGGGCAGCGAATCGAGCATGCCCGCCGTGCCCTGCGTGCGTCCGTCGCAGGGATCGGTGACGGCCCCGGCAAAGGGAACGCAGCGCAGCTCGCGCAGCTCCCGCGCCGCTTCGGCGACCAGAAGGCCCACCTCCCAGTGACCGGTGTGGAAGCCCAGCGCAATCGGCCGTCCGTCCGGCGCGCGCACCCCGCCGTGCGTGCTCAGGATCAGGAACTCCGGATCGAGCAGGCGGCGCGGGTCCCAGCCCATGCCCGCGTTCTGGCTCAGGCCGAAGAGATTGCCCGAAGGCTCGGTCTCGAGCATCTCAGGCGTCAGCGGCAGAACGCCCCGCGGTCCCGGCGCATGAGTCTTCACCGTTCCGTGGTCGAAGCCGTCGGTTTCAAGAATGGATGCAATAGGAAGGACTGCGATGGCGCGCTCCAATTATTTCGGTACCGCTATTTTATGCGCCTTGCCGCGTATTGGACGCTGCGGTTTCCTGCGCAGGCTTGCTGAAGCCGAAGAGCATGATGAGTCCGGAGACGATCAGCGCCACTGCCATCAGCAGATACCCGGCGCGGGAGTTGCCGGTGCGCGCCTGTAGAACGCCCACGAACCACGCTCCCAGGAACGCGCCCAGCGCTCCACAACTATTCACCGTGGCCATCACCTCGGCGGCGACGTTGGCGGGAACCACCTCGGGGATGATGGCGAAGAATGGGCCGTAGGGCGCGTACATCGCCCCGCCCGCAAGAATCAGGCAGCCATAAGCCAGCCAGAAGCTGTGCGTCGCAAACGCGAACGAGCCCAGCAGCGCCACGCCCGAGAGCACCAGAAACGGCCACACCAGTGACCGCCGCCGCAGCGTCTTGTCTGAGAGGTAGGCCACCAGCAGCATCATCAGCACCGCCAGCAAGTACGGAATCGCGCTCAGCAGACCGGTGATGCCGATGCCCAGTTCGCTGCCCTGGCGGATGATCGTCGGCAGCCACAGCACAAATCCGTACAGTCCCAGGCTCCAGCAAAAATATTGCAGCGAGAGCAGGATGACGTCGCGCCGCATCAGCGCCTTCAACAGGCCGGAGACCTTGGGCAGCGAGACCTGCTCCTCGGCGAGCTGGCGGCTGAGGTGCGCGCTGGCCTCGGCGCTCATCCACGTCGTCTGCTCCGGCCGGTCGCGGACCACCGCCATCCACACGAAGGCCCACAGAATGGACGGGACGCCCTCGATGATGAACGTCATCTGCCAGCCGAAGGAGCGAATCAAAAAGCCGGTGATCGCCGACATCCAGAGAATCGTAATCGGGTTGCCGAGGATCAGCAGCGTGTTCGCCCGCGAGCGTTCCGAGCGGGTAAACCAGTTGGTCAGCAGAAGCAGCATCGCTGGAAAGATCAGGCTCTCGGCCACGCCCAGCAGTAGCCGGTCGAGCGCCAGCAGCCAGAAGCTGCGGATCACGCCGGTCAACGCTGCCAGCGTTCCCCACACGATCAGCGTGTAGAAGATCAGCCGGCTCGCGTTCCGTCGCCGCGCGTAGGCGATGCCGGGAACTTGAAAGAGGAAGTACCCAAGGAAGAAGAGTGAGCCGAGCAGCGCCGTCTGCGACTCGGTGATGTGCAGCGTCTCGGCAAGCCCCGCGGCCGCTCCGAAGCCGTAGTTGGCTCGATCGAGATAAGCGAGGCTGTAAGTCACGAAGACCGCGGGCAAAAGGTACAACCAACGCTTGCGCAGATTCCGGGCAATCTCCCCGGTCGGGGCTGAATTCTGTTTCAAGGGCGCTCCAGGTTCGTCCGGAAGTTCAGACTCATTCAGACAGCCCTCGATCTCTTTGCCGGGCCAGCCTTCCCTTTGGCCTCGCGGCTGCGGACTGTCGTGCCTACGGAGCGAAAGCCGTTGTGGACCGGCGCCGCCGCGGCAAGGTGGTCACGCAACTGCTTGGCCTTCGCCTGCGCACGGCCCTCCAGCAGCAGGTTGCCCGCGTCGGTCAGGTGGTCAGTCATCAGGCGAAAGGCCAGATCCGGATTGCGCCGCTCGATCGCCGTCAGGATGGGGCGATGAAAGTGCAGCGTGTGCTCCAGGTCCACCAGTTGCGAGGTCACCATGATCATGTTCAGCATGGCGCGATGAATGATGTGAAAGAGCCGCTCGGTGAGCCGATTCCCCGAAGCCTGAAAGATGGCGCGATGAAAGAGCAGGTCCGCGGCGACCAGCCGCACGCGGTCATGCTTGCTCTGCTCCAGGTCGACGATGGATTGCCGCAGCAGCGCGATGTCGTCGGCTTTGGCGCGTTCGGCGGCCTTGGCGGCCAACGCCGGCTCCATCAGCAGCCGCATCTCGGTCAGCTCCTGCAACGAGGTGTCGTCCAGCAGGAAGAGAAACTCCATGGGTACGGCGAGGACGGAAGACGCGTCTTTATTCAGATAGCTGCCGTCACCCACCTTCTGCGTGATGACGCCCATGATCTCCAGCACCTTCAGCGCCTGGCGCAGCGACGAGCGCGCGACACCGAAGTTCGCAGCCAGCTCGCGCTCGGATGGCAGCTTCGTCCCCGGTGACAGCACCCCTTCGCTGAGCAACTGCTGGAAGCGAAGAATAAGCAGATGTGTCACGTCCTCCTTGTTGTTGAGGATGTGCTCGCTGTCGCCGAGCGGAGACTTGCGCCTTCCATTCATTCCTCAAATACTCGGCATCCCCGGGAACTTTGTCAACTCGTAGCATTCGCTGGAGTTTGATTACTGGTACGACCGATCGAATCCATCGTATCCGCGCCGACCCGCTTCCGCCTCCACCGGAAATTCAGTCGTTAACCCCATATTTTCCCTGTATTGATAGGATTTTATGAATGGGGATCAGTGATTCAAAAAGATTGTTGTTGACATTCGTTTTACCTTGGTACTACCTTTGCACACGATTCCAAAAAGACACTCCGCTCATCCGGGGGAAAGATTCGAGGTTCGCTATGACGAAAAACTATCGCTGCACAGCTATCAGGCTGGCAATGGCATGCTTGATGTTTCTGATCTGCGCCCCATGGGCCAGTGCGCAGGTGGAAACGGGCCGCTTCGTGGGCCGCATCACCGACCCGCAGGGAGCGCTGGTGCCGGGCGCGGCGATCAAGGCGACCAATCTCGGAACCAACATCGTCCAGACCGCGACCACGAACTCCAACGGCGAATTCGTGATTACGCCCGTCCAGGCCGGCGTCTACAACCTGACGGTGACGGCCCCCGGCTTCTCAGCGATCAATACCTCGAACATCGAAGTGCAGGTTGGCCAGGTGGTCCGCGAAGATCTAACCCTGCAGGTGGGCGCCGAGACTACCACCATCGACGTCAACGTCGAGACGCCGCTGCTCAGTACCGACACCGCGACCATCGGCACCGTCATCACCAACGAGCAGTTGACCAGCCTTCCGCTCAACGGCCGCGGCTTCTTCCGGCTGGCGGAGCTTACGCCCGGCGCGGCTCTGTTGCCGCCCACCGGCAACTCGCTGGCGATCCGCCCCGAGGTTGTCAATGGAAACACCATCAGCGGCATCCGCGGCAGCGCCATCTCGTTCCTGCTCGACGGCGTGGACGTCAGCGAGCAGCACCAGGGCGGCACCTTTATCCAGACGTCGATCGATGCCCTGCAGGAGTTCAGCGTCCAACAGAGTCCCTACTCGGCGGAGTACAACCGCGGCGGCGCCTTCTTCAACGCGACCACCAAGTCCGGCACCAACAAGTTCCACGGCGGCATCTTCGAGTTCATCCGCAACGACAAGCTCGATGCGCGCAACTTCTTCGCCAACTCGCGGCAGATTCTCAAGCGCAACCAGTTCGGCGGCGACATCGGCGGCCCGCTCTCGATCCCGCACCTCTACAACGGCAGGGACAAGACCTTCTTCTTCCTCGATTACGAGGCGCAGCGGCTGCGCCAGGGGCTGATCTTCAACAACATCGTGCCGACCGAAGCGCAGCGCTCCGGCGACTTCACCGGCGCCGGCCTCAAGCCGATCTACGATCCCACCAGCACGGTCACCGCGGGCGGCGTCACCACGCGCCAGCAGATCTCCTGCAACGGCGTGCTCAACGTTATTTGCCCCTCGCAGATTACACCGCAGTCCCAGGCTATTCTGGCGTACATCCCCCATGCCAACAGCGGCGACAAGAACTTCCGCAGCACGCCCTCGCAGGCCGTGGACTGGGACCAGTTCACGGTCCGCATCGATCACCAGATCAACCAGTCCAACCGCCTCTTCGGGCGCTGGACCTATGTCAACAATCGCGAGGTCGACCCCAACGCTATCCCCCTGCTCAAGACCGCCGCGCTTACGTCGAACGGGCAGGACATTGCTGTCGGACTCATCACCAATATTGGCGCCAACAAGGTGCAGGACTTCCGCGTTCATTACATGCCCAGCCATGTTCTGCTCAAGGCCTTCCTGCAGGGGCCGGATTTCAACACTGACAACGGCATCACCGGCTTCACGCAGTTATTGCGTCCCGGCTCGGGCGGCTCGTTCCCGGACTTCAACTTCAGCGGCTATAGCGGCATGGCCGGATCGTCCTTCGATCAGCGGCCCAAGTCGCAGGACCGCATGGTCTTCGAGCCGACCGATACCTTCACTATTCTGAAGGGACGGCACTCGCTGAAGTTCGGCGTCTTGCTTCGGTACTACCAATGGCTCGGCTATGACAGTGCAAGCTATGCCGGCGTCTTCGGCTTCAACGGCAGCGAGACGCAGAATCCATGTCCCAGCGGTGTCGCTCCGTGCAGCCCCTCGGGTGGAGACTCCATTGCCGACCTGCTGCTCGGCTATCCGTCCTCGGTGGCCCGCGCCTATCCGGCAGACAACTTCGGCGGCCAGCGCTGGTATCATCAATACTTCGCTCAGGACGATATCCGCGTGAATGGCCGGCTCACCGTGAACATCGGGCTCCGTTACGAGTACTCCCCCTGGCTGGACGGCTACAAGGGACAGTTAGGCACCTTCGATCCCACGCAGGACCGGCCCATCATCGTAGCCAGCCATACGGATAAGGTGGACCTGTCCTCGCAGCCTTCGGCTCCGGCCGCCTACCAGTTCTTCGGCAAGTATATCCAGACCAGCCACGAGGCCGGTCTCCCCTACTCGATCACTTATACCGACCGCACCCAGTTTGCTCCGCGCATCGGCTTCTCGTGGCGTCCGGCGGGCAATTCGACCGTCTTCCGCGGCGGCTACGGCATCTTCTACGAGCCGGAGGGAACCAGCGGCCGCGTCAACCGCAACGTTCCGCCCTATCTGCTGTCGGAGACCGTCAACCAGACGCAGAACATCGTTCCCAACCGGACGCTCGCAGACTTCTTCCTCGGCTCGCAGCTCGGCTCGGCGACCGCCAACCCGTCGCTCAACCCCACCCGGACTCATCTCAAGATGGGTTATAACCAGCACTACAGCTTTGGACTCCAGCAGCAACTCTCCAACAAGACGGTCTTCGAGATGGCCTACGTCGGCAATCACGGTGTCCATCTTCAGGGTTCCGATGCCATCAACTATCCCGATGCCGGTCCGGGCGCCATTCAGGGTCGCCGTCCTTATCAACCCTGGGGAAATATTAGTTATCAGTCCCAGGACGTCGGCACGACCTATCAGTCATTGCAGACCAAGATCCAGCATCGCGCCGGCCATGGCCTTACCGGCATGATCTCCTATACCTGGTCGAAGTTCATGCAGTCGAACCAGTCTCCCGCGCTCGGCGGCAACCATGGCTATGAGAGAACCTATTCGCCCTTCGACACGCCTCAGAACCTCTCCATGAGCGGCACCTACCAGCTTCCCGTGGGCAAAGGCAAGCGGTTCCTGACCAACAGCGGCGGTTTCGTCGACTCGGTGCTGGGCGGTTGGCAGGTGCAGACCATCATCGTACTGCGCAGCGGAACGCCCTTTACTCCGACCGTCTCCAAGGACGTAGCCAACACCGGAGTTGGGGGCCAGCGGCCCAACCTGAACCCCAACGGCGGATCGAAGTCGTTCCAGAAGACGTTGAATAGCTGGTTCGACAAGACGGCGTATAAGGTTCCCGATCAGTACACCTATGGAACCGTGCTGGCCAACACGCTGCGCTCCGATGCGTTCCGCCAGTATGATGCCTCCATCTTCAAGAACTTCGCCATCAAGGATTCAACGCTCTCCTTCCGCGCCGAGTTCTTCAACCTGCCCAACACCACGAGCTTCGAGGCCCCCGGCTCTAGTATTGATACGGCGTCAGGCGGTGTGATTACAGGCACGTCGGTCCCTTCGCGTGACGTTCAGTTCGCGCTCAAATATAACTTCTAACCGAAAGGCCCGATGTCCATGCGCAAACTCGCAATTGCCCTGATCTGTGCCGCCGCCATGCAGGCGGCGGCACAATCTCCGATTTCTATCAATGTCGATCTAGCGAAAGCCGAGGGAACGTACAAGCCGATCTATAGCTGGTTCGGCTACGACGAGGCGAACTACACCACCATGAAGGACGGCAAGCGCCTCCTGCGCGAGCTGCACGACCTCAGCCCGGTGCCGGTCCATATCCGCGCGCACCATCTGCTGACCTCGGGCAACGGCGTGGCCGAGCTGAAGTGGAGTTCCACCAACGTCTTCTCGCTCGACGCCAACGGCAAGCCGGTCTACGATTTCAAGATCCTCGACGGCATCTTCGACGAGTACAAGGCCGCTGGCGTCCGCCCGATGGTCGAGCTTGGCTTCATGCCCAAGGACCTCGCCGAAAATCCTGAGCCTTACCAGGTCCACTATCCCAAGAGCACCATCTCCGGCGGCTCGAACAATCCGCCCAAGGACTATAAGCTCTGGGGCGAGCTGGTCCGCAAGGTCACCGAGCATCTCGTCCAGCGTTACGGCAAGGATGAGGTGTCGAAGTGGTACTTCGAGGTCTGGAACGAGCCGAATATTCCCTACTGGCACTCCACCCCGGAGAACTATTACAAGCTCTACGACTACGCCGTCGCAGGCGTGCGCGCAGCGCTGCCGAACGCGATGGTCGGCGGTCCCGCGAGCACCGGGCCCGGCAACGCCAAGGCCGCCACGTTCCTCGACAACTTCCTCAAGCACGTCGACTCAGGCAAGAGCGCGGCCACTGGCAAGGCCGTACCCATGGACTTCATCTCGTTCCATGCCAAGGGCCGTCCCACGGTTATTAACGGTCATGTGCGCATGGGCTTCGACAAGGAACTGAACGACGTCGACAAGGGCTTCGCCATCATCACCAAGTATCCCAAGCTCGCGCATCTGCCCATCATCCTCAGCGAGGCCGATCCCGAGGGCTGCGCCGCTTGCTCCTCGAAGGTGAATCCCTCGAACAACTATCGCAACGGCACACTCTACCCGGTCTATACCGCCGCCGCCATCAAGGAGCTCTTCGCGCTTCAGGACCGCCACAAGGTCAACCTCATCTCCATGCTGACCTGGGCCTTCGAGTTCGAAGACAAGGACTACTTCGAGGGCTTCCGCTCGCTCTCGACCAACGGCATCGATAAGCCGGTGCTCAACGTCTTCCGCATGGCCGGCATGATGTCCGGCGAGCGCGTCGGCACTACCAGCACGGGCCGCGTCTCGCTCGACGATATCCTCAAGTCCGGCGTGCGCCAGAATCCTGACATCGACGCCTTTGCAACCAAGGACACTCGCGAAGCCGCCGTGCTGCTGTGGAACTATCACGACGACGACCTGCCCGCCGCGGGCGCCGAAGTCCAGGTCACTGTCTCGGGCATTCCGGCAGGCGTGCATCGCGTCCTGCTCCAGCACTATCGCATCGACCAGGACCACAGCAACGCCTACACCGTCTGGAAGGCGATGGGTTCGCCGCAGAAGCCGACGCCCGAGCAGTACAAGAAGCTGCAATCGGCCGGGCAGTTGCAGTTGCTCACCTCGCCGCGGTGGCTGGTGGTGGACAATGGCAAGGTCACGATTCCAACTTCGATGCCCCGGCAGGCTACATCCCTGATGCACCTGAAATGGTAAAAACCGTAAATCCGGTAAATCAGAAGCCCGGAGATACAGGAGAGCTAAAGGATGAATGCTAAGGGCACGGAACATACTGGTGGACCTCGTGTTGGCGGACTCGAGGTCCAGTGGTTCTTTGTCGGCCTGGTTACGCTCGCCATTGCGATCAGCTACTTCGACCGCCAGACGCTTCCGGTCGCCATCTCGGCGATTCAGCGCAACATTCCTCTGGACGACCAGCAGTTTTCCTGGCTGCAGTCCGCCTTTCTGATCTCCTACGCCGCGCTCTACGTCATCGGCGGACGCATCCTCGACCGGATGGGCACGCGGCGAGGATTCATCCTCATCATGCTGTGGTGGTCCCTGGCCTGTGCGCTGCACGGGCTGGCGATGAACTTCACCTTCCTCCTCGTCGCCCGCTTCCTGCTCGGCATGGGCGAGGGCGGAGGCTTTCCCGCAGCCGCGCGCGTCGTCGCTGAGTGGGTTCCCCTCCACCAACGCTCGACTGCCATGGGCATCATCAACGCCGGCACCGCCGTCGGCTCCGTGCTGGCGCCGCCACTGATCGGCACCGTTCTGCTGCTGAGCGGCTGGCGCATGGTCTTCTTCGTCTCCGGCGCGGTCGGCATCGCATGGGTCGTCTGGTGGGCCTGGAGCTATCGCTCCTCCGCCGATGCCTCCATCGCCACGCTCGACGCCCGCCTCGTCGCCAAGCAGTTCAGCCTGCTCGACCTCATCGCCATGCGCCAGGTACAGGTCATCGTCTTCGCCAAGTTCATGAGCGACTCGGCCTGGTACTTTTATCTCTTCTGGCTGCCCAAGTATCTCTACGACGCGCGCGGCTTCGACGTAAAGCAGGTCACCTACTACGCCTGGATTCCTTACGCTGCCTCCGGCGTCGGCAGCTTTCTCGGCGGCTGGTTTTCAAGCTACCTGCTCGGCCGCGGCCACTCGCTCAACTACTCGCGCAAACTCGTGCTCGGCCTCAGCGCGGTCTTCATGCCAGTCGTGATGCTGGTGCCGCATGTGCCCGTCGCCTGGGCGCTGGGCCTGTTCAGCATCGCCTTCTTCTGCCAGCAGTCCTGGTCGGGTCTCATCATGACGCTGCCCGCCGATATCTTCCCGCTGTCGGCCGTCGGCTCAGTCTCGGGCATGATCGGCTTCGGCGGCGCCATCGGCGGCGCCATCTTCGGCGTTGTCGCCGGTTTTCTCCTCAGCCATGGTTTCGGCTACGCAACCCTGTTTTACATCGTTGGAACATTTCACCTCATCGGATTCTTTGCAATCCTGCTTCTGGGCGGCAGGTTGCATCCACTCAAGGCCCCAGACCTAATTCAATTAGAGAGCCGGTCATGAAGATCACAGAAGTTCGCACCCGCGTCGTTCAATGGGAAGGCAAGACCGTCCCGCTCCCCCCTCACTTCTGCACCAATCCCATGGACCTCGTCATGTTCCGCGAGGCCTCGATGGGCACCTTCACCTTTCACGGCTGGCTGCTGGTCGAGATCTTCACCGACGCGGGCCTTGTGGGCCTGGGCAACGCAGCGCTCGCGCCGCTCGTCACCAAGTCCTGCATCGACAACTATCTCAAGGACGTATTGATCGGCTCCGACCCCTGGGACACCGAGTATCTCTGGCAGCAGATGTACCGCCGCACCATGGCCTTCGGTCGCAAGGGCGTCGCCATGGCCGCCATCAGCGCGGTCGACATCGCGCTCTGGGACATCCTCGGCAAGTCGGCGAAGCAGCCCGTCTACCGCCTGCTCGGCGGACGCACCAAAAAGCGCATCCCTGTCTACGCCAGCCGCCTCTACGCTCTTCCGCTCGACGAGCTTCGCCGTGAAGCGCAGCGCTATAAGGACCAGGGATACCAGGCCATGAAGCTCCGCTTCGGCTGGGGGCCGGTCGACGGCGCCGCCGGAATGCAGCGCAACATCGAGCTGGTACGCACCGTGCGCGAGGTCATCGGCTACGAGATCGACCTCATGGTCGACGCCTACATGGGCTGGACGCTCGACTACGCCAAGCGCATGTTGCCTCTGATCGAGCCCTTCCATCCACGCTGGCTCGAAGAGCCCGTCATTCCCGACGACACTCGCGGCTACCGCGAGCTGAAGGCCTACGGTCGCATCCCCATCGCCGGCGGCGAGCACGAGTTCACCGTCTTCGGCTTCCGCGATCTGCTCGACGCCAACGCGCTTGACTACATTCAGTTCGACACCAACCGCGTCGGCGGCTTCAGCCAGGCGCGCAAGATCACCGCCATGGCCGAGGCCTATCAAATTCCCGTCATCCCTCACGCCGGCCAGATGCACAACTACCACGTCGTCATGGCCAGCCTCAACTCGCCCATGGCCGAGTTCTTCCCCAAGGTTGATGTCGAGGTCGGCAACGAGCTCTTCTGGTACATCTTCGACGGCGAGCCGGTGCCGGTCGACGGCTACATCGACCTCGACGACAACACCCCCGGCCTCGGCCTTACTGTCAACGAGGAATCGTTGAAGCGGTTTAAGATCATCGAATAAAGAAAGACAACAAAATCTTTTCAAACAGGCAATTTTCTAAAAGATTTTTTAAGGAACTCCTATGATTCATCTCGTTCAACTCGGCAATGGCGCGTCGCGGCGTGTCGCCATCGTCGACGAGCCGCGCCTGCGCTGCCTCGACGGCGTCACATCGATCTACGATCTCGCCCTGGCCGCCCTCCACGGCGGCAAAGGCATCGTTGAACTGGCTGGCACTCTTGCCCGTGGCGAATCGCTCGACTACGACGCCGTCTACAACGGCACCTCAGAGTGGCACCTGCTGACGCCGATCGACGTTCCCGGTTCGCCCTCGCGCACATTGGTCGCCGGCACCGGCCTCACGCATCTCGGCAGCGCCAAGGACCGGCAGGCCATGCACAAGACTGCAACCACTAAGTCCGACGCCGCGAAGGCCGCAGAAAACATCACCGACAGCATGAGGATGTTCCAGTGGGGCGTCGAAGGCGGCCGTCCCGCCGAGGGCAAGATCGGCATCGCGCCCGAGTGGTTCTACAAGGGCAACGGCTCCGTTCTGCGCGCGCCCTTCGCCCCTCTCGATGTGCCCTCCTACGCCGAAGACGGCGGCGAGGAGGCCGAGCTTGCCGGCATCTACATCGTCGACAGCGAGGGCACACCGCATCGCATCGGCATGGCCACCGGCAACGAGTTCTCCGACCACAAGTTCGAGAAGCGCAACTACCTCAATCTCGCCGGATCGAAGCTGCGCTCCTGCAGCCTCGGCCCCGAGCTGGTCGTAGGGGGTGACTTTACGTCGATCACCGGCGAGGTCCGCATCGAGCGCGACGGCCGAACGCTCTGGCACAAGGCCATCGAGACCGGCGAAGAGAACATGTGCCACAGCCTCGCCAACATGGAGCATCATCACTTCAAATTCGAAGGCCATCGCCAGCCCGGCGACCTGCACGTGCACTTCTTCGGCGCGCACTCGCTGAGCTTCGGCGACGGCATCGAACTCAAGGACGGCGACTGGACCGAGGTCCGCTTCGACGGCTTCGGCCGCGCCCTGCGCAATCCCGTCCACATCGCATCGAAGGACGCGGACCACTTGATCGAAGTCCGCTCCCTGGCCTAGTTTGGAAAGAAGAGGTAGTTTTCGTGACTGACATCAAGGCAACAAAGGTAGCGATCCTGGGGCTTGGCACCATGGGCAGCGGCATGGCATCGAATCTGTTGAAGGCTGGCGTTCCGCTCGCCGTCTACAACCGCACGGCCGCCAAGGCCCAGCCCTTCGCCGCCAAAGGAGCCCGCATCGCGGCTACGCCCGCCGAAGCCGTAAAAGGAGTGTCGATCGTCCTGTCTATGCTGTCTGACGACGACGCCTCCCGCGACGCGTGGCTGGGCAAGAAGGGCGCTCTCGCTGCCGCCGAACCCGGCGCCATTCTCATTGAATCGAGCACCGCCAGCCCCGCTTGGATCGCCGAGCTTGCAGCCCTTGCAGAGAGACGCGGCAACCCGCTGCTCGACGCTCCCGTGACCGGAAGCCGCACCCAGGCCGAAGGCGCACAGCTTACCTTCCTCGTCGGCGGCCCCGCCGCGGCGCTCGAAGCGGCCACTCCCATCCTCGAGGCTATGAGCAAGGAGATCATCCACCTCGGCCCCATCGGCAGCGGCGCGAAGATGAAGCTGATCAATAATTTTCTCTGCGGCGTTCAGGTGGCCTCGCTCGCCGAAGCTATGGCATGGATCGAGCGCAGCGGCCTCGACCGCGACAGGGCACTCGCCGTGCTCAAGAGCGGCGCGCCCGGCAGCCCGCTGCTGGCTGCCATGTCCACGCGCATGGTCAACCGCGACTACACGGTCAACTTCCTGCTGAGACTCTTGTCGAAAGACATGCTCTACGCGAGCAACGAAGCAGCCGCCTGCAACGTCGATCTCAAGACCGCCGAAACATCCCGCGCACTGATGGAAACCGCCATCGCAGAGGGATACGGTGAGCAGGACATGTCCTCCCTCGTCGAACCCCTCCGCAAAAAGAAGTAGCGGCAGCAAAACAAAAAAGAGAATAGCGGCGCACCTTAAAACGCACGTCATCTCGACCAACTAAAGCTATGTCATCTCGACCGGAGCAGTGGACGGCTTCACCGTCCGCTGCGCAGTGGAAAGGCCCCTGTACTCGCCTCGCATTGGAGTGCCGCTGATTCCAATAGCCAGAGTGTCTTCGATTCAAGCGGTTACAAAGAAATCGGGTGCCCCACCCTTTGTGCGTTTTTTGCACAAAGGGTGGAAAACCACAAACCAGACAGAAACACAGCTCGGAACTTCTGATTAAGTCAGACTCTGATAAGGGCACGGCTTCAGAGCCTGTCCTGAGCGAAGTCGAAGGATGCCGTAAGCGACTTGACAGCAACGCGGCTTCAGCCGCTGAGGGCATGTTCGGAGACTTAATCAGATATTTCCTAGTCTGCAATCCCCACATCGGGCACATCGATGCCCAACGCCGTGGCCAACGCGATCTGGTGGTCCTGCTCCTGCAGCAGAATGTCGCGGATGTGCTCCGCCGTAGCGAACTCGCCCAGTTCGTCGCACTGCTTGATGCGGCGGCGGTACTGGCGAATCGTC
>Ga0207657_10005168_pt1 | contig 13687 bp, 13 predicted proteins | sample KBSC33metaG_FD_184316 | JGI IMG/M metagenome (GOLD analysis project Ga0207657, IMG submission 184316) | Corn rhizosphere microbial communities from Kellogg Biological Station, Michigan, USA - KBS C3-3 metaG (SPAdes) (version 2) | ecosystem: Host-associated > Plants > Roots > Rhizosphere > Soil ... | reverse complement strand
TACCAAGCCATTTAATCAAAAATATCTTGAAGAAAATATTAAAAGTCTTTTGAAAAACCGTTCAATACTTAAGGAACATTTTAGCGGAGAAATACCATCTGAACTTAAAATTCAAACTCTTAATAAATTAGATAAAAAATTCATTACTGAATTCAATGCGCTTATTGAAAACAATATTGCTAATGAAAATTTTAGTGTGGAGGAGATTTGCAAACACATGGGATTGTCACGAATGCAATTATATCGTAAAGTAAAAGCATTACTTAACTGTAACGCAAATGAATATGTTCTTAATAAACGTTTACAAAAAGCAAAATACCTTTTGCAGGAAGATGAGTTTACAATTTCAGAAGTGGCTTATAAAGTTGGCTTTTCCTCGTTAGCATATTTTTCCACTGTCTTTAAATCAAAGTTTAGTGTAACGCCAACTGAGTTCAAAGAAAAAAATATAATTAAAAAATTTCCCTGAATATACTTTTCCGATTCTGGTTTATTAAAAATGCAAACAAAGCCAACTTAATTTGTCCGTTATATATTTTTATGAAGCACAAAAAGAAGGTATATAAAAAGCATACCTCTATTCAAATTAAGTTACCGGAGATATTTTCTGCTCATGCGAAAATTTTGTTCGTTACATTACTGTAGGCAGATGACGGTTTTGTTAAATCTTCAAATTTTTTTCTTTCTCAAAACGTATCAAAATTTATCAAACTTTATTTCTCTTTACATTTCCTTATTTAATTTGTTCGAGTTTGGATGATTGGTTGTTAAAGCCAATTTAGTGCATCTTGCAATACGCGATCATTTGATTTAATTTCACTTTGTCATTCTATGAAAACCAACTAACAAGGTAATCTCTAATTGTGTAAAAGATAAATGTAGAAGTATGAACGAGACACCTATCCTGTTTCCCATGGCTCCGGCGGAGTTTTGGAAACAAATCAGATCAACCATCGAGGAAGTAGTCAATGAAAAATTAAATCAACAAACTGCATTGCCTTCTGTTTCTCTACTTTCCGAAAGACCATTACTAAAAACCTCAGAAGTTTGTGCCATCTTCCAGGTATCGAAACCTACGCTGTACGATTGGCTGAAACAAAAAAAGCTGAAGAGTTTTAAGATCAAGTCACGAAGATATTTTTTAAGAGTGGACATCGAAGCGATCATTCTTCAGAACGAACAAACTTCTGCTACTAAAATTTAATTCTCTCCAAAAAAATCGTGTGTTATGAACTGTGCTGAAGCAAATCAAATTGACATGGTTGATTATCTCTATTCAATAGGACATCAGCCTCAAAAAATCAGGAACAATGATTACTGGTATTTATCTCCTTTAAGAGACGAAAAGAAAGCATCATTTAAAGTCAACAGAAACAAAAATGCATGGTATGACCACGGCCTTGGAAAAGGTGGGGACGTGATAGAATTTGCTGTTCAACTTTTCAATTGCAATATAAGTGAAGCACTCGAAAAAATTTCTTCCTTTCACCCGCAAAAGCATCTATTACATCCTTCTGAAAAAACATCACTCCATAAACATCGAAATCTGGTAGTGAATAGCATTCATGATACTCCTGGAACAGCTATTAAAATAACAGCAACAAAACAACCGATTACTGACTTTTTTCTTTCGTGTTATTTGAAGAAGAGAAGGATAAATCAAACGATCGCGAACAAGTATTGCAGTGAAATTTCTTTTGAGTTAAACGACAAAATTTATAAAGCAATTGGTTTTAAAAATACGGCGGGTGGATATGAACTGAGAAGTGAATTTTTTAAAGGAAGTTTTTCTCCAAAATATGTTACTTATTCGAACCACAAAAATGCAAAAAGTGTTACCGTTTTTGAAGGCTTTTTTGACTTCTTGAGTTATCAAACAATTCATCAAAATCTGGAGCAGGAACTGACAAATTTTCTTGTTTTAAACTCACTTGCTTTTTTTGAAAGAAGTCTTCTTTTAATGGAAAAACATGACAACATTCATCTCTATTTAGACCATGATGAAGCGGGTAGAAAATGCACACAGCTTGCTCAAAAAAGATCCGAAAAATTTCGTGATGAAAGTAAGCTTTACAAAGGTTATAAAGACTTAAATGAATGGTTAATGAATTTTGGGAAAGTACAGAGATTAAGACAATCTAAAGGCTTACACCTTTAAATGCTCTTCTCTTAGCAAGCGGTGTTTTTGTTGCACAAAAACTCCAGCTTGCTTTTGCATCCCGGTGGTCGCAAAAGAAATTTCGATGACGATGGAAAGTGAAAAAAGACACGGTGGAGGTCGTCCGAAGAAGACAATAAAAAGAGAATCTGCAACGGGAGTAAGATTTACAAAGGCAGAATATTTTGTTATAAAACAAAAAGCATTAAAAGCAGGAATGCGCATTACAAATTATATCCGTGAGATGTCTTTAAATGGAAATGTAATGGCAAGAACAAGTGAAGAAGAAAGACATTTTATCAGGCAGTTAATTGGCATCTCAAACAACCTGAATCAGCTCACAAAAAAAGCACACCAGGAAGGACTTTTAACTGCCGTCCTGCACTTTGAAAAATACCGCAACATAATTGATGAACTTCTACAACAATTAAACCAATGATAAGCAAAGTGATTTTATCAAAATCTTTTTATGGTGCTTGTAAATATATCTGTGAGAATGAAAAAAGAGCAGTCATTTTAGAAACAGAAGGCGTGAGGGATCATAATTACAAATTGATGGCATCTGATTTTGAAATGCAGCATGCCTTAAGACCTACACTAAAAAAAGGCGTATTTCATGGCATCTTAAGCTTTTATCCGGGAGAAAAAATTGATGATCAAAAAATGGTATTGATAGCAAAAGAATATTTGGAAAAAATGGGTATAACAAATACACAGTATGCGATAACGAAACATATCGACAAAGATCATCTGCATTTACATATCATTGCCAATCTTGTTAGTAATAAAGGAGAAGCTATAAAAGATAATTGGATAGGGCTCAGAGGAAAAAAAATCGCGCAATCGCTTACTTTAAAATATGATTTAAAACAGGCTTTATCAAAGGATTTAAGTCTTACACATCTTGAAAGGTTCAATGAAAAAGAAGCGAACAGGTATATCATTTACCAGGCAATCGCAGAAAACATGCGACGTTGTAAAACACTGGATGAATTAAAATCGAGCTTATCAAGAGCACGAATAAAAACTTTATACAAATACAAAAGTGGAACTCAGGAATTACAAGGAATCAGTTTTAAAATAGGTGATTATAAATATAAAGGCAGCGAGATAGACAGAAAGTTCTCTTTAAAAAATTTAGAGCGCGCTATAGAACAAAATAATAAGCTGCAACTAAAGCCACCTAATGCTTCTTTTGCATCTTACAATAAAGTCGATAATCCTCATGACAAATCAATAACGGAAACAGATAAACAAGAATCTTCTTTGATAGAACAATTGATAAAACCTGAAAGGAACAATGAAAGCGTACCTTATCAATTAAAAAGAAAGAAGAAGAAACAACAATTGAGGTTCCATTAAAAAAATAAAGAGTATGAGTGAGGTATTACTGCAAACAATCATTGAGAAGCTGGAAGCAATGGAGTTGTTATTGAAACAGTATAAGAGCAATAAAGATGAAGAAGTGCTAAAAACGATGCTCCAAGAAATCAAAAAGATTTCTACCTCATCAATCAATATCGATAAGATAGATGAATTAAAACTGAGTATTGAAAGATGCAGCAAAGCATTAGAGCATACATCCACAAATCAAATTATATACAAACATTATTTGCATAAAGGAATAGGGATTGCAGCTACTTTGTTTTTCGTTTCGACATTTTTTCTGTGCGAATGGATGAACACAACAAATGAAAAAAAACAATTTGAAGCAAATGATATTAAATACAGAGCCTTAAAAATATCAGGTGACAAGACTCTACTTAACATTCTTTACCAAACAGATAGTTTTTATAATGTTCATGCTGATTGGATGCGTAAATATGTAACCCGAGAAGAAGATCGTTTAATGGAACAAACCAGAATGTCTCAACTTGCTGGTGAAAAGAAAACAAATGTAAAGGATGTAAGGAATAGGGCTGAAAAGAAATAAGCTGTCACAAAAGTTCATATTCGCACATTTTTACCTTCTTGAAGTATCCTTTGAATATCTTCATAATCGAAAAAGTGTACACCGCCAATCTTGGTATATGGTAGAATACCATTTGATTTTAGCGTTTGTAAAGTGCCGATTGAAATATTCAGCAATCTTCGAACCTGGTGCGCCTTGAGCCATCTTTTTTGTGTGGCTGTTGAATAAGATTTAAAGAGTTTCTCAAATTCAGTTAATAACTCTTGTTTGAAAGCAATAAGATCTTCGGATGTGATTAGCTGATGTGCGAACAACCTTGTTCCTTCGAAGGCTACTCTCGGTTTTGTAGTAATTTTTGTTTCCATATCTCTTCATTTTCATTTTCACAATAACAGATGGAATTCGAAAGACTAAAGTACAAAAGTGTTTATTCAAAAAATATTGCGAAAAATCAATTTTCTTAGAATTGATTAAATGATATTAAAGTGCATTAAAATGAGTAAAGCATGATTTGTTAAATCATGCTTTACAAATAAAAAAGTTTTTTCAAAAGAGATGAAAGAATATCAAACAGCTTTCATTTTAGTGTTACTGTTTAATGCATCCAATTTGTTTTGTAAAATCTGCATATCTGATCCGATTTTTGATTGAGTAACTTTTGCGTAGATCATAGTTGTACTAAGTTTGGTATGACCAAGCATCTTGCTGATTGATTCAATAGGGACGCCGTTGATAAGTGTTACTGTTGTAGCAAAAGTGTGCCTGGCAAGATGAAAAGTAAAATGCTTTTTGATGCTACATACTTCCGCAATTATTTTTAAGCTTCTATTTATCTCTTGGTTGCTTATCCACGGAAAAATAGTTTCTCTTATAGGTCTTTCTTTTTCACTCAGGTATTTTTCTAAAATTATTAATGCAGGTTTTAAAAGAGGAACGTTAACACTCGTATCGGTTTTTGCTCTGCTTGTCTTGATCCATTTCGTTCCGTCAATACCGCCTATTATATTCTGTGGTTTTAATTCTGTGACATCAATATAAGCAAGCCCTGTATAACAACTAAAGACAAAAAAATCTCGCACTTTTTGTAACATCGGATTATCAAACTCATGTGCTTCGATTGCTGCAAGTTCGTTTACTTGTAAAAAGTCTCTTTCACTCCTTTTAAATTTTAACTGAAACCCTATGAATGGATTTTTATCTATCCATTCATTCTTTACCGCCCATGCTACAATTTTTTTTAGGCGTTCAAGATGTTTCATTGTTCCATTATTCGCACAAGGATCATTTTTCTTTACCGCATGTGTGCGAACAAAAAATTCGAAGGCTGTGATGAACTCATAGGTAAGATCTTTAAGCAGTAGGTCGTCCTTATGATAACTCATTTTCAAAAAATTTTTTAAATATTTTTCAGTGGTAAAGTAGTTTTTCATGGTTCCTTTTTTTAGCACTACTTTCATTGAATCATTATGATGTTTAACAAGCCATAAGAGAGAATACTTTTTCGCCTTTGCTTCAACTTTTTCCTTTTTCCCTACAAAAACATCTTTTACAATTTCTGCAGTCACTTCTTTGTCCTGCATTAATAATTCACGATAATGATGGACCAGCTTTCCTCTAATTTCTTCGAGATAACTGTTCAACTGTTTGAGTTCTTCATTCTTGGGTTTGGCAATGCCTTTAATTTCACTCCAGTCTTTTTTGTACAGATACTGTTTGAGAGATAATTCGCATCTCGTTTTATTTACAGTAATTCTTGCATAGACGGGATGTTTACCATTTTGCTCTCTTGTGCGTAGTGTGAAATGCACACCGAATGTGTTTGAACTTCTCATAAAAATCATTTTTTGTGTTATCAATTCTTTTTCACTATTCTGTTCACGCGAAACACGGAAAAATGAACTGCTAGAACTCAATGAAATCAAGGGGTCATGTTTACAACGGACTGAAAACAAACGTTTTAAATCCATTTTGTGAACACAAATGTAATTCGCAAATCTGTTCACCTTTTTGTTCACACGACATTTGATATTTTTTGCAACAATTTGATATGGGAAAAAACAAAAAAGCTTGTAAATCAATGATTTTTTACAAGCTTTTGATGCGTTTGCGAAGATTTCAGTCGGGAGGACTGGATTCGAACCAGCGACCCCCTGGTCCCAAACCAGGTATTCTAACCGGGCTGAACTACCTCCCGTGCCCCTTTCCTTTTTTAATTGGGAGCGCAAATGTAAAAGATTAAGGCTAAATAAATTCACATCTTTTTAAAAATGTTCTTAAAATAAAATCTTTCGTAGATACAACAGAAAAAAACGGCAGACAAAATGATAATGCAAGTTGTTGCTGCCACGATTGATAATGTATAAGTGTGCGACGCAACGGAAGTTCAATCGTAGTGCACTGGCCGGGCCCATAAAAATTCTCAAATGACTTCTATAAAAAATTATTACACTATCAGCCGTTAGTTTAATAAACAGATTCTATTACTTTTGCGTTTTCCTAAAACAACTTACATGGAATTCGAATTAAACGAAGAACATTTAATGATCCAAAAAGCGGCACGTGATTTTGCTGTTAACGAATGTTTCCCGGATGTTATAGAAAGAGATGAGCACAAAATTTTTCCACGCGAACAAATTTTAAAGTTGGCCGATCTTGGTTTTATGGGAATGATGGTGAAACAGGAATATGGTGGTGCCGGAATGGACACTATAAGTTATGTGCTGGCAATGGAAGAAATAAGTAAAATAGATGCAAGTGTAAGCGTGTGCATGAGCGTAAACAATAGTCTTGTATGCTGGGGACTTGAAGCTTATGGGAACGAAGAACAAAAACAAAAATATCTTGTTCCGTTAGCGCACGGTAAAAAAAATGATGAGTTATATATCGGCGCTTTTTTGCTCAGTGAACCGGAAGCGGGAAGCGATGCTACCTCACAGCACACAAGTGCAGAAGATAAAGGCGATCACTATTTATTAAACGGAACAAAAAACTGGATTACCAATGGCTCAACTGCAAGTGTTTATTTGGTGATGGCACAAACAGATGCATCAAAAGGTTCGAGAGGAATAAACACCTTTATTGTAGAAAGAAATTGGCCAAGCGTTTCTGTTGGTCAGCGGGAAAATAAATTAGGTATTCGTGCAAGTGATACAACAAGCGTTTCATTTAACGACGTAAAGGTGCCGAAAGAAAACAGAATTGGTGAAGATGGTTTCGGGTTTAAATTCGCTATGAAAACTTTGGATGGAGGCCGCATTGGCATTGCATCGCAGGCATTGGGCATTGCAAGTGGTGCTTATGAACTCGCAGTGAAATATTCAAAACAGCGCAAGGCTTTTGGTAAAGAAATAATGCATCATCAGGCTATACAATTTAAACTTGCAGATATGGCAACACGCATAAATGCTGCAAGATTATTGTGCCTGAAAGCTGCATGGCAAAAAGATAATAACGAAGATTATACGTTAAGCAGTTCCATGGCAAAAGTGTATGCAAGTGAAACGGCTATGTGGGCAACAACGGAAGCGGTGCAAATTCATGGGGGCTATGGTTATGTGAAAGAATATCACGTAGAACGTTTGATGCGAGATGCAAAAATTACGCAGATATATGAAGGCACAAGTGAAGTGCAACGCATTGTTATCAGTAGAAATATTTTACAATAGTTGGTTTATTATGCACATGAGAAAACCCTGCTGATTTTTTAGCGGGGTTTTATTTTTTTTGATACAAGCTGCATCAGAAATGGCGTTAACTGCACTAATGAATTTAATGATTAGAATAATTTTTATGATACCAGCTTTAGTTTTTTATGGCATCTTCGTTGCGTCGCAATCACTTCATCCGAAGAATATATGGCAGCAAGAGAGGAATAAATTGATTATTAATATGGGGCATCTCAAAAAAAGAAGTAGCACAACCGTAATGTTTATATTGAGCAATTCATGTATCAAAAGCCATAACAAAATAATTACTACGTTTATTGTTTAAATTTTTATCATGAAACGTGAATTGTATTTTGATATCAGTTCTGAAACAAGTGGCGGAAGTCTTTACAGGATAAAAGATGAGAAGGAAAACATTTGGTTTATTCATCAACACAGCAACTATAATGATGATACTGACGAGATAAAAGTTTTTGAAACCACTTATACAAGTTTTGATGAGTTCTGGCAAATGCTGACAAAGGACGCTGAATGGTTTTATCAGCATCCTTTGTATGTACATCCTGAGAAAAGAAGTTTTGTAAAACAGCAATTGCAGCACGTAAACTGGAACCTTCATCCTGATAATAGGTGGCAGGAAAGCCATCAGCGTCAATGGAAGAAAGTATTAGAGAGCAGCAGCGATTATTACAGATCCGGATGAATGGATTTTCTTTCTTTTTGAAAACAGTTGAAGGATTATTTGAAATTACTTCACGTGATTATTTACACCTTTAGCAATTTCAAACATAGAGATCTGATTCTTTCCATCAAAAACTTTCTTGAGCTTGTCATCGGTATTGATCATTCTTTTGTTGTTTTTGTCCTGCAAGCCATTCTTTCTTATATATTCCCATATCTTTTTTACAATTTCGGTTCTGGGTAAAGGTTTGTTGCCAACTACTGCAGCAAGCTCGTCACTGAGAGTAAGTGGCTTCATGAATGCGGCATTTGGTTTACGAGCAGCTTTCTTTGCAGCTTTTTTAGGAGCAGCTTTTTTTGCTGTTTTAGTCGCTTTTTTTGGTGCTGCTTTCTTAGCAGCTTTTTTTGCAGCTTTAGCCATAGTTTAAATTTTGAACATCAAGATACAACATATTGAATTTCCAAAAACTAAAAATGATAAAAATGTGGAGATATTGGGTTTGAATGTTGATTTCTCAGGTTTTTCCCGAAGAAGCGAACGGCATAAAGAAATAATTTTTTTATACAACACTTGCCGATGTAACAATTCATCTTTGATAAACGCAACTCATTACTGATACGCTTTACTTCGCCTTTGGAGATTTAGAAATTTGTTTTCGAAAAAATTATTTACATCAAACATTTTTTATGAAAACACTTTTATTTCTCTTGAGCATCAGCTTTTCTGTTTATGGTTTCAGCCAGGCAAATAAACAAGCGTCATCACTCGTCCCGGAAGAATTGTTGACAAGCGATTCAACATATTGGAGCATCACAACACTTTCTACTATCAGCTATGTTAATACTACGCCCGGTGCATATTACAACACTACTAAAAGCGGTGGTGGCATGATAGTGAAATTTAAATTTAAAAAAGACGGCACTTATGAATTTATGTTGTATGTTCAAGCTAATACGTACAATATAGAAAATGAAGCATGGACGCATATTGAAGGAACGGTAGAGTTTACAAAAGATGCATTGGGTCAACCGATATTTATTACGCATGCAAACAAAGGAACGTACCGAATGACAAGAAATGGAAGCACTTCCTCACGACCAATTCCCGAAGAAGAACTGAAAGGCAAATTTTCAAACACTTACTTGTGGGAGAAAACAAAATTGAAAGATGATCCTAACAACATTTATCTGTTGATGATTGATCTCGACGAGCATCCCGGAATAGATTTGAAGCATACTGAAAAAATCAAGCCTGACTGGATTTCAAAATTTCATGTTCCCGCGGAATAATGCAGAATTTTCTTAGAATAAAAAGCATCGCAATTGTCGTGATGCTTTTTGTTTTATAAAGTAGTAAACAATTTTTATTGTTACTTGCAACCAATAAATTATTCCGCTTATGTTTATTGGTCATTACGGAGTAGGACTGGGGTTAAAAAAAGCTGCGCCGGTTTCTTTAGGTCTTTTATTTCTTGCATGTCAATTTCTCGATTTGTTATGGCCCACTTTTTTATTATTGAATATCGAACATGTCTCTATCAATAACAATGTAAGTACTCCTGTGCCTTTAACCTTTACAGATTATCCGTATTCACATAGTCTTGTTATGGCAATTGTTTGGTCTGTTTTATTTGGAGGTGTGTACTGGCTAATAAAAAGAAATAAAAAATATGCTTTCATTCTTGGACTTTGCGTGCTTAGTCATTGGGTGTTAGATCTTATTGTTCATCTTCCCGATCTGCCATTGTATCCTTCTGCATCTTCTCCTAAAGTTGGCTTGCAACTATGGACAAAACCGATCGCTTCAACTATACTTGAATCATTCATTTTTATTGTAGGGTTGATACTTTATCTCAGATCGACCAAAGCAAAAAATAAAACCGGCTCGATAGTTTTTTGGATATTAATCGTACTTCTTATACTTGCACATGTGGCAAATCTTCTCTCTCCACCGCCAACCTCAGTGACTGCACTTGCATGGGGCGCACAATTTATGTGGATATTTGTTATCCTTGCTTTTTGGGCAGACAACAACAGAACAACACGCTTATCATGAACAAGTGATTGTTCTATGTTCAATAAAGAACAGAACGTTGAAGTGAGTGACACAACAAAGTTTAATAACATTACAAAAGCCGGTAACAAAAAATTATACTTCATTTCTTTTATAATGATATTATCCATTCTATACAAGTTGTATATTGAACGCATGTTCCAAAGACTGCCATTACTACTGCTATGTTTCGTATCATTAAAAGTCTTTTCACAGGATGCAGAAATTTTCAAACCTGATTCAATAAAAAAAGAAATTAACGCAGTGCATATCACCACTTCGCTGCACATTGATGGCGTGTTGAATGAACCTGAATGGAATCTTGCAAAACCTTCTCCTCGTTTTACACAAATAGAACCTCATCAAAACGCGGAGCCAAATTTTGAAACTTATGTAAAAGTTTTATACAACAAAGACTATTTATACTTCGGTATTTTTTCAAAGGATTCTCTTGGAAAAAATGCGATTCGTGCAACCGATTTTAAAAGAGATTTTGATTACCGGCAGCACGATCTTGTAAATATTGCATTCGATGGTTTTAATGATAAACGCAACGCCATGTGTTTTGCAACAAATGCCTACGGAGTACAGCGTGATTATTTAGCTTTCGATGATCTTTATTTTGATATAGACTGGGATGGGCTTTGGCGTGTACGCACTACGCGAACTGATTCCGGCTGGTATGCAGAAATTGCTATTCCCTGGCAAACGCTTCGTTATCCGAAAACAAAAGACAGTATTCAAAACTGGGGAATGAATATGTATCGCAACAGGCGGCTTACAAATGAGATAACAGCGTTCTCTCCTTTTCCCCGTGTTTTCGATGACGCAAGAATGGAATATGCAGGTGTTTTAAAAAACTTGAAACCCCCGCCACCAAAACCCAACATTCGTTTTCAACCATATTTTTTGAGTGCATACAGTCACTATAAAAATTTTGATTCGAGTATAAAAGAAGATCAAACAAAAAATAAATTCGGTGGTGATTTAAAATGGGCGATCAATCCAAACACTGTTTTAGATCTTACTGCAAATACAGATTTTGCACAGGCAGATGTTGATCTGCAGGTAAACAACACTACGAGATTTTCTGTGTTCTTTCCTGAGAAACGTCAATTCTTTTTAGAGAATGCTTCTTTGTTCAGTCCTTTCATTCAACAAGCTGCTGATGGCTCCGGAGGTTTCATGCACATACAACCTTTTTTCAGCAGAACGATCGGATTAGATACAACAGGAAATCCTATTCCGATAGTTGCGGGCGGAAGATTTGTGCATCGCTCTTCTACAAAAAATTATGGAGCGATTGTGATGCGGCAGGAAGAAACAGATAATAGTCCCGCGACCAATTTTTTTGTTGGCAGGTATTCACAAAACTTCGGACAACAAAACAGAATCGGTGGATTGGTTACGGTTAAGAATACACCTGATGGTTCAAATATCGGAAGCACCATTGATGGATTTTTTCGTTTAAGCGAATCTCAATCACTCAACACAATACTCACACATACCGTCACTACAAGCAACAACACACAAGGCTTTGCGGGTTTTGCACAATATTATAATTCTACCAATCATTATAAAATCTGGTGGACGCAATCTGTCGTCACAAAAAATTTTGATCCGCAAATGGGTTTTATTTCCCGAACAGATGTAATTGGAACAACGCCCGGAATGAACTGGTATTACCGCGGAAATAAATTGCCCTTTAAAAAAATTCTTCGTGCATTTGAACCGGGTTTTCTTCCTGAATTTTATTGGCAGGCATCCACCGGAAAATTTATTGAAAGAAGTTTATACTTCTGGCCTGTGTGGTTAAATTTTCAAAGCGGAGCATACTTTGGATATTCTATCACGCCGGTGTACCAAAAACTTACTCAGCCATTCGAGCCGCTTGGTGTAACAATTGTTCCGGGTGAGTATAACTTTTTGCAGCACTCGATATTGTTCACAACTGATCCTTCAAAAAAGATCAGCCTTGCAGGCAGTTATCTTTGGGGAGAATATTTTGACGGAAGCATCAGGTCAGCGGATTGGAAATTACAGTTTGCGCCTGTTCCGCATATTTCTTTGCTTGCTGAATTCAATCGCAATCATTTCATGAATGTTGGTGAGCCAAAAAATAATTCTATTGTTGATCTTTACATTCTGCAAGGCCGCTTTGCATTAAATCCGCGTTTGCAGTTAACGGGTTTTTATCAAAAAAATTCTTTTGATCATTCTGATAATTATAACCTCCGCTTTTCATGGGAATATGAACCGCTTTCTTATATTTATTTCATCTACAATCATGGCAGCATCACCGATCCGCAAAAGTTAACGCGAACAGAGGATCATGTGATATTCAAGATAAGTTATCTGAAACAATTTTGATTTTTTATGGGCCCGGCAGTTTATCATTTATCATCGCCTGTTGCGTCGCACTCTTATACTGCATAAAAGATGGCAACAAAAATTTCAAAATTTCTCAATTGAAAATTCTGCAATAGCGAATATTCAGGTTTTCGTTTAACTTATCAAGCCTGTGCATATTCTTATATCTTTCATTTCATTCATTTCTTGTATTTTCCCTTTTTGTTAATGATTACATGCTATGCCAACACTACAGTGGATAGGAAAAGAAAAAGTTATCAACCATCACCTTGAAGTACCAATAAAAGTATTGGAACATCAATACGGATTTAATGAACAGGGAAAAATAAAAACAGAAACAGGCAGCGGAAATAAAATTATTCATGGCGACAATCTTGAAGCGCTGAAAGCTTTGTTGCCTGAATATGAAGGACGAATAAAATGCATTTACATTGATCCGCCATATAACACGGGAAACGAAGGTTGGGTATATAACGATAATGTAAATGATCCTAAAATAAAAAAATGGATCAATGATGTAGTAGGAAGGGAAGGAGAAGATCTTACGCGTCATGACAAATGGCTTTGCATGATGTATCCGAGATTGAAGCTGTTGCATAAATTATTGCATAATGATGGAGCAATATTTATATCAATTGATGATATTGAACATGATTACCTGAAAATTATTTGTGATGAAATTTTTGGCTCAAGAAATTATGTTACTTCTTTCGTTTGGCGTCGCAGAGCTTCATCTCAAATGTCTCAAAATAACGTTTCAGTCGATCATGAATATGTTGTTTGTTATTTAAAAGATTATGATAGCAAATTTTTAGGTACAAAAAAAGATTATAAAAATTATACTAACC
>Ga0207657_10005167_pt1 | contig 13690 bp, 8 predicted proteins | sample KBSC33metaG_FD_184316 | JGI IMG/M metagenome (GOLD analysis project Ga0207657, IMG submission 184316) | Corn rhizosphere microbial communities from Kellogg Biological Station, Michigan, USA - KBS C3-3 metaG (SPAdes) (version 2) | ecosystem: Host-associated > Plants > Roots > Rhizosphere > Soil ... | reverse complement strand
CTCGATCTCCTTGGCGTTGGCACCACGCCGCCAATCGCCCGGCAGCATATCGATGTCCAGCTTGCAGCGCTCCGCCAGTCGGCGCCACAGCATGGCGAACTGCCCGGTCTCGACCATCAGCACCTTGTCGCCGGGCGACAGCGCGTTGACGATGGCGGCCTCCCACGCTCCGGTACCGGACGACGGGAAAATGATTACCGGCTGGGTGGTCTGGAAAACGCTCTGGGAGGCCTTCAGGACCTCGAAGCCGAGTTCGGCGAACTCCGGGCCGCGATGGTCGATGGTCGGCATGTCCATGGCCCGCAGCACCCGGTCCGGCACGTTGGTCGGTCCCGGTATCTGGAGAAAATGCCTCCCGGTATGCAACGCCATGTCTATCTCCCGCACATTTTGCATTCAAAATCTCACACGAGATTTTTGAATTGCGGCCGGAGTGTATTCAAATTTCGCTTCGGTACAACCGCAAAACCGGCTAAACATCGAGCCGAAGCGACCTTTTCCTGGCCGATCGGTGGATTTAGGCGTTTTCATCATTCACAGCGTCCATTGGGGTGAGCTGTTTTGAATCATCTTATGCGCATCGGGGGCTACGAGCCGTTCGAGGACCAGCCGGCGTCATTGCATGACGACGTCCTCGGCCGGTTGCGCGACTTCATCGTCGAGGGACATCTGCCCTCCGGCGCGCGCATCCCGGAGCGCGAGCTCTGCGCCCGCTTCGCGGTCTCGCGGACGCCGCTGCGCGAAGCGCTCAAGGTGCTGGCGGCGGAAGGCCTGGTCGAACTGCTGCCCAATCGCGGCGCGCGGGTGCGCGCATTCACCGAAGCCGGTATCCGCCATCTCTTCGAGGTAATCGCCGGGCTTGATTTCGTTGCCGGCCGTCTCGCCTGCGCGCGCATTTCGGACGAGGACATCGCGGCGGTCGAGCGCCTGCACCTCGACATGTACACCAGCTACCTGCGCCGCGAACTGGCCGAATATTTCCGCCTCAACCAGATGATCCATCAGGCCATCGTCGACGCCGCGGGCAATCCGGTGCTGAGCGCCAATTACGCCAGCGCCAACGCCGTGATCCGCCGCCTGCGCTATTCCGCCAATCTCAGATCCGAGCGGCTGAGCGACGCCATGCGCGAGCATGAAGCCATCGTCGATGCGCTGCGCCGACGCGCCGGCGAAGAACTCGGCCTGCTGATGTTCGACCACATGCGCAAGAAATGCGACGCGGTCTGCGCCTACTTGCGCGAACAAGAGGCCGCCGCGCCGGTAGATGTCGCTCACCTGCGCTCCAGCGAGACCTGATCTTGGCGTCCACTGCAGGCAGCTCCGCGAAGGCCGACGACGGCGGCGCCCTCGCCGCCCGGCTCCGGCGCGAGATCAGCGGCGACGTGCTGTTCGACCGTTTCAGCCGCGGCCGCTACGCCACCGATGCCTCGTTCTATCAGATCGTGCCGTTCGGCGTGGTGGTGCCGCGCAGCGTCGATGACGCGCTGCGCGCGATGGCTATTGCGCGAGATAACGGACGCATCGTCACGCCACGCGGCGGCGGCACCTCGCAGTGCGGCCAGACCATCAATGACGGCATCGTCATCGATGTCTCCAAGCACCTGAACAAGATCATCTCGCTCGATGTCGAGAAACGTACCTGCGTGGTTGAACCGGGCATCGTGCTTGACGATCTCAACCGGCAACTGAAGAAGCACGGCCTGTGGTTTCCGGTCGACGTTTCGACCGCCTCGCGCGCCACCATCGGCGGCATGGCCGGCAACAACTCCTGCGGCGGACGCTCGCTGCGATACGGCACCATGCGCGACAACACGCTGTCGATGCAGGCCGCGCTGGCCGATGGCGAGCTGCTGAATTTCGGTTCCGTCGACCGCGATACGGTGCTGCGCAACGCCGACGACTCCGCGTTGTTTCGCGACATGCTGACGCTCGGCAAGCGCGAGGCAGCGGAAATCGCCGAACGGTTTCCCAAGGTGCAGCGCCGCGTCGGCGGCTACAATCTAGACGCGCTGGTGCCGGGCAATACGCCCAATAATCTCGCGCACTTGCTGGTGGGCTCCGAAGGCACGCTGGCCTTCACCACGCAAGTCGAACTGAAGCTCTGGCCGGTGATCCGCAACAAGGCGGTCGGCGTCTGCCATTTCGGCAGCTTCTACGAGGCGATGAACGCCGCGCAGCATCTGGTGAAGCTGAAGCCGATCGCGGTCGAACTGGTCGACCGCACCATGATTGCGCTCGGCCGCGACATCGCGATGTTCCAGCCGATCATCGGCGCGGTGGTGCGCGGCGATCCCGACGCGATTCTGGTGGTCGAGTTCGCCGAAGAGGATCAGGCCGAGAACCTGCGGCAACTGCAGCGTCTCGGCGAACTGATGGCCGATCTCGGCTTCGGCTGGAATAACCCGCCGCGCAAATGGGGCGGCGTGGTCGACGTCACCGAACCCGCGCTGCAAACCGGTATCGCGGATTTCCGCGCCGCCGGGCTGAATGTGATGATGTCGATGCGCGAAGCCGGCAAGCCGGTGTCGTTCGTCGAGGATTGCGCGGTCCCGCTGCCGCATCTCGCCGACTATACCGACCGACTCAATCGAATCTTCGAGAAGCATGGCACACGCGGCACGATGTATGCGCATGCTTCCGAAGGATGCCTGCATGTGCGCCCGGTGCTCAACCTCAAGCTCGACAAGGACGTCAAGGCGATGCGCGCCATCGCCGAAGAGACGTTCGCAATGGTGCGCGAGTACAAGGGCTCGCATTCCGGCGAGCACGGCGACGGCATGGTGCGTTCGGAATTCCACGAAGCGATGTTCGGATCGCGCATCGTGCAGGACTTCAAGGAGGTCAAGCACCGCTTCGATCCCGCCAACGTGCTCAACCCCGGCAAGATCGTCGATCCGCCGCAGATGGACGATCGATCACTGTTTCGCTATCCGCCGGACTATCGCGTTCCTGAACTGAAGACCGCGCTCGACTGGTCGGGCTATTCCGGCTCGGGCGGCGGCTTTCAGGGCGCGGTCGAGATGTGCAACAACAACGGCGCCTGTCGCAAGCTCGAGGGCGGTGTGATGTGCCCGTCCTATCGCGCCACCCGCAACGAGAAGGATGTCACGCGCGGCCGCGCCAACACCTTGCGGCTGGCGATCTCCGGCCAACTCGGTCCCGATGCCCTGGCATCGGACGACATGGCCGAGACCATGAAACTCTGCGTCTCGTGCAAGGCCTGCCGGCGCGAATGCCCGACCGGCGTCGACATGGCCAAGATGAAGATCGAAGTGCTGGCGGCACGTGTGGCCAAGCGTGGCGTGTCGCTGCGCGACCGGCTGGTTGGATACCTGCCGCGCTATGCGGGGTTGGCCTCGCGCTTCGCGCCGCTGGCCAACGCACGCAACAACAGCCGCCTGTTGCGCATCGCGCTGGAGAAATTAGCTGGCATCAGCGCGCGGCGCGATCTGCCGGGATGGCGGCGCGATGTGTTCGCGCCCGAAGCGGATGTTTATGGTCCACAAGACGGTCCCGAGGTGGTGCTGTTCGCAGACAGCTTCAACCGTCACTTCGAGCGCGAGAATCTTGACGACGCGTTGCGGGTGTTGATCGCCGGTGGCTATCGCGTGCATTTGCCGCGCGCGGCTGATCGCAAGCCGCTGTGCTGCGGCCGCACCTTCCTTTCCGCCGGGCTGGTGAACGAAGCGCGCACCGAACTTGATCGGTTGGTCGCGACCTACGCGCCGTTCGCGGCGCGCGGAGTGCCGATCGTGGGTCTCGAGCCGAGTTGTCTGCTGACGCTGCGTGATGAATTGCTATCGCTTCGTTCCGACGACACCGCCAAGGCGATCAGCGCCCATGCCCTGCTGTTCGAGGAGTTCCTGGCGCGCGAAGCGGCCGGCGGCCGTCTAAAGTTGCCGCTGAAGCGGGTCGCAGACAAGGTCATGGTCCACGGTCATTGCCATCAGAAGGCGTTTGACGCCTTCACGCCGGTCATGAAGGTGCTGCAGCTCATCCCCGGTCTCGAGGTCAATGTGATCGAGTCGAGCTGTTGCGGCATGGCCGGCGCATTCGGCTACGGCGCAGAGACTTATGACACCTCGATGGAGATGGCCGAGTTGTCGCTATTGCCCGCCATACGCAACGCGGATACGAACACTCTGATTGTTGCAGACGGCACGTCGTGCCGGCATCAGATCAAGGACAGCACCCATCGCACTGCGCAGCATGTTTCACGCGTGCTGGCGATGAGCCTCGACGATAAACACACCCAATCCTAATCCCGTAAAACCCAAAGGAAAGTACCGATGACTGAACTCAAGCTCGATCTCGCTCGCAAAATTATCGACGCCGCGCTCGCCAAAGGCGGCGAGATGAAACTGAACCCACTTGCCGTCACGGTGCTCGATGCCCGCGGCTGCACCAAGGCGTTTGCCGCACAAGACGGCACCAGCCTGTTGCGCGGCGAAGTCGCCCACGGCAAGGCCTATGGCGCGCTGTCGCTGGGCATGGGATCGCGGGCGATCTTCAAGCGCGCCGCCGAGCAGCCCGCATTTGTCGGCGCGATCAACACCATGGCGCGCGGCGCACTGGTGCCGGTGCCGGGCGGCGTTTTGATTCGCGATGCCAGCGGTGCGCTGCTCGGCGCGGTCGGCATCAGCGGCGATACGTCGGATAACGACGAAGCCTGCGCCGTCGCTGGTATTGCGGCCGCAGGCCTCAAGGCCGACGCTGGATAGCGCGGCCACCATTACCGATGACAGGTTGCGTAACGCCGCAGCCAAGCCTGGATTGCTGGTTCTAATCGCGTAAGCATGGAACGTACCGCGGATGCGGCAGTTCTGCGGCGGCGCATCGGGACCTGCAACCAAGAATGGTAATCCAGGTAATCCCGAATTCGCCCCCATCGCGATGGGGGCGAATTGCTGCAATTTTGCGTTCAGCGCGTCCGACGCGGGAACCTGAGGATCGTAAGTCCGTTCTAAGATGGTCCTCACGAAACCGCGTTGGAGCCAGCTTGAACCGCCGAGATTTTTTGCAAACATCAGCCGCCGCGTTGCCATTCCTGACACTGGCCGGGAAGGCATCGGCTCAACAGACGCAAGCGGCGGCCGTACCGTTCGGTCCCGCTTACGTGCGCCAGATCGCACGCGACCTTGCCACCAAGAGTTATCAGGCGCCGGACGAGAAACTGCCGGATTCGCTGAAGGATCTGGATTACGATCGCTACCGCGCAATTCGATTCAAGCCCGACCATGCGCTGTGGCGCGGCGAGAAGCTGCCGTTTCAGATGCAGTTCTTCCATCGCGGATTCTTCTATAAGAGCCGCATCGATATTTATGAAGTCGTCGACGGTCGCGCGACCAAGATTGCCTATCGACCTGACTATTTTTCGTTTGGCGATACGCCTGCTCCACCTTCGAATATCGATCTCGGTTTCGCGGGTTTCCGAATTCACGCGCCGATAAACACCCCGGACTATTATGACGAGGTCTGCGTCTTTCTCGGCGCAAGCTATTTTCGTGCCGTCGCCAAGGGAGAGACCTATGGTCTTTCGGCGCGCGGTCTCTCGATCAACACGGGAGAAGCAAAGGGCGAAGAATTCCCGCTGTTCAGGGCGTTCTGGATCGAAAAGCCCGCGCCAAATGCGACATCCATCGTGATCCATGCCCTGCTCGACAGCAAAAGCGCCGCAGCGTCATACCGCTTCACGGTCAGGCCCGGCGCGACCACGCTGTTTGACGTCGAGATGTCACTCTATCCGCGGGTCGACTTGAATCATGCCGGCCTCGCGCCGATGACAAGCATGTTCTTCTTCGGACCGAATGACCGCATCGACGTCGACGACTTCCGCCCGTCGGTCCACGATTCCGACGGCCTGGCGATCTACAACGGCAGGGGCGAGCAGCTGTGGCGTCCGCTGAGCAACCCGCGCGATCTCCAGATCAGCACGTTCGCCGACCTGAACCCGCGCGGGTTCGGTCTGATGCAGCGGGAGAAGAATTTCTCTGCCTATCAGGATATCGAATCCCGGTTTGAGCACCGTCCCAGTCTTTGGGTCGAGCCGATCGGAGATTGGGGCGAAGGTTCGGTGCAACTGATCGAAATTCCGACAAAAGAGGAAGTCCACGACAATATCGCCGGCTTCTGGCTTCCCAAGGTGCCCCTTCAGGCAAAGGCAGAGCACAACTTCACCTACCGGCTTCATTGGGGACCGGACGCGCCAAAGGCGCACACCTTGGCGCGATTTACGCGCACCGCCATCGGAACACGCGGCGAAGGCACGAAGCTGTTCGTGCTCGATCTCGTCGGCGACGGATTGAAGGCGGCAGATCCGAAGAAGATCAAAGGCGTCGTTACGGCAGAGAAGGCCGAGGTCAAAAATATCGTTACGCAGCCCAATCCCGAAACCGGCGGATGGCGGCTCTCTTTTGAGATTCCGATCAAGGACAATACCCCAATCGAACTGCGTGCGTCGCTGATGCAGGACGACCAGGCTCTGTCGGAAATCTGGATTTATCGATGGGCGCCGTAACATCACCGCTGCCGTCGACGCTCGACTCGGACATGCGAGGATTCCTTCCGAACGACACGCCCCTTGCGATGACACCGTCGCAGTTATGGGAATTGCAACCCGCCGCGCGCCATCCGACATCGGCAGCACGCATCATCTGGCTGCGGCGTGTCCTCATTTTCACAGGCACGGTCGCGCTCACCGCCGCCGGCGGTTATGAGATGTATGAAGTTCTCCAGGTTGGCGGCGTGACGATCCTGGAAGGCATGGTGCTTGGATTGTTTGCCATGCTGCTCGCATGGATCGCGTTCTCGTTCATGTCCGCCCTCGCCGGCTTTACAGTTCTTCTGTTCCGCGCGCGCGAGTCCCTGCAGATCGAAGCAGAAGGCTCGTTGCCGACAATCCGCAGCAGAAACGCGATGTTGCTGCCGACTTACAACGAAGACCCGCATCGCATCATGGCACGGCTGCGGGCGATCCATGAATCCGTTACAGAATCCGGTGCCGGCTCGCAATTTGACTGGTTCGTGTTGAGCGATACCACCAACCCGACGATCTGGATCGCCGAGGAAAAGTGCTTTCTGCAACTGCGTCAAGACTGCGGCAAGGACGCGCGGATTTTCTATCGGCATCGCGCTGACAACACCGCCCGCAAATCCGGCAATATCGCCGAATGGGTCAGGCGGTTCGGCGCAAGCTACGACCACATGATCATCCTCGATGCCGACAGCCTCATGACCGGCGACACCATCGTCCGGCTCACCGCGGCGATGGAGGCGAATCCAGGTGTGGCCCTGATTCAGACGTTGCCGATCGTCGTCAACGCGCAAACCTTGTTCGCGCGACTGCAACAATTCGCCGGGCGGCTTTATGGCCCGCTGATCGCGGCGGGCATCGCCTGGTGGCACGGCTCGGAAGGCAACTATTGGGGCCACAACGCGATCATTCGGGTGAGCGCCTTCGCGCGCGACGCCGGACTTCCGGAATTGTCCGGCCGCAAGCCGTTCGGCGGGCATATCCTCAGCCATGATTTTGTCGAGGCCGCGCTGATGCGGCGCGCAGGCTGGGGCATCCACATGGCGCCAACGCTGGGCGGAAGCTTCGAGGAATGCCCGCCGTCGTTGCTGGATTTCGCAGCCCGCGACCGGCGCTGGTGCCAGGGCAACCTGCAGCACATGGCCGTTCTCCCGGCGCGCGGATTGCACTGGGTATCCCGGCTTCATCTCATGACGGGAGTTGGCTCCTATCTCACCGCGCCCCTGTGGCTGCTTTTTCTCGTACTCGGCATCCTGATTTCGCTGCAGGCTCAGTTTGTCCGGCCCGAGTATTTTCCAAAGGGCTTCTCGTTGTTCCCCAAATGGCCGGCGCAGGATCCGGTGCTTGCCGCGTGGGTGTTCGGCGCTACCATGGGTCTCCTCATCCTGCCGAAGATCCTGGCCTTTCTCCTGCTTCTGACGCAGGGCCGCAACCGCCGGCAGTTCGGCGGCGGACTTCGAACTCTCGTTGGGATTGCTGTCGAGACTTTCCTATCGGCCCTGATCGCGCCGGTCATGATGGTGTTCCAGTCCACGGCCGTCGGCGAGATATTGCTGGGACATGACGCCGGCTGGCAGGTTCAGCGCCGCGATGACGGCGGCGTTTCGCGGCGCGAACTCTATCGGAAATTTGCCGTTCCCACCCTGTTCGGCGTCGTGATGGGCGCCAGCGCCTACGCGATTTCACTCCCGTTGACGCTCTGGATGTCTCCGGTGATCCTCGGCCTGCTGCTGGCGATCCCGATCGGAGCAATCACGTCTTCGGCATCCAGGTTTAAACCATTCCTGTCGACACCCGAGGAGACAAATCCGCCGCGCATCCTGCTGCGCGCGCACGAGTTGTCGGCGGCGCCTAGCCTCTTACTCAGCGATCCGCTATCCGAGTTGCGAGCCAACCATGAACTCAGGACCAACCATCTGGCTTCGATCGCAGCCCAACCGCCACGCGCGCGGGGACAGGTCGATCCGCAACTCGCGGTCGCGCGCGCTAAGATGGAGGACGCGCGGACCTTCGATGAGGCGGTAAGCTTTCTGAACACATCTGAAACGATGGCAGTGCTCAACGACCGTTCGATCCTTGAACAGTTGCTGGACATGGAGACTAGCCAACCTGACCTCATCCGCAGATCGGTCTAATTGGAACGGCGGACGGATTCACCAGTGTTGTAGCTACCCGATCCGGCGCTCGCGGCCCTTCCAGAACGGATCGCGCACGGCGCGCCGCAGAAGCTTGCCAACCGGGCTCTTCGGCACCTCATCGATGAAGTGCACCGACTTCGGCACCTTGTAGCCGGCCAGACGTTCCTTCGCGAAACCGATCAGCGCGGCGTCATCGGCCGTCTGTCCGGCACGCAACGCCACAAAGGCAGCCACCGCCTCGCCCCACTTGTCGTCGGGAATGCCGACCACAACGACCTCGCGCACCGCCGGGTGCGCCGCCAGTGCATCCTCGACCTCACGCGGATAGACGTTGTAGCCGCCGGTGACGATCATGTCCGAGGTGCGGTCGACAAGATAGAGATAGCCGTCCTCGTCGAAGCGACCGACATCGCGGGTGCGAATCCAGCCACCCGGCAGGAATGTCTGCGCATTGATCTCGTCCGCATTGTAGTAGCCACGCATCATGAACGGCGCACGCAACGCGATCTCGCCGGCCTCGCCCGGCGCGACCTCGTGGCCATCCTCATCGACCAGCCGGATCTCGCAATCGATGCTCGGGCGCCCGCAAGCGGCAAGGCGTTTTGCGGCATCAGACCCGATGTGATCCTCCTTCGTGAGATGGGTGATGAACACCGGCGCCTCGGTCTGTCCGTAGTATTGCAGGAAGCGTGGCCCCCACAATTTCAACGCGCGATCGATGGTCGGCCGCGGCATCGGCGACGCACCGTAAATAATGGACCGCACCGAGCTGAAATCGGCCTCCGCCACACCGGGATGATCCAGCAGCATGCCGAGCATGGTCGGCACCAGGTTGAGCGCGGTCGGCTTCCAGCGCTCGATGGCCTCGACATACGACGCCGGCGTGAAGCCAGGCAGCACCGCGGCAACGCCGCCGCGAATCCAGTACGGCAGGATGAAGCAGCCGCTGGCATGGATCATCGAAGCCGCATGCAGCATGACATCATCTTCACGCACATCGTGATTGATGAGAATGTTGGTCGCCATGCCGGCCCAGCTCGCCTGGGTGTGCTCGACGGCCTTCAGCTTTCCCGTGGTGCCGGACGTAAAGATGGTGACGACGATATCGTCGGCTTCCGGCTTGCGGTCGGGCGGCGTGTGCGGCTGGTTCTTGGCCAGAAAGAGCAAATCATTCTGGCTGCTCGGGTCTCCGATGCCGATCGTCTTCAGCCCGGGCATGGATTGCGTCAGTTCACGCGCGCGGTCCGCGAGATCCATGCCATGAAGCAGTATTTCGGCGCCGGCCCCCTTGAGCATCTGCTTCTGCTCGACCGCGGACAGCCGCAAATTCAACGGCACCCGCGACAGCCGCGCCTTGGCGAAGGCGAAATCCACCGGGATCGTGAATACCGAGTTGTTCAGCAGCAGGCCGACACGCCGGCCGACCGGCAGGTCCAGCGCGCTAATGAAAGCGTTCGCGATCTGGTTCGAGAGCCGGTCGACCTGCTCGAATGTGAGCTTGTCGTCACCGTACATGACGGCGGTCTTCGGTCCATGATGGATCGCGCCGCGCCGGACCAATTCCGTCATCAACATGGCAACCTCCCCAGCGGTTTCGCTTTGTGTTGAACGCCGATCAGCGCCCCGGCCAGGATGGCTTGCGCTTCTCGCCAAATGCCTTGAGGCCTTCCTTGGCGTCTTCCGTCATCGCCAGCAACGCGATCTGACTTTCGGTGTAGGCAATGCTCTCGTCGAATGACATCGAGGCGATGGCGCGCATGGCATATTTGCCACGCCGGATCGCAGTCGGAGACTTATCGACGATGCGGCCGATCAGCCAATCAACTTTGGCGTCAAGCTCGGCGGCCGGTGCGATGTGATTCAACAATCCGGCGGCGAGCGCGGCGCGTGCATCGAACGGTTCGCCGGTCAGCGACCACTCGTTGATCAGCCGACGCGGCGCGATCGACTGCAACAGACTCATCACCTGCATCGGAAATACCCCGACCTTGACCTCGGGCAGTCCAAACAGCACATGGTCCGCCGCGACTGCCATGTCGGTCATGCACAGCAACCCCATGCCACCGGCCATGCAGACACCATTGACCCGCGCAATCGCCGGCTTGGTGGCATTCTGCGATAGCCGCAACAGATCGGCATAATCGACATTGGGCCGGGCGAAATCCATCGCAAATGCCCCACCGGTATTCTGCAAGTCGGCTCCCGCGCAGAATGCCTTGTCGCCCGCTCCGGTCAGAACGATGACACGGATCGCTGGATCATCATGGGCGTCGCGATAACCACGGACGATGCCGGCGATCACCTCGGCGTTAAGGGCATTGCGCTTTTCCGGCCGATTGATGGTGATCCACAACGCCTGTCCGCGCTTCTCCAGCAAAACACTGTTGTTATCCGCCATGTCCTGATCCGCTTATGATGTCGCTTCCGCGCCCGTTTCGATTGTGGCGACGATCTTGCCGGTGGTCACCTGCTCGCCTTCCTCGACCGCGAGTTCGGCGATGATGCCCGAAACCGACGCGACATGCACGTGCTCCATTTTCATGGCCTCGAGCGTAACGACCGGCTGCCCCGGTTCAACCCGGTCGCCCTGCTTCACCAGCACCGCCACGACGCGGCCGTTCATCGCCGCGCGGACCTTGCCGTCGCCTCCATTGGCGATGGCGCGTTCCGGCGCCGCGCGCGTCAGATCGCGCACCGCAAGGGTTTCACCGCCGCGTAGGATGTAGAGGCGATCGCCCGCGCGCTGAAAACGCACCGTCTCGGTCAGCCCGTCGACCCTGAAGCGAAGGCTGCCATCATCCAATTGGACAATCCCAAGGCGGTGTTCGCGTTCACCCTTGATCGCGACATACCCACCGTCACGTTCGCGCACGATCTCGACGTCGTGGGCCGCACCATCGATAAGAAGGCGCATCGCGATCGGGAATGTCGCCGCGAGCGAGCGGCCGGCACGCCACCGCGGCGCATGGCGATCGGTGACATAAAACAGCAGCGCTGCCAGCGCGACGTCCGGCACGCCACCATGGTCGAGCGGCGCGAGCAGTTCGTTCGCATGCTGTGCAATGAACGCCGTGGTTGCGTCACCTCTCGCGAAAACATCATGGCGCAGGCACGATGCAAGAAACGCCTGGTTGGTGGTGACGCCGAACGCCACCGTCTGCTCGAGACCATGGATCAGCCTGCGACGCGCTTCATCGCGGGTCGCGCCATGCGCGATCACTTTGGCGATCATGGAATCGTAGAACGGCGCAATCTCGATGCCGGATTCCAGCGCGTGTTCGACCCGGAGATGATCTGCCGGTTGCCATTGCAGCATCTGCCCCGATTGCGGCATGAAATCGTGCCGCGCATCCTCGGAGCAAAGCCGCACCTCGATGGCATGGCCGGAGAATTGCACATCGGTCTGCGCAACACCCAGAGGCTCGCCTCCTGCAATCCGCAATTGCAGTTCGACCAGATCGAGCCCGGTGATCGCTTCCGTGACCGGATGTTCAACCTGCAGCCGGGTGTTCATCTCCATGAAATAGAATTGGCCTTCGGGATCGAGCAGGAATTCCAGCGTTCCCGCTCCCTCATAACCGATCGCCTTGACGGCCGTGACGGCGATCTCACCCATCCGGGCGCGCAGTTCCGGCGTCACGGCCGGCGACGGCGCTTCCTCGATCAATTTCTGATGCCGCCGCTGCACCGAGCAGTCGCGCTCACCGAGATGGATGGCGTTGCCGTAGCGATCGCCGAACACTTGAATCTCGATGTGGCGGGGATCAACGATGGCTCGCTCAAGGATCACGGTCGGATCGCCGAACGCACTTTGTGCTTCGGAGCGCGCGCTGCGCAGGTTCGACGCGAAGGCGGCGGCATCCCCCACCAGCCGCATGCCACGGCCACCACCGCCAGCCACTGCCTTGATCATCACCGGAAAGCCGATGCGCTCGGCTTCCGCCGCCATGGTGGCGTCGGATTGATCGTCGCCCTGATAGCCCGGCACGCAAGGCACGCCGGCCTTTTGCATGATCGCCTTGGCGCCCGCCTTGTTGCCCATCGCCGCGATGGCCTCGGGCGACGGACCGATGAAGACCAGTCCGGCGTCCCGGCAGGCCGCCGCGAAGTCCTCGTTCTCGGCCAGGAAACCGTAGCCCGGATGCACGGCATCCGCGCCCGTGGCTTTCGCAGCGGCAATGATGGCGTCGATGCGCAGGTAGGATTGCGACGGCAGCGGCTCGCCGATCCGCACCGCCTGATCGGCGACACGGACATGCGGTGCATTGGCATCGGCATCCGAATACACCGCGACGGTCGCGAAGCCGAGACGCCGCGCGGTACGCATCACCCGCAGCGCGATCTCGCCACGGTTGGCAATCAGGATTTTGCGAAAGGGCGTCCGCTTCAACGCGCGGGATGTATTCATGGCCGCGCCACCGAGAACTGCATGCGTTGCGGCGTGCGTGCATCGGCCTCGCGGCAGATCGCCAGCACTTCGGCGAGCACGGCGCGGGTATCGCGCGGATCGATCACGCCGTCGTCGAGCACGCGGGCGCTGGTGGAAAACACATCCATCTGGCCATCGAATACCGATACGATCTTGGCCTTCATCGCATCGAGCTTGTCGCGCTCGATCGGCTTGCCTTTGCGGGCGGCAGCGGCTTCGGTGACGATCGCCATCGTCTCCGCCGCCTGCTCGCCGCCCATCACCGCGGTCTTGGCGTTCGGCCATGAGAAACAGAAGCGCGGATGAAAACCACGCCCGCACATGCCGTAGTTGCCGGCACCGAACGACGCGCCGCAATAGATGGTGATCTGCGGCACCGTGGCGCTGGTCACCGCCTGGATCATCTTCGAGCCGTGCTTGATCATGCCGGCTTCTTCATAGGCCTTGCCGACCATATAGCCCGTGGTGTTGTTGAGATAGAGCAGCGGCGTGCGCGACTGGCAGCATGCCTGAATGAAATGCGTTGCCTTGTTGGCGCCCGCGACGTCCAGCGGCCCGTTATTGGTGATGACGCCAATGGCGTGTCCTTCG
>Ga0207657_10005166_pt1 | contig 13693 bp, 11 predicted proteins | sample KBSC33metaG_FD_184316 | JGI IMG/M metagenome (GOLD analysis project Ga0207657, IMG submission 184316) | Corn rhizosphere microbial communities from Kellogg Biological Station, Michigan, USA - KBS C3-3 metaG (SPAdes) (version 2) | ecosystem: Host-associated > Plants > Roots > Rhizosphere > Soil ... | reverse complement strand
CCGATCAGTAGCGGCAGGCTCATCAGTGCAAGAACGTCCGCATTCTTCACGAACAGAGCGATCGAGACCATGGTCACGCCGAGCGTTACGACATAGGTCTCGAACAGGTCAGCGGCCATGCCGGCGCAATCGCCGACATTATCGCCGACATTGTCCGCGATCACGGCCGGGTTGCGGGGATCATCCTCGGGGATGCCCGCCTCGACCTTGCCGACCAGGTCGGCGCCGACGTCGGCGGCCTTGGTGAAGATGCCGCCGCCGAGACGCGCGAAGATCGAGATGAGCGAGGCACCAAACGACAAGGCGACCAGCGCGTTGATCACGATCCGGTCGGTTGGCGCATGATGCGCGATGCCGACGAGGTAATAAAAGAAGACCGAGATGGCGAGCAGGCCCAGGCCAGCCACCAGCATGCCGGTGATCGCGCCAGAGCGAAAGGCGGTGGTGAGGCCGGCCTGCAGGCTGTTGCGGGCGGCCTCCGCAGTGCGGACGTTCGCCTTCACCGAGATGTTCATGCCAACGAAGCCGGTCGCGCCCGACAGCAGAGCGCCGATCAGGAAGCCGATCGCCGAAACTATCCCCAGGAAATAGCCGACCAGCACGACCACGACGAGGCCGACAATGGCGATCGTGGTATATTGGCGGGCGAGATAGGCGCGCGCGCCTTCCTGGATGGCCGCGGCAATGTCCTGCATGCGTTGCGAGCCTGCGGGCTGCTTCAACACCTGCAGGCTTGTTACGATTCCGTACAGAACCGCCAGCAAGCCGCAGGCAATCGCCAGTTGTACAATCAGCATTCTCTCAATTCCCCCTGTATTGGACGCCGCTTTATTTGCGGCCGGGTTTGGGGGAAGGCTTAAAGAGACTTGGGCCCATCGGCAAGCCGAGTGAAGGCCCTGTCGAAAGCTACGCGATCACGCGCGAATCAGATCACGAAATGATGCATGCCAAGCGCCGCGAAGCCGCCGCAGGCAAGACCGATCAACAATAAGGTCAGGCTGCGGAAGTCATGGCGCGTCATGTTCGAATCCAAGTCTTGGCGGCAGCGGCACCGGGCCGTTGCGATCCTTGAGCGTCAGTCCACGCCCCGGGGCGAAACGGCCGACCGGCGTGACCTTAGCCAGGTTCGGTTGCGAAAGCTTTAAGCCGGGCAGGCCGGCGAACAGCAGCTCGTAATCGTCGCCAGCGGTGACCGCCTTCATCCTATCCGCACCTTCGGCGACCGGCACCGCGTCCAGATCGATCTCGACGGCGAGGCCGCTCGCCTCGGCCATGCGCTGGGCGTCGATCAACAATCCGTCCGAAATATCGGCCATCGCGTGGACGAGGGGCGCGAGCGCCTGACCTTCGGCAAGCCGAGGTCGCGGCCGGCGATAGGCGGCGAGCCATTCGGCCGGCCCTTCGCGCTCCCCTTGCGCGATGGCGAGCCCCAGCCCCGCCGCGCCGACCTGTCCGGTCATGTAAAGGACATCCCTGGCTCGCGCGCCGGAACGATGCGGCGCGCCATGGGGGGGCGCCGTACCGAGCGCGGTCATCCCGTGCGCGCGCGGCGCGCCCGCGGGTATCCGCACCGTATCCCCGCCGAGCAGCGGAACGCAGAACGCGCCGAGCGCCTCGCGCAAGCCTTCGACAAAGGCCACGTCCTGCTCCTCCTCGGCCGCCAGCGCATAGCCGAGCAGGACGCCCAGTGGCCGCGCGCCCTTGGCGGCGAGGTCGGACAGGTTCACCGCGACCAGCTTCCACGCCACGTCCGCCGCCGGATCGCCGGGCAGATAATGCACCCCCTCCACGATCATGTCGTGGGTCAAGACGATCGCGCTCTTCCCGAGCCCGAGCACGGCGGCATCGTCGATCAGCCCGCGCGCGGCCGGGTGTCGTGCCAAGGGCTTTAAAAGCTCGATAAAGTCACGTTCGCGGGACATACGGCGAGCCTAGCTGGCGCGACGGCGATACTGAACCGTCTATCGACGAGCCGAAGTTTCGGTCCGCTTAGTGGCTCATTCCGCGGACCTTGGGCGATCCAGCCATCCGCAGGCGCGCAAAACCGCCACGCGATTGCGCGCAACCGGCACGCGCATGCCGTTCGTCAGCGTGAGAATGATCGAACGATCCGCCTCTTCCCAATCGCGCACCGCGGCGCGGGCAACCCACCAGGACCGATGGACCTGGAGGCCACGATCCGGACCCAGCTCCTCGGCGACCTGGCGCAACGGCACGAGGTGCATAAAGGAACGTCCGACCGTGTGGACGCGAACATGATGATCTTCCATCTGGAGGCAGAGCGCGGCCTCCACCAAATGCGATGGCAGCGAGCGACTGCGTGTCGATGGGGCAGCGCGCATAGTGTCCCGGCGGGAGGAAAGGCCGAGGCCGCTCGCCATCCGCGGCAGCTGGGGCCGCCCCGTTTCATACCATAATGCGATGGTCGCCGCCGGCATCGCGATCACGACGGTCTGAATATACCATTCGATCGGCCGGATTCCCGAAGCATGAACCGGCCAGAACAGGTAGCAACCCGCTGCCGCGACGCCGGCCAGCGGAATGCTGGCAAGGAGGACAGCCACCGCACCGGTGAACCACGGCGGAAAGCCCCGCCGCATGCCGATGCGCAGCCCGCCGACGACAGCGGGCCACAGGATCAGCGTTCCAGCCCAGAACAGCATCGTCCAATAGAATAAGCGCGACGTGGGCCTGGCGAGGAAGCTGCCATAGGGGCCGACGATCCCGAACAGCAGTCCAGCTATCGTCGTGCCGCGGAACAGACTGGCCCAGCGCTCCGGCCGGATCAGCTCGTCGAATTCAACGATTCCGTCGCCGAACCAATCGTCCGGCCCGGACCTGTCGAGCCGATCGTTCCTGGGTGACCACTGGCCCATTCGTCCATTCGTCCTTTCGCGAATGCAGCGTGGCACAGGCCCCCGCCGGTCCGCAAGCTGCGTCGATGTCGAGAACGGCTGAAATTGCAGAGGAAAGGCTCGCGGGCGGGGCCGACCGATCGCGCATGCCCGAGGGCGAGCTCTACCGGAGCGATACATTGCTCGTTCGTGCCGTTCCGGGCGAGGACAGGACCAGCTGGATCGTCTCCTTCGACCATTTCCGGAACCAGCCCGGCTTCGCGCCGGAAGGCTTCGGCGAAACCTTTTTACGCGACCAACGGCTGTCCGCCATCCATGTGCTGTGTCGCGACAATAGCTGGTATCAATATCCGGACACGCTGCTGGCATGCGCCGCTATCCGTAACGCGCTCGTCGGGGCAGAGCGGGTGGTGGCCTATGGATCGAGCATGGGGGCCTATGCCGCGATACGGCTGGGTTCCGCGATCGGTGCCACCGCGACGCTTGCCCTGTCGCCCCAATATTCCATCGACCCTGCGAAGGTGCCGTGGGAATGGCGCTGGAATCAGTATCGCGACGCGGTCGCCCGGAGCGGCTGGCGGGAGGAGATCGACGGGCCGATCGCCGGCGAGATCATCCCCTATATCACGTTCGATCCGACCGACATCGATCTGCGCCATGTCGAACGTATCGAACAGGATATCCGCATCCACCGGATTCCGCTGCCCTATACGGGCCATCCGACGACCGGTTATCTTGGCGAGGTCGATCTGCTGCGGCCGTTGCTTCGCGCGGTCCACGATGGCGCCGATGCGTGCGCCCTGATGCGATCGGAGCGCGGGCGCCGTCGAGGGAGTTCCTTCTATCTCGGCACGCTGGCCGGCAAACAGCCCCCGTACCGGCTCGATACGGCGATCCGCCTCGCCGAACGCGCGAGCGTGCTTCGGCCGGATGGGCCGATGGGCCATCACAGCCTCGCCAAACTGCTGATGCAGGCGGGCCGTCATGCGGAGGCGATCGCGATCCATCGTCGCATTGCCGAAATGACCGGCCGCGAGGCCATGTACCTGCCGGAATATGCCGAGGCGCTGGCCGCGACCGGCGACCTCCAGGGAGCGGTGGTTATCGCGACGGAAACGGCAGGGAAGTTCCCAGGCGCGGCGCATATCCACCATTGGCACGCGAATTTCCTGTGGCAAATCGGGGACCATGCGTCCGCTCTGGCGGCAGCACATCGCGCGGTCGAACTCGATCCTTCCGCAGTCTATTTGGAGGGCCTGCGCAGATATGAGGCAGCGCTCGAGCAGCCAGACGCCGGGCTTGCCGCGCGCCTGAAACGGCTTTGTTCGGAGGGACATTCCTTTTTAAGAAAGGTCGGCAATTCCTTCGCCAGCCGTCTCCGGCCCGCAGGTGATAGCCGCGCCTCCGACTAACATTCGAGCGCGCGGAGCGTGTCGGCGAGCGCCGTGTCGAGCGGCGTGTGCGGTTCGTCGCCGATCGCTTCGATCAGCGCGCGATTGTCGAGCCGAATCGGGTGCCGCCAGAAAGGCTTCATCTCGATCAACTCGCGCAGCGTCGTGCTGAACGGAGCCGCCAAGGGCAGCAACATCCAGGGCAGCCCCGTGGGTTTCAGATGGGGCTTGCCCGCAGCACGCGCGACCGCCGCAGCGAAGCCGATCCCATCGGCATCCCAATAGCCGTTGAAATGATAACGGGCGAATCGCGGCAGCGTCGCCTCGATATCGAGCAATCGCGCAAAGGTCTCGCCAACGTCGGGCAGATAAGCCCAGGCGTGGCCGACGCCTTCCCTGCCCGGCGTGGTGATCGACGTGACAGGCTTGCCAGGCTTGATCATGCCCTGCGCCAGCCAGTTATTGCCTGCATAGGGCCCGAAAAAATCGCCGCAGCGCAGGATCAGCGACCGGATGTTCGCCATTTCCATGCGGTGTTCGAGCTCGGCGCGGATCGCGCCCTTGCGGGTGCTCGGATTTTGCGGGCTATCGGGCCGTGCCACCGGGGTTTCGCGGGGATCGTAATTATAGATCGTGCCCGGCAAGACCAGCCGCGCGCCATTCGCCTCGGCGGCGGCGATGCTGTTCTCGATCATCGGCAGGACCAACGACGTCCAATTGCGATAGCCCGGCGGGTTGACCGCATGCACGATCACGTCGACGCCCTCGGCCGCCGCCGCGACATCCCGGCGCTTCAGCGCATCGCCCAGATACCAATCGATCCCGTCTCCCTCGCGCGGGCTGCGCGCGAACCCGCGCACCTTCCAGCCATGCCGCACCAGCGCGTGCGCCGTCTCGCCGCCAACGCCGCCGCCCGCACCCAGAACCAAAGCCGTCTTCGTCATCACTGCCTCCATGCTGATCGACGCATGATCGGCGCGCAAGGGTCTTATTAGAATTGTTCATGATGACCAGCTTGCCTATACAAAATGTATGAGCAACGACTGGGAAGCCCAACGTGCCTTTCTGGCGGTCGTGCGGGAAGGCAGCCTATCGGGGGCGGCTCGCGCGCTCGCCGTCGCGCAGCCCACCGTCCGCCGCCGTATCGAGCGGCTGGAGGCTTCGGTCGGCGCGCCTTTGTTCGTGCGCGCGCCCAATGGGCTGATCCCGACCGATCGCGCGGAAGCTTTGATGGTCCACGCCGAAACGATGGCGCTGGCGGCGGATGCGTTCGAACGCTCGGCCTCGGCGGATGTCGGCAAGGTCGCGGGCACGGTGCGCATCTCGGCGAGCGAGATCGTGGCGATCGAAATCCTGCCGAACATGTTCCAGCCCTTGATGGCGGCGCATCCCGAGCTCGCGATCGAGCTGTCGGCCAGTAATCGCAACGAAGATTTGCTGCGGCGCGAGGCGGATATCGCGGTGCGGATGGTGCCGCCCGTACAGGAAGCCCTGGTCGCGCGGCGGATCGGCGCCATTCCGCTCGGCCTGCACGCGCACCCCGATTATCTCGCGGCGCGCGGGCATCCCGGCTCGCTCGCCGAGGTTCAGGACCATGCGCTGATCGGGCCTGCGCGCAACAGCCCGATATTGCGCGTGTTGCAGGCGCGCGGATTTCTGCCGGAGATTGCCGATTTCGCCTTTCGCAGCGACAGCGACATCGCGCAGCTGGCCGCGATCCGCGCGGGCCTGGGCGTCGGCGTCTGCCAGGTGCCATTGGGTCGACGCATTCCCCAGCTCGTGCACCTGCTGCCGGAGGTCTTTTCGCTCCCGCTCGAAACCTGGGTGGTCACGCACGAGGATTTGCGCAACGTCGCGCGCGTCCGCGCGGTTTTCGACGCGCTGGTGGACGGGCTGACGCGCTACATACGATCCTAGAAGTTCCGGATCACCGCCAGGAAGGCATCGCCAAAGGCATCGAGCTTGCGCGCGCCGACGCCCGTGATTTCGGAGAGAGCGCGGCGGTCGTGCGGCTTGGCCGCCGCCATCTCGCGCAAGGTGGCATCGTGAAAGATGACGTAAGGCGGGACACCCTGGTCCTTCGCAAGCTCGCGGCGAAGGTCGCGCAGCGCGTCGAACAAGGGATCGGCGGGGCCGGAATCGCGTGTCGCGCGACGCTTTCTCTCGCGCCGGGGCGGCAGCACGATCGAGACCGTCTCCTCGCCCTTGAGGATAGGGCGCGCGGCGGGACCGAAGGAAAGGCCGCCAAAATCGTCCGCGCGCAGCGCATCGCGCGCCAGCAAGGCCCGCGCGATGGGTTTGATCAGCCGCACCTCCTCCTCGTCCGCGATGCCGAACACCGACAGGCGATGATGGTTGAGCGCGATTATCTTGTCGGTCTCCTTGCCGGCCAGCACATCGGCAAGATGGCCCACGCCGAACCGCATTTCGGTGCGGAAGGCGGCGGACAGCAATTTGCGCGCGATCTCGGTCGCGTCGACCGCCGAAGGCGGGTTCAGGCAATTGTCGCAATTGCCGCAGGCTTGCGGCGGATGCTCGCCGAAATGGCGGAGCAGGATCGCGCGGCGGCATCCGGTCGCCTCGACCAGTCCGGCCAACGCGTTGAGCCGCTGGCGTTCGCCGCCCCTGCGTGCATCCTCGACCTCGGTCTCGATCCGGCGGCGGGCGCGCGCGAAATCCTCCGCGCCCCAGAACAGCATCGCGGTCGCGGGATCGCCATCGCGGCCGGCGCGGCCCGTCTCCTGATAATAAGCCTCGATCGACTTGGGGATGCCCGCATGCGCGACGAAGCGCACGTCGGGCTTGTCGATCCCCATGCCGAACGCGATGGTCGCGACCATCACCATATCCTCCGACGAGACGAAAGCGCGCGCATTGGCCTGGCGGAGCGCGGGATCGAGACCGGCGTGATAAGCGCGCGTCGGGCGGCCCGTCGATCGCAGCGCCTCGGCCAGTCTTTCGGTTTCGGCGCGGCTCTGGGCATAGATGATGCCTGGGCCGGGATTTTCGGCGAGGAAATCGGCGAGCTGCCGGGCAAGCCCATCACGCGGCGCGATCGCGTAGCGGATATTAGGCCGGTCGAAACCCGCCAGGATCAGCCCCTCGTCGGGGATGCCGAGCTGGGCGAGGATGTCGGCGCGGGTATGCTTGTCCGCGGTCGCGGTCAGGGCGAGGCGCGGCACATCCGCATGCGCATCGAGCAGGCTGCGCAGCTGACGATAATCGGGCCGGAAATCGTGGCCCCATTCGGAGACGCAATGCGCTTCGTCGATCGCGATCAAGGCGAGCTCGGTGCGGTCGAGCAGACGCCGGAAGCCATCGGTATTGGCGCGCTCCGGCGCCGCATAGAGCAGATCGAGCTCGCCATCGCGCAGGCGCCGCATCGTCTCGTCCCGATCCGAATCGGCGGAGGTGAGCGCGGCGGCGCGGATGCCTGCTGCCTCCGCGCTGCGCACCTGATCGTGCATCAGCGCGATCAGCGGGGAAATGACCAGCCCCGTTCCCGGTCGGCACAGGCTGGGGATCTGGTAGGTGAGCGACTTGCCGGCGCCGGTCGGCATTACCGCCAGCGTGTGCGCGCCCGCCATCACGCGATCGATCACATCGGCCTGGCGGCCGCGGAATTCGTGGAAACCGAACGTATCGTGGAGCGCGTCGAGGGGAGTCATTCGGCGGCCCTTATGGGGCCTGGATTTCAGAAATCCACGCCGTTGCGCTCGCTTGCGCCGATGCGCATCCTCGACGCCCACTCTCTTCCGCGACCAAGGACATGGATCGAGCGGCAGGGATCGTTCCGCAGCTTCGCGACTTAAACCCTAAAACATGTTACGGAGTGACCCTTGGTGGCCGATCTTTCCGTTCTGCCGCACTGCCTCGACGACGAGGCGCTGACCGTTCGCGCGATCATCGAGACTCCTGCGGGCCGCCGATCCAAATTCGATTATCATCGCGAAAGCGGATTGTTCGCGCTGCATGACGTCTTGCCCGCGGGCATGGCTTTCCCGATGGCGTTCGGCTTCATTCCCAATACGCTGGGGGAGGATGGCGATCCGCTCGACATCGTCGTGCTCGCGGACGAGGCGCTTCCCGTCGGCTGCCTCGCGGACGTCAAATTACTCGGCGTGATCGAAGCTTGTCAGACCGAGCGCGACGGCAGCCGGAATCGTAACGATCGGTTGATCGGCCGCATCCTGAAGACGCGGATTTACGCCGACGTGCACGATCTGGACTGTCTCGGCCACGCCATGATCGGCGAATTGACCAGCTTCTTCGAGACGTACAACGCCCTCAAGGGTAAACATTTTCGAGTGAACGCGGTCAGCGACCCGGCGCGCGCCGCCGTACTGATCGCGCAGGCGACGCGATGATCGCACCACATTTCATCAAGACCTGCGGCTATCTGATCTCGACCGTCAGCGTCGGTCTGCTCGGCTTCGTCTCGTGGCAAAGCGCGAGCCAGCATCCTTTGCTCAAGCTTTGCCTGATCCTGGGGATGGCGACCTCGATCATCGGCATGTTCCTGCGCTGGCTGTCCTATGCGCTGGAGGAACATCGCGGCCGCTGAGCCGAACGCACAAAAAAGCCGCCGACCCGAGGGGCCGGCGGCTCTTCTTCCCTTTGCGGAAGCTCCGTCAGCCGAAGCTGACCGCCGCCCGCTGACGGCGGCGCATCGCGCTGCCGACCATGCCGAAGCCGCCGAGCATCAGCGCCCAGCTCACGGGCTCGGGCACCGCCTCGGGCGAGGCGCCATGCGCCGAAATGTAACCGTTGATGAAGCCGACATTGTAGGACACCAGGGTGTTGCCCGCGATCTCGCCGACCGACGAGTTGGTGCAGCCGGAAAGCGCCGTCTGCGTCGTGCCTCCGTTCTTGTTATAAGGGTCGGTCGAGGCTCCGCCGCAATATCCGTTGAAAATGCCGCCGGTGATGCCGAACGACGTTACCGACGCGATCTTGCCGTTGATGAATTCCGGTCCGCCGGAGTCGCCGGGAGAGGAATCGGATTCTCCGTTCACGCCGGTCTGGTCGAGCCCGAGATTGCGGCCGAATACGTCGTGCGCGGTAGTGCCGTCATCAAAGTCCGAGAGGACGACGCCATGCGACACATCCGAAAAAAGATCGTCGCCATACAGTTCGTAAAGATTGGTGCCGGTCCGCTTCTCATAGTCGCTGGCGACGCCCTGGTTGGTTCCCTTCGGACCGCCGATCGTGCCCGTGCCGACTTCGGTGAACTGCTTGAGCGGATCACCCAGGTAGAGATCATAGGTGTCGAAGCCCGTGGCCGCCTGGCCGAGGGTGAACATGCCGACATCATGCCCGGATCCGATGTCGCCCGAATGGTCGGCATTGTCATATAGCGGATTGAACGCCCAGTCGCTGGCGCTGATGGTCACGACATCGGCGGCATGCCGCTCGCCGAACGACGGCAGAAAGAAGGTGATGCCGGTAACCGGATCGGCATTTCCCGCCTCGTCATGGTCGTAGAGGCAGTGCGCCGCGGTGAGCACGGTCGTGGAATTCACCAGCGAGCCCGTGCATAGCGAGCCAAAGCCGGTCGTCGCCGTCGAAACGTGTGAAACGAAAAGGCTGCCTACTCCGCTATAACCGCCATTGCTGACCAGGGCGGCCTGTGCCCCGGCAACACTCGTATAGGTCATGTTCTTCTGGGCCAGGCCCGTGATCGAATAGCTCGCAGCGCTCGCACCGGTAGCAACCAGTCCGAGAGCGGTCGTCAGGATCAAAAAACGAGTCGTGCGCATTGTACCCCCTTTTGGGTATCAAACCCGTACATTGCGGCGATTCGGCGGAATGCTCGCTGCGCCGCATCATAAAGACTGTCAGCGATCTCATTGGGTTGCAATGGCAGTTAATTGAATATTCATGCTTTTTCGCACGCGCGGCGAGCGGTGTGCTATAAAGGCCTCATGTCCATCCTGCTGACGGCTCTGGCGCTTTCCGCGAGCGGTACGAACGCTTCCCCGGCGTCCGAAAATAAAGCGGCCGAGAATAAAAAGGCGGCCGCTCCAATATTGCAGTGCCGCGATGAAAGTGGACGCTTCCGCCTAGGATGTTTCCCGAAGGGCACGGTCAAGATAATGCCTGAGCGAGGCACTCATGGATCGCATCCGGCCATTAAAAGGGCGCCGCGTCGGCCTCGCTAAACATCCGTTTTATCGCGGCGCTACGGGCGCCGCCGACCATAAGCCGAAGGCCAAGTCACGAAACGGCAACAGGCACTTCTTATAAGGGCGGAATTAGGAGCTTGTTCGGCACGCCGAAGGGCGCGTTCCCAAGCGGCGTCTAAACGGGGAGCCCAGGCCATGTTCAGGATGATCTTTGCGATCGTCGTCAGCGTCATGGAAAAGACGCCTCGGCGCTAAAGTCTTCGATATCTTCTGAGGGCGGTCGATAGAAGCCAGGCCGGATCGGCAGGATGACTATCGGTGAAGTGCCTCCCGGCCTTTGGCCCGGCAGGCATCGATCAACACCATCGTCGCTATCGCATCCGCGCCGCCGGTGAGCGGCGCGACCTCCCCATGGAATACGCGCACCGCATGGTCGAGCTGCGCGGCATAGGTGGACGGGCCGCTCGGCGCTTCCTCGATCATGCCCTTGGGCGTGGTCAGCACCAAGCTCCCGCCATGATGCGGCGACACGAAGCGGTTCATGCGCAGCGTGCCATGGGTTCCCTCGAGCTCGATCCAGTCGTTGCGTGGCGCCAGCATCGAGCAGCGCATCCACGCCTCGACCTCGCCGAAGCGAAGATCCGCTTCGAGCGTCGCGTCGACGCCATCGATCTGATCGCTTGCCGCCGACAGCACCTCGCCCTCGCCGAGCAACGTGCGAAAGGCATGGAGGACGTAGCAGCCGAGATCCATCGTCCCGCCGCCGCCCATTTCGGACATCCAGCGCAATTCGCCGGGGGATCGCGCGATTTCCGCCTCGAACTCGCCGCGCGCGCGCACCACGCGTCCGATCGCGCCGTCCTTGACCAGCAGCTCGGCGCGCTCGAACAGCGTATGGAAGCGGTAATGATAGGCCTCGAGCGCGGGCCGTCCGGCGGCATCCGCGGCCATGACGATCGCGCGCGCCGCCGCCGCATCGAACGCGAACGGCTTCTCGATCAGGAGCATCTTTCCCGCCGCCGATGCGGCACGGCACGTGTCGAGATGGACCGAGGGCGGCAGGCCGCAATAAACGAGTTCGACATCCTCGCGCTCGACCAGCGCCTGATAGGAGCCGACCGCGGCGGGAATGCCATGCTCGGCCGCATAAGCCTCGGCCTTGGCCGGATCGCGTGCGCCGACCGCGGTGATGACCGCGTCGGCATGATCCGCCGCCGGCTGGATGATCGCGCGCGGTGCGATCCGGGAGGCGCCAAGCAGACCGATCCGCATCATATGCGCCAGCTCCCATGGATGATGACCACCGCGGGAGGCGTCGCGCCCGCCCGTCCGCGGGCAATGTGAATGAGAGGCGTTCGAACGCCCGATCGATATATTAGCCGCATGTGACGCCCGCCATGGATTGTGCGCGACGCGCGCGTCAACCCGCGCTCTCTGGACGCGGCCGTTGGCGGTGACCGGCGGCGGGTCGCCGTCAGCGAAGCTCGATCGTGAGATGTCGCAATTCGTGGGCCGGCGCGAGCCGCGCGGATGATGGTCGAAAGATATAACATCTCCCGCAGGCCCCGCGCGGCAAGTCTCGATGACCCTACTGGCCGCGACTATCGGATAGGCCAATGCGACCGCGATCCGCCGAAAAGCGCGGAAATCAGCCAAAGCCGATTTGAATGGTGACCCCTACGGGACTCGAACCCGTGTTTTCGCCGTGAGAGGGCGACGTCCTAGACCGCTAGACGAAGGGGCCAGCGCGAACGAAGGCGCGCACATATGGGGGGCTCCCCCTGCCGTCAAGGAGAGTCTCGGAGTCTGTTTGGGAATGCGCCATTCGGCGCATTGCGGCACCGGCGCTTCGAAACGCGCTCTTCCACGCGTTTTGCAAACAGACTCTCAGGCCGCCTCGGCTTCGGCGGCCTCTTCGGCCTCGCGCTGCTCCGCCTGCTGGCGCGCCCACATCTCGGCATAGAGGCCGCCATGCGCCACGAGCGAGGCGTGCGTGCCGCGTTCGACGATGCGGCCCTTGTCGAGCACGATGATCTCGTCGGCATGGACGATGGTCGAGAGGCGATGCGCGACGATGATCGTCGTGCGCCGCTCCGCAAGATGGCCGAGCGTGTCCTGGATCGCGGCCTCGGTGCGGCTGTCGAGCGCGCTGGTCGCCTCGTCGAGGATCAGCAATTGCGGGTCCTTGAGCAAGGTCCGCGCGATCGCGACGCGCTGTTTCTCGCCGCCCGAAAGCTTGAGCCCGCGCTCGCCGACCTTGGTGTCATAGCCCTGCGGCAGCGACCGGATGAAATCGTGGATCGAGGCGCCCTTGGCGGCGGCGATCACCTCGTCCTGGCTCGCGCCTTCGCGGCCATAGGCGATATTGTAGCCGATCGTGTCGTTGAACAGCACCGTATCCTGCGGGACGATGCCGATCGCGCGCCGCAGCGACGCCTGGTTGACCCTGGTGATCTCCTGGCCATCGATCAGGATGCGCCCAGCCGTCGCGTCGTAGAAGCGGAACAGCAATCGCGCGAGCGTCGACTTGCCTGCGCCCGACGGCCCGACCACCGCGAGCGTTCCGCCCGCGGGCACCGCGAAATCGACGTCGTGCAGGATCTGCCGATCGGGATCGTAGGCGAAATCGACATGGTCGAACCGCACCGCGCCGCCCTGCGCCACCAATTCGGGGGCGCCGGGCAGATCGACCACTTCCTCCGGCGTGTCGACCAAGGTGAACATCGCCTCCATGTCGATCAGCCCCTGGCGGATCTCGCGATAGACCATGCCGAGGAAGTCGAGCGGGCGGAAAAGCTGCGACAGCATCGTGTTGATGAACACCACGTCGCCGGTGGTGAACTGGCCCTTGCTCCAGCCCCACACGCTGTACGCCATCGCCGCGGCCATCATCGCGTTGGTGATGAAGCCCTGGCCGATATTGAGCCAAGCGAGGCTGACCTCGAGCTTGGTGGTGGTGTCGATCAGGTGGCGGACGCTCTCGCCATAGCGGCGCTGCTCGACGCCCTCGGCGTTGAAATATTTGACCGTCTCGTAATTGAGCAGCGAATCCACCGCCTTCTGCGCGGCCTCGCCGTCGGAGGCGGCCCATTCGCGGCGCAGGCCGATGCGCCATTCGGTCATCGTGCGCGTGAACCAGATATAGACCACCACCATCGCCGCGGTCGCGACGACCAGGCCGGGGCCGAACTTGGCGAAGAAGATGATGCAGACCGCCGACAGTTCGAAGATCGTCGGCGCGATGTTGAACAGCAGGAAATAGAGCATCGTATCGATGCTCTTGGTGCCGCGCTCGACCACCTTGGAGAGCGATCCGGTGCGC
>Ga0207657_10005163_pt1 | contig 13698 bp, 4 predicted proteins | sample KBSC33metaG_FD_184316 | JGI IMG/M metagenome (GOLD analysis project Ga0207657, IMG submission 184316) | Corn rhizosphere microbial communities from Kellogg Biological Station, Michigan, USA - KBS C3-3 metaG (SPAdes) (version 2) | ecosystem: Host-associated > Plants > Roots > Rhizosphere > Soil ... | reverse complement strand
TGGCGCGCGATGAGCGACGGCTACGTCGACGAGACGTGGGCGAAGGAGCATCACCTCTACTGGTACAACGACGTCAAGGCCGGCAAGGTGCCGACGGCGGCCCACGACGTACCGGGGGCGACGAAGGGCATGCCCCCCGCGCTGCCAAGCCCTCGCTGACGACCGCTTCGAGCGCCGCGCGCGCGCTCGCGCGTCGCCACCGGCTTGGTATAGTCGGCCAGTCCGTCCCGCCGATCGGCAAGGCCGATCGCGCTTGATCATTCGAGGATACCGCGATCCTTTCGGCAACTGCCTGGCGCCATTCAGGGCGTGATCGTTCGTTGCGCGTTGCCGGTGTGTTCGTCATTGCGCTGGGCCTCGTCGTTGTCGATCTCGTCACGTGGGTTCAACTCGACATCGCGGCGATCTTCAGTCTTCCCTTGGTGCTCATCGCACCGTCGCGCAGCCCCCGGCTGCTTTGGTTTCTGGCAGCGTCGCTCACCGTCGCCACGTTCGTCGTGTATGTCATTCAGATCCCGCCGGGCATGTTCCTGCTGGGCGAGACGTTCTTCGTCAACCGCGTGCTCGATGTCGCGGATCTGCTGCTCATCGCCGTGCTGCTTCACATCAGGATGAATTCGGCGGAAGCGAGAGAGACGCAGGCGCGGCTCATCAAGGAGCAAAACGAGAAGCTGGACGCGGCGAAGGCGTCGCGGCGATTGGTGGAGGTGCAGGAAACCGAGCGGCGCGACCTTGCCATCCAGCTGCACGATCTCGTGGGGCAGAAATTGACGGCGCTGAACATCAGCTTGAACATCGTGAAGATGGAATCCGCGGCCTCGATCGATGCCCAGGTGAATACTCGGCTCGACGATTCGCTGAAGCTGGTGGAGGAGACGATCGAGAGCATGCGCAACGTCATGATGGAACTGCGGCCTGCGGTATTGGATGACTACGGACTGTCGGCGGCGCTGCGCTGGTACGTCGAGCAGTTCGGCAAGCGCACGGGTATCCCGACGACGGTCGTCGAGCAGGGGTCGCGGCGCCGACTGTCGTGCGCTGCCGAAGAAACGCTCTTCCGCATTGCGCAGGAGGCGCTGGCGAACGCGGCCAAATACGCACGCGCCGGACACGTGACGGTGACGCTCCACACGGCGCCCGGGGTCAGTCGACTGACGATCGCGGACGACGGCTGCGGTTTCGATCCGTCGGTTCGTCATCCGCCTGCACGCGGCCATGGCTGGGGGCTGATGATCATGCGCGAGCGTGCCGCGGCGATCGGAGCAGCGTTCGTCGTCGACTCGGCGCCGGGACGCGGTACGCGGGTCATCGTGACACTCGGAGACGACGCGTCATCGACGTCGATTCCGGGGCTTCCCGCATCGGACAGGCAGCCCATCGCTTGACACCCGCGATCGTCGCTACCGCACCGCAGTTCGCTCGATCGGCGCCCGAAGCATGAGCCAAGGCAGCAGCGCACCGATCCGTCACGCACTTCGATTCCGCGCGCTCTCCCGGCCTGCCCGATCGTTTCGATACCTCCGCAACGAGTCGCCGCTAAGGTCGGAGTTGTTCAGCGCCGACCAGATGGAGGAGCACGGCAAAGCGCTCGCGGCCGCGCACAAGCTGACATCGCACCGCGCTCCCGATCAACTCCTGCCTCGCCTCGCCGCGAACGAGGCGGTGCTGATCGACGCGTGCTCGGTGCTGACGACCGCGGTGTCCTCGGATCGGCCGATCACGCCGGCCGGCGAATGGCTGCTCGACAACTTCTACCTGATCGAAGAGCAGATCCGTACGGCCAAGCGGCATTTGCCGAAGGGCTACAGCCAGGAATTGCCGCGTCTTGCGACTGGCGCCTCCGCCGGACTGCCTCGCGTGTACGACATCGCGCTGGAAGTGATCGCGCACGCCGATGGACGCGTGGATCCCGACACGCTCACCCGCTTCGTCGCGGCCTATCAGACCGTCACACCCGTCACGTTGGGCGAGTTGTGGGCGATTCCGATCATGCTGCGGCTCGCGCTGATCGAGAATTTGCGCCGGGTTGCGACCGATGTCGCGGCCGGCCGGATCGATCGCGATCTCGCCGACGGCTGGGTCGATCAATTGAAGAACACCGCGCAGGCCGACCCGACGAGCCTGATTCTCGTGATCGCCGACATGGCGCGCTCCGACCCGCCGCTGACGACAGGGTTCGTATCGGAGCTTTCGCGGCGATTGCAGGGACGCGGACCGGCGCTGGCGCTGGCGCTGACCTGGGTCGAGCAGCGGCTTGCCGAGTCGCACCTCACCATCGAGCGATTGGTTCAGACCGGGATGCGGCAACAGGCCGCCAACCAGGGCTCGGTCAGCAACAGCGTCGGCAGCCTGCGGTCCCTCCGCGCGATGGACTGGCGCCATTTCGTCGAGAGGCTGAGCGTCGTCGAGCAGAAGCTGCGCGAAGATCCGCACGGCGTTTACGCCAACATGGACTTTCTCACACGCGATCGCTATCGCCACGCGGTCGAGAAGCTCGCAAGCGAGAGCCGCCTGTCGGAGATCGACGTCGCACACCGGGCCGTCGAGCTCGCGCGGGAAAGCGCAGCGGGTCGAACGGCGCCATTCGGGGCGGATCACGTCGGCTTCTATCTCATCGACGCGGGGAGGCCCCTGCTCGAAGAGGCGATCGGAGCTCGACGATCGAGCGCAGCCGAGCTGCGCCGGCTGGCGTCGCGCTTTCCCTCGTTCGTCTACCTCGGCGCGATCTTCGTCGTGACCTGTCTCTTCACCGTGCGCATGGTGGCGATGGCGCACGCAAGTGGACTGTCCGTCGCCCTGCTCGCCGTCGTCGGTGTCCTTGCGCTGCTCGCCACGAGTCAACTGGCGGTCGAGCTGGTGAATTGGTGCCTGACATTGCTCGTGACGCCGCGGCCGCTGCCCCGCATCGATTTTTCGCTCGGCATCGTTCCCGAGGCTCGGGCAATCGTCGTCGTCCCCGCGATGCTCGGCAGCGCGGAGCGCATCGAAGCCCTGGTCGAAGCGCTGGAAGTGCGTTTCCTCGCCAACCAGGACGTCAACCTGGATTTCGCATTGCTGACGGATTTCGTCGACGCCAGCGAGGAGACGATGCCGGAGGATGCCCAGCTCTTGCATCTCGCAGAGACCGGCATCCGCACGCTCAATGCAAAGTACGGCGACGAGCATTTGCCGTCGCGCACGGGCGCTCGCGCGAGGCCACCGTTCTATCTCCTGCATCGTCCTCGTACATGGAACGCGCGCGAGCGGCTGTGGATGGGCTACGAGCGCAAGCGGGGGAAGCTTGGCGCCCTGAATGCGCTGCTGCGCGGCGAGAAGGGTGCGACGTCGCGCTTCTCGTCGATCGTCGGCCCTTCCGCGGATCTGGTCGGGGTCAAGTATGTGATCACCCTCGACGCCGACACCGAGCTTCCCCGCGACGCCGCTCGGCACCTGGTGGGCGCGATGGCGCACCCGCTGAATCGGCCGCGCTACGACGACGTGCGCCGGCGCGTCACGACCGGATACGGCATCCTGCAGCCGCGCGTGATGGCGAGCCTGCCCGGATCCAATCGATCGTGGTTCGCGCGCATTTTCGGCGGCGAATCCGGAATCGATCCCTATACGCGCACCGTTTCGGACGCGTACCAGGATGCCTTTGGCGAAGGCTCGTTCATCGGCAAAGGCATCTACGACGTCGAGGCATTCGAGAGGGTGCTCAAAGACCGGTTTCCCGAGAACCTGATTCTCAGTCACGATCTCCTGGAAGGGACGTACGTTCGCTCGGGGCTCATCACCGACGTGCAACTCTACGAGGAGTATCCGTCCCGCTACAGCGACGACGTCAGGCGCCGCCGACGCTGGATTCGCGGCGATTGGCAAATCGCCGCGTGGCTGTTGCGACACGTTCCGGGCCCGAACCGAACGCGATCGCGCAACCCCCTCTCGATCCTGTCGCAGTGGAAGCTTTTCGACAATCTGCGCCGCAGCCTGGTGCCGCCGGCGTTGCTGCTGCTGCTGGCGCTGGGCTGGACGCTGCTCGTACCCGCATGGTGGTGGACGCTCGCGGTGCTCGGCATCCTCTTCCTGCCCGCGTTGTCTGCCAGCGCGCTCGACGTGCTGCGCAAGCCGCAGAACGTGCCGCTTGCGCAGCATCTCGCCTCCGCTTCGCTCACGACGATGTGGCGTGCGGTCAGAATCGTGTTCTCCCTCGCGTGCCTGCCGCATGAAGCCTATTTCACGACGGGCGCCATCCTGCGCGCGCATTGGCGCACGCTCATCACCAGGAAGCAGTTGCTCGAATGGACCGCGTCGGGCGAAGGCATCAGCACCGACGCCGGCACGCTCCTGGACTCGTACCGCTCGATGTGGGTGGGGCCGTTCGTCGCCTTGATCGCAGCCGGCGGCATGGTGCGCGTCTATCCGCTGGCGCTGGTCGTCGCCTCGCCGATCCTGCTGTTATGGCTTCTGTCGCCCGCGCTCGCATGGTGGATCAGTCGTCCGCTTTCACGACAGATCGCCGAGTTGACGGTCGAGCAGACGGTGTTCCTGCGCAATCTCGCGCGCCGCACGTGGGGTTACTTCGAAACGTTCGTGGGCCCCGCGCATCACTGGCTGCCCCCGGACAACTATCAGCAGGGACCCGTGGACAGAGTCGCGGAGCGCACGTCTCCGACCAACATGGGAATCGCGCTGCTCGCCGATCTGGCCGCTTACGACTTTGGCTATCTGACGGCCGGGCGGCTGGTCGAGAGAATCAACGGGGCGCTCGCGACCATGCGCTCGCTGGAAACGTACCAGGGCCATTTCTACAACTGGTACGACACGCAATCGCTTCAGCCGCTGCCCACGCGTTATGTTTCGTCGGTCGACAGCGGGAATCTCGCCGGTCATCTGCTGACGCTGCGCGCCGGGCTTTGCGGCATTCCCGATGAGCCGATCCTCGCGCCACGCCTGATCGCCGGATTGGCGGACACCGCGCGGGTGCTCGTCGAATCCCTTGGCGACGCGCGTCCGCCGGGCTTCTCCGAGCTTTGCCGCATGGTCGACAGCACTGAGGAAGCGGGGCCCGTCACTGCGTACGCGTTGCGGCGCCGACTCGAGCAATGGGCCGGCGCCATCGCCGCCGTGGAACGCGCGGTCGTTGGTCCGCGGACGCCCGGGGGCGAGCCTCGACACGCGGAGAACGAGGCGTGCGCATGGATACGTGCGCTGAAAACGCAATGTCGAAGCGCGAGCGACGAACTGCTCTGGTTCGCGCCGTGGATAGCGTCGCCGTCGCTCGAAGCGACATCGACGAGGCTCGACGTCCTCGGCGCGATCCCCGGTTTGCGCGAGCTCGCCGACGCCATGCCGTCGCTGGCGTCACGGATCGCGCGCCTGCGAGGTGCGGCGCCAACCGCTGCCGAGCAGAGCGGATGCGACGAACTGGCACGGCTCGTCGGTATCGCGTGCGCGCGGGCGAACGCGCGCATCGAGGCGATCGAGGCGCTGTCGCTGCAATGCGAGAAGCTCGCGACCGGCATGGAATTCGGCTTTCTCTACGACGACACGCGCCATCTGTTCGCCGTGGGGTACAACGTCGACGAACGACAGCGGGACGCGAGTTACTACGATCTGCTCGCCTCCGAAGCGCGGCTCGCGAGCTTCGTGGCCATCGCACAGGGTCAGGTTCCACAAGAGAGCTGGTTCGTCCTGGGACGCCTGCTTTCCTCCGCCGGCGGCCGCGCGGTCCTGCTGTCGTGGAGCGGCTCGATGTTCGAGTATCTGATGCCGCTGCTGGTGATGCCGACGTACGAGAACACGCTGCTCGACGAGAGCTGCCGCGGGTGCGTCGAACGACAGATCGCATACGGCAGAGCGCTTGGCGTGCCCTGGGGGATCTCGGAGTCGGGCTACAACACGCTGGACGCGAACCTCAACTATCAGTACCGCGCGTTCGGCGTGCCCGAGCTGGGATTGAACCGGGGTCTCGGGGACGACGTCGTAGTCGCGCCCTACGCGTCGGTGCTCGCGCTCATGCTGTCGCCCGATGCGGCGTGCCGGAACCTGCAACGGCTCGCGTCCGAGGGATTGGCGGGCCGGTTCGGTCTCTTCGAAGCGATCGACTATACGGCGCGACGGCTGCCGCGCGGTCAGTCGGGCGTGGTGATCCGTTCCTTCATGGCGCATCACCAGGGCATGAGCATGCTCGCCCTCGGACACTTCCTGCTCGATGGCCGGATGCAGAAGCGATTCGAGTCGGATCCCCGATTCCAGGCGACGCTGCTGTTGTTGCAGGAGCGCATTCCAAAATCCATTCCATTGTTGCCGCATCTCGCGCAGCTCACGAGCATGCGATCGAAGCGGAGCGAGCCGAAAATGCTCATGCGCGTCATCGCGACGGCCCAGACGCCGATTCCGGAAGTGCAGCTGCTGTCGAACGGCCGCTACCACGTCATGATCACCAACGCAGGCAGCGGCAGCAGCCGATGGAACGATCTTGCCGTCACGCGATGGCAGGAAGACACCACGTGCGACAATTTTGGCACGTACTGTTACATCCGCGACGTTGCGACCGGGAAGTTCTGGTCCACCTCGCATCAGCCCGCATGCACGCCTGCGGATCATTACGAAGCGATATTCTCCGAAGGCCGCGCCGAGTTTCGGCGGCGCGACGGCGATTTCGACGTTCACACGGAAATCGCCGTGTCGCCCGAGGACGACGTCGAGCTGCGGCGCACGCGGATCGTCAACCGCTCGCGCCGGCGGACCGTCATCGAAGTCACGAGCTACGCCGAGATCGTGTTGTCGCTCGCGATCGCCGATGCGATGCATCCGGCGTTCAGCAAGCTGTTCGTCGAGACCGAGATCGCGGAAACGCAACAGGCGATCCTGTGCACGCGCCGGCCGCGCTCGCCCGGCGAAAAGACGCACTGGATGTTTCACAGGATGGCCGTGCACGGGGTCGCCTCGGGCGCTGCGTCCTACGAGACCGATCGCATGCGATTCATCGGCCGCGGCAACACGCTCGTCGCACCGCAAGCGCTGCGCGACGACGCGCCGCTTTCGGGCAGCGCGGGACCGGTGCTCGATCCGATCGCCGCCATCCGCGTCCAAATCACGCTCGAGCCCGACGAAACGGCAACGATCGACATGAGCTACGGCATCGCCGAATCGCGCGATGCCGCGCTCGGTCTCGTCGACAAATACGGTGATCCTCGGCTCGGGGACCGCGTCGTCGATCTCGCGTGGACGCACGCGCAGATCGTGCTGCGTCAGATCAACGCCACCGAAGCCGACGCGCTGATGTACGCGCGGCTCACGAGTTCCGTCTTGTACGCCAACGCGTCACTGCGCGCCGATGCCGGCGTCATCAGCAGGAATCGCCGCGGGCAGTCCGGATTGTGGGGTTACGCGATCTCCGGCGACTTGCCGATCGTGCTGCTGCGAATCGCCGACGCCGCCAATATCGATCTCGTGCGCCAGCTGGTGCAGGCGCATGCCTATTGGCGCGTGTCGGGACTGGTGGTTGACCTCGTCATCTGGAACGAGGAAAGGGCGGGATACCGGCAGTCGCTCCACGACGAGGTCATGGGACTCGTTTCGGCACGCGTCGAAGCGCAAATGATGGATCGGCCCGGCGGCATCTTCGTTCGCCGCGCCGACCAGATCGCCGAGGAGGATCGCGTGCTGCTGGAGTCGGTCGCGCGCGTGATCATCGCGGATCGCAACGGCGCGCTCGCGGAGCAGATCGGCGGACGCCCGTATTTCGAGCCGCGCGTTCCGCGCTTCGTGCCGACGCGCGAGCCGTCGATCGACACGGCGCCCGGGAAGACGGCGCCGCGAGCGCTCGTGCTCGACAACGGAATCGGGGGATTCACGCCGGACGGCACCGAATACGTCATGACGACCGACGCGGGCCGCATGACGCCCGCGCCCTGGGTCAACGTGCTCGCGAATCCGCGCTTCGGCAGCATCGTCTCCGAGAGCGGCGGCAGCTATTCGTGGGGAGAGAATGCCCACGAGTTCCGGCTGACGCCGTGGACGAACGATCCGGTGAGCGATACGGCTGGCGAAGCGTATTACGTGCGCGACGAGGAAACGGGCCGTTTCTGGTCGCCGACGCCTCTGCCGGCACGCGGTTCGACCTCCTACGTGACGCGGCACGGATTCGGGTACACCGTGTTCGAGCACGACGAGGACGGCATCGTCACCGAGCTATGTGTCCATGTGGCGCACGAGGCGCCCGTCAAATTCGCGACGTTGAAGCTGCGCAATGCATCGGGTCGCGCGCGGCGCATGTCGATCACCGGTTACGTGGAGTGGGTGCTCGGCGACCTGCGGCCGAAGTCCGTGATGCACGTCGTCGCCGAACCGAATATCGACACCGGCGCACTGTTCGCCCGCAATGCGTACAGCGCGGACTTCGGCGACCGCGTCGCCTTCTTCGACGTCGACGATCCGACGCACACGTACACCTGCGACCGCGCTGAATTCATCGGTCGCAACGGAAGCCTGGCCACGCCCGCTGCCATGGCACGTACACGACTCTCGGGGGCGTCGGGACCGGCGCTCGATCCGTGCGCGGCCATTCAGCTGACGGCTGAGCTCGCTGCCGGAGCCGAGCGCGAGGTCACCTTCAGGCTCGGCGTGGGCCGGGATGCCGACGACGCAAGGGCGCTGGTCCAACGTTTCCGGGGCGCGCCGGCAGCGCGAGCGGAGCTCGAAGCTGCGCGTCGTGCATGGCAGCGAACGCTTGGCACGATACGCGTCGAGACGCCCGACGAGTCGCTCGACGTGTTGTGCAACGGATGGCTGGTTTACCAGACGCTGGCGTGCCGACTCTGGGCGCGAAGCGGCTTCTATCAATCCGGCGGCGCGTTCGGGTTTCGCGATCAGTTGCAGGACGTGTTGGCCCTGATCCATGCCGAACCGCACCTGACGCGCGACCAGCTCGTGTTGTGTGCGAGCCGGCAGTTCGTGGAAGGCGACGTTCAGCATTGGTGGCATCCCCCGTCCGGCCGCGGCGTGCGAACGCAATGTTCCGACGATTATCTGTGGCTGCCGCTGGCGATCGCGCGCTACGTGCTGACCACCGGCGACGCGGGTGTCCTCGACGAGCCGGCGCGCTTCCTCGAGGGCAGGGCCGTTCATGCCGGCGAAGATTCGTACTACGACCTGCCCACCGAGTCGGCCGAAGTGGCGAGCGTGTACGAGCACGGCGTGCGCGCCGTCCTGCATGGCCTGCGGTTCGGAATCCACGGGTTGCCGCTGATGGGATCCGGCGACTGGAACGACGGCATGAACCTCGTCGGCATCGAAGGTAAGGGCGAGAGCGTCTGGCTCGCGTTCTTTCTTGGCTTCGTGCTCGCGGAATTCGCCAAGGTAGCGCGGCTTCGCGGCGATGCCGCATTCGCCGAGCGTTGCGCTCGCGAGGCCTCCGAGCTTCGTCGCAACATCGATCGGCACGCCTGGGACGGCGCGTGGTATCGACGCGCCTACTTCGACGACGGCTCTCCGCTCGGTTCTGCCGGCAATGCGGAATGCCAGATCGACTCGATCTCGCAGAGCTGGTCGGTGCTGTCCGGGATCGGCGACGCGGACCGCTCGCGCGCTGCCATGGACGCGGTGGATCGACGTCTTGTCCGGCGCGACGACGCGCTCATCCTGCTGTTGGCGCCGCCGTTCGATCGATCGAATCAGCATCCGGGCTACATCAAGGGTTACGTGCCCGGCGTGCGGGAAAACGGTGGCCAGTACACGCACGCCGCGGTATGGACGGTCATGGCGTTCGCGGCGATGGGCGACGAGCGCCGCGCGTGGGCGCTGATGGACCTGATCAACCCCGTCAAGCATGCGCTCACGCCGGAGAGCGTCGAGCGGTATCGCGTCGAGCCCTACGTGGTGGCGGCCGACGTGTACGCGACGCCGCCGCACACCGGGCGCGGAGGCTGGACGTGGTACACGGGCTCCGCGGGATGGATGTACCGCTTGATCGTGGAGTCGCTCCTCGGCGTGGAACTGGCGATCGACACGTTGCGGTTCTCGCCGTGCGTGCCCGCCGAGTGGAAGGAATTCCGGCTTCATTACCGTTATCGCGACTCGGTGTATCACGTCACGGTGTCACGTTCGAACGCGCGGGATCGCGATTGCGCGGTTTGGCTCGATGGCGTTCTGCAGGCGGACAACGGCGTCCCGCTGCGAAACGACGGGGTCGACCACGAAGTGCGAGTGCTGCTGCCGCAATCGCGCGCGGCGTAGGCGCTTCTTCGTTGCGCCGAATCAAGGATTGCCGACACCATCTGTCCGGAAATGCCGACTGCGCCCGCGTCGATTCAACGGCACACTCGATGCATCCGCAACGCTAGGAGGTGCGCATGCTCGTTGCCAGACGCGCCAACCTGCCCGTTCGAGCCGATGCGAAGCGCCGGACGCCGCACGTGGCAGCCAGAAGCCTGATGCGCGACGAGGTCTACGACGATGCAGGCAGGCGGGTGGGCGAAATCGACGAAATCATCATCGACGCACGAACCGGCTGCGTACGCTATATCGTGCTGACTTCCGGCGGGTTCCTGGGGATCGGGCGCAAACGTTTCGCCGTTCCGTGGCGGGCGCTGACACCCGATCTCGATTATCATCGATGCGTGCTCGACGCCGCTCGGATGAGCTTGATGGCGATACCCGTCGTCGATGACGATCCGTGGCTTCAAACGGCCGGGCGAGCCGCCGATGGCCAGGAAAATCGGATTCCGCCACGCCGCCTGTCGTCGACGTCCACGGCAGCCAACGACGCGAACGTCGTGAACGACGCGTAGGCCTTCGGGCCGCGCGGCACAGACGTGGCCGGGCATCGAGACGCCGACGCTTGCCGGCACGGCAAGCGTCCGGGGTTGCGGGCATTCGCGGCGTTCACCGTGCCTACCTTCCGTCGAGCATGGCTCACATCGCTTCGAGCGAGATCGAAATATGGCTTGACGGCGTCGAGCGCGCCGCGTTCGATTACTTTCGGCAAACGGTGAATCCGGCGAACGGCCTGGTCGCCGACACGACGCGTGCGCACTGGCCCTGCAGCATCGCCGTCGTCGGGTTCGCGTTGTCCGTGTATCCGGTGGCGGTGGAGCGTGGCTGGATGGCACGCGACGAGGCGCTCGAATCGAGCCTCGCCGCCTTGCGGTTCTTTCGCGACAGCGACCAAAGCGGCACGCCGGATGCGACCGGTTACAAGGGGTTCTATTACCACTTCCTCGACATGCGGTCCGGAAAGCGCACGTGGCGTTCGGAACTGTCGATGATCGATTCCGCGTTGCTGATGGCCGGTGCGTTGACCGCCCGGATGTATTTCGACGCGGAAACGGCGCAGGAGGCGGAGCTGCGTGAAATCGCCGATCGACTGTATCGCCGCGTCGACTGGCGCTGGTCGCAGAACCGCGGCAGGACGATCATGCAAGGGTGGAAGCCGGAAAGCGGATTCCTGCATTACGGCTGGGAAGGCTACAGCGAGAGCATCATCCTTTACGTGCTCGCATTGGGCTCGCCGACGCATCCGCTCGGGCCCGACACCTACGAGGCGTGGACGGCAACCTACCAGTGGGAAAACCTGTACGACATCGATTTCCTCTATGGCGGCCCGCTCTTCATGCATCAATTCTCGCACGCATGGATCGACTTTCGCGGCATTCGGGATCGGTTCATGCGCGACAAACGCAGCGATTACTTCGAGAACAGCCGCCGCGCCGTCCTCGTTCAACGCGAATACGTTCGACGCAACCCCGGCGAATTCGTTGGTTACGGCGAAGAGTGCTGGGGGCTGACTGCAGGCGATGGGCCGAGCGCCGGACATTCGGAGACGATCAAAGCCGGACGGCGACTGTTCGGATACGCGGCACGCGGCGTGCCCTTTGGCCCGGACGACGGTACGCTTGCGGGATGGGCGGCAGTGGCGTCGCTGCCGTTCGCGCCGGAGATCGTCCTGCCGACCATGCGAACAATGGCGCGACGTTATCCCGAGATGTTGCCCGATCATCGGTATGCGAGCGGTTTCAATCCCGGCCTGGTCGACGGCGACGGCAAGTCGTGGGTATCGCCGGGACATTACGGTCTCGATCAGGGCATCGTGGCAATGATGATCGAAAACCACCGCTCGCAGTTGATCTGGCGCTTGATGCGCAATTGCCCCTACATCGTCACGGGACTTCGGCGCGCGGGGTTCGCCGGCGGTTGGTTGTAGCGGGCCGACGATGAGGGCTGCAGAGCCGCCGCCGCGCGGCGACGACACTCTCGTGGACGATCGGGCGGAGCGCGAACGCATGGACAACGTGCGCCCCGCCGATTGGCGCAATCCGGTTCCGGCGCAGCGGTACGACCTCGTCGTCGTCGGCGCCGGCACCACCGGGCTGGTCGCGGCGCGCAGCGCCGCGGCGAACGGCGCGAAGGTGGCGCTGATCGAGCGTCGTCTGCTCGGCGGCACGTGCCTCAACATCGGTTGCGTGCCCTCCAAGGCGATCATCCGCACCTCGCGCGTCTACGCGGAGATGCATCATGCCGACCAATACGGCGCGCTGGTTCCGCCCCGGATTCCCGTCGATTTTGCACGGGCGATGCGGCGCGTGCGCGATATTCGCGCGCGCATCAGCCGGTCGGATTCGGCGCAACGATTGACGGCGGCAGGCGTGGATGTGTTCTTCGGCCAAGCCGCCTTCGCCGGGGTCGATTCGTTGACCGTGAAAGGTGCGACGCTGCGCTTCAGACGGGCGGTGATCGCGACGGGCGCCCGGCCGGATTTGCCGTCGATTCCGGGTCTCGCCGAAGCCGGCTTTCTGACCAACGAAAGTGCATTCGAGGTGAGCGAAGCGCCACGGCGCCTGCTGGTCATCGGCGGCGGCCCGCTCGGCTGCGAAATGGCGCAAGCGTTTTGCCGCTTCGGCGTGCAGACGACCATCGTGCAGAAGCGGCCGCTGTTCCTTCCGAGGGAAGAGCGCGACGCCGCGCAGATTCTTTCCGATGCCTTTGCGCGGGACGGCATCGAGGTGCGGCTCAACACCCGGGTCGTGAACGTGCGAGCCGAAGGCGGCAAGAAGATCGTCGACCTCGTCAGCGACGACTACGAAAGCACGGTCACCGTCGATGCCATCCTCGCCGGTACCGGCCGCGTGCCGAATGTCGATGGACTCGCGCTCGAGGCTGCCGGAATCGACTACGACCCCCGCCACGGCGTCCGCGTCGATGATTTTCTGCGGACGAGCAATCGGCGTGTCTACGCCGCCGGCGATGCTTGCCTCGCGCACAAGTTCAACGATACGGCCGACGCCTCCGCACGCATCGTCGTTCAGAACGCGCTCTTTCACGGGCGCCGGCGGCTAAGCGCCCTGACGATTCCATGGTGCACGTATACCGACCCGGAGATCGCGCATGTCGGCCTTTATCAGCGTCAGGCACGGGAGCGGGACATTCCGGTGGATACCTTCACCATTCCGATGCACGACGTCGACCGCGCCATCGCGGACGACGAGGAGGTGGGATTCGTGAAAATTACCGTCAAGGAGCGGACGGACCGGATTCTCGGCGCGACCATCGTCGCGCGGCACGCGGGCGAAATGATCAGCGAGGTCACGTTGGCGATCACAGCGCGGATCGGCCTGCGCACGCTGGCGCGCGTCATTCACCCGTATCCAACGCAGGCCGAGGCGATCAAGAAGGCAGCCGACGCCTGCACGCGCGCGGGAGCGATGTTGCGCGTCCGGC
>Ga0207657_10005162_pt1 | contig 13698 bp, 9 predicted proteins | sample KBSC33metaG_FD_184316 | JGI IMG/M metagenome (GOLD analysis project Ga0207657, IMG submission 184316) | Corn rhizosphere microbial communities from Kellogg Biological Station, Michigan, USA - KBS C3-3 metaG (SPAdes) (version 2) | ecosystem: Host-associated > Plants > Roots > Rhizosphere > Soil ... | reverse complement strand
TATGAAAGACGTTATTTTCCATCCAGCTCTCTACGTATTTTTAAAACAAATAGTCCAGTCGCAGGGATCCTTCTAACGCATGCATGCTAAACCCTGCAGCAGTAAGCGATTGTTCCTACGTCGGCAAAACAACCGCGTGTAAAATAAACGAAAATATTTTCGTGCTTGATGGCATCATTGTTGCGCTTCCCCCTAGTCATTTCAGACGTTACATCCATTTCTGAGTGTCAAATTCTTCTAGTCTGCAGAGTAAGGAGGCCATTGAAATTGTGAATTTGCCGATGCCGTCATTCGGCGAGCTACGTCGCGAATTGTTAGATGATGTGGATGCTGTCCCTGAAGAAAATAGGCCTTTCAATAACTATTGTAAGCTGTTCCTACCGAGCGATGATACCTCCCGTCCACTCAAGAAAAACCACACGACCATCACTTCACCGAATGGAAAAATTCAACGCCCAAATGTCAAAGGTAAATTTCTATTTGCTGGCAATGATAAGCTTTGGGTCCGCGGGGTAACGTATGGAGCTTTCAAACCGGGCCCGAGCGGTGGCGAATATGAGAATATCGAGGTTCTGGAGCGAGATTTTGCTTTGATGGCCGCGAACGGACTTAACGCCGTTCGCATTCCTCATACGACACCGCGCCGCGAGCTTCTTGACATTGCTCAAAAACACGGCCTTCGCGTGATGGTGGGACTTTCCGCCGAGCAATATGCCGGCTATTTGATCGATCGGAAGGGAGCTCCGGATATTACAGAGTTGATCCAAAACAAAGCGCGTATCTGCGCCGGACACCCCGCGCTGCTTTGCTATGCGCTCGGCAACGAGATCACCGCTCCGCTCGTTCGCTGGCTCGGACGCGAACGAGTCGAACATTATCTCGAGCGCTTGTACGAGGCTGTGAAAGCGGTGGACCCCGACGCTCTCGTCAGCTACGTGAATTATCCCACAACCGAATACCTTCACCTGCCTTTCTTGGACCTCGTGACTTTTAATGTCTACCTCGAATCACAGGATCGGCTCGAAGCCTATTTGGCGCGGCTTCATAATATCGCCGGCGATCGACCTTTGCTCATGAGCGAGATCGGCCTCGATAGCTTGCGCAACGGCGAGACCACGCAAGCGCATGCACTCGATTGGCAGCTGCGTACAACTTTCGCTAGTGGTTGCGCCGGAGCTTTCATATTTTCCTGGACTGATGAATGGCACAGAGCGGGGGCCGAAGTGGACGATTGGGCCTTCGGCATTACTGCTCGCGACCGCCGTCCGAAACCCGCTCTTAAAGCGGTACGCGAGGTGTTCACAAAAATTCCCATTGCAAAGGAATTGTCGTGGCCAAAAATCTCCGTCATCGTCTGTACATTCAACGGCAGCCGAACTCTCGCGGGATGCCTCGAGAGCCTGTTACGGCTCGATTATCCCAACTACGAAGTCATCGTAGTGAACGATGGCTCAACTGATTCCACAGCTGAGATTGCTGCGAGCTATGGCTTCCGCGTGATCACGACTGAGAATCGCGGACTCTCTTCCGCTCGCAATATCGGACTGAATGCAGCAACTGGAGAAATCGTCGCATATATCGATGATGATGCATATGCCGACCCGCACTGGCTGCGCTATATAGCTGGCACGTTCATGAACACACGTCACATGGGTGTCGGCGGGCCCAATATAGCGCCTGCGACAGACGGACCCATTGCTGAGTGTGTCGCCCATTCTCCAGGAAACCCGGTGCACATCCTCCTGTCCGACAGCGAGGCCGAGCATATTCCCGGTTGCAATATGGCTTTTCGCAAAGTTGCTCTCGAAGCGATCGGAGGTTTTGATCCGCAATTTCGCATCGCGGGTGATGACGTCGATGTATGTTGGCGGCTACAGCAAAAGGGATGGACTCTCGGATACAGCCCGGGAGCAATGGTTTGGCACCACCGTCGTAATTCGATTCGGGCGTACTGGAAACAACAGCATAATTACGGCAAGGCAGAATCGTTTCTCGAAAAGAAATGGCCAGAGAAGTATAATCTCGCTGGTCACGTCACATGGGCAGGACGCGTTTACGGAAATGGGCATCAGTATAAAGCGTGGAGCCAGGGACGCATTTATCACGGTGTGTGGGGTAGCGCGCCTTTCCAGTCTATTTACCAAGGACCGGCTGGCACATTGGAATCCTGGCTATCTATGCCGGAATGGTACTTGGCCATCGCCGCGCTCGCGCCGATTTGCGCACTTGGTTTTCTTTGGTTTCCATTATTCTACGCTCTGCCTCTTTTGATCTTGGCGCTTTACGCGCCGATTTGTCAGGCCGTGTTGAGCTCACTCCGAGTTCCTTTTCCCGCATCAGGAAGGTCGCGCTTGGAGCTGATCAAACTGCGCAGCATCACCGCACTGCTTCATCTACTCCAGCCTTTGGCGCGGCTCACGGGACGGGTCCGTTCGGGTCTGACTTTTTGGCGATATAATGCGTCGGGTTTTACTATACCCTGGCCGCGGAAATTTGCTGTCTGGACGGAGTACTGGCGCGATCCCAATCAAAGGCTGGAATCATTCGAGGCGGATTTACGTCGAGCTGCGGCTCATGTTCGACGTGGCGGAGATTACGATCGATGGGATTTGGAAGTGCGCGCGGGCTTTCCTGGCGCGGCGCGATTGCTCATGGCGGTGGAGGATCACGGCGCCGGCAATCAATTCGTCCGGCTCCGGCTGTGGCCCAGATGTTCTCTCTTTGAAATTCTTCCTCTACTTTTTGTCTTTAGTCTTTTCGTTCTGGCAGCATTCGATCGTGCATGGGCCGCTTGCTTCGTGCTAGGTCTCTCAAGCATTTTTCTAACGACGTATACGCTGCGCGGCTGTGGGAGCGCGATCGCCGCAGTGGTGAACACCTTTCAGCGCTCGGATGCGATTCAAGATGGAAAAAAAGAAATATAGTAATTTCGAACTCTACCGTCGTTTACTCACCGAGGCGCGGGCTTATTGGCCGCATATCGGCGCGCTCTGTTGTGTAACGTTGTTATCGACTCCGCTTGCTTTGCTGATTCCGTTGCCGTTAAAAATCGCCGTCGATAGTGTCATTGGCTCTCACCCGCTGCCCGCGTTTTTACAACCGTGGATACCGAACGCGCTTAATGGTTCTTCCAATGGGGCGCTTCTATTTGTTGCCATTCTGATAATCGTCATCGCCCTTTTCACGGGTCTCCAGCGGCTCGGAACTTTATTGTTGCGCATCTACATAGGTGAAAAACTAACTCTGGCATTCCGGACCAAACTGTTTGATCACGTGCAACGTCTGTCCGTTTCATACCACGATGCGAGAGGCACGGCCGATTCGGTGTATCGAATCCAGAACGATGCTCTCTCAATTCAGTGGATTGCAGTTGACGGAACCATTCCTTTTATTGCGTCCGCAGCGACGGTCGTCGGCATGACTTACATCACCGCGACACTCGATTGGCAACTGGCTGTGGTCGCTGTTGCTGTTGCACCGATTCTTTATCTTGGGGCACGAACCTTCAACCCGCGCCTTCGTGACAACTGGTGTAACGCCACCCACTTCGAAAATTCCGCTTTCTCGGTTGTGCAGGAAGTGCTCAGCGCGCTGCGTGTGGTTAAGGCTTTCGGCCAGGAAGAACGCGAACGCGACCGCTTCGTTCGCCATTCGAGTGAGAGTCTCGCGGCGCGCGTTCGCGGCGCGTGGTCAGAAGGCGCGTATGACGTGGTCATCGGAATTACAACGGCAACCGGAACTGCCGCCGTTTTATTTCTGGGTATCCAACATGTCCAATCAGGCACACTAACGCTGGGCACGTTGATGCTGGTCACGTCCTATCTGGCGCAGTTATTCGGACCTCTCAACTCTCTTAGCGAAATGACATCACGCACCCAAAGATCACTGAGCAGCGCGGAACGCGCTTTTTTGCTTCTGGATCAGGCGCCAGACGTGGTGGAAAAGAAACATGGAGTTCCCCTGCCCCATGCCGAAGGCGCGGTTACGTTCCGCAATGTTTGCTTCGCATTTGATGGCGAGCACCCGGTCTTGCGCGACGTCTCGCTTGAAATCAAGGCGAAGACTAGAGTCGGTATCATGGGTATGACGGGGGCAGGCAAGTCAACGCTCGTGAGTCTGCTGACGCGGTTTTACGAGCCGACTCAAGGCCAGATCCTGCTTGATGGAGTCGACCTGCGAGACTACAAGCTCGCGGACCTTCGTCATCAATTCGGCATCGTACTTCAAGAATCCGTGCTGTTTTCAACGAGCATCGCCGAGAACATCGCCTATGCACGGCCCGACGCTTCGGAACATGAAATCATCGAGGCCGCAAAGGCGGCCCATGCGCATGAGTTTATCGCCCGGCTGCCGGACGGGTACGCTACCACGGTTGGCGAGCGCGGCATGCAACTATCGGGTGGAGAGCGCCAGCGAATTGCCTTGGCTCGAGCTTTTCTCAAGAATGCTCCGATTCTTATCTTGGATGAGCCGACGAGTTCCATCGACATAAAGACAGAAAAAGAAATCATGCAGATCATGGAACGTCTCAGCATCGGCCGAACCGTCTTCATCATCGCCCATCGCCTCTCCACGTTAAAACACTGCGATTTGCTTCTTGGTATCGAAAAAGGACAAGTCGCTTTCATCAGATCGGATGTGGCAAAAGCCATCGGAGATCCATTTACGTTCGCGACAGTTCATCCTCATGTCGAAAAGCGAAATTTGGAAGCCCATCTCGGCCAGCGCTGACGCTCACGAAAGAGATGAGTATCACGGTTTGCATCGCACCCGTAAGAACGCTGGAGTACCCCGAGGGCGGTGGTCATCTATGGGAGTATTTGAATTGGGCGCTGGGGCTGCGTGCAATCGGCTGTAACGTAATCTGGCTCGAATCCATACCGGCAAATTCTCCGTTTGCCGAAGTGCAAGCGAAGGTTTCCGCCTTAAAGCTTCGGTTGGAACGCTACGACCTCGCGAATTGTCTAGCTCTCTACTCCTCTGATGAGATCTCGCCTCTCGATGCAGCCGCGCTGGGATGTATGGACGTGGATGCCGCCGCATGCGCGGATCTTTTGCTGGAATTTCGCTACGACACGCCTTTGCATGTGGTAAAGCGCTTCAGGAGATCAGCCCTGCTCGATATCGATCCGGGCTTATCGCAGGCCTGGGTCAGCAATGGACGCATTCATCTGACGCCGCATGATGTTTACTTTACCACCGGCGAGACAGTTGGGCAGCGGGGAACAGCGATTCCGGATCTCGGATTGAATTGGATTTATACTTCTCCATGCGTGGCTCTCGACTGGTGGCCGGTGTGCGAGGCAACTGCCGACGCGCCGTTCACCACCGTAGCGCATTGGTACGCCGGCGGCTGGATAGAGGACGACGCGCACGCGCATCTGGATGACAAGCGGAGCGGCTTCCTGCCATTTCTGGATATGCCAGAACTTATAGACCACCCGTTCCAATTGGCTCTCGACCTATTGCCGGACGATGAGCAGCGAATAGCTCTCGAAGGCCGGGGCTGGAGTGTCGTTGATGCTCACAGAGTGGCTGCGACCCCATGGAATTATCAGCGCTACATTCAAGATTCCTTTGGTGAATTTAGTTGCGCTAAACCCGCTTGTTTGAAACTCGAAAATGCTTGGCTGAGCAATCGAACACTTTGTTATTTGGCCAGCGGCAAGCCGGCTGTTGTCCAGCACACGGGGACCAGCCGATTTCTGCCGGATGACTCCGGATTATTTCGCTTTCGCGGCCTCCAGGAAGCGACACGATGCGTTAAACAAGTCGTCGCCGACTATGAGAATCATTGCAAGTGCGGTCGATCTCTAGCGGAGGAATACTTCGACGCAACGAAGATTACTGGAGTTCTGCTAGAAAAAGCCTTGTCGTAAATTGAGTCATGGATTCGCTCCGGGCGCAATTGTGCTGCCTGGATGAATAACGCCATGTACTGGCTGGCGGGCAGACCCCGAAGTCGACAATGAGCAGAAAGTTGCGACTCATCATTATGGGGATATTGGGGCGCACGCCGTTGGCCGGTGTGTCGTGGCAAGTATTACATTTTCTCGAAGGTTTCCGGCGGCTCGGTCACGAAATTTATTATATCGAGGACACCGGCGGCTGGGCTTATCACCCTCTGCGGACAAACGCCGATCATGAGGCCGAGAACGCCTATGAAATCAACCTACAATACGCCGTGAATCATGTTGCTCGAGTCATGTCTGCGCACGGCCTGCAGGATCAGTGGGCTTACCAATCTCGGCTAAGTGACAGAACTTTTGGGTTATCGGAGACACAAGTCTCGAACGCATTCGAGAACGCCGACGCATTAGTTAATTTAACCGGGTCGACGCAGTTGTTCGAAGAACACGCTCGTGTTCCCGTACGCATTTATCTCGAGACCGATCCCGTCCTCCCACAGATTGAAGTCGCTCAAGATAATCGGCAGAGAATCGACCTGCTCTCGGCGCATACGCATCATTTCACCTATGGCGAGAACCTCGGCGCGCCGGACTGTGGCGTGCCCGTCACGCGCTTTGAGTATCTACCAATCCGCCAGCCCATTGTTTTGGATTGGTGGACGGGCGACGCACAGTCGGGATCGACGCTAAACGGTCCTCCTCAAAGTCGCCCCTATTTCACGACGATAGCGAAGTGGCGGCAACCGGGCAAAGATATTGACTGGAACGGCGAGACGTACTCCTGGAGTAAGCACGTTGAGTTTTTAAAATTCATTGATTTGCCGCGACGGACCGAACAAGAATTCGAACTTGCCTTGGCATGGCAAGATGAAGAAGATCAAGGGGCGATTCCCCAGTTGAGATCGCATGGGTGGAGAATCATCGACGCAATTTCGCTCTCGTTAGATACTGCGCCTTATCGTGAATATATCCTTCGCTCACGGGGTGAGTTTACGGTCGCAAAGGACCAAAACATTCGTCTTCGGAGCGGGTGGTTTAGCGACCGGAGCGCTTGCTATTTAGCCGCGGGAAAACCGGTCGTAACTCAGGACACCGCCTTCGGTAACATCCTGCCGGTCGGCCGCGGCCTTTTTGCGTTTCGGAACATGGAGGACATCCTTACGGCAATCAACACGATTGAGAGCGACTATGACCAACACAGCCGGGCGGCTCGTGAAATTGCGCAGGAGTATTTTGCCGCAGAGAAGGTCTTGCGCAGTCTAATCGAGAGAGTTGGTCTGTGACGACATGGGATTCGAGATGAGCCATTTCCGTAAGCCTGACTCGCGGCCCGCTTTAGAAAGATGCCCACTTCTTCATTGCGCGTGATCGTCACAGGATTCATTGGGCACCAGCGTTTACTGGGCGGTGTCGCGTGGGACTATCTGAACTTCGTATTAGGCGTCAAGCGGCTTGGATACGACGTGTATTACATAGAAGATTCAGGATGCTGGCCCTATAACGATATCGAAGGTCCTCTACGAGGGGACTGGACGGATTGGAATCCACAACCGACTGTCGAGCATCTCAGCAAGGTCATGTCGGCATTCGGCCTCGATGGCAAATGGGCTTATCATTTTCCGCCCAAGTCTGAATGGTTTGGACTTTCGAGTACAGAACGAAACGAAGTTATTAAAACGGCAGATGTACTGATCAACGTGGCTGGAACTCTCGAAAAACCGTGGGATTATCGAACAATAAAGAAGTTAGTTTATGTGGATACCGATCCGGTATTCTGCCAAATCGGAGCGGCAGCCGGCGCCGATTCAAAAATCATGAAGCAACGTTTAGATGCGCACGACGTATTCTTTACTCTTGGTGAAGGCTTAAGTGCTAACGATGCAATTCCAAAACTAAAGCGCAAATGGAATACCACAAAATATCCGATTGTTCTCGATCACTGGCGCGACGACTCCCATGACTCAATGAGCGGAGATGAATTTACCACCATAATGAATTGGTCAAGCTATGAGACGCTCACTTACCACAACGAGCGCTACGGACAAAAAGATGTTGAATTCATGAAATTCATCGAACTGCCGCGAAAAGTTTTTCCCAGCTCGCTTGAAGTCGCGTTATACAAACCGAGGGTGAAGAGTTCCCGCGATTTTTCGGTTTCGGTTCCGCTCGATATTTTGGAAACATCCGGCTGGAAAATTGTCGATGCCTCGGAGGTTTGTCCTGATTTTCATACTTACCGTCGATATATTCAGCAATCAAAAGCGGAATGGAGCGTCGCTAAAGGTGGCTATGTGGTAGGAAAATCTGGTTGGTTTAGTTGTCGATCCGCCTGCTATCTCGCTGCCGGTCGCCCGGTGGTTGTCCAAGATACTGGCTTCAGCAAAGTGTTACCAGCCGGCGAAGGCGTAATCGGTTTCAGTACGTTTGACGAAGCTGAAGCTGGCATTCTCGAGGTTGAAGCCAACTATCAACGCCACGCGAAAGCCGCGGAGGATATCGCCGAAGCCTATTTCGACTCAGATAAAGTGCTCAATCAACTCCTGGAAACTGCCATGGATCAATAGTGGCTGATGTGATCTTGCTTGGTTTCGATCAGCGTGCCCAAGTTCGACGGAGCAGACTTTGAACTCCACTTGGCGAATTTCATCTGATGCAATGTGCTCTGTGATTGGCTTCTGCGCCTGACGCCCGAAGCCCCGGAGCGGAGATCTCTCAATGCTCGTACCCGACCGCATGGCCGAATTATGGCAACGTGTAGAAGCAGGGGAAATGAGCAGTGCAGACTGTGTTCGCGAGCAGGAATACTTGTTGGAGCCTTACTGCCTCGAGTGGAAAAAAGCGTTGCTATGCCAGGGCGAGACTGATCTTCGCGCAAGCCTTCTAAGAGAAGTGGCGCACTACTATAACGTTTCTGATCTCGCTGAAATTGACCGGTCGTGCAGCCGTGCGGTGGACACCTTGAAGTCTGATTGGCACCGAGTGGTCGATCCTCGACAACGCTCGAGCATCGAGGATTTCTACGAAAACAAGACTCACATCTATGATCTTATCAATTGGCATACCCTGAGGGACGACACCGGACCTTTGGCATATGTCGTCGCGCTGCAGATAGCGCGCGACCACAATGTCCGCAGCTGCCTCGACTTCGGTTCCGGGGTGGGATCCGGAGCGCTGCTATTTGGCCGCGCCAATATCGAGATGACTCTGGCCGACATTTCCACCACGCTGCTTGATTTCGCACGCTGGCGCTTTCATCTACGGTCGCTCCCAGCGCACTTCGTGGATTTGAACAGTACGCCGCTGCCGGACGGCGCTTTCGATATGATCCTCGCCATGGACGTGTTCGAACATCTGGTCGACCCTGTAGAAGCGGTCGAGCAACTCTGGCGTGCCTTGAAACAAGGCGGGCTACTGTTTGCGCGTATTCATGCCGAGACGGACCCCAGCCATCCACAACACATCGCCGCGGACTTCGGTCCGACCTTTAACAGGATGGCCGAGATGGGCTTCGTCGAAAAATGGCGCGACCGGGCGTTGTGGGGACATCTCCTCTTCCAAAAAACCGGTTAGCTGAGCAGCCCTCGAACGCCTATCGAATCGGTCGTATCGCAAGACTTGGGCGGTGCTTCGCCGCAACCGGGCGATCAGTTTTTTGAAATCTGGAGGATGAAAACACCATGACCAAACAAAACCTCAAATTGAAAGAAAACTGGCGCCATTGGACGCCCGACGTTGCGAAGATTTTTTTGCGCTCCGGCCCCGAGGGAAAGACCCATCCATCACGCATGAAAGCGCTCAAGCTGCTCGAAGGTTTGTCGTCCGTACTCGACGTCGGCTGCGGCAACGGGCTGATGTTTGAAATGATTCGGGAGAAAGGGCTCGACCTGGATTATCTCGGAGTTGATGTCACCGAAAAACTTTTGAAGGTTGCGCGCGAACTGTTTCCCGCTGAGGCTCGCCGTTTCCGACATATGTCTCTATATGACTTAAAAAAATTCCCGCGCAAGTTTGACGCGGTTGTCTGCCGTCACGTGCTTGAGCATTTACCGGATTACGCTCCCGCAGTCGAATACTTGTACGCCCATGCCAGAAAGAAACTCATTCTAGTCTTTTTTCTACCGCCCAAGCCGCTTTCTTCAGGGCGTAAACGGGATGAAAAGTACGAGCGCGATTTCTATAACCATACCTATGACCTGGGAGCTTTTGTCCACTATCTTTCAACCGAATTATCACCCGCTCCGAGCGAGATCCGAATTCATTTCGGCCAGGGCAGGGGCGATCCTTGGATGCCGTGGGCAGACCGCGAAAATGTCATTTACGAAGTGATTCGACCGAATCAGATACGGCGTTTGAGAACAACGAAGCGGAGTCATGCGCGCAATCGCCGCTGAAACAAATCGTCTGCACGCCTCAGCCGGTGATTCCGTTGGCGGCAAATGGCTGCCAACCTAGTTTTGATGGACCATACCAGGACGCGAAATACTTCACCGCATTACATGCCCCAACTCGACGGCCTGCGCGCGTTCGCCGTTGGCGCGGTGCTCATTCATCATTTCTTTCAGCCGCCGAGATTCGGTGGCGTGGACTTTGCCCTCCTGGGCGTTTGGTTGTTCTTCGTTCTTAGCGGATTTTTGATCACCGGAATTCTCCTACGGTCACGGGATCAAATCCAGGCTCGGAGCTATCCGGTCAGCCTGGCACTCCGACAATTTTATCTACGCCGCGTGCTGCGGATTTTCCCTTTGTACTACTTGGTGCTTTTCGGCGTAGCAGCGTTTGATCTTGGCGACGTGCGCGGCACGATCTTTTGGCATCTGACATACATGTCAAATTATCTTTTCTCGACGAGACAACAGTGGGGACAATTGACGGCTCATTTTTGGTCGCTATCGGTGGAGGAGCAGTTTTATATTCTGTGGCCGACGCTCATTTTGTTTGCCGGCGAGCGATTTCTGCCGAAAATAATTATTACCGCGATCACGATCGGGCCGATCTTTCGCGCGATCGCGCATTTACTCGATTTCAATTGGATTGCGCGCTTGACCGTTTCGCTGGCTTCCCTCGATGCTCTCGGCCTCGGAGCTTTCTTGGCTTATTGTTTACATCATGTGAGTGAAAAACCCGGGCTTCTCAAAGCCCTTGATCAATGGATTCGTTGGCTCGGCGCACCAGGGTTAATCCTGCTCTTTGGCCTTCAGAGATTAGAAGCCTATCACCTGATTGATCATGTGACCGAGAATTCGTGGTTTATCGAGCCCGCGCTGTGGGCACTCGTGTTTGTTTGGCTGATCAAGCGCGCATCATCGGGATTTACCGGCCTCGGAGGCAAAATTCTCGAATTGAAACCTCTCGTGTACACAGGCAAGATCAGCTACGGAATTTACGTATATCATCCGTTTGTATATTTTTTTCTCCCAACGTTGCTTGACCGTATAGGTCTCAATTTTTTTCTTCTGCCGCCACTATTGCAATTTAACCTCGCAGTGGGGAGCACATTCGCAATAGCGGCGCTGTCGTGGCGCTTTGTTGAAAATCCGATCAACTCGCTCAAGAGTCGTTTTGCTGATAGCGGTGTCCAGCAGGGGCGGACTCTGCCCAGGCCGCATAGCTATCGGTCCCAAACGGCACTATGAGGGAGCTCGACTCCAGGTCTGAATGAATCGTCCAAAGCCGAGAAATCCTGACGAGCTATCGGGATTTTTTGACCACCATCGCTCTTTACGATCCCGCTTCGCAACCGCGCTGTTCTCGCTCAACGCATTAGCCCCCGGAGCAATTCTTTTATTCACCTATTTCGCTACTGGGATCGCATTGCGGCTTTTCGCCGATGTACCACTCCACGACGACTGGACTTATGCCTGGAGCGTTGAACACTTTCTAAAAACCGGGAAACTGCAGGTTCTTGACTGGTCCATTCACTATCCTTTTGCACAGATCCTGTGGGGCGCGCTGTTTTGTTTACCCTTTGGTTTTTCATTTTCAGCGCTGAGAGTCTCTACCGTGGTTTTCGCTTGGCTTGGCAGCCTCGCTCTCTATGGAACATTGCGCGAGGTGGGACGGACGCGTACCGAGAGTCTTATCGCCAGCCTCGTTCTTATCGTCAATCCCGTATTCTATCTTCTCAGCTTCTCCTTCATGACCGATGTTCCCTTTGTAAGTGTTTCCACTATCGCTTTCTTTTTCATTGTGCGCGGATTTTCCAGAACAAACGCGTTGGATCTGTGGATAGGTTGTGCCTTCGGGGTCGTTGGGTTTTTCGTGCGTCAACTTGCCATTGCCATACCCGGAGCCGTGCTATTGTATGTAATATTTGAGCCTTCTCTCCGCTCGCGACGGTATTTGTTACCACCCTTAGTTGCGTCGCTCCTAATTTGTTTCACGCCGTATTTGATCGCGCACACGATGGGATTGACGAGCCAGTACACGGCCAGAGAGTGGGTATTGGATAAATGGCTCCGCCAACCGGAGCTGGGCATTCCGGGCTTGGTCCGGATTATGATGCATAGCGGCCTCGCGCTATTTCCCATGACGATGCCGCTTCTGGTTGCATCATATTATCGACGGCTGCGCTTTTGGTGCGTGCTCGGTCTATTGCTGCTTCTGACGGGCTGCGCGATTTTGTTCACGCCGGAAATTCCCAAACCTCTGGATGGCATGTGGAATTTGATCGCGCTCGGCAAAGAGCGCCGCCTTTTACGTGGTCTTCCCGATCCTGATTTCCTGCCGGCATGGTTGAACTATCCACTTTTGGCATTCGCTCTTTTTTCGTTCGCCGGCATCGTGATTAAAGTCATCGACGTAACTCAGATCGAAAAACCATTGCGTCTCTTGGCTTGGTACGCCCTCAGCCAATTTGGCCTGATCATGGTTGTTTGGCTCTTCGATGCATGGGGTTCTGACCGTTATTCGATAGTGCTGCTGCCGCCGCTTATCGTCCTGCTCGCGGGTCCTCAGCTGCGATCAATGACAACGTCTGCCGGCATCGCGGCTATTTTTCTCGTAGCCATGCTCGTGACCTGGAGTGAGACTCAAAATAATCGCGCGGCTGCTGAAGCGTTGGCTTGGCTGCGCACTAGGGGCATTCCCTTTTCAGAGATCGACGCAGGATACGCTTTGGATGGCTGGTACTTGTATGCTCATCCAGAGAATCTAGCGGCTGGACAGATACCCGACAGGGATGTTCCCTTCGTGACCACCAATGAGCGGAGACCTTATGTCATCGCGACCGCTCCCCTTGAAGGTTATAAGCTGCTTGGCAACTATCACTGGTCTATTCCTTTGAGATCCTTAAAGTACAACATCTATGTTTTGCAGGCGCTCCCGATGGACCCGATGGAAAATAAATAATCTTTCCGCTGAGTGAAATGTTAGCCGCCGTAACAAACCCGATTCACATGCGCTTGTTCCATCGCAAGATTGCGCTGTTCTGTGGACTCATTGTGCTCTGCGTTTTTGTCGGCCAGGGCGTCTTCTTCATTCGAGCCAACTCTCAAACCGTGGATGAGGCAACCCATCTTGCTGCGGGCTATTCCTACTTAACGACCAGAGATTTTCGTCTCGACCCCGAGCACCCCCCATTCATCAAAGAGCTTCAGGTCCTTCCTCTCTGGGTCGTTTACAAGTTGCCGTTTCGTCCGGATCTCCAGCAGTGGCGCGAGGCGGATCAGGAGCAGATCGGTTTGGACTTCCTGTACAAATCGGCAATTCCAGCCGACCAAATCCTTGCGTGGAGTCGATTTACAAATCTATTTCTTGGCGTGCTTCTGGTGACATTGATCGGATGGTGGGC
>Ga0207657_10005160_pt1 | contig 13702 bp, 9 predicted proteins | sample KBSC33metaG_FD_184316 | JGI IMG/M metagenome (GOLD analysis project Ga0207657, IMG submission 184316) | Corn rhizosphere microbial communities from Kellogg Biological Station, Michigan, USA - KBS C3-3 metaG (SPAdes) (version 2) | ecosystem: Host-associated > Plants > Roots > Rhizosphere > Soil ... | reverse complement strand
CGCATGTCTCGCCGACGACGCGAACGCGCCGGGCGACCTTACGGGAGAGGTGATGCCGGACATTCCCAACGCCCCGCCCTTCAATACCTTCACTGCCACCGATCATCCGCAGTACCGGCCATTCCTGGCGGACGGTATCACTCCGCAAACGGCGAAGGTCTGCGTTTCGCAGCAGGGGTGGACGTCGGTCAACGGCCAAGTTCAGTACTGGCATAAGTTCATCGACCAGAGCGACACCGGCATCAGACTTCCGTAGCGATACCGCGCGCCAATCACCAGAGCGGCTCTTCGGGGCCGCTCTTTTTTTTGGCGTCCTTATGTCGCCGGGTGCGGCACCGGCGGGACGGCGCGGATCTTCCAGCTCGCGAGCACCGAGCGCGTCTCGGTCAGCATCTCGATCGGCGGCTCGATGCTTTCGAGGCGGTCGAGCTCGATCAGCGAAAGCATCGTCAGCGTCGCCTCGAAGAGGTCGTTGCGCTCCTTGGCCGCAGCGAGGCTCGCCTCCAGCGCGTCGCGCGCACCCCATAGATCGCCCTGCCGAAGCAGTCCATGCCCTTGGATGCGTTCCAGCAACGGAACCACGCTCGCGACCCCATTGGACTCGGTGGCATTGCCCAGCATGCCTCTGACCAGCTCGAGACCCTCCTCGGGCTTGCCCATCGCAATCCGACACTCGGCGATACGAGCGTCGACGGCGGGGAGCTCCTTCTCGGCTCCCACGTGGAGAAATGCCGCTCTGGCACCATCGAGGCGGGCGAGTGCCTCGTCGAGACGATTCGTACGCAACGACACCCGCCCCAGGTGCAACAGACAATGACCCAGGAAGTAGTGATATTGCGAAGCCTTCCACACGGGGAGCGTTTCCAGCAGCATCGCCTCGGCTTCGGTCCACTCGCCGCGATCGACCAGGATCTCGGCGATGTTGACTCGCGTCACCGCTGCATCCACGGCGCTGCCGATCTTCAGGGCGGCGTCGCGACCTCGCTCGAAATAGGTCAGAGCCTCGTCCCAGCGCCCCTCCCACAAGTAGATCGAGCCCAAAGTCCCGAGGACCTGCGCCTCCCTGACGACGTTGCGCGAACGCTGGTAGGCCTCGAGCGAGCGCAGCATGACCGATGTCGCGGCGACCTCGGTCAGCGGCGAGCCTCCCTGCCTCGCGCGGTCGGCGTATGCCCAGCCCATGACGAAGTAAGCATCCCCGAGCGCCTCCGCATCGTCCGCAGCCTCCGCCCCCGCCCGCGCTTTCTCCGCCCACTCGAGCGCTTCGCTCGTGCGGCCTTCCGCCTGCAGCAGCATCGCGTACCAGGCCGCGGAACGAGCCGTCTGCCGCGCAGCCTCCGGCCCCTGTAGTCCCTGGAGAACGTCGCAAACCTGCGCGGTCCGGCGCAGCGCCTCGGTGTAGTTGCCGAGCTTCTCCTCGACGTGCGAGAGCTTGAGCAGCAGGCCACCATCGGCCAGCGGATCGTTGGCGACCAGCGGCCGGGCAAGGTTGTACGCCTCGGAGGCCTTGCCGAATTCGCCCGCGCGGTACCACGCGTCGCCCATCGCTTGATGAATGCGGGCGAGCTCCGCCTGCCCCAGATGGGTGAGCTTGCTTCCGGCCTGCAACGCGCGACCGTACAGGCCGGCGGCTTCGATATCGGCATAGGCGCTCGCTGCGCGTTCAGCCGCGGCGATGGAATAGCGCCAGGCCGGTTCGTATTCGGCGGCCTCCAAGTAGTGAAGGGAAAGGATGCCGGCCATGTCGTCCGGATAATCGAGTTCCTCTTCGAGGTGCGTCGCGATCGCGCCGTGCAATTTCCGCCGCCGTCTGTAAGGCAGTCCCTGGTACGCCGACTCGCGCAATAGCGTTCGGCGAAAGCGCAGGTACCCGTCCGGCTCCTGATCGAACAAGTCGACCAGCCGATCCCACACCGCCGGCGCGGGCGCGGAAAATTCTTCATCGACGAACCACGCGAGCATCCGCGGGTGGAACGTCAACCCGAACACCGAGGCATGACGAACCACGGTGCGATCTTCGGGCGAAAGCGAGTCGATCTGCGCCATCGCCGCGGCTTCGGCGGAATCGGGCAGATCCGCGATGCCGCCGGAGTCGACGACCTTCTGTAACAAGTCGCGCAGGAACTGGGGATTGCCGCCCGAGCGTGTGGCCACGACTTCGAGCACGTGCCCGGCGACCGGAGTCTGCTGCGTCGCGAGCTGCGCGAGCCGCAGCGCATCCTGCGGAGCGAGCGGTTTCAGCTCGATGCGAACTACGGTCTCCGCGTCAGGCGCCACGAAGCCGCTGGAGCCCTGGCGGGCAAGCGCGAACAGCCACGGATGGGTCCCGATCTCGGCGGCGAGCAGGTACGACAGGAGCTCGGCCGAAGCCTCGTCCATGTGGTGCGCGTTTTCGATCTCGATCAGCTGCGGCTGGGGCATGATCGCCGCCAGGAAGCGTGCGACCGATTCGTGCACCTTCGCGCGGCGGTTGGCCTGCGCCAGCACTTCGACTTCGGGCGTCGCCGCGACCTCGAGGCCGAACGCGACGGCAATCAGCGGCACCCAAGGAACGAGGTCGGGAGCGCTCTTCTCGACTGCCTCGCGCAGGCGCTCGGCGATGACCGTCTCCGGATCTTCGCGCCCGAACTTCATGTACTCACGCAGCAGCTCGCTCCACACCGCATACGGTTCCGACGCGGTATAGGCTTCGCAGGTCGCATGTTGCTTGTTGAGTCCGGCGGCGGCATCGCGCAGAGCCTCGAGCAACCGGGTCTTGCCGATGCCGGAGTCGCCGACGACTTCGATCAGCCGGCCGGCACCGGAGCGCGCGCTGGCGAAAGCTTTGCGCATCACGCCCAACTCGGCATTGCGCCCGGTAAGCGGCAGGCGTTGCGACGACACCTGACGCGCCTTCGAGCTTTGCGCCCGTCCGACCGCCCAGGCCTGCACCGGCTCGGCCTTGCCTTTGACGGCGAAGGGCTCGAGCCGCGTCGCTTCGAACGCCGTGTTGGAGCGGTCGAGCACTTCCGGAGTCGCGTAAATGTGCTGGGGCTCGGCCCGCGCCATCAATCGGGCCGCCAGATTGACCGCATCGCCCATCACCGTGTACGCGCGGCGATAGAACGGGCCGATGTCGCCGGCAAAGACGGCGCCGCGATGGACGCCGATCCGCACCGGAATCGGCAGCTCGCTCGATATGATCTTGCGCAACGCGAGCAGCATCCGCTCCTCGTCGTTGCCTGTCGCTCTGGGCGCGCCGCCGGTCAAGATCAGCTTGCCGCCGTCGGCATCGACGTCGGACGCGAGAAAAGAGACGCCTTGCTCGTCGACGGCGGTCTCGACGACGGTCAGCAGCCGATGCAGCGCATCCGCCGCCGCCGGTGCGCCGCGCTCTTCGATCAGCGCGTCGGTGCCCTCGAAACGGATGAACGCAACCGTGACGGGCCGGTGCTCCGGGATGCCGCCGCCGCCCATCACGTGCGTGCGTATCGCCGGCGGGAGGCAATGCGCGACCATTTCGGGCGACATCGGCGGGCGCGGCTTGCGCGGCATTTTGTCGCCGTAACCGGGAGGCTCCTGGCGCAACACCAGACCCGGCCCCTTGGGTTCGCCGATGCAGTCGCGCGGCAGCAGCGCGGCCGTCTCCGCACTGACCAGAATCTCATCGGGATCCGCGGCGTGCTGCATCGCGACCAGCCGGCTCCACGCCGGTCCGACCGGAAGCAGTTCCAGATGCGCACTGCCCACGGCAAAAAAATGGAAGCGTCCCGAATGCGCGCCTTGCGACATCCGCAGCGTCGCGCTGACGCCAGGAAGCTCGACGGCGCCGACTTCGCGCAGCACATCGCGCATCAGCAGCGTCGACCGGCAGGCGCGCGGCGCATGACCGTCGCCTTCGAACCACAGCAGCAGCGCGTCGCCGCCGAACTTGAGCAGGCTCCCGCCGCTGTCGTAGGCGACCGCGAGCATCAGCTCGAAAACCCGCCCGATCAGCTCGGTGATCTGCTCCGCGCCTTCGCGGCCCTTGCGCGCCAGCGCTTCGGACAGCTTGGTGAATCCCGAAATGTCGACCAGCACCGCGGTGCCGTCGCCCGTCCAGCTTTTGGCCGACGGCTCGTCGACCAGATGCTGCTGCAGCATGCGCGCGACGTACAAGTTGGCGCGCGCGCCGCCGGGCTGCGTACCTGCAGCGGCCGGTTCGGACGGGCGTTCTTCTGCGTCGGCAAGCTTGGGGGTCGTCATTGCATGGATGCTTTGCGGCTGATCGTCGTTGCGGCAACCTCGAAATTTTCCCACAGCGGCAGCGGACACGACGGGATCCGAGAATACCGGGTGTCGCGTTGAACATCCGGTGTAGACTATAGAACGATCGTTCGTCAAGCCCTGCCTCTTGTTCGCCCCCTCCGTCGCCTTCGTCGATCTCGAGACTACCGGCACCTCGGCCGGCGCCGACCGCGTGACCGAAGTCGGGATTGTTCGCGTCGACGACGGCGCCCGGGTCAGCGAATGGTCGAGCCTGGTCGACCCCCAGCGCAGCATTCCGAACGGCGTCCAGGCGATGACGGGGATCACCAATGCGATGGTGGCCGGCGCGCCGACGTTCGGCCAGATCGCCAACGAGATCGCCGAGCGGCTGGCCGGATGCATCTTCGTCGCCCACAACGCCCGCTTCGACTACGGTTTTCTGAAGCAGGAATTCGGCCGCCTCGGCAAGGCCTTCCATGCGAAGGTGGTTTGCACCGTCAAGCTGTCGCGCCGCCTGTATCCCGATCGCGGTCCGCACAACCTGGACGCGGTGATCGAACGCCATCAACTGCCTGTCCGCGATCGCCACCGCGCGCTGGGCGACGCGCGCGTGCTGCTTGCGTTCATTCGGACGCTTTATCGCGAGCGGACCGCCGAAGTCGTCGATGCCGCGATCGCGCGCATGCTCAAGGCGCCGAGTCTTCCGCCGCAGCTCCCCGCCGACGCGCTGGACGAAATCCCCGCGGCGCCGGGTGTCTACCTTTTCTACGGCCTCAATCCATTGCCGCTATATATCGGCAAGAGCATCGATCTGCGCGCCCGCATCGCTTCGCATTTCTCGTCCGACTATCGCAACGCCAACGACCTGCGGCTGTCGACCGAGATCACGCGGATCGAGTTCGAGGAAACCGCCGGGGAGATCGGCGCGCTGCTGCGCGAGTCGCAGCTGATCAAGGGGCTGTTTCCGGTCTACAACCAGCGGCTGCGGCGGCGCAATGAAATGCTGGCTCTGTGCATCACTTCCGAGCCTGCCCCGCCCGACTATCTGCGCTCCGATGCAATCGATCCGGGCGCGCTGGACGATCTGTATGGGCCATTCCCGACGCGGCAGGCGGCGCGCGCTGCCCTGCGCCAAGCCGCCCGCGAAGCCCGTCTGTGCTGGAGCGCCCTGGGCCTCGACCGCCGCAGCGGCCCCTGCTTCGCGCGGCAGCTCGAAAAATGCGCGGGCGCGTGCGTGGGCGCGGAGACGACGGGTGATCACCAGCGCCGGCTGCGCGAGGCGCTCGCGCCCTACGCCCTGAAGCCGTGGCCGTACCGCGGCACGATCGCTGTTCGCGAGGCGAACATGGCGCGCGAGCGCACCGACGTTCACCTGTTCCGCGACTGGTGCTGGCTCGGCACCGCGCACGACGAGGGCGAATTCGGCGACATGCTCGAGTACCCGCGGCGGACCCCGTTCGATCTGGATGTCTATCGTGTCCTGGCGAGGCTGTTGCCGCGGTCAGCGGTCATCGAACTTGGATTTGGCGAAGCAGTCTGCCAGCCAGCCTGAATTTTGTGCTGCACAATCATTGCCATCGCGCCCGAGGAAGGTGTCGAAACAACTTACACATTGCTAACAGTCCACTGGCGCGCGTTTGATACTTGCGTGATTACTCAAATGGTTAGCAAGGACAGCACGGAACTTGCTTTGTGTATGCCAAGGTCATTTCGACTAAGGCTACTTTTTTCGGTGGGGGATACAAAGTGAAGAAGTACGCAATATCGATTCTCGCAGCACTGGCGCTCGGCGCTCTTTCGTTTGGTGCGATCGCCGATCCGATCGGGCCGGATTGTCCGAACCAGTCGTGCTTTGGCAATATCTACGCGCTGTTCTTCACGGACGGCACGTCGACCGGGACCGACAACGGCAACGGGACGACGACCTACGATATCAGCCTGGCCATCAATACGACCGGCTACTCGAACGGACCGGATCCGACGGGATTCCTGTATGCGGTCGGGTTCAAGGTCACTGGCAACGGCAGCGACATTATCGGCGGGTCCATCCTGGACGCACCCGGCGGCGCCGGCCTCTGGACGCTGCATTTTGGCGGTGTCTCCAACGGATGCGATAACAACACCGACGGGTTTATCTGCGCTGATGGTCAAAGCCTTCTGGTTCCGGACGGCATCTATCAGTGGGACTTCGAGCTGACCGTCAACAACGGGAAATTGCTGACCGATTCCAGCAGCGTGAAGGCCTCGTTCGCCGACGCTTCAGGGAAGCAGCACGGCAATACGTCAGAGGACATCACCATTCAAACCGGTGGCTGCCCGCCGACGGTGTGCCTGCCGCAGGAGACTCCCGAACCGGCAACGCTGGCCCTCCTGGGTATCGGCCTGCTTGGGCTGGGCTTCGTCGGAACCGCACGTCGCCGCATCTAGGTCCGGACGGTTCATCGAAAAACGCCGGCTTTCGCCGGCGTTTTTCTTTGCGCATCGCGCTTACTTCGTGACTTGGATCGACGTGCTCGTCTGGTTGCCCGACGTGTCCTTGGCGGTGGCGCTGATCGTATGCGTGCCGCTCGCCGCCTTCCTGGTGTTCCACTTGTACGATGTCGAGGCGCTGTTGCCGGTGCTTACGACCTTTCCGTCCACATAGACGCTAAGGCTGGCCACAGCGACGTTGTCGCCGGCCTTCACGTTGACGGTGACCATCCCCGTGACGACGCTGCTGTTGCCGGGACTGGTAATCGCGACCGTCGGCGGAGTCGTATCCGCAGGCGGTGGGGTGCCGCCGCCAACGCTGACGACGACCGCGGTCGAGCTCGTCGCATTGCCGGCTGCATCGTAGGCGCGAGCGACCAGTGAAGCGCTGCTTCCCGCCAGCGCCGTCGAATCCCAGCTGAAGGCGTACGGGGCGCTGCTATCGCTGGCCAGCAGCGTGCCGCTGACCAGGAGATCGACGCGGGTGACGCCGACGTTATCGCTGGCCGTGACGTTGATCGGCACGATGCCGGTGACGGTTCCGCCGGTCGGCGACGTGATCGCCACCGAAGGCGGCTGCACATCGGCGGCCTTGGCTTGCGCGGCGGCGACTACCGCGGCGCCGGCATTGACTCTTCCATATCCGTAGTCGTAGTCATAACCGGCGCTGCCGAGATCCACCGCGCTCGATTCCAGCAAGCTGACGATCTGCGCCGGCGCCAGCGAAGGATTGACGCTCATCATCAATGCGGCGACGCCGGCCGACAGCGGACTGGAAAACGACGTGCCCGACACCGCCGAATAACCACCGCCCAGGCTCGTCGTCCAGATCCCGACGCCGGGCGCGGACAGGTCGACGTAGGGGCCGTAGCTCGACCAGCTGGCGAGGACATCGTTGCTGCCGGTCGCCGATACCGACACCAGCGAATTGCTCGGTGGCGTCGAATCGAGCGTCGCGTAATTGCCGGCCGAATTGAACACGACGCCGCCTTTGTTCACGAAATATTGTGCGGCGGCTTGGGTCGACGAGCTCGACTGCACGGGAAAGCTGAGGTTCGCTACCCGCGCGCCGTGGTCGGCGGCGTACGTCAAACCGTTGGCGAACGCGCTCAAGGTGCCGATGCCCGAAGTGTCGGTCACGCGCACCGGCATCAGCTTGGCGCCCCAGGCGACGCCGGCAACGCCGATCGCATTGTTGCCCAGGGCTGCGACGACGCCGGCGACCAGCGTGCCGTGTCCATAGACGTCCGCCGTATTGCTGTTGTTGTCGTAGAAATTCCAGCCGGGCACCAATTGCCCGACCAGGTCGGGATGCGTCGGATCGATGCCGCTGTCCAGAATGGCTACCGTCACGCCCGACCCGATCGAGGTATTCCAGGCGATTGGTGCGTTGATGGTCTGCAGATGCCATTCGCTGCCATAGTAGGCGTCGTTCGGCGTGAACGCCGGTGCAACGAACCGGTCGACTTCGGCGAATTTCAGGTTCGGGTGATGCGAAAGCGCATTGGCTACCGCCTGCTCGGATGCCGCCGGCGGCACGGAAACGACGTACACGTCCAGATTGCCGAGGCGCCCGACGGCCTTGCCGCCCTGCGTGGCCAGGGCCTTGTCGAATTCGACATCGGAGAGTCCCGCGCGCGGCTGGACCAGGATGTGGCCCTTGACCCAGGTTGCTGCGGGTTTGCCCCGCTGGTCCGGTGGCGCAGCGGAAGCGGCGACTGCCATGACCGCGAGGGCCGCCAGCACAAGCGCCCGGAAAGCGACGGCGACGGCTGGAACCCGGAAAGCATTTGGCGCTGCGATATTCACTGAGTCTCTCCCTTGCCTGTGTGCCAAGCCGGGCCGAAAGCTGACTGCAGCGAATAACCGTCGCAGGAATGCGGAAAGGCGATGGATGAACGGCGTGGTCTTGCGACCTTCCTCCGCTATCCCAGCCCCATTCCCACACGCGGAGGCCTTTTGTGGCGGGCCCCTCGCGACGACAGCTATCTGGCAGTCCCGCTGTCGTGGGGCCGGAGGCCCGTTAGACCGGCAACTTTGCGCCCCCGGCTTTAGCCGGGTTTGCCTTTTTCAGATAGTGCGTATGACGTTGGCATCATAGCAACGTTTTCCAGCCATGGCAAACCGCCGGTCGGATCGGGCTGCATGCGGGGCCCGGAAGGCCCACCGGGCGTACGAGCCCGTACAATCGGGCCTGGCAACGGCGGAGCCCTCCAGCCGCCGGGACGTTGCGCCCGAGCGTGCCGGCTCGCGCGCGGGAATGGGCGTGGCCGAAATCAATCTGCCGTGGGCTTTGCGCCTGGCGCCGCCGATGCGCCTGGCGCTCGTCGTCGTGATCGCCGTGGCGGCCGACGTGCTGACGCGGGACTGGTTCGAGGCAGGCACGCGCCTGCTGCTCGCCTGGGACGTTGGCGCCCTCGTCTATCTGTTGCTGGCGTGGATCCTTATCGCCCGCTCGGATGACGAAATGACGCGGATCCGCGCGCAGCGCTACGACCAGAGCGGATACGTGATCTTCTTGCTGGTGACAAGCGCCGCCGCCGCGAGCTTCGTCGCGATCGGGTTCCTCGCGGGCAACCTCAAGGATCTGGAGTTCTGGCCGCGCGCAGGCTATTTGACGCTGACCGTCGCGGCCCTGCTTATGTCATGGCTGCTGATACAGACGCTGTTCGCGTTCCATTACGCACGGCTTTACTACGCGCTTCCCGCGGACGGCAACGACCATCAGCGCGGCCTCAAGTTTCCCGACGAGGGCGAGCCCGACTACCTGGATTTCGCCTATTACGCCTGCGTCATCGGCATGACCTCGCAGGTGTCGGACGTCGCGGTCATGGCGCGGCACATGCGGCGGGTCACGCTGATCCACGGCGTGCTGTCCTTCGTCTTCAACATCACGATCCTGGCGATGAGCATCAACATCATCGGCGGCTTGATCTGATGACAACGGCGGCGGCCATCAGCGGCTGACGTAGAACTGCGGAAACTCCTGACGCAGGTGATTGAGCTTGGGCAGGTCGTTGATCACGATGTACATGCTCTCCGGGTGCCTGGCCAGATAATCCTGGTGGTAGTCCTCCGCCCGATAGAACGCGTTGAGCGGCGTCAGTTGCGTCACGATCGGTTGCGCGAACACCTTGGCACTCGACAGCTGGTCGATATAGGCCTGGGCGATTCGCTTCTGGTCGGGGTCGGCGTAAAAAATCACGGAACGGTACTGCGTCCCGACGTCCGGTCCCTGGCGGTTGAGCTGCGTCGGGTCGTGCGCCACCGAAAAGAAAACCCGCAACAGCTGCCCATACGAGATCTGCGACGGGTCGTAGGTGACCTCGACCGATTCGGCGTGACCGGTGAGCCCGGTCCCGACGATTTCGTAGTGGGCCGTCTTGGCGCTGCCGCCGGCGTAGCCCGACACGGCGGAAGTCACGCCCTTGACGTGCTTGAACACCGCCTCGATGCCCCAGAAGCAACCGCCGGCGAAAACCGCGGTGGCGGTCCGTTTGTCGGCAGTCTTGGCCGCGTCCACCACCGGGTCCGGCAAGGTGGCGGCACTGGAACTGCTGCCGCAACCGGCTACGCAGAGTGCGGCGAGCGTTACCGCGGCGAAGCTTTTCTGAAAGACCGTGAACATGCAAATCTCCTTATAAGGCGCTGCCGGGCCGGGTCGGATGTCCTGCCGGGGATTATGCCTGCACGAGGCCGACCGAGGCCCGCTGCCCATCAGTCGCTTGGACCGCTGCCGCCCTTACGCGTTGCCTGCGCCGAAGCTTGGCGTCCGGGCGCGCGGTCCCCGCTTATCTTGGCGTCAGGAATCTGTAACAATGCGGGGCGAAATCGGCGATGGCGGCTCGACCGCCGGTAGCACCATGTCGCGTTGGGGAGAACGGCATGTTGTCCAGCGTCCAGTATCAGTACGGTGCGCAGCCAGCCCGGCACACGGGACGCTTTCTGTTCGTCGTCAGCCACATGCGGAGCTTTTCCAGCCTGCTATGCCACATTCTCGGCAGCCATCCGGAGATTTCCGGCTACGGCGAAGCACAGCTATCGTATTTCAGCCGCCTCGATCTGCAGCGCCTTGCCCGCAAGGTCCAGCAGATCACCGGCGACCCGGCGCTCGGCCGCTATGTTCTCGACAAGATACTGCACAACCATCGCGAGATCGCGCCGGGCATTCTCGATCGGCCCGAAATAAAAGTCCTTTTCCTGCTGCGCAATCCCGAAGACACCGTCCAGAGCATCCTGAACATGAGCCGCGCGCGCGGCCACAAAGGCAAATTCAGCGATCCGGCGCGGGTCCTCGATTACTACGTCGCTCGCCTGAGACAGCTCGAGGATTATTGCGCTCATCTGGGAGGCAATGCACTGTTCCTCGAGTCGGAGCGGCTGCTCGGCGACACCGAGCGCGTGCTGGTCGAGCTCGCGCGCTGGCTGGAGCTCGGCGCATCGCTTAAGGCCGACTACCGCACGTTTCGTTTCAGCGGGGAAGCCGGATATGGCGATCCTTCGCCGACGATACTGGCCGGGACCGTCGTCCGCGACGACGAGGCCAGACACCGGCACTACGTGCCGATACCCGTTTCCGACGACCTGCTGCAGCAGGGCCGCGCCGCTCACGCCTCTTGTCGCGACGGTCTTGCGCGGCGCTGCGTCGCATGCTGACGGTCACATCCGTCGCGTAGACTCGAGTCATCGACGGCTGCGCGTGACCGACGCCACGCCGCGGTCATTCCGGATCCTCGGTTCAAGGAATCGATCACAGCGTTTCGGTGATCAACGCCAGCGTCCGGGCGTTGCGCTGCCCCTGGTCCTCGTAATTGTTGTTGAAGATCACGTGCACGCTCGATGCGGCGATCGAGCTGATCCGCTCCGCCAGGCCGGCCAGCTCTTCCTCGGTGTAATCGTAGTTGAAGCGCTGCGCCGACGACGAGAGCCCTTTCTTGTTCCAGGTCGCGTGATTGCGCCCGTGCAGGCGAACGATCGCGAGTTCGGGATCGGTCACTTCCCATATCTGTGGAATGGAGTTGCTCACGCCTTGCGGCTCGTCGACGATGACGTTGACCAGATGACGAGCGCGCTCGAAGTCGAGCGTCACTTTTTCGTGCTCGCCTTCGAACCACGTGCGATTGCGGAACTCGATCGACAGGCGGAATCCTTCCAGATGACGCTGGCACTCCTCGATGTGCTCCAGATTGCGCGGGTGATACGCGACCCACGGCGCGAATTGGAAGTGCACGGCACCGAGCTTGCGGGCGTATTTGAGCGGCTCGATGCCGGCGCGGTACAGGCGCCACATTTCGGCGAGCAACTCGACGGGCATGTCCTTGTAGTAGATGTTCCTTTTCCCGATCGGCCCCATCGCCTCCACAATGTCTTTCGGCAGCGCCGACGGCGCCGTCTGATGCCCGGTGAACAGGCGAAATGCCTTGATGTTGAAAGTGAAGTCGGCGGGCGTGCGATCGGCCCAGAGTTGGGCGACGCGAGGATCCGGCAGCGCGTAATAGCTGCTGTCGACCTCGACGATCGGAAACTGCGACGCGTAATAGCGAAGGCGCTCTTCCGGCGTACTGCAACGCGGCGGGTAGAAGAGGCCGGATCCGATGAGGCTCTTGTCGGTCCACGAAGCCGTACCAATCAGAATCCTGGGCACGTCGCCGTCCGTTTAGCCGCCAGCATGTCGAAAAACGCGGGCGGGTGACCCACCCGTGATCGTCCAGGCAATCGCGCGTCTGAGCGCGCGCGGCCGATCTTACCCCAGGACGATCGGCTGTGTTCGACACAGGCATCGCCCTCGAGAATCGGCAAGCACGGGCGGACGCCGCGGCAGTCTCGGCCAAAAGTCCTACATGATTTTCGGATAAGTCCTGACAGCCTCGCTGCCGGCGGAAGGCTAGTATTTGCTGGTGGAACAGCGTCCTGCATCGCGATGCAGGTGATGGCACAGGAGGTATTCATGCGAACTCTGAAAACAGCGCTTGCGGTCGCTGGCGTAGCCTTGGCGACGCAGGCAGCGGCACAGGTCACACTCTACGAAGGCGAAGGCTTCCGCGGGCCCACAGTTACCGCGGACAGGGCGATATGGGACTTCGATCCGTTGGGCTTCAACGATCGCGCCCGGTCAATCATCGTCACCGGAGGCACCTGGCAAGTATGCGAAGACGCTCGGTTCCAGGGCCGCTGCGTCGTTCTCCAGCCGGGCAACTATGATTCTCTGCGTCCGATGGGCCTGAGCGAGCGGATCTCATCGGTACGCCCCGTCGATAGCGTCGCCCGTTACGACTATGCTCCGGCGCCCGTCTACGGTCCCCCGCCGGACCTCGCGGCTGCGCCGAGCTACGGCCCCCCGCCCGGGCCGAGCTACGGACCCCCGCCGTCGGATCGACTGTATCAAGTCCGGGTGACGTCGGTCCATGCCGTCGTCGGTCCGCCCGAGCAGCGATGCTGGGTGGAACCCGGCCAGGTCTATGAAGAACATCGCGGCGTGAACGTTCCCGGCGCAATCGCCGGTGCCGTCATCGGCGGCATACTCGGCCACCAGGTCGGCGGCGGACGCGGAAGAGACGTAGCGACCGCAGGCGGCGCCGTCGCCGGCGCGGCCATCGGCGCCAACGTCGGACGAGGCGATCAGACCGTGTATAGCCCGGACATCCAGCGCTGCGAAAACGTGCAGGGTCAGGTGCAACCCGATTATTGGGACGTCACCTACAACTTCCGCGGCGTCGAACACCACGTTCAAATGAGCTCGCATCCGGGCCAGACGTTGACCGTCGACGAAAACGGCGATCCCCGCGGTTGACGCGCGAACCAGTCAGCGTCACGCCACAAGCGGCCTTCGGGCCGCGTGGACGTCGAGCGCGCCGGCAACACGTTCGAGGCAAGCACGCGCGGCGTGCGCGAGTTCAAGAGGATGATGTTGAGGACATCCTCGCAAACCTGGTCATTGTTGAGGATGCGGACGGGCGGAAGGCGAATGCCTTCCTGAAAGATGCTGGTGCAGTCGGAGCTTTCGCTG
>Ga0207657_10005158_pt1 | contig 13704 bp, 11 predicted proteins | sample KBSC33metaG_FD_184316 | JGI IMG/M metagenome (GOLD analysis project Ga0207657, IMG submission 184316) | Corn rhizosphere microbial communities from Kellogg Biological Station, Michigan, USA - KBS C3-3 metaG (SPAdes) (version 2) | ecosystem: Host-associated > Plants > Roots > Rhizosphere > Soil ... | reverse complement strand
CTTGTCGCCCCCTTCCATATTAAGTTGGCCTTTGCGGATCATCTGCATAAGTTCAATTCCAGCCAAGATGCTTTTCGCCGAGTGAAACAATTTGAAATTGAGCATTGGCGTGATCACGCGTTTGTCAGTATGATGGTCTTGCACGGCGATCTTGTTAAGAATTTGACTTGACAGACCTCAAATGGAGACATCCCTGTTTTGGTTGATCGCCTCAATCGCTGCCTTGTTGACGCTGCTCTTGTCCGTCGTCACCTTTTCAGGTGCAACATGATCACGCATGGCCTTGTCAAAGAATCGTCGGGCAGCCGCCTTTTCATGCTTGGCCGTCACTGGCCGCTTGTATTTGCGAAATACCTTTTCCAACAACGGCAGAAACCGAATCGCCCACCGACTGACCGTCGAATAGTCTACCAATACCCTACGCTCCTCCATTATTTCCAAATTGCAGGTACTTAACGAATTGGCCGCATATCAGCGGATGCATACCAAGATCACTTCGGCTGGAAACCTCATCCTATTGAAATTCCGCATCTTGTTCTGACACTTGGCGACAAAACAAAAGAATATCGCTTTTCCACATCTTGCGATTAACGCTACGGAACCTGCGTTTCAGCCCGATCGGAAACCGGGCGTTGCCCGGCTTCGAATAATACAGGTCAATCGCCGCGCACAGCATCGCCCATGGCAGGGTGCGTTACTTGTTCAGTACTTTCCTATTCTGCGATGCGCTATGCGGGGGATATTTAGCTAGCCTTTTTCACGCTCGGCAGTTTGGAAACCAACCGTAGAGAGACCGTAAGTCCTTCCAGCTGATAATGCGGTCGCAAGAAGAATTTCGAGGTGTAGTAGCCAGGGTTTCCTTCAACTTCTTGAACCTGCACTTCCGCGGCAGCCAATGGTTTGCGTGCCTTGGTTTCCTGAATAGAGGTCGCGGGGTCTCCATCCACGTAATTCATGATCCAGCTATTGAGCCAGCGCTCCATGTCGTCCCGGTCGTTGAATGAGCCGATTTTGTCGCGCACGATGCATTTCAAATAGTGCGCAAAGCGGCAGCATGCGAATAAGTAAGGAAGACGTGCCGCCAGATTGGCATTGGCAGTGGCATCGGAGTCTTCAAATTCAGTGGGCTTTTGTAGCGATTGCGCACCTATAAAAGCGGCCAGATCCGAATTCTTGCGATGCACAAGCGGCATAAAACCATTCTTGGCCAACTCTGCCTCACGCCGATCGCTGATAGCGATTTCGGTCGGACACTTCATGTCAACACCACCGTCATCAGTCGGGAAACTATGTGTCGGCAAGTTTTCAACTACGCCACCGGATTCAACGCCACGAATCGATGTGCACCAGCCGTATTCCTTGAACGAACGATTGATGTTGACGGCCATGGCGTACGCTGAGTTCGCCCATGCATATTTGTCGTGTTTTGCACCTTCTGTGTCTTCTTCAAAATCGAATTCATCGACCGGATTGGTACGTGCTCCATAAGGCATGCGCGCCAAAAAACGCGGCATCGTCAGACCGATATAACGCGCATCTTCGGACTGGCGCAGACTGCGCCATGCAGCATATTCCGTATTGGTAAACAGCTTTGATAGATCGCGTGGATTCGCCAGTTCTTGCCAACTGTCCATTTGCATCACGGTTGGCGAGGCACCCGAAATAAAAGGGCAGTGTGCGGCTGCGGAAATTTTTGCCAATTCCCCCAACATTTCGACATCGGGAGCGCTATGGTCGAAATGATAGTCTCCGACTAAGCAGCCCATCGGCTCGCCACCAAACTGGCCGTACTCCTCTTCGTAAATACGTTTAAAAAGAGGGCTCTGATCCCAACCCACGCCTTTATAGCGTTTCAACGTTTTATGCAACTCTTTCTTGGAAATATTCATCACACGGATTTTTAATAATTCATCAGTTTCCGTGTTGTTGACCAGATGATGCAGCCCGCGCCAAGCACTCTCCAACTGTTGAAATTCTGGATGATGTAAAACCAGGTTGATTTGTTCGGTCAGTTTCTTGTCGATCTCGCCAATGATCGCCTGGATCGTTACGTAAGCATCGCCAGAAATCGTTTGCGTGTTTTTGAGCGCTTCGGCAGCCAGTGTTCTTACCGCGTTCTCGACCGCGTCGCGCGCCTGCTCTGTCTTGGGTTTGAACTCTTTTTGCAAGAGCGATGTGAATTCAGTTGTTTCGACTGTTTCCGATTGCGGCAACAGGGCTGGATTGACATTGGTCGTCATGTTCATTCGCTCCTGGATGAAATCTGTTAACTTTCGACTATTCAGCGTGCTTTTTAGGGGCAGCGGCAAGCGTATTAAGCAGGGCAGGATCGTTCAATACCTTGGCAATCAAATCTTCTGCACCAGTCTTGCCATCCATGTAGGAAAGCAGGTTCGACAATTGGGTACGCGCCTCCAGGAGCTGATTAAGTGCGCCAACTTTCCTGGCGATAGCCGCAGGAGAAAAATCGTCCATGCTCTCGAAAGTAATATCGACGCTCAAGTTGCCCTCATTGGTTAAGGTATTTGGCACCTGAAAGGCAACGCGCGGTTTCATTGATTTCATCCGGCTATCGAAATTGTCGATGTCAAACTCAAGGAATTTTCGGTCTGCGACATCGGGCTGCGGCTCTATTTGTTTGCCGGCTAGATCCGCCATCACCCCCATTACGAAAGGTAACTGGATTTTTTTTTCCGAACCGTAAATCTCAACGTCATACTCGATTTGTACACGAGGCGCACGGTTACGTGCGATAAATTTTTGGCTGCTGCTACCTGCCTTTGTCATGCGATTCTCCTTATTGATATATAAGCCAATCTTTATTCCCGACGTATCCCGGTAATGACCTCAATATGTCCCAGACTATCGGGAGCCAATTCTTTAATGATCTCGACAAAACCGAGAGACATTAATCGCTGCGCGCGCTTGATCAGTAATGGCGCCGGATTGGTCGGTTCGTTCTTTTCTATATAGTGACAAACCATCTCCAGCGCACGGATCGCGTCTTCGCGTGAATGGATATCCAGCACGCTGATCGCCTTTTGCATTTGACTGGGAGGCGGCTCAATGTCGGGTGCACTGACAGGATCATCTTTCGCTGCAACTTCGCGTGTCCGATTGTTGATCAAAATCTTGGACAAGTTGGACAACATCCCGGACAAAAAGGAAATATCCGGCGGATACTGCGAGCCAAACCTTTCGTCACATAATTGCGAAATATCCATCAAGGCCCGTGAGGCATCGGCAATAGCAGTCAGGCCCGATTGCGTAGCAATTGATGCATCCTCGCATATCGCAATCAATTGCTCAGAACTATACCCTGACCCGCTGCTCTTCCCTTTATCCAGAGCGGCTTCTGCATCTTTGACCAGGATCGGGCCAACAGGAGTGTTAACCAACACGGCTTGCCGGATATCGCGTATGAGTCCCATCCTATCCGCCAATCCGGCAATCGCATTTGCCCTGATAAACGGATCTTCATCGCCATCAATCACCAGGCGCGGATGTATCTGTTCCCAATAACGGTCCAGCAGCAAATGAATCGATTGCAGGCCAGCGACGAGCCCCGGCAAGCCATGATTGCGCGTGCATGCCCTCGTCAATAAAACGCAGACACGAATATCCTTGGTCCGTTGCAACAAGGCCTCAGCCAAGCGCTCGATTTCCTGCCAATTCGGCTCCTCGGCTGGAATGATGGTTTCGCCAAACTGCTGTTCTGGCTTCCCTTGGACCGCTTGCCACAAAGCCATGAATTCGGCGTCGTACTCAAGGTCGTCCCCACATGGCGACTGCTTCGAAATTTCAGCAGTCCAAAGCTCTTTATTCATCCCTGGTTATCTTTTTCATTAAAAGTTTTGAGATTTGTCATAAAATCAATAATATTATTATATCGTCAAAATTTCACTAAAAATTCAAAATGTCAGAGATCAGCCGTGTTGCCCTATTCGGGAAGCTCAATCCACTCTTATACAAATCCATCGAAGGCGCGACAGTATTTTGCAAATTGCGCGGGAATCCTTATGTGGAACTCGTGCATTGGTTGAATCAGATTCTGCAAAACCAGGATAGCGATCTGCATCGCATCCTCCGACATTTCGAATTAAACCCATCAATCCTGTCCGCCGAATTGACGGCAACCTTGGACAAATTGCCGCGCGGCGCCAGCTCGATTTCCGACTTTTCGGAGCATGTCGAGAATGCGATAGAACGGGCTTGGGTTTATGGCACATTGATGTTCGACGAATCGCAAATCCGCAGCGCCTACCTGATCGTAGGCATACTGAAAACCCATTCGCTGCGTAACGTTCTTTTCGCTAGCGCCAAGGAATTTCAGAAAATCAAGTATGAAGAGTTGATCGAGGGCTTGGCAAAAATTGTCCATGGCTCACCTGAATCCGCAATGCAGGCAAATGACAATAGCCATTTGATCTCCTCAGTGCCAGGAGAAGCCAGTGGCGCCATGGCTCCAGCCCAGATGGGCAAACAGGAAGCGCTTAAACGTTTCACCGTCGATTTAACCGAGCGCGCGAGAAAAGGAGAAGTCGATCCGGTTACGGGGCGCGATGAAGAGATCCGCCAAATCATCGATATCCTGATGCGCCGCCGGCAAAACAATCCGCTTCTGACAGGGGAGGCCGGTGTCGGCAAAACCGCAGTGGCAGAAGGTCTGGCTTTGCGATTAGCCAACGGCGATGTGCCGCCCCAGCTGAAGGAAGTGTCATTGCACACACTGGATATCGGGCTACTGCAAGCAGGCGCCAGCATGAAAGGCGAATTCGAAAACCGCCTGCGTCAACTGATCGAGGAAGTACAAGCCAGTCCGAAGCCAATCATTCTGTTCATCGATGAAGTGCATACCCTGATAGGCGCTGGCGGCACGGCAGGCACGGGCGACGCCGCCAATCTGTTGAAACCCGCGTTAGCACGCGGCAACTTGCGCACAATAGGCGCCACGACCTGGGCCGAATACAAAAAATATATCGAAAAAGATCCGGCGCTCACGCGCCGCTTCCAAGTTGTTCAGGTGCCCGAGCCGGATGAGGCCAAGGCGATACGAATGCTAAGAGGCCTCGCCGGCACGTTGGAAAAACATCATAGAGTGCTGTTGCTTGATTCCGCCATCGAATCGGCTGTGCGTTTGTCCCATCGCTATATACCAGCACGCCAGTTGCCAGACAAAGCCGTCAGCCTGCTGGATACCGCTTGCGCGCGAGTCGCCATCAGCCAATATGCCACCCCCCCGGATCTTGAAGATTGCATTCGCCGTATCGAGGGACTCACAACCGAAATTCAGATCATCGCGCGGGAAGAGGCCATTGGTATGGCTGTAGCCGAACGAAAATTTTCGGTCTTGGCACAAATGGAGAAAGAAACAGAGCTTAGGCAACAGCTTGAAACACGATGGGAGAAAGAAAAGACTCTCGTCGATCAAATCATTGATTTGCGCGCCAAACTGCGTGCAGATGGGGTTGAAATCGACCATCCTGAAGCGACAGCCGACGGTGAAGATGATGCACCGCGCGACGTATTGATTGCATCACTGCAAGAGCGCCAAGAACAGTTGGCGGTGCTACAGGGCGAAGCCCCCCTTATTTTAGCGGCGGTGGACGAACAAGCTGTGGCTTCGGTCGTCGCCAGTTGGACGGGAATCCCAGTTGGCCGCATGATGAAAAACGAGATCGATGCCGTCTTGAATCTTGCCCACACACTCAATAATCGTGTGATAGGACAGCGTCATGGTCTGGAGATAATCGCCCGCCGTATTCAAACCTCGCGGGCCAAACTGGACAATCCCAACAAACCGGTTGGCGTTTTCATGTTATGCGGTCCATCTGGCGTCGGCAAGACCGAAACGGCACTGGCACTGGCGGAAAGCCTGTATGGCGGCGAGCAAAATGTCATCACGATCAACATGAGCGAATTTCAAGAAGCGCATACCGTATCGACACTCAAAGGCGCTCCGCCCGGATACGTCGGTTATGGTGAAGGAGGCATCTTGACGGAAGCGGTGCGCCGCCGCCCATATAGCGTGGTCCTGCTCGATGAAGTAGAAAAAGCCCATCCCGACGTCCATGAGATATTTTTTCAGGTATTCGATAAGGGCAGCATGGAAGATGGAGAGGGCCGCTATATCGACTTCAAAAATGCGATCATCATTTTGACGTCGAATGTCGGTTCCGATCTGGTCATGAGCATGTGCAATGATCCCGAGTTGCTGCCGGAACCGGAAGCGCTGGCAAACGCGTTACGCCCCTCGCTGCTGAAAGTATTCCCAGCCGCTTTACTCGGACGCATCGTCACCATCTCTTATTATCCGCTGTCCGACGCTATGCTGGGCGAAATCGTGCGCTTGCAATTAGAGCGCATCCGAAAACGCGTCGCCGAAAATTACCGCATTCCCCTCACCTATCACAATGATGTAGTCAAATTGATCGTCAACCGTTGCACGGAAATCGAGTCGGGGGGGCGCATGATCGACGCCATCCTGACCAATACAATCCTGCCGCAGATCAGTCAGGAATATCTGAAGGGAATCTCCGTCGGCAAATCTTTGAACAAGATTCATATGTATGTGGACAAGGAAGAATTCGGATATGAATTTTCCTATTCCTGACCGATAACGTGTATTTCTAAACAATAAATAAAAAAACGAAATCCTTCTACAATAGTTGATTTTAAGATAATATTGCTGTTCGTACATTGTTACGACATTAACTAATTTCTAAGGGGGTAAATATGGCAATTGATATGTTCCTGAAGGTGGAAGGTGTTTCCGGTGAATGCAACGATTCCAATCATAAAGAATGGATCGACATCAATTCCTTCTCATGGGGTGCCTCGCAGACCGGCACGATGTCGGGCGGAGGCGGTGGTGGCACCGGCAAAGTCAGTTTCAACGACTTGCACATCGATGCCTATATCGATAAAGCAACGCCGGGGATTTTGAAACATTGCGCATCCGGCAAACATCTGGGAGAGGTAAAAGTATCCGTCTGCAAAGCAGGCGGTTCTCAGGTTGAATATGCGACGATTATTTTGAAAGATGTGCTTGTTACTTCTGTACAGTTCGACGGTGCGGACGGTAGCGAGCAACTTAAGGTGAGCTATGCCTTCCAGGCCGCAAAAGTAGAACAACACTACTGGCCGCAAACGAAGGAAGGCAGCAAAGGCGCCGAAAGTCAAATGGGTTGGGATATCAAAGAAAACAGAGCAACTGCCTGATTGGCCCATAGCGTCTGATCAATGATCGGGCGGAAAAAAACGGCAGCAATAGCATTGCTGCCGTTTTCAATAACATCGAGAATTTCCATAAGAGATTTTATGTCGTATAGATTAAAAGTTGCCGAGAAAGATGTACTAGGAAAAGGCAAATATAAGAATGTTCAAGGGAATACGGAGTGTGTCGAGTTTGTCCGTCAAACAACAAATGCATCTCAAACGACTTTATGGAAACAAGGCAAGAAAATTTCTGAAATAAAACCGGGAAACATTCCACGTGGGACAGCCATTGCAACTTTTGACAGTAAGGGACGCTATCCTACTGACAACCATGGAAAACATGCAGCAATATATCTTACGCATACAAATGAAAAGATCATCGTTCTCGACCAATGGAAGGCACAAGGTGAAGTAAAAGAACGTTCTATTTGGTTCAAGAGACCAAAGGGAACCAAACGTAGTAACGATGCTGACACTTTTTATGTAATTGAATAACCCGAGATGCAGACATGATGAAGTCCTTTAGGTTTGTTTTCATTTTCTTTTTGTATTTCGGCATGTCGTTTGAATCAAAAGCGTTGGATATTCAATGTCCAGGGTCAATAAGCGAGAGTTCATCTATTAAAAATTCTCCTGCCGGCTGGGAAGTTATAGAAGAACCCGCGGAGCATACACTAGACCAAATCAGCATTTACCTGTTTCATCCTAGCCAAAAAGGCACTCAAGTTCCGGACAATGTAAAAAGAACCAGAAATGAAGAGAGTGTAACTTGGCGAATGATTCGAGGACAAAATGATGAGTTTTGGGTTGGCTGTAGTTACCACGACACCACGGCCATTCTTGCACGCAAGCTAAATAACAGGATTTCACAGTGTGTCGCATCCTATGAAATTTCACAAACAGGGGAGCGATTACGACTTAAAAAAGTTTTTTGTAATTAATCCTGGCTCGTCGCGATTCATTTGCTCTCTTTCTCTTTGTGCAAATGATGGACGAATTGACGACTACACTTAGTGTAATCAGATTGAACGTGGCCATTTTCGCTCAAACCAAAAAATTGGTTTGGGTGTAAGAAAAGGATGTGCCACTGTAGAACACCGAGTGCAGTTTAATCAGATTCGTTCGAATTTAACAAGCGTAAAACCGACCAAAGTTCCTTAGTGTTTTACGTGCGACGAATTTTAGATAAATCGCGATAACAAATCATTCCAACGGACCGTCAAAATACTGCGCTTTTTGCCGCCCGTTGACGCGTCCTCGGTCTGCGTAACGTCAGTTATTAATTACTTATGCGTTCATCCAACATGATATTTGGATTCCGACTCTTAACGATATACCCAAAATACATTGGGTATTCATTGCTGGCTGCTGCGATGCTGTTACTTGCCAGTTGCGCTTCCGGTCCGAAACCGGTCTTGCCGATCCCTCTTGCCATATCCATCAAGGCCGATAACGAGATCAATCTCGATTTCCACAAGCGCCCTTCCCCACTAAAAATCGTCGTGTATGAGCTCAAGTCCTCGGCTGCATTTGAATCCGCCGACTTTTTCTCCCTGTCGCAAAAAGATCAGGCCACGCTCGGCGGCGATTTGCTAGGCAGAGAAGAGATCTTCTTGCGGCCTGGGGAAACCAAGACGCTGACCCGTAAAGGATATTCCGATACCACGGTCATTGGGGTACTTGCCGAATTCAGAGATATCGACAAGGCTGTTTGGCGTGCGATGGCCACAGTCCCCGCCGCCGAACAGGCAGGACTATTGTCATCCGTGCGAGGCGGCCCCAAAGAGAAAACATATCAAATCATAGTGGATCCGTTGAGCGTGAAAATTTTGCCGCTCTGAGCGACTGAAGGGAGTAGTAAATGACTTGGCAAAACAAAGTAGTCTGGTCTGAGGGCATGTTTCTTAAACCTCAGCACTTTCAGCAACAAGAGCGCTATTTTGAATTTTTAATGCATATGCGCAGCCTTCCACTGGAAGGCTTTTTCTGGGGCTTCCATCAGCTGACGTTCGATGAGCAGGCACTTGCCCTGGGAAAAATTGTGATTACATCCGCGCAAGGAATATTCCAGGACGGCACCCCGTTTCATTTTCCAGCACAAGGCATCGGGCCGCGTCCGCTTGATATTCCCTCAGGCACTCAAAATCAGCGTGTCGTCCTTGCATTGCCAGTCAAGCGACAGGGAATGGACGATGTGTCTTTTGAAGACACTGCAGATTCTATGGCTCGTTATCGAGTCACCGAAACGAAGATTCAGGACATTAATTCGATTCGGGGAAAAGCATTATTGATGCAAGTGTGTGATTTACGGCCGCAGCTATTGCTCGAATCGGATTTGACCGATGGCTGGCTCGCGCTTGGGGTCGTGCATGTGGTGGAGCGTAGGCCGGATAATCAAATTATTCTCGATAAGAATTACATTCCCCCGTTCCTGTCGAGCGGTCGCCAAGAGGTCCTGCACGGTTACCTCAACGAGATTTCAGGATTATTGCATCAATGCGGCGATGCCCTCGAAGCGCGGTTATCTCAACCTGGACGGGGAGGTGCCGCCGAAGTCGCCGATTTTCTCATGCTTGAATTGCTAAATCGCTGGGAACCGACAATCAAGCATATCGCCCATATTGGCACAGCGCACCCGGAGCGCCTGTATGGCATGTTGCTGCAACTCGCCGGCGACCTCTCCACCTTCAACCCTAAAAAACGGCGGCCTGCAGACTATCCTGATTACGATCATGACAATTTGCAACATTGCTTCGGGCAGTTGATAGCCGCCTTGCGTCAATTACCGTTGATGCTTCCCGAGCAGCATGCAACGCAAATCGAATTGCATGACCGCAATCATGGCTTCAGGATTGCCATCATGCCAAGCGCCGAACTTGTCAAATCGGCCCACTTCATCTTGGCGGTGCATGCCGCGATGCCAGCCGAGGCTATACGCTCACATTTTCCCAACCAAGTCAAAATCAGCCCTGTGGAAACGATTCGCGCGCTGGTCGGCAGTCATATGCCGGGCGTAGAACTGCGCCCCTTACCCGTTGCTCCCAGACAGATCCCGTACAACGCCGGATACCAGTATTTCGAACTCGATACCACGCATGAACTTTGGCAGCAATTATCGCATTCCAGCGGGTTGGCCATTCATATCGCCGGCGATTTCCCAAAACTCCAGCTCGAGTTGTGGGCGGTTCGGTAATAACGTAAAAGAGAAAATTTACTCATGATCCGTCCCGGTCCTTTTGACGCTGCTTTAGTGGCAGACGACATAATTCCACCCACACTAGGTATCAAGACGGAGCACTCTGCTCCGGAAAACATCGCTGAAGATCTGCCTGAGATCATTAGCGGCTCCAATCCCCTGGTCGCTGCGGCTAATCCCATCCTGAATTTAGTGCCGCAATTGCGCGTTACGGCCCATCATCCGGATCCGGCAGCACTGCGTGACTATATGGTCGAGCAGATCAAGGTTTTCGAACTGCGTGCGCGACAAGCAGGCATCGGCACCGAAACCGTCATCGGCGCCCGCTACTGCTTATGCACAGTACTGGATTCCACCGCTGCCCAAACGCCATGGGGCAGTTCGGGCAGTTGGTCCCATCACAGTCTGCTGGTGATGTTTCATAACGAAACGTCCGGCGGCGAGAAATTTTTTCAACTGCTCGCCAAACTGGCGCAAAACCCACAGCAGCATAAAGACCTGTTGGAATTGATGTATTTTTGCCTGGCGCTGGGCTTCGAAGGCCGCTTCCGGCTGATCGATAACGGACGCGCACAACTCGATACCCTGAAACAGCGTCTGCTGCATATTCTTAATACCGCCAATGGAGAATTTGAACGCCCATTATCGGTTCACTGGAAAGGCGCGCAGACCCGCAAACAAAAAGCCTGGACCCATCTCCCGGTCTGGGTCGTTGCCTGTGTCGCTGGCGTCATCGCCATGTTCATCTATCTTGGCTTCACGTTCGCGTTAGCACGCCTGTCCGACGATCTGTTTGCCGCGATCAACAATCTACGCATGCCGCATGTGCAAATTGAAGCTCCAGCCCCTGTGAAACCGGCACCGCAGCGCTTGGCCAAATTTCTCGAGAACGAAATCCGTGAAGGATTGGTGGCTGTGCACGATGAAGCCGATCGCAGCGTGGTGACATTGCGTGGAGACGGCCTGTTTGAACCCGCGTCATCAACCGTGATGGACAGGTACGTGACCGTCATTTCGCGTATTGCCGATGCATTGAACGCAGTGCAAGGCAATGTACTGGTGACCGGGTATACCGACAATACCTCGATACGTTCGTTGCAATATCCGTCGAACTGGCATTTGTCACAAGCCCGTGCGGATTCCGTCAAGCAGATGCTGGAATCCCGGTTAACGGTACCGGCCAGGGTCAGGGCTGTTGGGCGGGGCGCGGAAGATCCGATCGCCCCCAACGACACGCCGTTGAATCGCGCGAAGAATCGGCGCGTGGAAATCACGCTGATGGTCGCAGCAGACAACCAGAATCAATCAGGATTGACGCAATGAGCCGCTTGTTTAATTTTCTATTCAACAAAACCACATTAACGCTGTTAGGTCTGTTTTGCCTTGCCGCGCTTATCTGGTTCATCGGCCCATTAATCGCCATCGGCTCTTATAAGCCTTTCGAGAGCAGCACGATACGATGGGTGCTGATTGGCCTGCTATTCGGATTATGGCTGCTCAAGATCGCGATTCACTTTTGGCTCGCCAAGAATATGAATAAGCGACTGCTCAATCAGCTTGCCTCGTACCGCACGGAAAAGACCGGCGATCCTCAAGTTGCCGGCGAACAAGTCGCAGAATTGCAAAAGCGCTTCGACGATGCCCTGAACATACTCAAAAAAACCAAGCTGGATGCGACAGGCCGATCCGGACTGCTTGCCGCACTATCCAAGCAATATATTTATCAACTGCCTTGGTATATGTTCATCGGTGCCCCCGGTTCCGGCAAGACGACCGCGCTGATCAACTCCGGCTTGACCTTTCCATTGGCGGACCAATTCGGCAAAACCGCCATCCGCGGTGTCGGCGGCACTCGCAATTGCGACTGGTGGTTCACCAACGAAGCCGTCATGCTCGACACGGCAGGCCGCTACACCACGCAGGAAAGCAACGAACCGGTCGACAAGGCGGAATGGGATGGCTTTCTAGGCCTGCTCAAAAAATTCCGGCCACGCCAACCAGTCAATGGCGTATTACTGACGATTAGCGTTTCCGATCTTCTTACTCTGTCGGCACAAGAGCGTCATGCGCAATCGGTTGCTTTTAAAAAAAGGCTCAATGAGTTGCGCGAAGCATTGCGCATCCAGTTCCCCGTCTACGTATTGGTAACGAAAATTGACCTGCTGGCCGGGTTCAATGAATATTTCGCTTCGTTGACGAAAGAAGATCGGGCGCAGACCTGGGGCTTTACCGCGCCCTACGATGAAAAAAGACCTTCCGCGCCGGATTTTCAAGCCTGGTATCAGTCGGAATTTCAATTGCTGCTTAAACGCATTTATGCCGGCTTGCCCAAAGCACTGCTGGAAGAACCGGATTTGACCAGACGCGCATTGATGTATTCGATGCCCCAACAGTTTGCCGGTTTGCAGGATTTACTGGCACATATGATCGAACCGATATTCGCCGCCTCGAAATTCGAAGACTCGCTGCTGCTGAGAGGGATCTACTTCACCAGTGGCACTCAGGAAGGCAACGCCTTCGATCGCGTGTTGGTCGCCATGCAACGGAAATTCAAGACAAACAGCCGTCCGGAAAACGGCCTCATTTCCAAGGGAGGGAAAAGCTACTTTTTGCAGGACCTGTTGCAAAAAGTGATCTTTCCGGAATCCCATCTGGCTGGGCGCAATATACGCTGGGAAAACAACACGAGGCTGGCACGATATGCCGGCTATGGCGGCGTATCACTTGCGCTGTTGGGCGCCACCAGTGCATGGACTGTCAGTTTTGAGCGGAATAGCAGCTATATCGATGAGGTCGAGTTCAAGGTGCAAACCCTCTCGACAAAACTGCAGAAAGATTCCCAAAAAAGCTTCGATGATGTGCGCAAAATTTTGCCTCTGCTCAACGAAGCACGCGACATACCCGACAGTGAATTCTTCCTGGCTGGCAGACCTCCCCTGTCATACGGCTTCGGCTTATATCAAGGCCATAAAATCGCCTCATCCGCCAACACAGCCTACTTGCGCCTGCTCGAAGATACGCTACTGCCAATGCTAACCAAGCAAATCGAGTCTGATCTGCGCGAGGCGCCCATCGATAACTTGGAATTCTCGTACGAAGCATTGAAAGCCTATCTAATGCTGCACGACGAGAAACATTACAACAGTGATTCGCTCAAACAATGGGCCAGTTTAAGCATGCAGCGCCGTTTTCCATCAGATACGTTGAAATCCGTGCAACTTGATTTGGACGATCACTTATCCAAATTGCTCGATGGCCGATTGGTGTCCTCGCCGTGCTAACGATGGTCG
>Ga0207657_10005156_pt1 | contig 13705 bp, 13 predicted proteins | sample KBSC33metaG_FD_184316 | JGI IMG/M metagenome (GOLD analysis project Ga0207657, IMG submission 184316) | Corn rhizosphere microbial communities from Kellogg Biological Station, Michigan, USA - KBS C3-3 metaG (SPAdes) (version 2) | ecosystem: Host-associated > Plants > Roots > Rhizosphere > Soil ... | reverse complement strand
CGGTGTCGATCTCGATCAGCGACGGGTCCATCTGCGGGTTGTAGCGGCCGATCGTCTCGAGGGTTTTGCCGTCGCGCGGCTCGCGCGAGTCGGCGACGACCACCCGGTAGATCGGATTCTTCTTGCTGCCATGACGTGCGAGGCGGATCTTGACCACCCGTTACCTCCGTTGCATTCCGGGAAACTGCGGCATCTTACCCTTGCCGACCTGCTTCATCATCTTCTGAACCTGCTTGAACTGTGCCAGAAGTTGGTTCACGGTCTGGACGCTTGTGCCGCTGCCGGCCGCGATCCGGCGCCGGCGGGAGCCGGTGATGAGGCGGTGGTTGCGCCGCTCGGCGGGGGTCATCGAGAGGATGATCGCCTCGATCCGATCGATCTGCCGCTCGTCCACCTTCATGTTCTTGACCTGCCTCCCGACGCCCGGGATCATGCCCAGCAGGCCCGCCATGCCCTGGCCCTGGGTCATCTTGCGCACCTGCCGCAGCTGGCCGAGGAAGTCCTCGAGCGTGAAGTCGGCCTTGCGCAGCTTGGCCTCCATCTCGCGCGCCTCGTCCTCGTCGAACTGGTCCTGGGCGCGTTCGATCAGGGACATCACGTCGCCCATGCCGAGGATCCGCGAAGCCATGCGATCGGGGTGGAACTCCTCCAGCTGGTCGAGCTTCTCCCCGACCGAGACGAACTTGATCGGCTTGCCGGTGACCGCGCGTACCGCCAGCGCGGCACCGCCGCGGGCGTCGCCGTCGAGCTTGGTCAGGATCACTCCGTCGTAGTCGACCGCCTCCGAGAACGCCTCGGCGGTCGCGACGGCGTCCTGGCCGCTCATCGAGTCGAGCACCAGCAGCACGTTGTGCGGCTTGACGGCCTTCTTGATGCGCACCAGCTCGTCCATCATCTGGTCGTCGATGTGCAGGCGGCCGGCGGTGTCGACGATCACGACGTCACGCCCCTGCGCCTTGGCCTGCTCGACGCCCCAGGCGGCGATCTCGACCGGGTCGCCCGTGCCGCGCTCATAGACGGGCACCTGCAGCGACTTGCCGAGCGTCTGCAGCTGCTGGATGGCCGCGGGCCGGTAGACGTCGCAGGCGACCAGCGCCGGCGAGCGCTTCTGCTTGGCCAGGAGCCGGGCCAGCTTGCCGCAAGCGGTGGTCTTGCCGGAGCCCTGCAGGCCGGCCATCAGGATCACGGTGGGCGGACGGTTCGAGAACGAGAGCTTGGTGCCGGCCTCGCCCATCAGGCTGGTCAGCTCCTCGTGCACGATCTTGACGACCTGCTGGCCGGGGGTGAGGCTGTCCATCACCTCGGCGCCCATGGCCCGCTCCCGGACGCGAGCGACGAAGTCCTTGACGACGCCGAAGTTGACGTCGGCCTCGAGCAGCGCCAGGCGGATCTCGCGCATGGCGGTGTTGATGTCGTCCTCCGACAGGCGGCCCTTGCCTTTGAGGCCGTCGAGGGTGGCGCCGAGCCGATCAGAAAGCGAGTCGAACATGTGGATGCAGGGTAGACCCTGGCGGGCAGCAGAGGCGGCGCAGGCACATGGCCAGGCCGCCTGGACGAAACAGCGCCGTGACCATCTGTGACGCCCGCGCGCGCCTGGATTGGTGTCAAACACCGCATCGGCCGCGGTTGGCGCTTCGGCACAGAGCCGTCACGCCCGTCACGGCCGCCGTGACAGGCATCTGGCTCACCAGAGCCAGATCGCTCCCGCGAGGTGTTTGACTACGACCCGGCCTGCGACGAGGGTTTGCGGCAGAGCCGGCGCACCTCGTGGCGCGGGCGTCACATCTGGGAGGCGGCGGTCAGTCGCCGGAAAACAGCGCGCGTGCGAACGTCTCGGGGTCGAACGGGCGCAGGTCCTCGAGCCCCTCGCCCACTCCGATCAGCTTCACCGGGATCCCCAGCTCGTGCGCGATCGCCAGCGCGATCCCGCCCTTGGCGGTGCCGTCCAGCTTGGTCAGCACGATCCCCGTCACCTCCACGGCCTGCGAGAACAGCCGCGCCTGCTGCAGCCCGTTCTGGCCGGTCGTGGCGTCGATCGTGAGCAGCACCTCGTGCGGCGCCCCGGGCTCGCGCTGGCCGATCACCCGGTGGATCTTCCGCAGCTCCTCCATCAGGTGATCCTGCGTGTGCAGCCGCCCGGCCGTGTCCACGATCACCACGTCGCGCTCGCGCGACTGCGCCGCGGCCACGGAGTCGAACGCCACCGCCGCCGGATCGGCCCCCGACTGCGACGACACGAAGTCGGCGCCGGCCCGCTCAGCCCATGCCTCCAGCTGCTCGCCCGCCGCCGCGCGAAACGTGTCCGCGGCGCCGATCACGCACGACATCCCGGCCTCCCGCAGGTGGTAGGCGATCTTGCCGATCGACGTGGTCTTGCCGGTGCCGTTCACGCCGGTCATCAGGATCACCGCCGGCCGGTTGCGCACGTCGATGCGAGGATCGCCGGTGGGGCGCATCAGCTCCGCCACGATCGCGGCCAGCCTGTCACCCAGCTCCTCCGGGCTGCGCAGGCCCCCGGCGTCCGCCTCGCCCTCGAGCCGCTCGATCACCTCGACCGTCGCCGCCACGCCGCAGTCGGCGTAGATCAGCGCCTCCTCCAGCCGCTCCCACACGTCCGCATCAGCCGGGTCGAACATCACCGCCGTCAGCTGCTGCGTCATCGCCTTGCGGCTCTTGGAGAGGCTCTCCCGCATCCGCGAGAACAGCCCGCGGCGCTCCTCCTCCTCGGCCTCGGTTGCCACCGAGGCGTCGCGGCCGGTGTCGAACATCTGCTCCCAGGTCGTCGGCATCGCGCTGCATCGTAGAGTGCCCGGGTGACCACGGTCGCCATCGATCAGCTACGGGACGCGTTGACAGCGCGCGCCGCCCAGCTCGGCTTCGACCCCCAGCGCGCCGAGCGCCTGGCCGACCACTTCCTGGACGCCGAGATGCGCGGCGCCCGCGGTCACGGGGCCGAGCGGATGCGCTGGCTGCACGGACTCGGCGACCTGCGACCACATGCCGTCCCGCTGCTGCGAGAGCGCAGCGACGGCCTGGCCCGCTACGACGGCGACGGCGCCCTCGGCTACCTGGCGCTGGCCGAGGTGCTGGCCGACGAGCTGGCCGACCCTCCGCGGGGGGCGCGGCTGATCGCGGTCGGCGACTGCTTCCCCACCGGCCGGCTCGGCTACTACGCCGAGCTGGGCGCGGACGCCGGCCTGCTGACGCTCGTCACCGCCACCTCCACTCCTCGCATCGTGCATCCCGCGGGCGGACCGCCGCTGCTCGGCACCAACCCGCTCTGCCTGGGCCTGCCCGGCCGCCCGGCCACGGTGATCGACGTCTCGATGGGCGCCGTCACCTACGGCGCCGTGCTGAAGACGGCGGCCACCGGCGGCGAGCTCGAGCCCGGCGCCGCCATCCTCCCCGACGGCACCGTCACCCGCGATCCGGCGGACGTGATCGCCAACCGCGCCGGCATCGCGCCGTTCGGCGCCGATCAGTCGTACAAGGGGTTCGCGCTGGCACTGCTGGTCGAGACGCTCTGCTCCGCCCTGGCCGGCCTCGAGGGCCACTCCGCAGCCGTGTTGCTCGCCCGCCCCGCGGCCGACCCCATTCCGGGTCTACTCTCGGGGCTGCAAGGCCGCCACGTGCCCGGAGAGGGCAGCCTCGAGCGCCTGCGTGCATCACGCACCGCCGGCACCGTCGATCTGCCTGATGACCTGTGGGCGTGGCTTCAGCCGGCCGGCTGATCGGGCCGCACCAGCTCCATCAGCAGGCCGTCGTGGAAGCTGCCGTCGCGGCCCCGCTCGTAGCGCCGCATCACGCCCACCGTCCGGAACCCCGCAGCCGCGTAGCAGCGGATCGCGGGCTCGTTGTCGGCGGCCGGATCGATCGTCAGCCGGTGATGGCCGCGCTGCTCGAAGAGGTGCCCGGCGACCAGCAGCAGCGCCTCGCGGCCGTAGCCCTGACCGCGCGCGCTCTCCGCGAGGAACATGTCGACGCCCGCGTGCCGGTAGTCGGGGTCGGTCTCCTCGTGGTACTGGATCAGCCCGACCACATCGCCGTCCAGCTCCACGACCATCGCGGTCACGTCGTCTTCCCCCGCCAACTTCGCGCGCAGATCGGCGTCGGACAGCTCGCCCCACCTCTGCCAGATCTCGGGCTCCGCCGCGATCTCGGCCAGCCTGGCCACGTCCGGTTCCTGCATCGGCCGCACCATCAGCCGCTGGCCACGCAGGATCACGCCGTCTCGAGCGCCGCCCGGTGCAGCTCCGAATCGTCCGGCATCCGCCGTGACAGCACCTGCGACTCCCCGTCGCCGGCCATGCTCACCCCGTACAGCACGTCGGCCACCTCCATCGTGCGCCGCTGGTGCGTGATCACGATGAACTGCGCCTTCTCCTGGTAGGTGCGCAGCAGCGTCAGGAAGCGATCGATGTTCGCGTCATCGAGCGCCGCCTCGACCTCGTCCAGCAGGTAGAACGGCGACGGCTTGGTCAACAGCAGCGAGAACAGGAACGCGATCGCGGTCAGCGACTTCTCGCCGCCCGACAGCAGCGACAGCGACTCGATCCGCTTTCCGGCGGGCCGCACGATCAGCTCAATGCCGGGCTCGGCCTCGGGCGGCGGCTCATCTCCGCCCTCTTCCCCCTCGACCGGGGGCGGCGGCGGCTCCGACTCGGTCAGGCGCAGCCGTCCCCGCCCGCCCGGGAACAGCGTCTCGATCACCTCGGCGAAGTTCCGTGCGACCGCGTCAAACGTGGCGGCGAAGCGCTCGTCGATGGTGCGCGTCAGGTCCCGGATCAGTGCCCGCAGCTCCTTCAGCGAGCGCTCCAGGTCGTCGCACTGGGCGGTGAGATCCTCGGCCCGCTGCTTTTCCTGCTCGTACTCCTCCTGGGCAAGCGGGTTGACCGCGCCGAGGGTCTCACGCCTGCGCTCCAGCCGCTCCAACCGCGCCGCCTGGGCGGCCGCCTCGTCGACCTCCAGCGGCCGCTCGGCGTCGACCAGCTCGATCCCGTGCTCGGCCGCTAGCTGACCGCGGCGCCGGTCGATCTCGGCCACCCGCTCGTCGCAGCGCGCCAGCGCGATCTCGATCTCGGTGACCGCGCCAGTCGCCTCCCGCGCCCGCGTGTCGACCGCGGCCTGCTCGCTGCCGCACGCCTGCAGCTCGGTCGCCAGCGCCCCGGCCCGTTGCTCGATCGCGTCGATCCCCGCACGCGCCGGCGCGGCCAGCGCCAGCACCCGCTGGGCGCAGCCCTGCAGCGCCTCGATCACGCGCTGGCCGAGCGGCGCGATGCCCTCGGCCTGAACCGCGCCCTGCTCGAGCCGGTCGGCCTGCAGCAGCCGCCGCTCGGCGTCGGCGCGGGCGCGCTCGGCGTCGGCCCGGTATCGCTCCACCCGCTCATGGATGGCCGCCAGCCGCGCCGCCGACGCGGCGGCCTGCTCGGCCAGCCTGCGACGGGCCGCGTCCAGCGATGCGTGCCGCTCGTCCGCCTCGGTGGCGGCCGCCCGCCGCTCCGCCACCACCGCCTCGAAGCCCTTGCTGGAGGCACGCAGCTCGGCCAGCCTCGCCGCCTCCGACTCCAGGTCGCGCTCCGCCAGGTCGCGCGATGCGTCGCAGCGTGCCAGCTCGTCGGCCAGCTGATCGCGGCGAGCCGCGGCCGAGCGCTGCGACTGGGCCAGCGCCGTCTCGGCCTGCCGCGCCTCCGCCAGCGCCGCCCGCACCTCCGCCTCGCCGGCCAGCGTCTCGTCCAGCCGTGTCGCGGCCTTCACGGCGGCGGCGGCCGCGCCCTCGCGCTCGCCGGCAAGCGCCGGCAGCGAGTCCCGCAGCCGGTCGCGCTCGGCCCGCGCCGCCAGCCACGCCGCCTCGGCGGCGTCGGCCGTGCGCCACAGCTCGCCGCGCTCGGCGTCGATGCCGGTGCCGTCGACCGTGACCGCCACGCCGGACTTCACCGCCGTCAGGTCGTCGACCAGCCGGATGCCCTCGATCAGCGACGCCAGCGAGTCGTCGTGCACGGTGCAGACCTCGGTCAGCGGACGGCCGGCGCTACCGGAGGCGTGTGCCCCGACCCGCCCGGCCAGCACGATCGCGAGCTCGCCTTCGGCGGCGCCGATCATGCCGATCGCGTCGTCGATCCGCTCGGCCACGACCGCGCCCGCCCGCCAGCCCAGCGCCGCCGCGACCGCCCGCTCGAACCCGGGCTCCGCCTCGACGCCCTCCACCACGAGCCGTGCGCCGCCCTCCTGGAGCGCCCGCGCCGACGCGGACAGGCCCTCGCCACGCTGTACCGCCGCCTCCAGCGCCTGCAGGCGGGCTCCGGCCAGCTGCTCGGCGTCGGCCGCGGCGGCGGCCGTGGTGCGCGCCGCCCGGTCGGCCTCGCGGGCGGCCTCGACGTCGGCCTCCAGCGATTGCGCGCTACCCTCCGCCTCCACCAGCGCCAGGCGTGCGGCCTCGAGCCGGCCGGCCAGCGTCGTGGCCTCGGCGTCGGCCTCATGCAGCTGCTCGGTGGTCGCGGCCGACTGGCCGTTCAGAGCTACATGCCGCTCGGTCAGCTCCGCGGCCCGGGCGGTCGCCGCCTCCAACTCGCGGCGGACGTTGGCCGCCTGGCCCTCGGCGTCGGCGTGGGCCCGCCGCGCGCCCAGCGCGCTGGACAGCGCCGCCTCGGCCTGCGCGGCGGCGTCCTCGGCCGCCTGCACGTCTCCCTGCCCGATGCCCGCCGCCTCGGAGTCGAGCTCGACGGCGCTTGCGTCGGCCGCAACGGCGTCCTCCTGCGAGCGCGCGGCCAGCCGGCGCAGCTCCTCGGCCTCGACCCGGCGCCGGCCGGAGCCGCGCTCCAGCCGCGCCATCGACGCCGCCATCCGCCCCGCCTCGGCCACGAACCGCTCGCCCGCCGATTCATAGGCATAGAAGGCGCGGGTCGCCCGCTCCTGCTCGGCCGACAGCCCGGCCAGCTCGCTCTGCGCTCGGTCGCGGCGCGCAGCGATCGCCGCCGCCGCCTGCTCGACCTTGGTCTGGCTTGCCACGGCGCCGCCCAGCCGGCCGCGCAGGTCGTCCACCCGCACGCGTTCGCCGAGCAGCTCCGACGACAGCAGCGCCATCCGGCCCTGCGCGATCTCGGCGCCCAGCTTCGCCGCCCGCTCGGCGGCGGTGGCCTGCATCGACAGCGGCCGCAGCCGGGCACGCACCTCGCGCTCGAGGTCGCGGGCGCGCTCCAGCTCGGCCTCGACGCGGGACAGCTTGGCCTCGGCCCGGGTGCGGCGTCGCTGGTACTTGCCCAGCCCGGCCGCCTCTTCCACAAACCGCCGCCGCTCGTGGGGCTTGGACAGCAGGATCTCCTCCACCTTGCCCTGGCCGATCACGGAGTGCATCTCGCGGCCGAGGCCGGTATCGGACAGCAGCTCCATCACGTCCAGCCGCCGCACCTTGGCCCGGTTCAGGTAGTACTCGCTCTCACCGTCGCGGTAGAGCCGGCGCATCACCGACACCTCGTTGAACTCGATCGGCAGCGTGCCGCACTCGTTGTCGAGCACCAGCTCGACCTCGCAGACGCCGGCCGCCTGGCGCACGTCGGATCCGCCGAACAGCACGTCCTGACCGGTCGGGGCCCGCAGCTGGGCCGGCGACTGCACGGCCATCGCCCACTGCAAGGCGTCCGCGATGTTGGACTTGCCGCTGCCGTTGGGCCCGACCACCACGGCGATCCCCTGGTCGAAGCTGAGCTCGACGTTCTGGGCGAACGACTTGAAGCCCCGCATGCGCACCGTCTTCAGATACATCGCGCTCCCGATCGTTACATGCCGGCCCGGGCGATCTGTTCCAGCGCCTCCCGTGCCGCTTCCTGCTCGGATGCCTTCTTGCTGCCACCCGAGCCTCTGCCGAGCTCGGCCCCCTCCACGAGCGCGACGCTGGTGAAGCGACGGTCGTGGTCGGGACCGCTTGTCTCGACCAGCGCGTAGGTTACAGACCCACCCTGACGTGCCAGCTCCTCCTGCAGCACGGTCTTGTGATCGACGTGCTCCTCGAGGGCGTAGGAGACCCGCCCCGCGAACGCCTCCACGACCGCGTCGGCCACGCGCTCCAGGCCCACCTCGAGGAAGCTCGCGCCGATGCCGGCCTCGACCACCTCGGCGATCACCGTGTCCGACGCAGCCAGGGCGGCCGCGTCGGATGGCGGGGCCGTCGCCTCGCGCAGGAACAGCTCGTCAAGACCGAGCTGGCGGCCGACGGCCGCGCAGCTGGCCCGCGACACCACGTGCGCGCGCATCCGCGCCAGCTCGCCCTCCGCGCGGTCGGGAAACCGCTCGTACAGGTGCCGCGTGATCGCAAGCCCCAGCACGCTGTCGCCGAGGAACTCCAGCCGCTCGTACGAGTGCCCGCGCTCGGCCACCCACGACGAGTGCGCGAACACCAACCGCCGCCGCTCCGGCGGCAGCGCCTCGATCAGCTGCCTCAGCCCGCTCCCGCGCGCCGGCTCAGGCGTGTGAGGTGACGTAATCGACCGCCTGGCCGACCGTCTCGATCTTCTGCGCATCCTCGTCAGAGATCTTCACGCCAAACTGATCCTCGAGCTCCATGATCAGCTCCACCAGGTCGAGCGAGTCGGCGTCAAGGTCACCCTGGAACGACGCGGCCTCAGTCACCTGACCCTCGTCCACACCGAGCTGCTCCACCAGAATTCCCCGGACCCGCTCAAGCGCCTCGTCACGATTCATGTTGCTGTCTCTCCCGTCGCCGACTCCCGAACCTGCGTGACTGTATTGGCCGGATCGCCGTCCTGCAAGTGGGATCCCGGATCTGCGCCGCCGACGCGCTGCGCCATCCGGTCGACGATGCCGTGCTCGGCACCCCTGGCGGCCACCAGCACGGCGTTTCGGATCGCCCGCCGGCTGCTGTTGCCGTGGGCGATCACGGAGATGCCGCGCACGCCCAGCAGGTAGGCGCCGCCGTAGGTCTCGGGGTCGATGCGGTCACGCATGCCCTGCAGGGCCGGCAAGAGCAGCAGCGCGCCCAGCTTGGCCCGGCGGCTGGAGCGGGCGGCTTCGCGCAGCTCCCGCATCATCATCACGCCGGCGCCCTCCAGCCCCTTCAGCAGCACGTTCCCGGCGAAGCCGTCGGCCACCAGCACCTGGAATCGCCCCGAGAGTGCGTCGCGACCCTCGCAGTTCCCGCCGAAGTGGAGCCCCGACGCGCTCAGCAGGGCGTGCGCCTCGACCACCTCGGGGGTGCCCTTCGACGACTCCTCGCCGACCGACAAGAGGCCCACGCAGGGCTGATCGATGCCCAGCACCTCCTCGGCGAAGATCGCGCCCATCATGCCGAACTGCAGCAGGTTTTCGGGCCGCGACTCGGAGTTGGCGCCGGCATCGATCAAGACGCAGGGCTGGTCGCGGGCCGGCAGCGGCACGGCGATGCCGGGCCGGTGCACGCCCTTCACCCGACCCATCGTCAGCAGCGAGGCCGCCAGCATGGCTCCGGTCGATCCGGCCGAGATCGCGCCGGCGGCGCGGCCCTCGCGCACCATCCGGCAGGCGGTCACCATCGACGACCCCGGCTTGGCGCGGACGGCGGCGGCCGGCTCGTCGTCGTAGTCGATCACGTCCGGCGCGTCCACGACCTCGAGGTCGGGGTCGCTGCCCTGCGCGTCCAGCTCGCTCTGCAGTTCCGCGGCGCGGCCGCACAGCAGCACGCCCACGCCGTCGCCGACCGCCTCGAGCGCGCCGGCCACCAGCTCGGCCGGCCCCCGGTCACCCCCCATCGCATCGAGCGCGATGGTGACCTCGGCCATCGAGCTACCCCTCCACTACGCGCCCGGCGCGGCTTCCGTCAGCGGCTCCACCTCGCGCCCGCGGTACTGGCCGCAGTTGCCGCAGACGTGATGCGGGCGCACCGGGTGGTGGCAGTGCGGGCAGACGCTCAGCGAGGGCGCTGAGATCGAGTGCGTGGCGCGCCGCTTGTCGCGGCGGGCCTTGGAGGTTTTCTTCTTGGGGACGGCCATGAGCCGCTGATTTATAGCAGGTCAGCGAGCTTCGCCCAGCGGGTGTCCAGCTCCGGTTCGCCGCATTCATGGGCCACATCCGGCTCCAGCCGCACCCCGCACCGCGGGCACAGACCGGGGCAGTCGGGGCGGTCGAGGATCTTGTCCGGCAGCGCGAACACAAGCGCGTCGCGAACCCAGCGCTCGACGTCCAGCTGGTCGCCCTCGATGTAGTCGCAGCGGAGCTCCGGGTCGGACTCGTTCGGGTCCGTCGAGTGGTACTCCGACGATCGCACGTCGAGATCGATTCCGGCCGGCTCCAGGCAGCGGAAGCACGGGCCCTCGACGTGCGCCGAGAAGGCCAGCTTCAGATAGAGCCCGCCGGAGGCGGCCTGCAGGTCGAGCCGCGGCTCAAGCTCGGCCGGCGTGACGGTGTACTCCTGGCCGGCGATCGTGAGCGGCGCCACCGCCACGCGCGGCCGCTCGTGCCGGACGTCGCCCGGCCCGAGCCGCATGCTGCGCAGGTCAATCATGAAGATTCCTAGCCCGACGTGTCGAAGCCGGCCGTGCCCGGCCCCGTGCCCTCGCCGTCGCGCGACGCCAGCTGCTCGCGCCCGCGCTGCACCGCCGCCAGGAACTTGCCCAGGTTGACCTCGAGGTTCTCGAGGATGCCGTCGGCGTAGTCCTCGGCGCCGAGGCGGGTCTCGCGCTCCTTGGCGCGGGCCTGCTCGACGAGCTCGTGGGCCTGGCGCTCGGCCAGCTTCACGACCTCCTGCTGCGACGCCTCGCGCTGCGCCTGGTCGCGAGCCTCGCCGATCAGGCGCTCGGCCTCGCGCTTGGCCTCGGCCAGCATCTCCTGCCGCTCCTTCACGATCCAGCGCGCCTGCTTGATCTCCTCGGGGATCGTCGAGCGCATCTGATCGATGATCTCGAACAGCTCCTCGCGGTCGATCCGGACCTGGTCGGTCATCGGCACGTTCTTCGCGGTTGCCACGAGCTCATCAAGTTTGTCGATCAGAACCAATACGTCCAACGGTCTCTCCTCACAACGGGTCAGGTGTCCCCCGCCGCGTGCATCTCTGCGAGGCGGCGAGCGACCTGCTCGGGTACGTACTCTGCCACGGGCCCGCCGAACGAGGCGATCTCACGCACACCCCGTGACGACAGGAAACTGTACTTGGGCGAGCTCATCATGTAGAGCGTTTCGATCTCGGGGCCCAGTCCGCGGTTGAGGTGGTTCATCTGGAACTCCCACTCGAAATCGCTGACGGCGCGCAGCCCCTTCACGATCACACGGGCACCATGCTCGCGCGCGAAGTCGACCACCAGGGTCGCGAAACCGACCACCGATACGTTGTCGCGGCCGACCAGCGACTGCTCGATGAAGCCGATCCGCTCCTCCAGCGAGAACATCGTCTGCTTGTGCCGCGGCGCCCGCACGACGCCCACCACCACCCGGTCGAACACCTCCGCGGCGCGCTCGATGATGTCGAGGTGACCGGCGGTGACCGGGTCGTAGGTACCGGGGCAGACGGCCACCCGTTCAGTCATGCAGGTACACCGTCAGCCGGGAGCCGCCCTGCACGCGGGTCGTGTCCAGCCGAAGCGGCAGCTCCAGCGGCTGCTGAGATGTCGGGCTCTCGATCACGGCAATCCCTCCGGGAACCAGCAGATGCGGCAGATGCAGGGAAAAGTCCTCTTGCAAGGCGGTCAGCATCCTATAAGGCGGGTCAAGCATGATCAACTCATAGCCGGTGCCGGCGCGGGCATCGGCGGCCAGCCTGCGGCGGGCGTCCTGGCGCCGCACGACCGCCCGGTCGCCATACCCGAGGCGCTCCACATTCGCCCGCAGGGCGCGCAGCGCCGGTGCGGCCGTCTCGCAGAAGTCGGCCCGGGCGGCGCCGCGCGAAAGCGCCTCCAGCCCGAGCGCCCCGCTCCCGGCAAACGGGTCCAGCACCCGCAGGCCCGACACGTCGCCCAGGATCGAAAACAGCGACTCGCGCAGGCGATCGGATGTCGGCCGCGTGCCCTGCCCGGCCGGCGAGTCGAGGCGCATGCCCTTGCGCTCGCCGGCCACGATCCTCATGCGCGCGTCAGCCAGTCGACCTCGTCGCCGAACATGCGGCGAGCTTCGATCGCCATCAGCTGCGCCTCCGCCGACTCCAGGCCGGGATCGGCGTCCAGGAACGCCTGCGCCTCGCGCCGCGCCTGTTGGGCCAGACGACGGTGACGCGACAGGCGGGCGTGCCGCAGGTCGGGGATGCCGCTCTGGCGCGCCGCCAGCAGGCTGCCCTCGCCGCGCAGCTCGAGATCGACCTCGGCCAGCTCGAACCCGTCGCTGGTGCGCACCATCGCCTGCAGCCGCGTCGCCGAGTCGTCGCCCTGCGGGTCGGCCAGGAGGATGCAGAAGCTCTCGTGACCGCCGCGGCCCACCCGCCCGCGCAGCTGGTGCAGCTGCGCCAACCCGAACCGGTCGGCCTCCTCGATCACCATGATCACGGCGTTGGGCACGTCCACGCCCACCTCGATCACGGTGGTCGCGACCAGCACCGCCAGCTCGCCCGACCGGAACCGCTCCATCACCGACCGCCGCTCCGCGGTCGGCATCTGGCCGTGCATCACCCCCACCGAGTAGCCGCGCAGGTCGCCTTGTTGCAGCCGTTCGGCCTCGCTCTCGGCCGCCGTCGCCTGAGCAGCCGGCGACTCGGTCACAAGCGGGCAGACGACGTAGGCCTGGCGGCCTTCGTCCAGCAGCCGGCGCATGCGCGCGAAAACCTCGTCGCGGCGGGCGCGCGGCACCAGCCGCGTGACCACCGGCTTGCGACCCGGGGGCAGCTCGTCCAGCACCGACACGTCGAGGTCGCCGTACACGGTCAGCGCCAGCGTTCGCGGGATCGGTGTGGCCGTCATGTGCAGCACGTGGGGAGCCTGGCCGGAGTCGCGCGCCTTGGCCTCGAGCGCGCGGCGCTGCTCCACGCCGAACCGGTGCTGCTCGTCCACCACCGCCACCTCCAGCCGGCCGAACACGACCGCGTCCTGGATCAGCGCGTGCGTGCCAACCACCACCTGCGGTTCGCCCGACTCGATCACGCCCAGGGCGGCGCGGCGCTCGCGCGCCGGCATCCCCTGCACCAGCGGCGTCACCCGCACGCCCAGCGGCTCGCACAGCGCCGTGACGCCCAGCAGGTGTTGCGTGGCGAGCGTCTCGGTGGGCGCCATCATCGCTCCCTGGCCGTCGCGTTCGACGGCTCGCAGCAGCGCGTGCACGGCCACCAGCGTCTTGCCCGACCCGACGTCGCCCTGCAGCAGCCGCTGCATCGGCACGCTGCGATCGAGGTCGACGTCGATCTCGGCCGTCGCCCGGTCCTGTGCCGCCGTGGGCGTGAACGGCAGCGACGCGCGAAAGCGATCGATCATCTCGCCCGGCCGTCCCAGGGCGCGGGCGATGGTTGTGCGCTCCAGCGCCCGGCGGTGGCTGATCAGCCCGGCCTGCAGCAGGAACAGCTCCTCGAACGCGAGCCGTTGCTCGGCCGTGCGGGCCTGATCGAGCGTGTCCGGGCGGTGCGCCGCCAGCAGCGCGTCGCGGCGCAGCGGCAGGCCGCGGCGGGTGCGCAGCCCCGAGGGCAGCGAGTCGGGGGCATCGCCGACGTGACCCAGCTGGGCCGTCACCAGGTCGCCAATGCGGCGACTGGTCAGCTTCTCGCTGGAGTGGTAGACCGGCGCCAGGCCCGAGGTGTGGGTGAGGCTCT
>Ga0207657_10005153_pt1 | contig 13707 bp, 8 predicted proteins | sample KBSC33metaG_FD_184316 | JGI IMG/M metagenome (GOLD analysis project Ga0207657, IMG submission 184316) | Corn rhizosphere microbial communities from Kellogg Biological Station, Michigan, USA - KBS C3-3 metaG (SPAdes) (version 2) | ecosystem: Host-associated > Plants > Roots > Rhizosphere > Soil ... | reverse complement strand
GACGATCTCGTGCTCGATGTACGCCTTGTCGAACGCGTCGCCCTTCAGCGTCTTGAGGTGCGCGACGTTCTCCTGGCCGCCCTTCTTCAGGCTCTCGGCCGTCGGGTTGTCCTCGGGCTTCACGTGCAGCTTCGTCACGAGATCCTTGGCCGACTTGTTCACGCCGGTGTGGTCGGTGACCATCATCTTGCCGAACGCCTTGACCTCCTTGCTCTTGCCCTTCGACTCGGCGAGCTTGCCGGCGTCGATGTCCACCTGGTTGGCCGTGACGACGATCGCGGCGATCTGCGCGTCGTTCGGTCCGCCCTGGGCGTAAGCGACGAACGTTGCGGAAACGAGGGCGGCCGCGACCGCCATGGGAATGCGCTTCATGGTTGCTCCTTCTTCAAGTTGGGACTGCAGGGTGAGTTACGGCCGATTCAGTCCGCTGGATGCACGGGGCCGCCGATCTGGTCGAGTACGCGGCGGACGATGCGGTCGCAGCGCTCGCCGTCGAATCCGAAGACGTCCTGCGTGGCCGTATCGAGCTCCTGCGCGAGCGCCTCGCGCAGCCGGGCCTTCGCCCGGAACAGGCGGCTGCGCACGGTCGCGGCGGGAATGCCGAGCGCCGTGGCTGTTTCCTCGACGCTCATGTCCTCGACTTCGCGCAGCATGAAGACGGTTCGGTAGCCTTCGGGCAGCGCATCGATCTTGCGCTCGATCAAACGGCGCATTTCGGCGCGCAGCATGGCGTTCTCCGGCGGGCCGGGCGAAAGTGATTCGGCGACGTCATCGTCGCGGTTGCGTTCCTCGGGTGGCTCGTCGAACAGCACCACGACCTGCTCGCGGCGCGTCTTGCGCAGCGCCTGGAGCGCCTGGTTGACCACGATGCGCGTGAGCCACGTGCTGATCTGCGCGTCGCCGCGGAACTCGCCGATGTGGCGGTACGCGGCGATGTAGCCGTCCTGAACGGCATCCTCGGCGGCGGCGTCGTCCTTGAGGATGGCGCGGGCCGTGCGATACAGCCGGCGGTTGTAGCGGCGCATCAGCACCGCGAACGCGTTCGCATTCCCGCGCTGGACGTGCGCGACGAGGCCGACGTCGTCGAGCGCATCGAGCGATTTCGACAGGGCTGTCATGGGGGCATCTTCGGTAAGGTGCCCATTGGATGCAAGCGGGATCGGCGGCGTTCCCGGCGGCGGCCGCGAGGCGGTTTTCGAACGCGCGGGGCGGCGTTTCGGCCCCGGCGGGCGGCCAAAGGGCGCCGCCCTCCCGGTCAGTCGAAAAACATCAGCGTCAGCAGCGCGTAGATCGGCACCAGCACCAGCAGCGACCAGCCGAGGTAGCCGAAGAAGCTCGGCATGCGCACCCCGCGCGATTCGGCGATCGACTTCACCATGAAATTCGGCGCGTTGCCAATGTACGTGTTGGCGCCCATGAACACCGCGCCTGCCGACAGCGCGACGAGCGTCGTCGCCAGCGGCCCGGTCAACGTCGCCACGTCACCGCCGGCGAGATTGAAGAACACCAGGTAGGTCGGCGCATTGTCGAGGAAAGACGACAGTGCGCCCGTCATCCAGAAATAGAGCGCGTCGTGCGGCTTGCCGTCGGGCCCCGTCATCATCGCGACCAGCGGCGCCATGACGCCGTCGCTGCCGGCGCGCAGCATCGCGATCGCGGGCGTGATCGTCACGAAAATGCCGGCGAAGAGCTTCGCCACCTCGATGATCGGGCCGAAATCGAACTGGTTGGCGCGGCGCACGCGGGCGGGCGTCAGGCGCCACGATGCCCAGGCGATCGCGAGCAGGCCCGCGTCGCGCACGGCATTCTGCAATTCGACCGTCGTGCCGAAGATGACGACGGCGCGCTCGGGCTTCCACACGCCCGACAGCAGGACGAGGCCGACGATGCCGGCGAGCAGCAGGAAGTTGATCTTGCCGTCGACACCGAGCGGCCGGTCGGGCGTCGGGTCACGCCACGCCGGCCGCTTCTCCTCTCTCCTCCAGAGCCAATGATCGATGACGTAGAAAAGCGCGAGCAGAAGCGCGCTTGCGGTGAGCGTTGGCGCCAGCATCGCCTTCGTCGTCCAGAAGAAGTCGATGCCCTTGAGGAAGCCGAGGAAGAGCGGCGGGTCGCCGAGCGGCGTCAAAGCACCGCCGACGTTCGCAACGAGGAAGATGAAGAACACGACGACGTGCGCGCGATGCCGTCGATCGTCGTTGGCGCGCAGCACCGGGCGAATGAGGAGCATCGCGGCGCCGGTCGTGCCCATCACGCTCGCGAGCAGCGTGCCGAGTGCCAGGAACCGCGTATTGAGCCCGGCCGACCCGCGCAGGCTGCCGCGGATGTGCAACCCGCCGGACACGGTGAACAGCGCGAAGAGCAGGATGATGAACGGGACGTATTCGGCGAGCAGCGTGTGCACGACTTCGTGCGCGGCGATGCCGGGACCGAAATGAAGCGCGAACGGCACGAGGAACGCCACCACCCACAACGCGGTGGTCTTGCCGAAATGGTGCTGCCAGAAGCCGGGTGCGGTCACCGGCATCAGCGCGATCGACAGCAGGATGCCGGCGAACGGCAGCGCCCACAGCGGCGACAGCGCGGCGCCGTTCACGGCGAGTGCCGCGCCTACGAGACGCTGACGAGCGGGCGCGCCATCGCGTGTGCGACGTAGCGCCGCCGGACGCCGCGCAGCGGATCGCGCCCGCGCACGCCGAGCAACACTTCGTCGATGTCGTCGCGTGCCCCTTCGCCTTCGAGAATGTGGCGCAGCGTGCCGGTGGCGATCCGCGAACGATGCGCGACGCCCGCCTTGCCGAGCAGCGCGCCGAGCGCTTCCAGCCAGCGCCCCGCCGCCTGTGTCGCCTGCGCCTTCGCGCGCTCGCGCGACACGAAAATGCGCACCTTCCCGGAGGTGAGGGGATCGACGATGGCGAGGAGCTCGACGTCGAGGCCGGCATCGCGATGGCGGCCGAGCAGGCGGCGGACGGCACGCTCGCCGCTCGTGAAGTCGGAAAACGCAATCAATACGCGTGGCATGGCAGCTCCGGACGAATGCGAACGCAGGTTCGCCCCGCCAACATTAGGGCGCCGCCGGCGCGTGCAAAAGTCGGGGAGCGCGTACGGGGATCGCGTACGCGATGCGCGCGGGCGCTACCTGCCGAGTCCCATCTCGAGTGCCAGCCGGATCAGGTCCGGCAGGCGGTCGACGTCGAGCTTGTCCATCAGCCGCGCCTTGTACACCTCGACCGTGCGCGGACTGATGCCGAGCAGCACGGCGATCTCGCGGTTGTGGCGCCCCGCGAGCACGTGATCGAGCACCTCGCGCTCGCGGGGTGTGAGCCGGGCAAGGCTCTGCGCGAAGCGCGCATCGCGTAACGCGCGCGCGCGGCGCCGTTCGCTCGCGTCGCTTGCCGCGTGGATCGCGCGCAGCAGCACTTCGTCGTCGAACGGCTTCTCGATGAAATCGAAGGCGCCGGCCTTCAGCGCGGTGCGCGTCGTGGCCACGTCGCCGTGCGCGGTCAGCACGACGATCGGATAATCGAGATCGCGCGCGGCGAGCGCCGCCTGCACGTCCAGTCCCGACAGGCCGTGCATGCGCAGGTCGAGCAGCACGCAATCCACGGCCTGCGTTCCCGCCCAGCCGACGAAATCATCGCCGGACGCGAACGGATGCACGTCGAAGCCGTGCATCCGCAAGAGCAGCCCGAGCGCATCGCGTACCGCTTCGTCGTCGTCGACGATCGCGATTTGCGGCCGCCGCTGTGTCGTCGCGTTCACGCGCTCATGCCGTCGGAATCGTGAAGCAGAAGCGGCTGCCCGGCTCGCCCGCTTCGTGCCACAGCCTGCCGCCATGCGCATCGACGATCGAGCGGCTGATGACGAGCCCCAGTCCCATTCCCTTCGGCTTCGTCGTGACGAACGGATCGAACAGCGACTGCGCGATCTCCGGCGCGACGCCGGGGCCGTTGTCGGCGACGCCGATGCGCACGAAGCCGGGCTCGTCGCGCGCCGCCTCGATGCGCACGACGCGCGCGTCGGGGCGTTGCGTCAGCGCGTCGATCGCATTGCCGAGCAGATTGGTGAGCACCGATTCGATCTGCACGCGGTCGACGCGCACATCGGGCAGGTTGCGCGCCGACGGTTCGAGCGTGACCCGGTGGCGGGTGGCGCGCTCGCGCATGGCGACGCACGCCTCGGCGATGAGCGCGCCGGGCGCCACGGTTTCGATCTGCGCGAGTCCCGAACGGAAGAAGTCGCGCAGCCGCCGCACGACGTTGCCCGCGCGGCTGGCTTCGGCGATCACCTTGTCCATCGTCGCGCCGAGCTCGCCCGCAGTGTCGCCCGAACGTGCGAGCATCAGCTGGCACGCGCGGAGGTACGCGTTGATCGCGGTGAGCGGCTGGTTCAGCTCGTGCGCGAGCGCCGAGGCGAGCTCGCTGGCCGCGGCGAGGCGCAGGCTGCGATCGAGCGCCGCCTGCTTCTCGCGCAGCGCGCGCTCGATCGTGCGCCGCTCGCTCACCGCGGCGCCGAGCAGCAACCCGGTGGTGGCAATGGCGAGCATCAGGAACTGGAATTCGAGCACGGCGCCGCGTCCCTGCGCGGTCAGCAGGATGGCTGCGATCAATCCGACCTGGATCGCGAGCGTGCCGAACACGGCGCCTTCGAGTCCATGGCGCACCGCGATCCACACGACGGGGAGGAACAGCACGTAGAAGAGCTTCGGAGCGCCGTCGATGCCCGCGTCGAATACGATGCCGAGCGCGATCGCGATCGCGGCGACCTGCGCGATGCCTTCGACGGTGATGCGCATCCGCGGCCGGTCGCGCTTTCGCGTCGCGACGAGCAGCACCGGCGTGGTGACGACGATGCCGATCAGGTCGCCGATCCAGAACTGCGACACGCTGCGCCAGTACTCGCCGGCGGGCAGCAATCCGCTCCCCGCGAACAGCGACACGAAGGCCAGCGCGATCGCGCCGCATGCGACGGCCGCGGTGACGACGAACGTCGACACGTCGCGCAGCGATGGGAGATCGGCATCGAAGCGCAGCGCGCGCATCAGAACGGCGCTGACGCCCGTGTACGACACCGCCAGCAGCAGCGACGCGGCGACCAGCAGCGGGATCGGCGCGGGCGCGCCGCGCACGAGAAATTCCGCCGCGAGCGCGGCGACGAAAAGCCACCCGGCCTGGCGCAGCCCGCGCCGCAGCAGGAACGCGATCGAAAGCCCGGGCGGCGGGTTCCATGGCGTGATCGCGAATGCAGCAACCGGATCGATGAAGCTGATCCAGTCGAGCGCGACGTACAACGCGACGTACGCCGCCGCGACGATCGATGCCCGCGCCCGCCACGCCCGCCGCTGCGTCGCTGCGCTGCCGCCCTTGGGGTCGGAAAGCGCGGCCGGGCGTGGCTCGGCACCGCTCACGTGCACCGCGTCAACCTTCGGGTCGCTTGCCGAGGACATCGCTCAGGAACGCGTACAGCACGTCGAGGTCGAGCGGCTTGGTGAAGTGCCGATCGAAGCCCGCTTCGCGCGCGCGACGCTTGTCCTCGCTCTGCCCCCACCCGGTGATCGCGGCAAGCACGATGTCCTTGCCCCACGCCGCGTCGCGGATCGCGCGCGCCACCTCGTAGCCGTTGCGAATGGGCATGCCGATGTCGAGGAGCGCAACGTGCGGCCGAAACGCTTCGGCCGCTGCCAGTGCCTGTGCGCCGTCGTTGGCAACGCGGACCTCGTGGCCGTCGAGCGCAAGCAGCGTTGCGAGGCTGGACGCCGCATCGCGATTGTCGTCGGCGACGAGGATGCGCGCGCGTTCGCTGGTAGGCGATTCGGCGCGCGCGACTTCGCTCGACGCGGGCGGATCCCCGTTCGCCGGCAGTGGCAAGTGCACGGTGAAGCGCGCGCCGTGGCCGAGCCCCTCGCTGTGCGCCAGCACGCGCCCGCCATGCAGCCCGACCAGGCCCTTCACCAGCGCGAGCCCGATGCCGAGGCCGCCTTCGGCACGATCGAGCGAGCCTTGCATCTGCGAGAACATCTCGAATACGCGCGGCAGAAGCGCGGGCTCGATGCCGATGCCGCTGTCCTCGACATCGATGACGAGCTCGTCGTCGTCGCACGCCGCGCGAAGCTCGATCGCGCTGCCCGCCTCGGAGTACTTGGCCGCGTTCGTCAACAGATTCGCGAGCACCTGCGCGAGGCGCAGCGGGTCGGCGTCGAGCCAGACCGGGGTGGCGGGGAGATGCTGGTCGATCGACTGGCAGCGGTCGTCGACGAGCGGGCGCACCGTTTCGAGCGCCATCGCGACGATCGTGCGCAGCTCCACGCGCTCGCGGCGCAGCTCGAGCTTGCCGCGCGTGATGCGCGAGACGTCGAGAAGGTCGTCGAGCAGCAATGCCATGTGCCGCACCTGCCGCTCGATCACCTCCTGGCTCCAGCGCCGCTGCGCGTCGCTCGCGTTCGGCGCGCGCGACAGGCGCGCCGCCTGGCGGATGGGCGCGAGCGGATTGCGCAGCTCGTGCGCGAGCGTCGCGAGGAACTCGTCCTTGCGGCGGTCCGCGTCGCGCAATGCGTCCGACGCTTCGATCAGCTCGGTGACGTCGGGGCTGCTGCCCACCGCGCCGAGGAATTCGCCGTCCTCGGAAAAACGCGGCGCGCCGATCGCCTGGATCCAGCGCCACGCGCCGTCGCACCGCCGCACCCGTGCCATCACGCTGAACGGACGCCGATCGCCGAGTGCCGCGAGCACTTCGCCCGTGAAGCCCTCGGCGTCGTCGGGGTGCACGTACGTGTGCCAGCCGTCGGGACCGAGATGCGCCGGAAACTGGCCAAAGGATTCGTGGCAGGCACGGTTGGCGAACAGCATGCGCGCGCCAGGATCGAGCACCCACACGAGCAGCGGCGAACTGTCGGCCATCGTGCGGAAGCGTTCCTCGCTTTCGCGCAGCGCCGTTTCCGCGCGCGCCCGCGAAAGCTCGGCCCACATGCGCTCGGCCGCTTCGCGCAGCAGCGCGATCTCGTCGCCATGCCATGCGCGCGGTCCGGGCACCGTGACCCACAGCGCGCCCGGGCTGCGCCCGGTCGTCACGCGCGGAACCGTGAGCACGGCACCCGCGCCTTCCTGGCGCCAGGCATCGGCGCGCGGATGCATGCGCGTGTCCTCGATGACGATCGGCAGTCCCTCGCGCCGCGCCTCTTCCTCGCCGAAGCGATCGATCGGAAAGCGCGCGCCGTCGCGGCCGGCGGTGCCATCCGCGCGCCATTCGTGCACGACGCGGAACGACACGCCGTCACCCTCCACCTCCACGTATCCGGCGTTCGTCGTCGCAAGCTCGCGCCCGATGCGCTCCACCGCGCTCGCAACGACTTCCTCGGGCGTGCGCACCGCGCGCAGCGCGTCGGCGAATTCGAGGAGAAAGCGCCGCCGCGCTTCGCCGGCGCGCGTCGCCTGCAGGTACTCGCGGCGCGCCCGCGCCATCATCAGCGTGGTGCCGATGCGCGCGTGCAGCTCGCGCGCCGAGAACGGCTTGACGAGGTAGTCGTCGACGCCGGCGTCGATGCCCTCGATGCGCGCTTCCTCGCCGGCGCGCGCGGACAGGAACACCACCGGCAGATCGCGCGTGCGCTCGTTCCCGCGAATCGCCTTCAGCAGGCCGATGCCGTCGAGCCGCGGCATCATCACGTCGGTGAGCACGAGGTCGGGCCGGGCGCGCTCGATCCTGGCAAGCGCGTCGATGCCATCGGTCGCCGTGGATACGCGAAAGCGCGTCGACAGCAGCGTGCGCACGTATTCGCGCATGTCGGCGTTGTCGTCGACGAGCAGCACGGTGTCGGCGTTCGGCGGCGGCGCAGCGTCACCGTTGCGCTGCGACGCCTCGGGATGCCACGACAGCGCCTCTTCGACGAACGCCTCGGCGTGCTTCGGGCCGCTGGGCGCGCCCGCGGCGACGACGCGCTCCACCGGCAGGTGCGCATGGCCGCGCGGGAGCGTCACGGTGAACGTGGTGCCGGCGTCGACGACGCTCTCGACGCCGACGCTGCCGCCGTGCAGCTTGACGAACTCCTGCACGAGGGCGAGGCCGATGCCCGAGCCTTCGTGCGTGCGCGCACGCGCGTTCGGGACACGGAAGAAACGGTCGAACACCTGCGGCAGCGCATCGGCTGGAATGCCGATGCCCGTGTCGGCGACGGTGAGTTCGCATAGATTGCCGATGCCGCGCATGCGCATGCGGATCGCGCCTGCGTGCGTGTGCTTGAGCGCGTTCGACAGCAGGTTGAAGACGATCTTCTCCCACATGTCGCGATCGACGTAGACGTCGGGCACCGCTTCGCATTCGACGTCGAACGCGATGCCGGTGCGCTCGATCGCCGAGCGGAACACGCTCGCGAGCTCGGCGGTAAGCGACCCGATGTCGGTCGGCGCGTGCTGCGCCTGCACGCGGCCGGCCTCGATGCGCGAGAAATCGAGCAGCGAATTGACGAGCTTCAAAAGCCGCAGGCTGTTGCGATGCGCGACCGCCAGGTTGTCGCGCAGCGTGTCCTCGAGCCCGTCGCTCGCAAGCGTTTCCTCGAGCGGTCCCATCATCAGCGTCAGCGGCGTGCGGAACTCGTGGCTCACGTTGGAGAAGAACGCCGACTTCGCGCGGTCGATCTCGGCCAGCGCCTCGGCACGGCGTCGCTCCTCGGCGAGGCTTCGCGCATTGGCGACCGCCGAGGCGATCTGCGCGGCGATGAGCGCGAGGAAGCGTCGGTACGCGTCGTCGAGCGGCCGGTACCGATTGAGGCATGCGATGAATATCCCCGCCGGTTCCGCGTGTCCCTGCTGCTGGATCGGCAGCAGCAGCGCCGTTTGCGGCCGATCGGCCCACGGCCCATACGGCAGGTCCCCGAAACGCGCGTCGAGCTCGACGATGCGCTCGTCGCCGTCCGCCAGCATGTCGGCGACGGGCCACGGCTCGCGGCCGATCCGGTCGGGCGCTGCGCCATGCCCGGGCGCGAAACCGGCGCGCATCGCGCAGCGGGCGGCGCCGTCGTCGCGCATGTACACGAGCGCGCACGGCAGGTCGGGAAGGCCGGCGCCGAGGTGGCGCGCGGCGATCGCGAACACGTCGGCTTCGGCGTGCGTCGCGGCAAGATCCGTTCCGAGCGCGCCGAGCAGCGCGATGCGCCGCTCGCTGATCTGGCGGTCGGTGTCCTCGGTCACGACACACAGCATGCCGGCAATCGTGGCGTTGTCGTCGTAGACGGGGCTGTACGAGAACGTGTGATAGGTCTCCTCGGGATAGCCGCTGCGCTCGAGCAGCAGCATCAGTCCCTTGTCCCACGTCGCTTCGCCGGTGGCGAGCACGTGCGCGATCCGCGGCCCGATGTCCGGCCAGATCTCGGCCCACACGCTGTCCGAGCGCGCGCCGAGCGCCCGGTCGCGCTTGATGCCGAGCGTGGGCAGGTACGCGTCGTTGCAGAAGAACGAGAGGTTCGGGCCCCAGAGCATCCACATCGCGTAGCGCGAATCGAGCAGGATCCGCACGGTGGTCTTGAGGCTCTGCGGCCAGGCATGCGGGGGCCCGAGCGGCGTCGTGGTCCAGGCGAATGCGCGCATCCGCGCGCCCATCTCGCCGCCGCGCTCGAGGAACGCGAGTCCGGCGGATGGCGCGGCCGCGTGACGGTGCTGGTCCGGGGCGTCGGGCGGTTGCGGGCGGGGGTCGTCCATCGGCATGGATGCGGGGTTCGAGACGGCAGGTCGCGGCGCCCCGCGGGAACGACATCTTAGCCGTTCGCAAAAGGCCCGGGCGGCGGCGGGGCGTAAGATCGCGGCCCGTGCGGCAGCGGTCGAAATGTCCGGCCCGGCCGCGCCTCGATGACACGCGAATCGCACACGTTCTGCACGGCGCCGATGATGGACTGGACCGATCGGCACTGCCGCTATTTCTTCCGCCTGATCAGCCGGCGCGCGCGGTTGTACACCGAGATGATCACGGCGCCCGCACTCGTGCACGGCGACGTGCCGCGGCACCTGGATTTCGACCCGGCCGAGCATCCGGTGGCGCTGCAGCTCGGTGGCAGCGATCCGGCGCAGCTCGCGCACGCGGCGCGGCTGGGCGCGCGCTGGGGTTACGACGAGATCAACCTGAACTGCGGGTGCCCGTCCGTGCGCGTGCAGACGGGCAGCTTCGGCGCGTGCCTGATGGCCGAGCCCGCGCTCGTCGCCGATTGCGTGCGGGCGATGCGCGATGCGGTGTCGGTGCCGGTGACGGTGAAGCACCGGATCGGCCTCGACGCGAGCGAAGACTACGGGTTCGTCCGCGACTTCGTCGGCACGGTCGCGCAGGCGGGCTGCGACGTGTTCATCGTGCATGCGCGCAACGCGGTGCTGAAGGGCCTGTCGCCGAAGGAGAACCGCGAGGTGCCGCCGCTTCGCTACGAATGCGTGCACCGGCTGAAGCGCGACTTCCCGCGGCTCGTGTTCGTGCTGAACGGCGGGCTTCGCGACTGGGACGCGATCGAGCACCAGCTCGCGTTCGTCGACGGCGTGATGCTCGGGCGCGCGGCGTACCACGATCCGTGGCTGCTCGCCGGCGTCGATCCGCGGCTCTTCGCTGCGCCGCCGCCCGCGCGATCGCGTGCCGACGTGGTCGAGGCGTTGATCGCGTACGCGAGCCGCGCCCTGTCACAGGGCGCGTCGTTGCGCGCCATCGTGCGCCACGTGCTCGGCCTGTATCACGGCGTGGCGGGCGGGCGCCGCTTCCGGCAGCTGCTCTCCGACGCGACGCGCCTGCATGATGCGGATACGTCGCTGCTCGACGATGCGCTGCGCGCGGTGGAATAGCGCACCGCCGATCGATATCGCATCGAGCGACGCCCCATGAAAGGCGTCCCACATGGAAGCCGCAACATCGAGGACGCGCGCATCGACGCACGCGTGGCCGTGCCCGCACGCCGTTTGTAAGTCTTGCAACGCGGCGGCGCATTGAACTGTCCGATCGCATGCCCATCCAACCTGACGCGCAAGTACGCAGTCGGAGCGAACGGCAATGAGCAAGACAGTGGGCGATTTCCTGCTCGAGCGCCTCGCGGAATGGGGCATCAGGCGGATCTACGGATTTCCGGGCGACGGCATCAACGGCATTCTCGGTGCGCTCAACCGCACCGGCGGCGAGTTCGAGTTCGTACAGGTGCGCCACGAGGAAATGGCCGCGTTCATGGCGTGCGGCCACGCGAAATTCACCGGCGAGGTCGGCGTGTGCCTCGCGACCTCGGGCCCCGGCGCGATCCATCTTCTGAACGGGCTCTACGACGCGAAGCTCGACCATCAGCCGGTCGTCGCGATCGTCGGCCAATCGGCACGCACGGCGATCGGCGGCAGCTACCAGCAGGAAGTGGACCTGACCACGCTCTTCAAGGACGTGGCCAGCGAGTACGTCGAAGTGGTGATGTCGCCCCAGTCGATGCGTCACGTGATCGACCGCGCCATTCGCATCGCGCGCGCGCAGCGCGCGCCGACCTGCGTGATCGTGCCCAACGACCTGCAGGAGCTGCCGTACGAGAAGCCGGCGCGCGCGCACAACACGATCCATTCGGGCGTGGGTTACGCCATTCCGCGGCCCATTCCCGACGAGCACGAATTGCAGCATGCGGCCGATGCGCTCAATGCCGGCGAGAAAGTCGCGATGCTCGTCGGCGCCGGCGCACTGAACGCGACCGCCGAGGTGCTCGAGGTTGCCGATGCGCTCGGCGCCGGCATCGCGAAGGCCCTGCTCGGCAAGGCGGCCGTGCCCGACACGCTGCCGTTCGTCACCGGTTCGATCGGCCTGCTCGGCACGAAGCCGTCGTACCGGATGATGATGGAGTGCGACACGCTGCTGATGGTCGGCTCGAATTTCCCGTACTCGGAGTTCCTGCCGAAGGAAGGGCAGGCGCGCGGCGTGCAGATCGACATCGACGCGCGGCTCGTCTCGATCCGCTATCCGATGGAGGTGAACCTCGTCGGCGACAGCGCGTCGACGCTGCGGCTCCTGCGCCCGCTGCTCAAACGCAAGCAGGACCGCGGCTGGCGTCGAAAGATCGAGAAGGAAGTCGCCGATTGGTGGTCGACGCTCGAGGATCGGGCGATGGAAGACGCCCATCCGATCAATCCGCAGCGCGTGTTCTGGGAGCTGTCGCCGCGCATTCCCGACGGGGCGATCCTCACCTGCGACTCGGGTTCGTCGGCGAACTGGTACGCGCGCGATCTCAAGATCCGCGAAGGCATGATGGCGTCGCTCTCCGGCGGCCTCGCGACGATGGGACCCGGCGTGCCGTATGCGATCGCCGCGAAGTTCGCGCATCCCAACCGGCCGGTGATCGCGCTCGTCGGCGACGGCGCGTTCCAGATGAACGGCATGAACGAGGTGCTCACGATCGGCAAATACTGGAAGCGCTGGTCCGATCCGCGCCTGGTCATCATGGTGCTGAACAACCGCGACCTGAATCAGGTCACGTGGGAGCAGCGCGTGATGGACGGCGATCCCAAGTACGAGGCGTCGCAGCAGATCCCCGACTATCCGTACGCGCGCTACGCGAAGGATGCGGGGCTCAATGGCATTCGCGTCGACCGGCCGGAGGATGTCGGCCCGGCATGGGACGCGGCACTCGCGAGCGATCGCCCGACCGTGCTCGACATCTACACCGATCCCGACGTGCCGCCGCTGCCGCCGCACGTCACGTTCAAGCAGGCGCGACACTTCGCCGAATCGCTCTTGAAGGGCGACCCGGACACGGCCGGCGTGCTTCGCGCATCGGTCAAGGAACTCTTCGCATGACGCATCCCGCGCGCGCCGGACGGGTCCCGATGCACGTCGGTTGATTCGGCGATGAAGAGCGCCGTGCCGATCGCGCGGATCGACGTGTCCGCGTACACGATCCCGACCGATGCGCCCGAATCCGATGGCACGCTCGAATGGCACCAGACCACGCTCGTGCTCGTGCTCGCCGGGGCGGGCGGCACGACCGGCGTCGGGTACAGCTATGCGAACCGCGCGACCGCGGTGCTGATCGGCGACACGCTCGCCGGCGTCGTGCAAGGCCGCGACGCGCTCGACGTGACGGGCGCATGGGACGCCATGGTGGCCGCGATCCGCAACCTGGGCCGGCCGGGCATTTCGTCGATGGCGATCGCGGCGGTCGACAACGCGCTGTGGGACCTCAAGGCGCGGCTCCTCGACGTGCCGCTCGTGCGCCTGCTTGGCGCGGCGCGCGACGCAATTCCCGTCTACGGCAGCGGTGGCTTCACGTCGTACACGACGTCGCGTCTCGAAGAGCAGCTCGGCGGCTGGGCCCGATCGGGCATCCGCATGGTGAAGATGAAGATCGGGCGCGAGCCTTCCGCCGACGTCGCGCGGGTGCGCGCGGCGCGCCAGGCGATCGGGCCCGACACGTCGCTGTTCGTCGACGCGAACGGCGCGTACAGCCGCAAGCAGGCGCTCGGCTTCGCCGAAGCGTTCGCCGGCCTCGGCGTCACCTGGTTCGAGGAGCCGGTGCCGAGCGACGATCTCGAGGGCCTGCGCCTGATTCGCGATCGCGCGCCGCCGGGGATGGACGTCACCGCCGGCGAATACGGCTACGACCTCGTGTACTTCCGGCGGATGTGCGAAGCGGGCGCCGTCGACGTGCTGCAGGCCGATGCGACGCGCTGCGCCGGCGTCACCGGCTTCATGCGCGCGGCTGCCGTGGCGAAATCGTTTCACCTGCCG
>Ga0207657_10005152_pt1 | contig 13707 bp, 14 predicted proteins | sample KBSC33metaG_FD_184316 | JGI IMG/M metagenome (GOLD analysis project Ga0207657, IMG submission 184316) | Corn rhizosphere microbial communities from Kellogg Biological Station, Michigan, USA - KBS C3-3 metaG (SPAdes) (version 2) | ecosystem: Host-associated > Plants > Roots > Rhizosphere > Soil ... | reverse complement strand
GCCGATGCTGACCGCCCACAGCGGCAGCAGCACCTGCCGCGAGGCGCGCAGGGCCGCCACCAGGGTCGACCCCACGCCGAGGGTGAGCAGCACGCGGCGGTTGGCTCGGATGGTGCGGAACAAGCCCCGAGCCTCCTCGTCCACCTCGCGCTCGCCCGAGGTCTCGCGCCGCCCCGGCAGCGTGGAGAACGTCTTGTCGGGGTCGGCGAGCACCAGCAGCACGACCGCCGCGGCGACGCATCCGGCGATGTGGATCCAGAACACGCTCGCCGCCGCCCCGGTGAGCGAGATCACGCCGGCCCCGAGGAAGGGCCCGATCAGGTAGCCCAGACGGAAGCTGCCACCGAGCGTCGACAGTGCCCGCGCCCGGTACTGCATCGGAACGAAGCTGGTCATGAATGCGTGCCTCGCGAGCGCGAACACCGCGGTCGCGATCCCCACCACCAGGATGCCGAGCCCGAGCACCCAGGGATTGGGCGCCAGCAGCGCGGTCAGCAGCCCCAGCACCGACAGGCCGGATGCCGCGATCATCGCCGTGCGCTCGCCGATGTGCGAGATCACCACCCCGCTCGGGATGTCGCCGAGCAATTCGCCCAGCACCAGCATTCCGGCGACGAAGCCCGCGATGGCGAGGGTCGCCCCGACGTTGCCCGCGATCACCGGGATCACCGGGATGATCGCGCCCTCGCCGGTCGAGAACAGCAGCGTCGGCAGCAGCGCCGCGACGATGACCGACCGCCAGCGGAAGGGCTGCGCGGTCGAGGTGCTCATGGCCCGCTCCACGTTACGCCCGAAGGTAGACTGCTCCGAGCCATGATCGACCTCGACCTCAGCGACCAGATCGCGACGCTCCGCCAGACGTTCAGCGACATCCGAGCCGTGGTCGGCGTCGACAAGCTCGAGGCCGAGATCGCCGAGTTGAACCAGCAGGCCGGGGCCCCTGATTTGTGGGACGACCCGGAGGCCGCGCAGAAGGTCACCTCTGCGCTGAGCCATCGGCAGACCGAACTCGCGCGCATCGAGAGCCTGCAGCGCCGCATCGACGACCTCGAGGTGCTCGTGCAGCTCGCCAACGAGGGCGACGACGCCGAGAGCGCCGAGGAGGCGAAGGCCGAGCTGGCATCCATTCAGCAGAACCTGGGCGACCTCGAGGTCAGCACGCTGCTGAACGGCGAGTACGACGACCGGCCCGCGGTCATCACGATCCGGTCGGGCGCCGGGGGAGTGGATGCCGCCGACTTCGCCGAGATGCTGCAGCGGATGTACCTGCGCTGGGCCGAGAAGCACAAGTACCCGGTCACCGTGATGGACACCAGCTATGCCGAAGAGGCCGGCATCAAGTCGACCACCTTCGAGATCGACGCCCCGCACGCCTTCGGCACCTTGAGCGTCGAGGCCGGCACGCATCGGTTGGTGCGCATGTCCCCGTTCGGTGCGGCGGGCAAGCGCCAGACGAGTTTCGCGGCGGTCGAGGTGATCCCGTTGATGGAGGAGACCGAGGCGATCGACATCCCGGAGTCCGACATCCGGGTGGATGTCTTCCGCTCCTCCGGTCCGGGCGGTCAGTCGGTGAACACGACCGACTCCGCGGTGCGCATCACCCACCTCCCGACCGGCACCGTGGTGTCGATGCAGAACGAGAAGTCGCAGATCCAGAACCGCGCGGCCGCCCTGCGCGTGCTGCAGTCGCGGCTTCTGATCCTGCAGAAGGAGGCCGAGGCGGCCACCAAGAAGGAGCTGGCGGGCACCATCACCGCGAGCTGGGGCGATCAGATGCGCAGCTACGTGCTCGCGCCGTACCAGATGGTCAAGGATCTGCGCACCGACTACGAGGTCAACAACCCGACGGCCGTCTTCGACGGCGACCTCGACGGGTTCATCAACGCGGGCATCCGCTGGCGCAAGCGCGACCTCGACGCCTGAGCCAGTCGAGTAGCTGAGCAGGTCGAGTAGCGGCGAAGCCGCGTCTCGAGACCGCACGTGCTCACCTGGCCAGGTGGCGGCCGTGTGCTAGCCAGAATGTGAGTTGCGCCTCATGGTGAGGCGCGGCTCACTCATTCTGGACACCTCGTGCCCGCGCCCCGGTCAGCGCAGCTTCAGCAGCATGGTGTCGGAACCCCCATTCCGGCCGACCACCTCGAAGCCCGTTCGCTCATAGACGCGGCGCGCTCGATTGCCGTCCTCGACGCTGAGGCTGATTCCGGACAGCCCACGGGCTTCGGCAGCCTCGATCAGCCGGGCAAGCAAGGCGGTGCCGATGCCGAGACCGCGGAACCTGTCGAATGTGGTGATGCTCAGCTCGGGGATGTCGGCGTCGACGAAGCCGTAACCGGCACGGTCTGCGGGGAGAAACACGAGCCACGCGGCTGCTCGTGGGGCGACTCCCTCAACGTCGACGAGCCCGAAGTCTCTCCCGCTCGGAAAGTCGGAGAAGTAGCGCGCAATCTCAGGGTCGCCATCGATATCGTCGAAGGTGAATCGAGCACCTGCCCAATTCATGTTGGCGAGGGTCGCGGCACGGAGCAATGGTCGATCTTCCGCAGCAAGCCTCCGCGTGGTCACCGCACGAGACTAGCCCGCTACTCGACCAGGGGAGTGAGCCGCAGCGTCGACTCCAGCGGTCCCTGCTCGTTCATCGCCGCGGTTTCGTCGAGCCCCGCGTACTTCGTCAGGAACGTTGCCGAGATCTGTCGCTGCACAGGAGCCGCGGCATCCACCTCGTCGAAGGTCACCAATTGCGACGCGCCTCCGCCGGTGACGGCGAGCTCGCCCCGGCCGGTGGCGAGCGCATCCTGGAACCACACGGCCCCTCGCCCCTTCCATGACCGCACGTAGAGCTCGTCGCCGACTCGGATCGACCAGATCGTGCGGCTGGCGCGCCGGGTGCCATCTCGGTCGATCGGGGTGACATCCACCTCCATGGCTTCGCCGAGCGCAGCGAGTGTTTCGGGTTTCCACGGTGAAGCGGTCATCGTCGATTCCTCTCTGCTGACCCTTTGTCTCACGAGTCTCGCACCCTAGTCTCGTGGTGTTATGAATCCCGTCGACCACGAACCGCTGCGGGTCGGCGTCGTCGGCACGGGAGGCTGGGGCGAGCAGCACGCGCGGATCTTCGCGCACCGCCCCGACACGCAGCTGGTCGGCGTGCTCGGGCGGGATGCCGCGCGGGCCGAGGCGCGGGCGGCACGGTACGAGTCGGCTGCCTTCACCTCGCTCGACGCCTTCCTCGACACGAAGCCGGACTTGATCACGGTCTGCCTGCCCAATGAGGGCCATTTCGACATGACGATGCGCCTGCTCGAGACCGGGATCCCGCTCCTGGTCGAGAAGCCGCTGGTCTTCGAGTTGAGCGAGGCGGACGAACTGCTCGCGGCGGCCGAAAGATCGGGATCGTTCTTCGGGATCAACTTCAACCACCGCTACGCCGAGCCGGTTCGTCGCGCCAAGGCCGCGATCGACGCGGGCGAACTCGGTCAGCTCGTGTTCGCGACCTGGCGCTTCGGCGGTGAGGCGAACCACGGCACCAGCAAGCACGCGAATCTGATCGAGACCCAGTGCCACGGCTTCGACATGCTCGAGCACCTGGTCGCGCCGATCACATCGGTGATGGCGCAGATGACCGACGCCACCTACGGCGACTGGTCGACGGTCGCCATTGCCCTCGAGTTCGCGAACGGCGCCGTCGGCACCATGCTGGGCAGCTACGACTCGTCGTACGCCTATCCGGACTCCCAGCTGATCGAGGTCAACGGGACGACCGGGCGGGCCGTGATCCGCGACACGGTCCGCGAGCTCGAGCTCTCGCGGGCCGGTGATGAGGTGACCGCGCGCTGGCGCGCCGGCTACTTCGACGACGAGGCCCGCTGGTTCGCCGGCACGTTCGATCGCCACGTCGACGACGTAATCCGCGCGGTGCGCGCGGGCGGGCCCCCGCCGATCCACGCGCGCGCGGGCCGGCGTGCCCTCGAACTCGCGCAGTTGGCGATCGAGTCGCACGCCCTCGGGAAACGCGTGGCCGTGCCCCCGCCGACGCCCTGAATGCGCCTCGCTGTGAGTCTGGGCCTCGGGGGTGTCGCGCCCGGCATCCGGATGCTCCGAACCTAGTCTCGTGGTGTCATGATTCGCTTCGACCACGTCACCAAGACCTATGCCGGGACGACGCGACCGGCCCTCAACGCGGTGGATCTCGAGGTGCTCAAGGGGGAGTTCGTCTTCCTGGTCGGCGCCTCGGGCTCGGGCAAGTCCAGCTTCCTGCGCCTCGTGCTCAAGGAGGAGCGCCCCACCAAGGGCAAGATCCATGTGCTCGGCCAGGAGCTCAACACGCTGCCGGCGCGCAAGGTGCCGTACTTCCGGCGCAGCCTCGGCGTGGTGTTCCAGGACTTCCGGCTGCTCCCGCAGAAGACCGTGTTCGACAACGTGGCCTTCTCGCTGCAGGTCATCGGCAAGAGCAAGGGATTCATCCAAGAGGCCGTGCCCGACGTGCTCAAGATGGTCGGGCTCGCGGGCAAGCAGAGCCGCTTTCCCCACGAGCTCTCGGGCGGCGAGCAGCAGCGCGTCGCGATCGCGCGGGCCATCGTGAACAAGCCCGCGATCCTGCTCGCGGATGAGCCGACCGGCAACCTCGACCCCGCTACCAGCGCCGGCATCATGCAGCTGCTGTCGACGATCAACGCCAACGGGACGACCGTGCTGATGGCGACGCACGACTCCGGAATCGTCGACCAGATGAAGCGCCGCGTGATCGAACTGGTCAGCGGGCAGGTCATCCGCGACGAGCGTGCCGGCGGTTACCAGACGCAGGCGATCCCGGTGCAGAAGTTCAACCTCACCGGCAGCCTGGTCGCCCACAACGAGGCGGCCGCGCAGCCGTCGTCGCGCGTCACGGCGGCGCCGGCTCCGGCAGCGGCGCCGGCTCCCGCAGCCGCGCCAGCGCCCGCACCCGCTGCCGCACCCGCTGCCGCGCCGGCTGTGGCGCCGGCCCCGACCCCGGTGACGGCACCCGTCCACGATCCGGCATCGCCTCCGCCGCTCAACGAACCGGGGCGCCGCGCATGAGACTCGGACTCGTCCTCAGCGAGGTCGGCCAGGGGTTCCGGCGCAACCTCTCGATGGTCATCTCGGTCGTGCTGGTCACCTTCATCTCGCTGACCTTCTTCGGAGCGGCGATCCTGCTGCAGTTCCAGATCAACCAGATGAAGGGCTACTGGTACGACCGGGCACAGGTCGCCATCTATTTCTGCACCGACGTGCAGACCGAAGAGCCGTGCAACGGTGCGGAGGCCAGCGCCGACCAGATCGCCGCGGTGAAGGCGCAGCTCGAGGGGCCGACGCTTCGGCCGTACGTGAAGAAGTTCACCTTCGAGAACCACCAGCAGGCGTACGACAACTTCGAGAAGCAGTTCGCCAACACCTCGCTGGCTCAGCTGGCGTCGCCCGACATCCTCTCCCAGGCCTTCCGGGTGAACATGAAGGACCCGTCGCAGGCCGACATCCTGAGCGAGCAACTCAGCAAACAGCCCGGCGTCGAGGAGGTGCAGGATCAGCGCGGCCTGCTCGATCCGATCTTCTCGATCATGAATGCGGCAAGCTATACCGCGATCGGGATCGCGGCGCTGATGCTGGTCGCCGCCGTCCTGCTGATCTCGACCACCATCCGGCTCAGTGCGTTCTCTCGACGCCGCGAACTCGGGATCATGCGGCTGGTCGGCGCATCCAACCGCTTCATCGAGACGCCCTTCATCCTCGAAGGGGTCCTGGCTGCGCTCATCGGCTCGCTGCTCGCGGGCGGCGCCATCATTGCGATCGTGCAGTTCTTCGTGCAGGGCTACCTGCAGAAGACGATCACCAACACGGCGTTCGTCGGACTCCCGGACGCGCTCGTCGTCGCGCCGATCCTGCTCCTGGTGGGCGCGCTGCTGGCCGCACTGTCCGCCAGCGTCGCCATCCGGCGGTACCTGAAGGTCTGAGCGTTATACACTGACAGGCTGTCCATCCAGCCTGGAGGTGAGTCGAGTGCCGAAGAAGCAACGCGGAAACGCCGTCGTCGCGACGAATCGTCGCGCCCGGCACGACTACACCATCGAAGACACCTATGAGGCCGGGATCGTGCTCACCGGCACCGAGGTCAAGTCGCTCCGCGAGGGGCGGGCGTCGCTGGTCGACGGCTACGCCTTCGTCGACGGCGGCGAGGCCTGGCTGGATGCCGTCTACATCCCCGAATACACCGAGGGCACCTGGAACAACCACGCCCCGCGCCGCAAGCGCAAGCTGCTGCTGCACAAGGCGCAGATCGTCAAGATCAGCCACAAGACCAAAGAGGGCGGGTACACGCTCGTCCCCCTGCAGATCTACTTCCTCGACGGTCGTGCCAAGGTCGAGATCGCGGTCGCCAAGGGCAAGCGCGAGTACGACAAGCGGCAAGCGCTGCGCGAGCGTCAGGACAAGCGCGAGGCCGATCGCGCCATGTCGACCAAGGGACACCTGGGGGAGTAATCCGGGGCCATCCTCGCGCTCAGCTGGCGCTGAACCGCGCGTCGACCTGTGCCGCGACCTCGAGCTCCTGGGGGGTGAAGGTCAGCGTGCCGCTGTCGCTCATCGCCTTCATCGCGAACATGCGGGGGGCGCCACCGCCGAGGGCGCCGGGAGGGGCGTCGGGGGAGCCGAGCAGTCCCGGGTCGGCGATCGCCGTCGCGGTCACGCGGGTGAGCCCGGCGGCCCGGGCGTAGACCAGGGCTTTGGCCGTGGCATCCTGAACGGCCTCGGTGCGCACCTGCTCGAGCAGGGCGTCGCGCGTGGCGTCGAGCAGCTCCCACTGGATCGAGCCGGCCGTCACGCCGGTCGTGGTCGCCGCCGCCTCCACCCAGCGGGCGAGCGCGTCGAAGTCGCTGAACGTCGCCCGCACCCCGATCGTCGCGTGGTAGACGAGCGGCAGCTGAACGCCCTCGTTGTTCCAGGGGCGGTCGGACCAGACGCTGATGCGGTCGGATGACCAGGCCACCACCGGCCCGGATGCCGCGTTGTGCAGGCCTTTCAGCGCGGTCGTGATCGCCTCGGAGACCTTGGTCGTCTCGGCGAAGACCGTGTCGCGGGCCGGGCCGTCGTGCGAGATAGCGATGTCGGCCGCCGCACGCTCGGCCGCATGCTTGGTCGACGAACTGCCCTGCACGGTGATGACGGTTTCGCTCATGCAGCCATCTTTGCAGCGACGATGTGGCTCTCGCGCAGTGCTGGATCGACGTCACGGGGCCAGCCGGGGCACCTCCGGCCCGAATCTCAGCCACTCGTCTCTCGTAATGGGCAGGATCGACCCGTGGCTGGCGCCGGCCGGCAGCTCGAAGTCGCGGCACATGGTCCAGCGGGCCGAGTCGATGCTCGTGCTCTCGAACGGGACATATCGACGTAGACCGAACTCGTCGATGAACAGGTACCAACGGTCCGCGAGCGCGGAGTACACGGCGATCGGGCCCTCCCCATGTGCGAGCGCGGGCGCGTCGGGAGAATCCTCCGGCGGGCCGCCCAGCCCGTCGGCAACCAACTCCCATGAGGTGGATCGCAGTTCGAGGGAGCGCCCCAGGGTGATGTATCGGGAAGCGGGAGTGCTCGAGTCGGGCGTTCGTTCGTCTTTCACGAAGCGGAAGAACTCGCCACCCGATCTGACCACCGTGGCGTCGATCACCGAGCGGCCCGCATCGAGCCAGACCTCGGCGGGCGTGAACTCGCGGAAATCCGCGGTGGAGGCGCACAGCATCCTGTTGTATTCCAGAGTGCCGCGGTCGGACCCGGACGGGTAGAGGGCCGATGCCCAGAAGACGAAGTAGCGCTGGGTGAGTTCGTCGAAGACGGCTTCTGGCGCCCAGGCGTTACCCGCGTCAGACGGCGCCACCTCGACCAGGCGGGCCGGCGACCACGACACCAGGTCGTTCGACTCCCAGACCAGGATGCTTCTGCTGCCGTGGCGTTGCTGCTCGTCCCAGAACCCCTCGTCATCGTGGCCGGCCACGCGCAGGTCGGTCGCGATCATGTAGAACGCCGCCTGCTCGCCCGGCAACCCGGCGGCTCGGACCAGGAACGGGTCCCTCGCCCCTGTCGTTCCGACGTCCGAGCGCACGAAGGGAGTCCCGTCCGCGAGCGGCTCCCAGAACAGCGGATCCGTTCCCCGGCTGCGCCCGAACCGCACTTGTTCGCCGTCGGGTTCGTTCTGCGAGGTGAAGTAGGCGAACAGATAGTGATCCCGCGCTTCCGTCATCCCTTCGTGCTTCCCTGCACAAGACCGCTGACGATGTGCCGCTGCATGACGACGAAGAAGACCACCATGGGGATCAGGACGATCACGGTCAGCGTCATGAACGATGGCCAATCAGTCAAGAACTGTCCGACGGCGGTGTAGACCTGCAGCACGAGTGTCTCGTTCTGCGGTGAACTGATGAACACGTTTGGGTAGATGAAGTCGTTCCACACCCACATCGTCTGGAAGACGCCCACCGTGATGAGGATGGGCCGGATCAGCGGAAGAACGATCGTCGCGTAGATGCGGAACGGTCCCGCGCCGTCGATGCGCGCCGCTTCGAGGATCTCCGCGGGCACGGTGCGCATGTAGCCCAGGATCAGGTAGTAGCAGAAGATCGAACCGGTGCTGTACAGCACGATGAGCCCGTTGAGCGAGTCCACCAGGTGCACGCCCACCAGCATCCGGTAGAGGGGGACGAGCGTCGCCTGTCCAGGCACCAGGAAGGCGATCACGAGCACGACGCCGATGATGGCCGAGATCCTGCCCTTGCCCACGATGCGGCCGAACGCCGCCATCGAGCCGATGACCAGCATCAGCACGATCGAGATCGCCGTCACGTACAAGGTGTTGAAGAACGACTGAACGATGGTCGTGTTCTGCAACACGTTGGCGTAGTTCTGCAGGTACAGGTGCGTCGGAAGGGCGAAGGGCTCGCTCGCGGTCTCGGCCTGCGTCTTGAAGGTGTTGACCACGATGTAGTAGAAGGGCAGCGCGACGAGGCACGCCAGCACGATCATGATGACGCTGGTCCAGATGTGACGGGGGGTCCTCATGAGTATCGCCCTTCGAGCATGCGAGACAGGCCAAGCTGTGCCAGCACGACGATGCCGACGATGAGGAGGAACAGAACGGCAAGCGCAGACGCCTGCCCGACCTGAGCCTGAGCGATTCCGTCTTGGATGAGGGCCTGAGTGATCGTGGTCGTCGCGTAGCCGGGGCCGCCCTTGGTCAGGGTGATCGGCAGGTCGTACACCTTCAGACCATTGGTCATCAGCAACAGCCAGCTCACGGTCATCGCCGGAGTGAGGAGCGGCAGGATGATGTACCGGAAGGTCTGCCAGCGGTTGGCGCCATCGATCCTCACGGCTTCGAGGAAATCAGAAGGAATGGACTGCAGGTACGCCAGGTAGAGGATGGCGTGCCACCCCGTGAGGGTCCACACCGCGACGGCCACGGTGGAGAGCTGCGCCAGGGTGGTGTCCGCCAACCACGGGATGGGCCCCAGGCCGGTCAGTGCGTGGATGACCGTGTTCAGCACGCCGTCACCGAGCGGGTTGAGGATGAATCCCCAGATCAGGCCCAGAATCGCCACGCTCGGAATGGCCGGGAAGAAGAAGATGGCCCTGACGAAGTTCCTGCCGAAGAACTTGCGGTTGATGATCAGGGCGAGAGGGATGGCGAAGACGGTGATGAGCACGGTGGTGGTCAGCGCGTAGAACACGGTGTAGCCGAGTGCGGCCAGCATCGTCGGGTCGGAGAAGATGTTCTGATAGTTCAGGAACCCGACGTTCTTGACGTCGTTGGAGTATCCGTCGAAGTTCGTGAAGCTGTAGAAGAACGACTGCCCCATCGGGGCGGCGTAGAGCACCACGAACACCACGGCGATCGGCACCAGGAAAATGTTCGAGACTGCCGATTCGCGCAGCCGCGTCCAGGTCGGGCGGGTAGCCAAGAGACTCAATCCTTTGCATCGTGTCCAGGCGGTGGGGGTGCGCAGCATGACAGCTCCGCACCCCCAACGGGTGAGCGAAACCTAGCCTCCGAGAGTCTTCAGCTTCGTGTCGAGATCGGCAGCGACCGCGGCCGGCGTGGTCTTGCCCTGGATCAGTTCCTGCAGCTGGGCCGTCGCCTCGGTGTTGAGTGCGGCCGAGTTCTTCGGCCACGACACCTGGGGCAGGTAGAACTCACCGTTGCGGACAGCGGCCGCCATCGTCGACAGCGCGGGGTCCAAGGTCGGCGTGAAGTCCTTCGTCGTCGTGATCGACGCCGTCGCCTTCTGGTAAGCCGCGACACCCTTCGTGCTCTGCAGGAAGGTGACGAACTTCTCAGCCGCGGCCAGGTGGCTCGTCTTGGCGTTGATCGCGTAGCCGGGCGAGACGGCGCCCGCCCAGTACGACGACGAGGCTCCCGGAATGGCCATGAAGTCGAGCTTGAGGCTCGGAGCGGCGGTCTGGATGCCGCCAAGAGCCCACGATCCGGTGCCGATCATCGCGACGTTTCCCTTTTCGAACTCCGCGGTGACTTGATCGCCTGTCAGGCCGGCGACGGATCGCGACTCTGCTCCCGACGTGAAGAGCTTGTTCCACTGGGTCAGCGCGCCGGTCCAGGTCTTGGCGAAGGTGGTCTTGCCCGAGAAGATCTCGGCATCCATCTTTCCGCCCAGCTTGGCGTTCTCCAGGCCGACCAAGGCGGCGAGGCTGACCGAGATGCCGTCCGCCGGCTCGTAGAAGGGGGTGATGCCAGCCGCTTTCAGCTTGAGGCACAGGTCGATGAAGTCATCCCAGGTCTTGGGCGGAGCCGAGAAGCCGACCTTCGCGAGCAGATCCTTGTTGTAGAGGATCCCGCCGCCCCAGGAGGAGATGGCCGCGCCGTATACCTTGCCGGCCTTGGTGTAGGTCGCCTTGGCTGCGGGAGCGAGGTTCGAGATGAACGGCTCACTGTTGAGCGGCTTGGCGAAGCCGCCATCCATGATCTGCTGTTTGTTCTCCGCCGTGATGATGAACACGTCCTGAGCGGTCCCACTGTTGAGGTGGGTCTGCAGGGTGGAGATGTAGCCCTGCACAGGGGTGCCGTATGTCACCTGCAGCGTGATGTTCGGGTTCTCCTTCTCGAACTCTGCGAACACCGGCTTCATGGTGGCCGCCGCGTCCCAGGAGTAGAAGCTCAGGGTCGTCTTGGTCGAGCCCGAGTTGGACGTCGCGCAGCCGGCCATGGCCACGATGGCGACCGCGGCTGTGCCGATTGCGATGATGGCCCGTGCACGTGCTCCACGGGGGGTGCTTCTGCGGAATAGCGACATTGCTGACCTCTCTTGAGTGTTCATTGTGGGGTGTACTTCGTCAACTGAGTTCGTGGCGGATCAGGTCGGATCCGGAGATCACCGGCAGGAGGTTCCCGTCGGTGTCGTAGTGCAGCGGGTCGATGACGATCTCGCGGCGGTATCCGTTGCCGTCCGGGATCGCGAACCGGTGATAGGCGATGAGCCACTCGTCGGTGCCGGGAAGGTTCAGGATCGAGTGGTGGCCGGTCGCGAAGATGCCGCGCTCTGCTGACTTCTCGAGCAGCACCCCGCGGTCGATCCACGGCCCGAGCACATGACTCGAGGTGGCATAGCGCACCCGGTAGTCCTCTTCGCGCGTGTCGTTCTCTGACCAGGACAAGAAGTAGAGGCCGCCCCTGCGGTGGATCCACGCCGCTTCGCGGAAGTCGGGCGGCTGCCACGAGACGACGGCGTCGGGGTCGAACGAGATCATGTCGGGTGCGAGAGGAACGATGTTGGCCACCCCGTTGCCCCAGAGCAGGTATGCGGTGTGGTCGGCATCGATGAAGATCGACGGGTCGATGGCTCGTCCGGGGAACTTGCCGGCAGGCACCAGGGGGCGCCCGATGTCTTCGAACGGTCCCAGAGGAGAAGGCGACCAGGCGACACCGATGTTGTCCTGGGCGCTGTAGTACAGGAAATAGGTGCCACCCACGCGCGTGACAGCAGGTGCCCAGGCGTGCTCGGTCGCCCACGAGGTGTTGTGGGGGAGGGAGAAGATCTCGCCGTGGTCGTTCCAGGTCACCAGGTCGGTCGATGAGAACGCCTTGAACGAGGTGGCGGCCCAGTCATCGGAACCATCACTCGTGGGATAGAGGTAGTAGGTGCCGTCGAAATCGACGAGATGCGGATCCGCATAGAGGCCCGCAAGCACCGCGGGCGCCGGGGGCCGGATGGATGCGCCCCACGAAACAATCTCGCTCACGATGCCGCCCCGAGGTTCCGGTGGCGCGCGGTCAGCAATTGTGTGGGAATTCGTCGAATCCGGCGAGTGGACAGGCTACTCTGGGACGCAAGATGGTAACGATACAAGACGTGGCACGGGCAGCCGGCGTTTCGCCGATGACGGTCTCCAATGTCATCAACCAGCACCCCTACGTGAAGGCGAGTACTCGCGAAAAGGTCGTCAAGGCGATGACCGATCTGGACTACCGGGTCAACGTGGCTGCCCGGAACCTGCGAACCGGTCGTACCTTCACCATCGGACTGGCCGTCGCGGAGATCGACCGGCCGTACTACGGCCAGCTTGCTGCGCGAATCGTCGCCGAGGCAGCCCGCCACGACCTGCGGGTCCTGGTCGAGCAGACCGGAGCGTCCCGCGAGAACGAGATCGACGCCCTGGGGCTGTCGCGCAATCGCATGTACGACGGGCTGATCCTCACCGCTGTCGGGTTGGGATCGTCCGATGCGGACGTCCTTCGCGTCGACTATCCGGTCGTCATCCTGGGTGAGCGCATCTTCGACGGTCCTGTCGATCACGTGGCGATGGCCAACGTCGAGGGCGCCAAGGCGGCGACCCTTCACCTGGTCGCCCAGGGATGCCGCAGGATCGCGATCATCGACGACCACCGGGACAACGAGACGGATGCCTCGTCGCTGCGATTCGCAGGCTACCGAGCTGGTCTGGCCGAGGCCGGATTGCCGTTCGATGCGGAGCTGGCGATCAACCTGGCCGTCCCGTCGTTCTCGTTGAAAGACGGACGTGAGGCCGGAAAGCGATTGATCGAATCGGGTGCGGTCTTCGACGGCATCTTCTGCGTCACCGACACTGTCGCCCTCGGCGTCCTGCGCTCGCTGGCCGATGCGGGCATCGACGTGCCGAGCCAGGTAAAGCTGATGGGCTTCGACAACATCGAGGAGAGCGGATACAGCGTGCCGTCCCTGTCGACCATCGACCCCGATCACGATGCAATGGCTCGGGCTGCGGTCGACATGCTGGTCGAACGAATCGCCGCGGGCAAGAATTCGGACGGTCCCCGGGAGTTCACGAGCACGTATCGAGTGGTGGAACGCGAGTCCACCGCGGTCGCGCGATAGAGCCGTGCGTCGAACTCCCTCGACCTGCGTGTTCATCGCCCTGGCTCCTTTGCCACTTCATGTATCGATAAATGTATCGATACATGATGATGGAGCAGAGCGACCGGAGTGTCAAGTCCTGACCTCGTCAAGGCCCGGCCCGACCGTGATCGTCGCGGCGTCGTATGATGGGGGGCTGCATCCGATTCCTGGATGCTGTTGACAACTCCACAGCGCGCGACAACGGCCTGCCAACATCAGTTGGTGACTCATGGGGATGATCGGTTTCGACATCGCCTGCGAAACTGCGAGAAGCGGGCCGAGGATGCAGGGTTATCTCGTTAACGATCCCCGCAAACAACAG
>Ga0207657_10005151_pt1 | contig 13708 bp, 17 predicted proteins | sample KBSC33metaG_FD_184316 | JGI IMG/M metagenome (GOLD analysis project Ga0207657, IMG submission 184316) | Corn rhizosphere microbial communities from Kellogg Biological Station, Michigan, USA - KBS C3-3 metaG (SPAdes) (version 2) | ecosystem: Host-associated > Plants > Roots > Rhizosphere > Soil ... | reverse complement strand
GGTGTTGGCGCGTGACCGTCACAACCGGTCACGCCACCGGCAGCGTGGTCTTCTCTGCAACGGACTGACCCGTCCTGCACCGCCCGCTCGGGGGTCACTTCGGAACACTCGCCCACGCGACGCTCCCGCAACCTGGTTTCGGGTTTTGAACCAGGTTGCTGAGTTTCGATGCGCGTGGTGCTTCCAAGCAAACTCACGATCCTGGTTGAAGACCAAACCAGGATCGAAACTCAGGCCAGCGCAGAACGCTGGGGCAGCCGACGGCACGGTCGATAGCGAGCTCCTCGACCCCGGATTTATCGCTAGTCGATCTGGTTGGCCGCCCAGATCAAGATCAGCACACAGGCGGTCGCTGCCCCGTTGTGTCGCTTGTCCCCTGATCGAGTCGAGCGTGGCCCTAGACGTTCTCCGACTGGCCAGCAAACGACAAGGGCCGATCGGGCGCGTCTCGGACGGCTCGGCTTCCGACCATCGCAATCGCCGCGCCGAGGATCATGATCGCGAAGAACACGATCACCGTCGGTGTCGTGCCTGCAGTCTCGAGCAGCACCCCGGCCGCGACCGACGCCAGCGGGATAGGCCCACCCGCGATGAGGGTCGCGATGCTGAGGACCCGCGCCCGCAGCTCGGGGGGCGTGATCCGCAGCCGGTGGGCGCCGACGACGGTCGACCACAAAGGGTTGAGGATCCACATCGCTCCGAAGACGACTCCCGGGGTCGCTCGTCCAGGCAGGATGCTCAGCAGGGGAACGAGCGCAGCGCCGAGTACCGGCGTCGCGATGATCACCGTGCGCATCGACACGCGTCGCGCGAGCCACGGCGCGGCCAGCGAGCCGAGGAGCCCTCCGACGCCGATGAACGCAAAGGTCACGCCGATCAATGTCGCGGACGCTCCGCGCTCGCGGGCGATGACGATGACGACGAGGTAGAGCGCAGTCAGCGAGACGGTGCGGGTCGTCGCGACGAGTGACGTCACACGCAGGAACGGCTGGCGCCAGTACCAGCTCAGACCCGCTCGCATCTCCCCGCGCAGACGCTGGCGCTCTGGCGCCGCGTCGCGCCGGAAGCTCGTTCTGACCAGTGACACCGTCACCACGGACATGAGGTATGACACCGCGTCGAACACGAACGGCACGGCTCGGCCGAGCCCGAAGAGCGCCCCGCCGAGGGGGAGCCCCGCGAGCGCGGCGGTGTGCGCGCGGGCGCTGTTGCGCGCGAGAGCCGCGTGGAGGTGACGATCGGCGACGACCTTCGGCAAGGCTGACCCTTCGGCGACCTCGAAGAAGACGGTGCCGACGCCTTCGACGGCGGCGACGGCGACGATGTGCCCGAATGCGACCGCGTCGAGCGCAACCGCCAGCGCGAGGCTGCCTAGCGCCGCGGCACGCGCACAATCCACGACGATCATCACCCGCTTCAGGTCCCAGCGATCGACGAGAGCCCCGGCTGGAACAGCAAAGAGGAGCTCAGGCAGGCTGCGGGCGGCCGCCACGATCCCGGCCATTGCCGGTGACCCAGTCGTCGCGAGCACGAGCAGTGGAAACGCGATCGCAGAGATGTTCGCGCCGAGGTCCGACCCGACCTGCCCGAACCAGAGGAGGTTGAAGTCGCGGTTACGCCGGAGCAGGTGATCTTCGGTGGCTGTCGGGGCGGACATCTGCGGGCTCAGGCCGGTGATACGCCCGACGCCTGGAGGATTCGGCTGTACGGCGTCTTCGCCACGCGGTCGACTCTATTCCGATGTTGTTGACCCCTCGGCGTCAGGGGCATTTGAGGAACACCGGCGCAGCCGAGGATTGGGCGTACAACTTGATGTTGCCGCGCTTGTTGACATCTCACAGTGATCAAGCACAAGATCGCGTAGACGCCCGACTACTTCGTCACTTCAGCCCCCTTCCCGTGCAGCCTCGCGCTGTTCAGCTGTTCGTGCGGCGCGCGGGCTGTCGAATACGACCTCAAGCGAGCCGCCCCAGCCGGCTGGACAACGCAAGACGGCTCGCACCGCTGCCCAGCGTGCTCAACGGAGGTTGCGAGCCGAGCCTCCTAACCGTGGCGACGAGCGAGGGATGACGATCTTCTCCTCAGGCGTGATTCCGCAACCCGCCGCGGGCCGCGCTCCGCAACCTGGTTCCGGTTTGAACCAGGTTGCAGAGTTTCAGCGCTCGTCGGACCGGAGCCCTAGCCGTTTATGAACGGGGGTAGCGGCACGTGCCGGACACACGAGGCGTTGAGCCAGGTCGCACTAGCGCGCTCGACGAAGCGCGCGATCAGCTTCTGGACGCAGTCGTACTCGAGCGTGCCGTGCCCTACGCCGGGCACGACGACCAAGTGTCCGCGCGGAAACAGCCGACGCCAGCCGCGCAGGTTCGCGGCGGGATCGAGCGGGTCGGCGCCGCCGGCAAGCAGCAGCGTGGGAGTGCGCACAACTCGACGACTGGCGGCGTCCGTCGGGACGCTTCCCTTCGGGACGACGGCGCACGCGTGGCGAAACAGCCGGGCACGAGCGACCGCGGCCTCGGCGAGGTAGCTCCCCCTGCCGGCACGCGCGGTCGCCGCTGGGTCGAAGGCCGCCCACGGCTCGGAGCAGAGGATGATCCAGAAGGGGACGAGCCGCGCGAGCGCTTCGAGGTTCGTACCGCCGAGCCGGTCGACGTACGTCGTCGCCAGCGTGGTGTAGTCGCTGTGCGCGGCGGCATTCACCGCGAACGGAATGACTGCCGCGTCCTCTACCGTCTCGGATAGCCAGTCCACCGTCCAGGCGATGTCGTCGGGGCGGATGAGCACCTTGCCGGTGGCGATGCCGACGCGGCGTGGCGGGCGCGCGAGCAGCTGGTCGAGCTGCCGCCTCGGATGCGGATAGGCGCGGGCACAGGCGGGTGTAGCTGCGCAGCGCGCGAGTTGCACATCGAGAGCCTGTTCCGCGTTGCGAGCGGAGACGTCGTAGATCCGAACATCCGGCAATGAGCCACTGTCGAGAACGATGCTGCGTACGGACTCCGGGTATCGACGAACGTACTCCTGAGCGAGCGTGGCGCCGTAGGAGCTGCCGAAGAGATCGATCTTGCCGTACCCCAGCGTGCGACGCACGGTTTCCAGGTCGTCTGCAGCCACACTCGTTGTGTAGAGGCGCGGGTCTGTGTCGACCCTGGCGAGACAGCGGCGGAGATAACCGGTCACAGCCGTCGCATCCGCTCGGCGCACGTATCCGTTTGGACAGGCTAGGCGGCCCGAGCCGCCCGTCCCACGCTGATCGACCATGACGAGATCGCGGTTTCTCTGTACCTCCGCGAAGAAGTTATTCACCCGAATCGCAGCTGCCGTCGCCGCGCCACCCGGCCCGCCCTCGAGGTAGAACAGCGCGCCCGCGGCCGGCCGCTTCGTCGCCGGCAACACCGCGATTCGCAGGGAGATCATCGGGCCGTTCCCCCTACGGGGATCCTCCGAAACGCGCAACTGCGTGCACCACGCTTCGACATAGCCGCCGTACGTACACGAGGCAAAATGCGGTTGACCGCTCGGAGAGCGCCACGGCCCGGAACGCCCGACGAGCCAGAGCACAAAACCGAGGGCGGCGACGGCGGAGACCGCGAGCAGCCACCAGATCGAACGCGGCAGGCTACGGCGAGGCGCCGGCCGAGATTCGCCCCAATGACGCAGAAGAGGACTATCCGAGCTGTTACTCATCGTTCACGCGCGTGCTCCGAGCATTGCGAAGCCTCACCGCCAGTGTTTCTTAGTTTGTGTTGACTCAACACAACCTTGGTTGCAGCGCTGCTTAGGCGGTTGGCTGTGTGGGGTCTTCGAAGAACTTGATGCAGTTGCCGTCATTGTCAGTGACGGTCAGCTGTCGAGGGCCGGTCGAACCGGCCTCCTCGTGGAGGGTCAACCCCCGCGCAGCGAGCGCCGTTACCTGCTCGTTGAGGTCGGACACCGCGATCGTCACCAAGGCACTGCCCGCTCGCGGAGGATCTGCGGTGACGTAAACGGATCCGGAGGTCGTCACCTGCCAAACCGCCTCGCCCTCCGTTGGGAGCATGTCGGGCGGTCGACCGAAGAGCGCCTCGTACCATTCGCGAGCCGTGGCGAAATCAGAGACGGCGATTCCTGCAAAGAGGTGCGTGACAGACACCGGCGTTCATTGTGACGACCTGATCTCATATCGGTCATGCAGCTGCGCGGAGTAGTCCTCGTTGAGGGGACGAGCGACCGCCACGCCGTCGAGACGCTTGCCCGTCGCCGTGGACGCGACCTCCACGCCGAGGGCGTCGCCGTCGTTCCGATGGGCGGCTACGGGAACCTGCCACGCGTGCTCGGGCAGTACCACGACGTCCGCGTCGCGGGGCTCTATGACGTCGGCGTGGAACGGCACTTCCTGCGCGCGTTGGGGTGCGCCGATCGTGGCGAGCTCGAGCGCGTCGGGTTCTACGCTTGCACGCGCGACCTCGAGGACGAGCTGACGCGGGCAGTAGGGCCGGATGGAATGGAGCGCCTGCTCGCGAAGCAAGGCGAGCTGCGCGCGTTCCGGACCTACCAGAAGCAACTCGCGCACCGCGACCGGCCACTCGAGGAACAGCTGCACGGCTTCATGTGGAACCGCAAGCAGAGGTACGCCGTGCTCCTGGTGGAGGCACTCGAACTCGAGCGCGTCCCGCGGCCGCTCGACCGCGTCTTGGCGCACATCTAGCTCGAGCGCGGATCAGGGCGTAACGGTCGCGAGCCAGGAGACGGGGAACGACCGGCCGTCGGCAGAGATCGGTCCGGGCTTCGCGCCTGCCGTCGATGCTGCATCTCGAGAGGCGAAGAAGCCCGACGAGCTCTGCGGGACGAGGCTGATCGCGTCGCTCGCCCAGGTCGGGTCGGTGATCGTGCCCGGATGAGTGCTGGCGATTGCCGCCGCGCGCGTGAACGTCATCGTTCCGAAGTTCGCGAGCGGCACGATCGTGCACCGGCCACTGGCGGTACAGGCGGACGGTGCTTCGGCGATCCACTCGGCCGAGCTGAGGTCGGGTGCAGCGACTTGCAGCGCCTTCGTGAAGCTCGTCTTGCGCGTGCGGTTCTTGATCTGGACGAGCACGGTGGTGCCGTTGACGTTTACCGACGTCGTGATCTGGTCACCGGGCTTCACCTTCAGCGGGACTTCGATCGCCGCAGCAGGAAGGATCTCGTACCACGCGTAATACCTGGCCGTGCCGCCGTTGCAGTCGGCGCCGGTGCCTGTCTGCTCGAGGCCGGTCGCCGTGTCGGACGAGCCGCCGAGGCCCACCCAGAAGGCGGCTGACGACCTCGAGCCGGTGGTGCACGTCGTCACCGGGACCTTCCACGTGCCCGTGACGCTCGTGAACTGGAGCCCGGCGGCATTGACGTCCTGCAGGGCGTAGCCCGACCAGTTCGCGCTGACGCTCGCCGTGCCGTCGTTGCTCGCAAACCGATCCGTCGCTGTGGACGCTCTGCCGCTGCTCGCCGCAAGCGCCACTACGACGGCCGCTGCGATCAGCAAAGAGAGGAGGCGCTGCACTTTCCCTTTCTATCGGTTCTCTCTAAGAGGCGGCTTAAGGCTTTCTTGGAGCTCGGCGAACCCGGCCCTCAGTCGACGATCACCCTGTCGCCGACGCGAATCGTCCCGCCGCTGACGATGTCCGCGTTGATCCCGGCACGGTGAACGAGCGCCTTGATCATGCCGGGACGCGTCAACTCCTCGAGGTGCAGGCACGGCTCGCAGAGCTCGACCCCGAAGCATTCGACCTCGCCGACCCTGAAGTGCTTGCCGACGAGGTCGTTGAGCTTGACGCCGCGCACCGTGAGCTGACGTCGTGTCTCGCCCGTGGCCAACCCGACTTCCTCGACGACTTCGGCCTCGACGAGCGTCAGTGCCTGGCCTGGCGAAGCTCCTTCCTCGTGGAAGTGCCGGTCACCTTCGAGGCCTTTGCCGGCCACCGCATGCACGGCCTCGACCGTCCAGAGCTCCGCAACACGTGGCGCTCCGAGATGAATCGCCTCGACCGTCATCTCCCGATCATGCCCGAAGCTCCGGCGGGCTCAGGAGGGTCGCGCGTCGCTGAAGCCGCACTCCAGGCAGACGAACTCGATCTCGTCGTCGCCCGTCTCCTTCATTCCCTGGGTGACGCCGCAGGCAGGACAGATCGGCGGACGATCGTCCTCATCCTCCGTGGGCCGCCGGCGTTCGGTCATGCCCCGAGCGTAGACTAGGCCGATGGGACTCAAGGATCTCTTCAGCCGGTGGACGAAAGGCGAAGACCGCCGCGCGACCGAGCGCGCGGAGCTCGAATCGCGCATGTCCGAGAAGGAGCGCGCGTACGACAAGGAAGACTTTGAAGCGCGCAAGGACGACACCGCCGCGGCCTCGACCTGGGCGGGCCGTGAAGCCGAAGGCGCCGCGGCCGACGACCTCTAAACGAGACTGCTGTTAGGGCGGCTCGGGGCAGGCGCCGCAACGCCCGCCCCGAGCACCGAACTCGAGTTACGGCGTCGGCGTCGTCTTGACCTTCGAAGAGACGCACTTACCGAACGCGTTCGACTTGTCCGCGTTCGTGCCGTACTTCGCCGTGAACGCCGCAGAACCGGCGGCACGCTCCGTCTTGCACGACTTGGCAGCTGCGATCGTCGCGGCCTGGTCGGCATGATCTGCAGCGGCCGCTGTCGCGGAAACGCACCTGCCGAGGGCGTTCATGCCGCTCTTGCCCGTGCCGTATTTCTTTGCGAATGCGGCGCTATCGGCGGCCCGCTCCGTCTTGCAGCTGGCGACGGCGGAAGCATGGTTCGCCGCCGCGTTCTTGACCGCCGTCGAGACGCACTTGCCGAACGCGTTGGACTTGTTCGCGTAGAGCAGCTTGAACGCAGCGTCGCCGATCGCCGTCCGCTGGGCACGACATGCAGCCTGGGCTGCTGCCTGCGCCGCCGGCGAGGGTGTGCTGTCGGCGATCGCAGCTGCGGGGATGGCCAGCGCGAGCACGACGAGCACCATCAGGTTCTTCATGTCTTTTCTCCTCTGAAGTGTTGAAACAGGAACTTTCAGACTGACAATCCCCCCGGGTCGAAAAACACGTGCACGGGGAGCGTAAAGTCGTTGTAAGGCCACTTTTCGCTAGAACGCGCCCGCATACGCATTGAGCGCCGGCTGACCCCCGAGGTGCGCGTAGAGCACGCGAGAGCCCGGTTCGATCCGACCTGAGCGCACAAGGTCGATCAGCGCTGCCATCGACTTTCCCTCATACACGGGATCGGTGAGCATGCCCTCGACGCGCGCGCACACGCGGATCGCCTCGATCGTCTTTTCATCGGGCACGCCGTATGTCCCGGCGTGCCACTCGTCGAGGAGGACGATCTCCTCGTCGGCGAGCTGGCGCTCAAGCCCGATTGCTTCGGCGGTCCGCCGCGCAATGCGCGCGATCTGCTGCCACGTTTGCTCGACGGTTGCGGAGGCGTCGATGCCCAGCACCGACCGCTCACGCGCTTGCGCGGCGAAGCCTGCGATCATCCCGGCCTGCGTCGAGCCGGTCACCGAGCAGACGACAATCGTGTCGAAGAAGACGTCGAGTCGCTGCTCCTGCTGAGCCACCTCTTGCGCCCAGCGCGCGAAGCCAAGCCCGCCGAGTGGATGGTCGGACGCTCCCGCAGGGATCGCGTACGGCGTGCCGCCCGCCGCCTCGACGGAGTCGAGCGCCTCTTGCCAGCTCGGGCGAATCGCGATGTCGAAACCTGCGTCGACGAGACGGACATCGGCGCCCATGATCCGCGAGAGCAGAATGTTGCCGACCTTGTCGTAGACGACGTCCGGCCAAACGACCCAGTGCTCCTGAACGAGGACGCAGCCGAGTCCCAAGCGTGCGGCGACCGCCGCGACCTGACGCGTGTGGTTCGACTGGACGCCGCCGACCGACACGAGCGTGTCGCAGCCCTTGGCGAGCGCGTCCGCGGCGAGATACTCGAGCTTCCGGGTCTTGTTCCCCCCGTAGGCGAGGCCGGAGTTGCAGTCCTCGCGCTTGGCCCAGATCTCGACGTGGCCGCCGAGCTCCGCGCTCAGCCGCTCGAGCCGGTGCACGGGCGACGGGCCGAACAGCAACGGGACGTAGGGATGGTCGTCGAGGGTCATCGTTGAAGTCTCTCGCGCCGGGCGCGACGTTGCACATGGGTCCAGCGGGCCCGGCTACTAACCTTCGCGCATCCGCAGGGTCGTTCTCGCAGTAGGGATCATCGCCGTGCTCGCGGCGGGGATCGCGTTCGCTCATTCGCGGCTGCAGCCGCGCGGCTACTCGGACGCACGCGGCGCTCAGGTCGTCCACTACGACCTGAGCAGCCGGCTGCTCGACCGCCGGTTGCCGGAGATCGGCGTCGTTCCCCGCGGCGGCGGTGACGGTCGGCTCCTCATCCTCCTCCACGGACGTCACGATCCGGGCCCGCTGCACTGGGTGGCCGCCGGCGTCTCGGGCCCACAGTCGATGCTGAACGACGCGTTCTTCGCAGGCCTGGCACGGCTCGGCGACCGTGCTCCGACGGTCGTGCTGCTGAACGGTGGCGGTCACAGCTACTTCCACGACCGGCGCGACGGGCCCTGGGCGACGTCGATTCTCCGCGAAGCGATCCCGGACGCCGTGCGGCGCTTCCACACGCACGGACGGATCGCGATCGGCGGGATCTCGATGGGCGGTTACGGAGCGCTCCACCTCGCGAGCCTCCGGCCGAATGAGTTCTGCGCCGTCGGCGGTCACTCGGCGGCTGTGTGGACGAGCGGCGGCACGAGCGCACCCGGAGCATTCGACGACGCCGAGGACTACGCGCGCAACGACATCTTCGCCGCGGCCGCGAAGCTGAAGGGGCTGCCCGTGTGGCTTGACAATGGCGACCGCGATCCATTCCTGGCCGCCGACGCGGAGCTCGCCCGCACGCTTCATGTCACGCAGCACGTGTGGCCGGGCGGACATACCGGCTCGTACTGGCACGCGCACATGGCTCGGTACCTGCGCTTCTACGTCGACGCGTGCGACTAGCGCCCGAAGACTCGGCCGAAGAGATCCGACGCGATATAGCCGGCCATCTTCGGGTTCTCCTGCAGCCGCCGCACCGAGTACTCGTACCAGTGCGAGCCGTACGGCACGTAGACACGCAGGCGGTGACCGTCGGCGACGAGCTCGTCCGCCCGTTCGGGACGCACGCCGAGCAGCATCTGGAACTCGTACCGATCGTGCGGGAGACCGGCCTCGTGAACGATGCGCAGCGACTCGCGAATCAAGTACTCGTCGTGGGTCGCGATCCCGACGTACGACCCTTGCGCGATGAGTGCCTCGAGTGACCGCAGGAAGTTCGCGCGCACCGCCTCGAACTCGCGGAACGCGATCTCCGGCGACTCGACGTAGATCCCCTTGCACAACCGCACGTTGTCGAGCCCCGGCACATCGGCCACCGTCCGGCGCAAGTACGCCTGGAGCACGACGCCGAGATTCCCGCTCCCTTCCGCGTGCACCTCGCGGTAGAGCTGCAGTGTCCGGTCGGTCGTCGACGAGTCCTCCATGTCGATGCGGACGAAGTTGCCGCGGGCGGCCGCGTCGCCGACCACGGCCTCGAGGTTCTCGCGACAGAGGTCGTAATCGAGCTCGAGCCCGAGACCGGTGAGCTTCACCGAGATGTTCGAATCGAGCTGCTCCTCATCGATGCGCGCCAGCACGTCGTGGTACTGGCCGGCGATCGCGCGAGCCTCGTCGGGCGTGGTGACGTCCTCGCCCAGCACGTCGATCGTCGCGAGCTTCCCTTTCGCGTTCAGCTTGCGAACGACGCGGATGGCATCGTCGAGCGTCGGGCCCGCGATGTAGCGCGACGAGAGTCGTTGAACGACGGGCTTGGGGACGGCCGGCAGAAGCCGGACGAGCGCGCGATCGAGGAGAGCCACAGGCGCGGCGATCGTAGCTGCCGTCCGAAACCGGTCGGGCGCTTAGCTCTCGCGCATGAACCCTTGGCGGGCCGCACTGACGAGCGCCACCGCCTCGGGGAAGAGCACGCGCATCGCGTCGCGCATCGCAATCGACTGTTCTTCGGCGCTGCCCTGAACGTCCACCTGGGAGAGTGCGGCCGCGGTCAGCTCGACGGCGGTGTTCAGCGTCAGCGTCGCGTACTGCTCGCGCTGCGCTTCCTGCACCGACTCCGCCTGCTGCTCCGCGAACTCGCGCAGCCCGCGCAGGAGATCCTCAGGATCGCCGCCGAACGGGAAACCGAATCCACCTTCTGACATCGATCCACGTTAGCTGAGCGGGCCCTTGTAGCCGCGCTCCACATCGGCCACGAACTCCTCGACCGCGCCGGTCGAGGCGCGAATGGCCGCCGAGAAGGGCGAGGAGGTCTCTCCGAGCGCCCGTTCGAGCGTCATCGTCGCGGCGCCGACCTCGTCAAGGAAGCTCGGCGCTGCAACGCGCGGCGGCGCGCCGATTGTGCGTTCCAGCGCGAGCGCGGCCTCCTCGGCCTCCTCGATCCCCGGCGGCTGCTCGACCATCCGCACCCGCGCGAGTTGCGAACGCAGCGTCTCGAGATCGCCGCCGCCCGCGAGATCGCCGGCGAGCTCGCACATCGCGACGATCGATGCCGTGTCCCGCACGTCATCCCTGCGCGTGATCGGCGCGCCAGCGTCGTCGAGCACGAGCCACTCGCGGTCGTCGTCTCCGCCGAAGGCGATCAGGTACAGCCGCCGGCCACGCCCGGGCTCCGCCGCGAGCACGCCGGAGACCGGGCCGTGCACGGCTGCGAGCGCGGCAATCCGCTCCAGGTCGTCGGTCAGGGCCATAGAGTCAAAGGGTATGGATGCAGCAACCCTCTTCGCACCACTCGGCCCCACCTACGAGCGCTGGGGTGCGGTGCTCTCCTTCGGGCAGGACCCGCGCTGGCGCCGCTTCCTCGTCTCGCGGATCGAAGCCGGACCGACCAACACGGTGCTCGACGTTGCAACCGGCACGGCCGCCGTCGCACGTGAGCTCGTGCGCCAGAAGGACTGCTTCGTGGTCGGGATCGACCAGAGCGCAGAGATGCTCGAGGAAGGGCGTCGCCGTGTCGCGCTTGCCGCGTCGACGAAGAAGATCCGGCTGCAACAGGGCGATGCTCGCTCACTGCCGTTCGAAGACGGGCAGTTCGACGCCCTTACCTTCACCTACCTGCTCCGCTATGTCGAAGATCCGGCGGCGACGCTGCGCGAGCTCGCCCGCGTCGTCAAGCCGGGCGGCACGATCGCCGGCCTCGAGTTCGGCGTGCCGCGTGGGATCTGGCGACCGCTCTGGGAAGCCTGGGTACGCATCGGCCTGCCGGGGGCAGGGCGTCTGATCGGGCACGGCTGGTACGAGGTCGGCGCGTTCCTCGGCCCGTCGATCCGCGGCCACTACGAGGAGTGGCCACTCCCGCGCCTGCTCGGCGCGTGGCGCGAGGCGGGGATCGGCGACGTGCACGCGCAGGCACTCAGTCTGGGGGGCGGCGTTGTGACGTGGGGCAGGAAGAGGTGACACCAGGCGATCTCGACGGGTCGCTGTGGCCGCGAGGGCGTCCGGAGGGTTCGTGACGTGGGGACGCAAGGAGTAAGACCGGCGTTCTACGCGCTTGGCGGCGGCGGGTGGCGCGACTACGTCACGCTCCTCCATCCGCCGTACACGCTGTGGCATCTCTCGTACGTCGCTGTCGGCGCAGCGCTCGCACCGCACTTTCACCTCGACCGGATGCTCTGGGCACTCTTGTCGTTCTTCCTCGCGATGGGTGTCGCCGCGCATGCGCTCGACGAGTTGAAAGGGCGACCGCTCAGAACACGCATCCCATCCGCCGTTCTCGTCGCCGCGGCGGCCATCTCGTTGCTGGGGGCATGCGCGGTCGGAATAGGCGCTGCGCGCGCCTGGGGCTGGTGGCTTCTTGTGTTCGTGGTTGTCGGCGCCGCCGCCGTTCCCCTTTACAACCTCGAGCTCGCGCTGCACAACGACTTGGGCTTCGCACTCACTTGGGGCGGCTTCCCGGCACTCACCGGGTACTTCGTCGAAGCGCAGACCCTTCGGGTTGAGGCCGTCGCCGCCGCCGCGTACGCGTTTGCCCTCAGCCTCGCGCAGCGCACGCTCTCGACGCCCGTCCGTCAGGCGCGCCGGGAGCGTGGCACCACGGTTGGTGTCGAACCGCTCGAACGTACGTTACGCCTGCTCACGTGGGCTTCCGTCGTGCTCGCCGTCGCGCTCGTCGCGGCGCGCCTACGATGAAGGTGTGACCGCCGCAACGATCATCGCAGTCGCAGCAGCGCTTCTCGCCATCGTCGCGCTGCTCGCATCGGCCCTCATCCTGCAACGGGTGAGTCGCCATCAACAGATGTTGGAGCGCGAGCTCGAACAGGGCAAGGGTGTCTTCGACGAAGTCGTGGCGCAGGAGTTGCAGCAGCGCGCCGAAGAGCTCGAACTCACGCTCGCCCGGCTCCGGGCGGACTCCCTGTCACAGCTCGGAAATGAGGAGCGCCGGATCGCTGAGGAGCGGCGCCGCGATGTCGTCGAGCGCGAGCGAGACGCAGGCGCGCGGCTCGGGGAGAAACTCGCAGAGGTACAGCGTTCGGTCGAGCAGCGCTTGACGGACTGGGCGAGCGACGTCGAGCAACTGCAGGAAGGTCTGAACGAAGAGCTCAGGCGGATCGAGGCGCGCCAGCGCCAGCTGATGGCCGAGACGGAGTCGAAGCTCGAACAGGCAGCTGAAGGGCTGCAGGGACAGGTGGACGAGCAGCGGCAACTGCTCTCACGGCTGCGCGCCGAGCTTGCCGGCGCGGCGCAACAGATGATGCAGAGTGCGAACGCAGAGCTCGAGCAGCACGCAGCAGAGCGTCGGCAGGCGCTGCACGAGGTCGCAGACCGCCTCCGCAAGCGCGAGCGCGACCTGTCGGAGATCGCCGAACGCGAGAGCAACGATGCGGCGCAACGCATCCAGATCGCACTCGGCGACGTCGAGCGGCGGCAGGTCGAGCAGCTGCAGCGCATCGTCGGCCGCGAGACGCAACGCTACGCCGAGGCGGCGTCGCATCAGTTCGACACACAGATCAAGACGGCGCGCGAAGAGGCGGCACGCCGGCTGAGTCGCGAGCTCGACCTGGCGGTGGAACGCTTCTCACGCGAGGCCGAGGGAGTCCTCACCGAGCGGCTGAATCACGTCAGCGACGCCGCCGCCTCACGCGTCGAGGAGCGGCTCGCCCGGCTGCGCGCCGCACTCGAGCGCCAGCGCGACGACGCCCTCCAGTCGCTCGAGGACCGTGCTCATCAGGTCGAGTCCAGCCTCCGCGAGCGGCTGCACGAGATCGCGACTGACGCCGAGGCCGAGCGGGCCGTGATGGACGCCCGCCTGCACGAGCTGGCGCGCCGGCTCGACGAGCTCGCAACGAGGGCGTAATGGTTCTGTATGGCCCCCAACTTCCTGAAGCAGGGTTCGTCTAGAACAGAGCGAAATGGCGTCCACCATGCCCCAGACTCTCGAAAACCCCCAGTCCGAGCGCGAAAAGGTCGAATCGTGGCGGCTCCACGTGCTGATCGAGGCCGGGTATCCCCTCCCGCTCGCCGAGAAGGTCGCCCACTCGGAAGCCGATCTTCACCGGGCGGTCGAGCTCGTGATGGCGGGCTGCACGTTCGAGACCGCTGCCGAGATTCTCCTCTAGCGCCCTTCTGGCACTGACACTCGCCTGCATTAGTCGATCTGCCAGTGCGTGACCGTC
>Ga0207657_10005150_pt1 | contig 13708 bp, 11 predicted proteins | sample KBSC33metaG_FD_184316 | JGI IMG/M metagenome (GOLD analysis project Ga0207657, IMG submission 184316) | Corn rhizosphere microbial communities from Kellogg Biological Station, Michigan, USA - KBS C3-3 metaG (SPAdes) (version 2) | ecosystem: Host-associated > Plants > Roots > Rhizosphere > Soil ... | reverse complement strand
ATCAACATCGGCACCACCACCGAGGCCATCGCCCGCGCGCTGCTGCACCACAAGGGCCTGCGCGTGATCACCAACAACCTGAACGTGGCCGCGATCCTGTCGGACAACGCCGATTGCGAGGTGATCGTCGCCGGCGGCGTGCTGCGCGCCATGGACAAGGGCATCATCGGCGAGGTGACGGTCGACTTCATCGCGCAGTTCAAGGTGGACATCGGCCTGATCGGCATTTCCGGCATCGAGTCCGACGGCACGCTGCGCGACTTCGACTACCGCGAGGTGAAGGTGGCACGCGCCATCCTCGAGCACTCGCGCGAGGTCTGGGTGGCGGCCGACCACAGCAAGTTCAACCGCCCCGCCATGGTGGAAATGGCCCGCTTCGACCAGATCGAGATGCTGTTCACCGACGGCCTGCCCCCCGACCCGTTTCCCGCGCAGCTGTCGCAGGCCGGCGTGACCCTGGTCAACTGCAACGAAGAACACCCATGAGCAAGAAGCCCCAATACCTGCTGGCCCTCGACCAGGGCACCTCCAGCTCGCGCAGCATCGTGTTCGATGCGCACGGGCATGTCCTGGCGATGGCGCAGGCCGAGTTCCGGCAGATCTATCCGCGCCCGGGCTGGGTGGAGCACGATCCCAAGGAGATCCTCGCGTCGCAGCTCGCCACCGCACGCGAGGCGCTCGCCAAGGCCGGCCTCGCGGCGGCGGACATCGCCTCCATCGGCATCACCAACCAGCGCGAGACGACGCTCGTGTGGAACCGCGCCACGGGCGAGCCGGTGTACAACGCGATCGTCTGGCAGGACCGCCGCTCCGAGCCCTTCTGCGCCGCACTGCGCGAGCGCGGGCTGGAGCCGACGTTCCGGGCCAAGACCGGCCTGATCGTCGACGCGTATTTCTCGGGCACGAAGCTGCGCTGGATCCTCGACAACGTCGACGGCGCGCGCGCGGCCGCCGAGCGCGGCGAACTGGCGTTCGGCACGGTCGACACCTGGCTCATGTGGCACCTGACCGGCGGCCGCGTGCATGCCACGGACGTCAGCAACGCGTCGCGCACGCTGCTGCTGGACGTGCACACCAACACCTGGAGCGACGAGCTGCTCGCGATCCTGGACGTGCCGCGGGCCTTGCTGCCCCAGGTGCATCCGTCCAGCCACGAGTTCGGCGCGACGCTGCCCGAACTTCTCGGCGCGGCCATTCCCATCGGCGGCGTCGCCGGTGACCAGCAGAGCGCGCTGTTCGGCCAGGCCTGCTTCCGGCCGGGCCTGGCGAAGAACACCTACGGCACCGGCTGCTTCATGCTGATGCACACCGGCACGACCTTCCAGAGCTCCACCAACGGACTGATCACGACCAGCGCCGCGCAGCAGGGCGTGACGCCGGAGTTCGCGCTCGAAGGCAGCGTGTTCATCGGCGGCGCGGTCGTGCAATGGCTGCGCGACGGGCTGCGCGCGATCCAGGGCAGCGGCGAGGTGCAGCGCCTGGCCGAAAGCGTGCCCAGCTCGGGCGGCGTGATGTTCGTGCCGGCCTTCACGGGCCTGGGCGCGCCGTATTGGGACGCCGACGCGCGCGGCGCGATCGTCGGCCTGACGCGCGGCAGCACGGTGGCGCACATCGCGCGCGCCGCGCTCGAGAGCATCGCGTTCCAGAGCGCCGCGCTGCTGCAGGCCATGAGCCGCGATGCCGTCGCGGCCGGCGGCGCCCCGGTGGCCGAGCTGCGCGTGGACGGCGGCGCGTGCGTCAACGACCTGCTGATGCAGTTCCAGGCCGACCTGCTGGGCATCCCGGTGGTGCGGCCCAAGGTGATCGAGACGACCGCGCTGGGCGCCGCCTACCTGGCCGGCCTGTCGTGCGGCCTGTACCGCAATCTGGACGAGCTCGCGGCGCAATGGCAGGTCGAGCGCACCTTCCTGCCGACCATGACGCGCGAGCGCGCCGGCGGCCTGATGGCCGACTGGGAGCATGCGGTGCGGCAGGCGACGGCGCGCTGAGCGCCGCGCAGGCGACAATGTGGCCCATCGGCGCGGCGCCCACCAGGCCCGTGCCGTTTTTCACTTTGCCGAGGAAGCGCCATGACCAGCCCGATGTACACCAACTCCGTCCCCGTCTTCAAGCAGCTGCTGACGGCCCTCAAGACGATCCTGGCGACGACCAGCGCCGAGGTGGCGGCCAAGTCCATGAACCCCGAGGCCTTCCTGCAGGCGCGCCTCTACCCGGACATGTTCCCGCTGCTCAAGCAGGTGCAGATCGCCTGCGACTTCGCGCGCGGCATCTCGGCTCGGCTGGCCGGCGTCGACGTGCCGGTGCATGAAGGCAGCGAGAGCAGCTTCGCCGACCTGGACGCGCTGCTGACGACGACGCTCGCTTTCCTGGGCGGCCTCGACGCCGCGAAGTTCGAGGGCAGCGAAGGCAAGGAGATCGTGCTGCGTCCCGGCACGCCCAAGGAGCGCAAGCTCGGCGGCCAGGCCTACCTGTCTACCTATGGCCTGCCGCAGTTCTTCTTCCATGTGACCACGTCGTACGCCATCCTGCGGCACAACGGCGTGGCCATCGGCAAGAAGGACTACATGGGAGCGTACTGACGCTGCGATGGCGACGGGATCACCGTCTCCTTGCGTCGGACCGGTGCCGAAGGTGTCTGGCACCGGCGTCGGCCTGCTGCCATCTCGGCGTGCGAAGCCGGTGCCTGACGCCGCCCCCCGCGCAGCCGGCGTCAGGCACCGCCTCGAATCGCGTTCGAGGCTTCAGCCTGCGGTCATGAAGTCGCGCGATCCGAGGCGGTGCCAGACACCTTTGGCACCGGCCCGGCGCGCATCCCTGGCACGCCCGCCTGGAGGGCTTGCAGGCGCGCATGCGCCGCGCCGTCGGGCGCCGCAGGCAACTGGTGGCGCGCCTGCACGTAGTGGTGCGTGAAGACGTCCAGCCAGGCTTCGAGCGCGGCCGACGCGCGCGTCTCGCCGGCGAGCTCCAGGCACAGCGCGGCCACCTCGCTGGTGCAGAAGTGATCGTCGCGGCGCGAGCGACGCAGCACGTAGCGCGACACCTGCTCGGGCCGCAGGCTCAGCACGGGAAAGCGCGCCAGGCAAGGACTCTTGCGGAACATCTTGCGCGCCTCGTTCCAGGTGGCGTCGAGCAGGATGAACAGCGGCCGCTTGCCGGCCTGGGCACGCACCTCGTGCACCACGCGTTCCGGCGCCGCATAGTCGCCCGGAAAGACGACGAAGGGTTGCCACTGCGGATCGTCGAGCAAGGCCAGCAGCGCCGGATCGGTCCGGGTGCGCGCCCAGCCGAACGCGAAGGTGTCGGGCACGACGTCGGCCACCAGCCAGCCGGTGTTGGTCGGCTTGAGCGGCTCGATGTCGGCCATCAGCAGGCACATGCCGGCGCGCGTGGGCACCGACGGCCGCAGCGCACACAGGCAATGGCTGGGCACGAGGCGGCAGCCTGCACAATGCTCGCGTCTGGAGCCGCCGCGGGCCAGGAAGGGCTTGGCGCTGCGGGCAAGTCGCGCGGTGCGCAGGACGGAAACGGCGTGGGGCATGCGAATCGGTGTAGAAGGCCTTCGGAATGTTGCCGAAACGTCAAGTTACTGTCGCGTTGTCGTGCGGACAGGCCGCTCGCGCGTTAGACACTCAAGGCGGCCCGTCCGGTGCTGCCAGATCACGAACAAATCCCAGGAGACCGATGATGTCCATTCTCCCTCGTGCACTCGCCTTGGCCGCCATCGTCGCGGCCGGGCACGCATCAGCGGCGATCACGCTGTTCAGCCACGAAGACTTCCACGGCAAGCGCGTCACGCTGGTGCAGCCCGCGCCGGACTTCCGAGACTTCAACTTCAACGATCGCGCCTCCTCGGTGCTGGTCGAAGACGAGCCGTGGGAGGTCTGCACGGACATCGGCTTCCGCAATCGCTGTGCGATCCTCGTGCCGGGCAACTATCCCAACCTGGCCGCGGTCGGCCTGGGCGACCAGCTGTCCTCGGCGCGCCCCGCCCGCCGCGAACCGCCGCCGCCGCCGGTGGTGGTTGCGCCCCCGCCGCCGCCGCCGACCGGCGACATCGTGTTCTACGAGCACCCCGCCTTCCACGGCCGCGGGCTGGGCACGTCCAGCGAGATCGACAACTTCATGCGCTACGGCTTCAACGACCGGGCCTCGTCCGTGATCGTGTTCGAAGGCCGCTGGGAAGTCTGCGAGGACCGCGACTTCAACGGCCGCTGCATGATCCTGCGCCCGGGCCGCTACCCCGACCTGCGCGCCATGGGCCTGGACGATCGCATCACATCGGTACGCCGTCTGCACCACGAGGCGCACTACGACGACAACCGCTACGCGCCGCAGCCGCTGCCGGTGTACGACTGGCGCCGCCGTCCGCAGGAATACGTCGAGGCGGTGCCCATCGAATCGGTGCACGTCGTCTACGCGGCGCCGCAGCAGCAGTGCTGGGTCGAACAATCGGCCGCGCCCGTCAACCCGCGCACCGGCGGCGCCCTGGTGGGCGGCCTGATCGGCGGCATCATCGGCCACCAGGTCGGCGACAACGGCCATCGCGAGGGCTCGACGGCGGGCGGCGCCATCGCCGGTGCGGTGATCGGCTCGCAACTGGCGCGCGGCGCCGAGCAGCCGCAGGCGGTCACGCGCTGCACCAGCGTGCCCTCGCAGGCGCCCGATCACTATGACGTGTCCTACTGGTACCACGGCGTGCGCCACCATGTGCAGACCACGCTGCCGCCGGGCCAGACCATCCTCGTCAACGGCGACGGCGAACCGCGGATCTGATTCGCGCAGCCGGGGGCCGTCGGCACCCCGGCAGGGGCTCCGCGTCGCCGCCGAGCCCCGCTTTCGTCTACTTCAGGATAGCCAGGAAGCCGTGGCGCACGCCGCTGGCATCGAAGTATTCGCCGGCGACGCTGCCCCAGTTGTTGATGGCCGTGACGATCGTCGCCACGGCCCCGGGCACGTCCAGATGCTGGAACTGCTGTCCAGTCTTGACGAAACCGTGCAGCCGGCCCGACGTGTCCATGAAGTAGCCGGCCACCTGGCCGCGGTCGTTGATCGCGAAGGCGGCCGTCCGCGCCGCATCGGGCACGTCCAGCGTGGCGATGCGGCCATCGGCGCGCCGGATGTAGCCATGCGTGACGACGCCGTCGGCGTCCCAGTAGCCCACCGAATCGCCCTTGCTGTTCAGGCCCAGCGGATAGGTGTCACGCGCGCCGTCCACGTCGATCGGCGTCTGGTTGCCGTTGCGGCTCAACATGCCGTGGAAGATCTTGTCGGCGTCCCAGTACACGCCCAGGATCGTGTCGCAGCCGTCGACGGCGTCCACGTTCGAATTGAGGTGGCCCGCGAAGTCGACCGTCTCGAACTTGCCCTTGTGGATCGTGAAGCCATGCTGGACGCCTGACGCATCGGCGTAGCCGCCGAAGGTGATGCCCTCGTCGGTCGGGCCGCCCGCGGCACTGAAATTGGTGCCCAGCATGTCGGGCGCGAGCGCCTGGAACTTGCCATGGCGATAGGCCATCGCGTGCGCCACGCTGCCCGGCATCGTGTACTGGCCGGCCATCTCGCCGAAATCGTTCAGGCCCCAGATGATGGTCTGCGTCGCACCGGGGAAGTCCAGCGTCTGGTACGAATAGGAATGCCCCAGGCCGACGGGGACGGCCTCTGGTGTACGCTTGCCCGCTGTCGCGTCGACGCCGAAACCGGCGGCAGCGCTCGACCCGGCGAAGGCCACGGCAACGAGGCCGGCCACCAGCGCGAGCCGGCGGGACGAAAGAGTTTGATTTGCCATGAAGGCTCCATGAAGTAGGTGAGTGATCGATGGCCCTCGGCGGCCCTTTTTCGCCGCCCTTTGACGCACCATCCCTCCTTAAGCGCAAAGCCGCCGCCTGCACCGACATCGCCGGCGCAAAAAAAAACGATCTCCCGACGCTCCCGGGCCATGAACACCGATCTACCGATCACCGAAATCCTCGCGCGCGCGGCCGCCGGCGACCCCGGCGCGATCGACGGGCTGATCCCGCGCATCTACGCGACGCTGCGTCGCCTGGCGCGCCGCCAGCGCATGCACGAACAAGCCCATACGCTCGACACGACCGCGCTGGTGCACGAGGCCTATCTGCAGCTGGCCAGCAAGGCCGAGGTGTCCTTCGTCGACCGCGCGCACCTGTACGGCTACATGAGCCAGGCGATGCGCCACATCCTGGTGGACCATGCGCGGCGACACCGGGCGCAGAAGCGCCAGGCACCCGAGCTGGCGGACGAAGCGTCGGGTTCCGACATCCTGGACGTGCTGGCCATCGACCAGGCCATGAGCCGGCTGGCGGCCGTGGACGAACGCCTGGCCCGCGTCGCGGAGCTGCGCCTGTTCGCCGACCTGTCCAGCCCCGAGATCTCGGAAGTGCTGGGCGTGAATGCGCGCACGGTGGAGCGCGACTGGCTGAAGGCGCGCACCTTCCTGTCCGCCTGCCTGTCGCCGGCCTGAAGGCATGTCGGTGATCGCGGCGCGATTGCGCTATACGAGGATGAAGTTGCGCCGCCGATGACAATCGACATCTCCGAACGCTGGCTCGAGATCGAGCCGCTGATCGATCGCCTGCTCGACATCCCCGCCGCCGAGCGGGCCGAGTGGCTGCGCACGCATTGCGTCGACGCCGACGTGCGCGCGCTGGTGGCGCGGGCGCTCGACGACGCGCCCGGGGTGGCGTCGCTGGAGCGCGGCATGGCGCAGTGGCTGCCGGCCTTCGACGACGGCCTGGACGACGACGCGCTGCCGGTGATCCCGGGATACCGCGTCCTGCGCTTCGTCGGCGCGGGCGGCATGGCCAGCGTGTTCGAGGCGCGGCGCGAGCTGCCGGGCGGCCCCCAGACGGTCGCCCTCAAGCTGTTGCGACTCGACGTGCACGACGCGGAGGAGCGCCGCGGCTTCCTGCGCGAGCAGGCCATCCTGGCGCGCTTGCAGCATCCGCACATCGCGCAGCTGCTCGATGCCGGCTTCGCGCCGACCGGCACGCCTTTCCTGGCGCTCGAGTTCGTCGTCGGCGACACCCTCGTCGAGCACTGCCAGCGCCGGTCGCTCGGCGCGCGCGAGCGGCTCGGCCTGTTCATGGACGTCTGCGCGGCGGTCGAGCACGCGCACCGCAACCTGATCGTGCACCGCGACCTGAAACCCAGCAACGTGCTGGTCGGCGCGCAGGGCTGCATCAAGCTGGTGGACTTCGGCATCGCCAAGCTGCTGACCGGCGACGCGGAGACCACACGCACGCAAGCCAGGCGCCTGACGCGCGCGTACGCGGCGCCCGAGCAGTTCGCCGGCGAGGCCACGACGACCTCGATCGACGTCTACGCGCTCGGCGTGCTGCTGGCCGAACTGCTGGGCGGACAGCGCCCGCGGCGCGCAGGCTCCGCGTTCGACGCGGACACGCCGGTGTTCGACGGCGAGGCCCTGCGGCGAACGCTGGGCGCCGACCTGCACGCCATCGTGCAGGAGGCGACGCGGCCCGATCCGCTGCGGCGTTATCCGGACGTGGCGATGCTGCGCGACGACATCCAGCGCCACCTCGACGGCCGGCCCCTGCAGGCGCGGGCGGACCGGGTCGGCGTGCGCCTCGCCAAGTTCGTCAGGCGCCATGCGCTGGCCGTTTCCGCGGGCGTCGCCGTGGCGTCAGTGCTGGCGGCCAGCACTGCGATCGGCCTGCACGAGGCCAGCCTCGCGCGCGCCGCGGCCGCGCAGACGCGCGCCCAGGCGCTCGCGGCCGAAGACGAAGCGCATCGGGCCCAGGCCCTCAAGTCCTTTCTCGAAGGCCTGTTCGACAACGCCACGCGCGCGACCGCCACCAACGACACCGCGGAGCTGCTGCTGGCGCAGGGCCGCGAGCGGGTCGAGCGCGACTTCGCCTTGCAACCGGCGCTGCACGTCGAGATCCTGGCGCTGATCGGCGACCTCGAGCGTCGCAGCGGACATCCCGATCGCGCCCAGGAGCCGCTCGAACAGGCCGCGGCGCTGGCCAAGGCGCAGTTCGGCGCCACCGACCCGCGCACGCTGCACATCGAAACTCTGCTGGCCAAGGAAAGCGACGAGCTCGGCCGGGTTCAACAGGCGACCGCGCGCCTGCGGGCGGCGATCACCGCCTTCGAGTCCGGGCCGCACCGCGACTCGCCCGACGAGATCCCCGCGCTCTCGTGGTTGGCCGGGCTGGACGAGCGGCGCGGCCGATCGACCTCCGCGATCGCCCTCGGTCAACGTGCGGTGGCGCTCGCGCGCGGCGCGCCGGCGTCCGGCGATGCACTGGCCGAGGCGGTGACCAACCTGGGCTGGATCCAGATGGATGCCGGCCACCCTGCCCTGGCCGAGCCGCTGCTGCGCGAAGGGCTGGCGCGCACGCGCGAGCGCCTGGGCAAGCGGCATCCCAACGTGGCCGACGCGCTGGCCCTTCTGGCCGATGCCTTGCGCCAGGACGGTCGCGCGGGCGAGAGCGAGCGGGTGCTGCGCGAAGCGATCGCAATCGACGAGCAGGCACATGCGCAGCCGAACAGTCACACCGCCTGGCATGTCAACGACCTCGCCAACACGTATGCCCTGCAAGGCCGTTTCGAACAGGCCGAGGCCAGCTACGCGAAAGCGCTGGCCATCAGCCAGGCGCTCGCGCCCGCCGGCGACCTGGCCAGGAGCATCATCCTGGCCAACCTGGCCAGGCTGCGCTTCAGGCAGGGTGACGACGCGAAGGCCGAAGCGGCGTTGCGCGACGCGATCCAGCGCAAGCAGCAACTGCTCGGTGCGGACTACAAGGACAACGGCCGCAGCTACGACCGCGCCTGCCTGGCCCAGATCCTGATTGCCCGCGGCCGCCTGGACGAGGCGCGTGAGGTCGTCGACGGCGCGCTTGCCGAAGAACGGGCGCGCCACGCCGAGGCTCATCCCGACATCGCGTTCGCGCTCACGGTGCAGGCGCGTTTGATGGCGGCGCGCGGCGAGGCGGAGCGTGCCGCGGCGCTGGCGGCCAGCGCGGTCGCGATGGACACGGCACTCGGCGACACGCGCTCGGAACGCGCGACCCGCGCGCGGCTGCTGTCCGGCGCGATACTGCACGGGCTGGGTCGCGCTGGCCAGGCCCGAGCCTGCCTGCAAGACGCGCTCGCCGCCGCCGACGCCATGACCCCGGCCGCACCGGCGCTCGTCGCCCACGTCGCGAGCGAACTGCTGCGGGTTGCGGCCTCGCTCGGAGACCTCGCCGACGAGGCTCGCATGCGCCAGCGGACTCAGGCCGCGCTCGCGCAGGTCGCCCCCGGGCCCAACGCCGAGCGCAACGAAGTCCTGCAGCTGCTGGCGCCGCAATGAGTCGTCAGATGCAGTACGCCGCGATCTCGCATCGACGAGGGTTCACCAGAATGTGCGGGTCGCGTCCGCCAGGGCACGCCGCCAGGCCGCGTCCCGTCAGCGGCGTCAATGCGACGCAGGCCGATGAGCCGGCCAGGCTCGCCGGCGGACACCGACGCCAGCGGCGACCAGCCCGAGCCCGAGCAGCAACATTCCACTCACGCCCGGTTCCGGTACCGCCAGAGGGATGAGGACGGCGTCGCCGACCGTCTCCGGCGTCTTGATGATCAACGGGTGATGGATCGTCAAGGGCGCGGGGATGAAGATCAAACAGAGGGGAATCTGAAGATCCTCGACAACTGGAGGCGGCGGTCAGGGTGGGCGCCTTCTGGCCGATTTGAGTCCTCAAACATCTCCGTGGGCGGGATTCATCACGAATGCATGTGTCCGAATGCGGCCAGTGCCCTGCGCCGGTATCACGTATGTTCTGGAATCGAAATGAGGTTCAGACCAACGAGATGAGCACCCAAACGAACAAGCGCGTCGTACAAGACGCATGGCGCGCATTTGCGTCGCGCGATCCGCTTCGCATTGCCGCCGCATTTACGGAGGATGTGGAGTGGGTGGCTCCGGAAGACAACGCGACAGCACGCGCTCTCAACCATACGAACCACATGGTCGGGCGCGACGTGGTCGTTCGCTTCCTCACGAAGGAATTTCCCAAGCTCTTTGTCGACAACGTTTCAGTCGAGTTCAGGGGAATCTACGCTGACGGCGACACAGTCATCGTCGAGGAGCACATGCGCGCAACGCTCTCCAATGGGCGCAGCTACGACAACGACTACTGCTTCATCTTCACGCTCTTGGGGGATCGGATTTCCTTCGTTCGCGAGTACATGGACACGCAGCGTGGAGCGAGATGCATCTTCGGCTGAGCGTCAGCTTCCCGCTGTTGATTTCGTTCGTCTGGAAGGTCGACTGAGGGTCAGTCGTTGTCTGCCACCAACCTGCGCCGCCGGTTTGACCGCAGTGCGGCCGTGAGCAGAGGTCAAGAGAATCGACGAATGCTCACCAGAAGCACTTGGCTGCGCGCAGGCGCTCGAGCGACTTGCGCGCCGCGCGCGTGGACGCGTCGGCCTTGGCGCGCAACCAGGTTGATGCGAAGCGCGCGGCCGGATCTGTCTCGGCTTCCGACGCGAAGCGTTCGCCGGCCAGCGAAAGGTCGATGTACTTGCCCAGAGCGTCCTGCGCCGGCGACACCTTGTCCATCCAGGCGTCGACGGCATCGCCATCGAACGACGGCGCGGCGAACCCGGCCAGATAGCGCAGTTGCTTCAGGCGCTTGCGCGCTTCGTGCTGCCGCGCGAACGCCAGTTCGTCGAAGCGGTGCGCCTCGCGTGTCGCCTGGCGCGTGAGCTTGCGCAGCCGGCGCACGAGATGCGCCAGGCCCGAGCCCTCGCCGCCGGGCGCGACTTCGCCCCTGGTCGCCTCGGCATGGCCCTGCAGGCGCAGCACCATGCCCTGGAAGACGGCGCCGCGCACAAGTTGCCCCAGGGCCCTGACCTCCTCCTCGGAGGGCCCCCCGAGATCGGCGAGGGGGGCGCCGGCCTTGCGCAGCTTCGGCGCGAGCGTGGTCGAGCGCACGTGCTTGTCGCGGAGGTCGCCCAAAGCGTCGAAGACCGGCATGATCGCCTGCTCCCAGCCGAGCGGAAGCGATGTCGCGAACGGCTTCATGCCCGAGACAACCGACCGCAGCCGCCGCAGGCCCACGCGCAGCTGGTGCACGTGTTCGGGGTCGGGACTGCCACGCGCGATCTCGGCCGCGTTGGGCAGGATCTGCTCCAGGCATGAGGACACCATGCGGCGCAGCATCGTGTCGCCGTCCATGCGGCGTGTCTCCTTGGCGCTCCAGCCCGGCGGCCGCGCCTTGACCGCGGGCCGGAACGACTGGCCGCGGGCCAGCAGCGCGCTGCGTTCGGACGTGCGCACCGGATCGATCCACAGGCCGTGCAGCGCCTGCCAATCGTGCGCCAGGCCGTAGAGGCCGGCCGGATCGCCGTTCTTGAGCGCGAGCTTGAGCTCGGAGATGGGCTGCGAGCGACCCGCCGCGGTGAGCTCGCCTTCGTCCAGCGCCCATTCGACGACGGCGCCGCGCGTGCGCAGCACACGGCGCAGCCGCGTGACCTTGGTTCGCGAACTCTCGACCAGCGCCGGGTGCCGGTGGCGCCGCAGCAGCGCGCGCAGCCGGCGTCCGGCCTTGGAGTCGCGATGGCGAGCGAGGTCGAGCGCCGGCGCCTCGCCATCGGCACCCCCTGCCTCGACGGGCACTTCATGCTCGAGGGGGCTCGCCGCGCCCGGCTTGCCGGCCTCGAGGGTCTGGACCCAGTGGCCATCCTCGCTGCGCAGGCGCAGCGCGAAGCGGTGCCGCGCCAGCAGCAGGTCGGACGTGTCGAATTGGATCGACGCCAGCGCGCTGCGCTTGATGCGGCGGTGGCCCAGGGCATCGAGCAAGCGTCCGCGCCGGCCGGGCTCCACGTGCAGCTTGATCTCGCGTTCGGTCATGGCCCCCACTTCAGCAACAGGCGTGCCCCGACAAGCGCGGCGTTCAGCGACCCGGGTCGGGCAGCTCGATCTTCACCTCGAGCACCTCGAGGTCGTCCTGGCGCTCCAGGTGCACCCTGATGTCGTCGGGGTTGATGGACACGTATTTCGAAATGACCGCGATCAGCTCGCGCTGCAGCGCCGGCAGGTAGTCGGCCTTGGAGCGCCCGCCGCGCTCGTGCGCCAGGATGATCTGCAGCCGTTCCTTGGCGACCGACGCGGTCTTCTTCTTCTCGCCGAGCAGGAAGGAGAACAGGGACATCACTTGCCCCCTCCGAACAGCCGCTTGAAGAAGCCGGGCTTCTCGGCGTCGACGAAGCGCATCGGCTTGTCCTCGCCGAGGAAGCGCGCCACCAGGTCGGTGTAGGCCTCGGAGACGTCGGACTCCTTCAGGTGGATCGCCGGCGTGCCCTGGTTGGACGCCTGCAGCACGCTTTCGGACTCGGGGATCACGCCCATCAACGGAATGCGCAGGATCTCCTGGATGTCGGTCACCGACAGCATCTGGCCGTCCTCGACGCGCGACGGGTTGTAGCGCGTGATGACCAGGTGCTCCTTGATCGGCTCGGCACCGTCGATCGCGCGCCGCGTCTTGCTGCCCAGCATCCCGATGATGCGGTCGGAATCGCGCACCGAGGACACCTCGGGGTTGGTCACGACCAGCGCCTCGTCGGCGAAGTGCATGGCCAGCAGCGCGCCGGTCTCGATGCCGGCCGGCGAGTCGCAGACGATGTACTCGAAGCCCATCTCGGCCAGGTCGATCAGCACGCGCTCGACGCCGTCCTTGGTCAGCGCTTCCTTGTCGCGCGTCTGCGAGGCCGGCAGCACGAACAGGTTGTCGCACTGCTTGTCCTTGATCAGCGTCTGGTTGAGGTTGGCCTCGCCGTTGATCACGTTGATCAGGTCGTACACGACGCGGCGTTCGCAACCCATGATCAGGTCGAGGTTGCGCAGGCCGACGTCGAAGTCGATCACGGCCGTCTTGTGGCCGCGCAGCGCGAGGCCGGACGAGAAGCTGGCGCTGGTGGTGGTCTTGCCGACTCCGCCCTTGCCGGAGGTGACGACGACGATTTTTGCCATGGAATTGCGGTCCTGAAGTTAGATCTTGAGAGGGGTCATGACGAGGACGCCGTCGACCAGCCGCACCTGCGCGGGCTTGCCGGCCACGTCCTTGGGCAGCGGCGTCTCCGTGGTGCGGTAGACGCCGGCGATGGCGATCAGTTCGGGCTCGAGGCAGGTGGTGAAGATGCGCGCCTCGGTGTTGCCGCGCGAGCCGGCGATGGCCTTGCCGCGCAGGGGGCCGTAGACGTGCACGTTGCCGTCGGCCAGCACCTCGGCGCCGGCGTTGACGGCGGCGTGCACGATCAGGTCGCCGCCCTTGGCATAGGCCTGCTGGCCCGAGCGCAGCGGCTTGTCGACGATCAGCGTGGGCACGTGCACCGGCACCTCGCGCTCGACCTCGCGGATCACCTCCACCTCCACGGTGCGCGGCTTGGGCACCGGCGCCGCCTGCGGGGCGGCGGCCAGGCCCGCGGCGAGTGCGTCGGCCATCTGCTGCGCGCTGCCGCCCGTCACCAGCGACGGACGCATGCGGTGCGCGCGCAGCGCGGCGACGATGTCGTCGAATGCGATGGGCTCCGCACGCTCGCGCACGGGCGCCAGATCGATCACGACCGGGTCGTCGTCGAAGAAATTGGGCGTCTCGCCCAGGCGTTGCTGCAGCTCGTCCGCAAGGACGGTCGCGTCGGCCTGGTGCAGCACCACGGTGACCAGCGGCAGGCTGGTGTCCTTCAGTTC
>Ga0207657_10005148_pt1 | contig 13709 bp, 9 predicted proteins | sample KBSC33metaG_FD_184316 | JGI IMG/M metagenome (GOLD analysis project Ga0207657, IMG submission 184316) | Corn rhizosphere microbial communities from Kellogg Biological Station, Michigan, USA - KBS C3-3 metaG (SPAdes) (version 2) | ecosystem: Host-associated > Plants > Roots > Rhizosphere > Soil ... | reverse complement strand
TTTCATCACAGCAAGGACATTCCGCTGGCGGCGGCGATGGCGGGCGCGCTGTATTTTCTGCTGCGCGCCGCGCGCGATCTCCCGAACCCGCAGATGCGGCACGTGATCGGTTTCGGTGCGCTGACTGGTGCTGCCCTCGGCATCAAGGTGCTGGGCCTGCTGCTGCTGGGTTACGTCGGCATTGCCATCCTCATCAGCATTCCCGAGCCGATGATCCGCACGCCGTGGCAGGCGCGCACGTTCATCTGGCGGTCGCTGGTGCGCTTGGTGCCCGCGCTGGCGCTGGCCTACGGCATCATGATCGTGACATGGCCCTGGTCGGCACTGTCGCCGCTCAATCCGATCCGCGGCTTGTTCAGCTTTGCCGAATTTCATTACAACATCCGCACCGTGCTGGACGGCACGGTGTATCGGATGGCCACTATTCCGCGGATCTACGTGCCGGTCTACATCCTCATCAAGCTGCCGCTGTTGATGCTCGCCGGCGCGGCGCTGGCGATGATCTTCGCAGCGCTGCCAAAACTGGCGAACGGCGTCATCGCATACCGCGCGCGTCGGGAAATCGGCGTGGTGGCCGTGGCGGCGCTGTTTCCGGTGCTGTGCGAAGTCATTCTGCACGGACCGGCGTTCTGCGGCCTGCGGCACTTTCTGTTCGTGCTGCCGCCGCTCGCCATTCTGGCCGGCGTCGGGCTCGATAGTCTGCTCAAGCGCGTGAGCGGAATCCGGTTGCTGGCACCAGTCGCGCTGGCCGTCGTGCTGGTCGGGTTCTCCTGGAATGCCGTCACGCTCTATCGGCTGCATCCGTATGAATATCTTGTCTTCAATCCGCTGGTCGGCGGGCTCGAAGGCGCCTCGCGCCGCTACGCGACGGACTACTGGTTCACCATCATGCCGGAAGCCGTCGACGGGCTGGAGGCCTATCTCGCTCGTACCGAACCCGTCGAAAGTCGCGATCCGAACCACAGCTATTCCGTCGCCATCTGCGGCGAGCGGGCGTCGTTCCTGAAGAAGGCCAAGCCGCACCTGCATTGGGCCGAGGTCTGGGAAACGGCGGATTTCTTCATTGCGCCGACGCACATGAACTGCGACCGCGACAGTCAGGGCAAGATCGTGGCGACGGTGCGGCGGCTCGGTGTGCCGCTTGGTTACGTCAAGGATCAGCGACCTGCGAAACCGACTCCGGGGCACGCGGGATGATACCTTGTTCTAACTATCCGCAGGTCAGAAGAGGCTGCCGCAGCCTGTGGTTTATGCTAATAGGGACCCCATGAACGCGCGCGCCAAAATCCATATCGGTCACTCGACTTGCCCGCATGATTGTCCCTCGGCCTGTGCGCTGGATGTCGAGGTGATCGACGGCAACACCATCGGCCGCGTCCGCGGCTCCAAGTTGCAGAGCTATACCGCCGGCGTCGTCTGCGCCAAGGTCGGGCGTTACGCCGAGCGCATCCATCATCCGGATCGCGTCAAGTATCCGCTGCGTCGCGTCGGCCCCAAGGGATCTGGACAGTTCGCACGTATCTCGTGGGACGAGGCGCTCGATGAAATCGTCGCGCGCTTCAATGCGGCGGAGCGTGACTTCGGCGGCGAGTCGGTCTGGCCGTATTACTACGCCGGCACCATGGGACTGGTGATGCGCGACGGCATCAACCGGCTGTCGCATGTCAAGAAATATTCCCGCTTCTACAGCACCATCTGCGCGACCATCGCCTGGGCGGGTTATGCCGCCGGCGCCGGCAAGGTGATGGGCGTCGATCCGCGCGAGATGGCGAAGTCCGATCTCGTCGTGATCTGGGGCACCAATCCGGTCTCGACCCAGGTCAACGTCATGACCCATGCCACCCGCGCCCGCAAGGAGCGTGGCGCGCGCATCGCGGCGGTTGACGTCTACGACAACGAGACGATGAAGCAGGCCGATATCAAGATCATCCTGCGGCCCGGCACCGACGGCGCATTCGCTTGCGGCGTCATGCATGTGCTGTTCCGCGATGGCTTTGCCGACCGCGGTTATCTCGCCAAATACACCGACTGCCCGGCCGAACTCGAGGCGCATCTGCAGACGCGCACGCCGGAATGGGCGTCGGCGATTTGCGGTGTGCCGGTCGCGGAGATCGAAGCCTTCGCACGCGCGGTGGGTGAGACCCGACGTTCGTTCTTCCGGCTCGGCTATGGTTTTACCCGCAGCCGCAACGGCGCGGCGCAGATGCACGCGGCGCTATGCATTCCGGCGGTGACCGGCGCGTGGCAATACGAAGGCGGTGGTGCGTTCTTCAACAACGGTTCGATCTGGAAATTCGACAAGACCTTAATCGAAGGCCTCGATGCAATCGATCCGAGCACGCGGCGGCTCGATCAATCCAAGGTCGGGCGCATCCTCACCGGCGACAGCGAAGCCCTCAAGGGGCGTGGCCCTGTGAAGGCGATGCTGATCCAGAATACCAATCCGGTAACGGTGGCGCCGGAGCAGGCGCTGGTGCGCAAGGGTTTTGCGCGCGAGGATCTGTTCGTCGCGGTGCATGAGCAGTTCATGACCGAAACCGCGCAGATGGCCGACATCGTGCTGCCGGCGACGATGTTCATGGAGCACGACGACCTCTATTACGGCGGCGGGCACCAGCACATCTCGATCGGCGCCAAGCTGATCGAGCCGCCCGGCGAATGCCGCTCCAACCACGAGGTGCTGCAAGGGCTGGCGAAGCGGCTCGGCGCGGTGCATCCGGCGTTCGACATGACGTCGCGTGAATTGATCGACGCGACGCTACGGGCCAGCGGGCAGGGCGGCGCCGACGGGTTGCTGGACGACCTGTGGCGTGACCTGCAGCCGGATTTCCGCACGTCGCATTATCTCGATGGTTTCGGCCATACCGACGGCAAGTTTCACTTCAAGGCGGATTGGCCGAACGTGCCGGTGCCGATCAACGATCGAATGGGTGCGTGGGACAGCATGCCGTCGCTGCCGGATCATTGGGCGGTGATAGAGGAAGCGGACGCCGAACATCCGTTCCGGCTGGCGACCAGCCCGTCTCGCAGTTTCCTCAATACCACCTTCAACGAGACGCCGTCGTCGAGGTCGCGCGAGGGCGAGCCGTCGGTGATGATGCATCCGGACGATGCGGCAAGCCTGGCGATTGCGGACGGCGACATCGTCACGCTCGGCAATACCCGCGGCGAGACTACGCTGACGGCGCGGCTGTTCGCCGGGGTGCGGCGCGGCGTGATGGTAGCTGAATCGGTGCACCCAAATCACGCGCACATCGGCAAGCGCGGCATCAACATGTTGACCGGCGCAGAGGCGGTGGCGCCGTATGGCGGCGCAGCTTTCCACGATAACAAGGTGTGGGTGCGCAAGGCTGCGCCCGTCACGGGTTCGTAATTTTCGCGGATCTTACGCGCGACGCACGCTGAGCGTGGCTGTCCGGCTAGATATGCTCGCGCTGACCGGAGCGCTGCATTTCCCGCTCGTGCCGCTCTCGATCGGCCTTGTTGGCGTTACGACGACCGATCACACATCCGGCAACCGCGCCCACCGCACCATGATGTCCAGCAACATGACCGGCGATGCCGCCGACGATGGCGCCCTTGATGCATCCCTTGGCATTCGCCGGCGAAGCAAACGCAATTCCCAAAGCCGCGGCGCAGACGAGAATTGACTTCACGGAAGCCTCCTGAAAACATTCAGCTGATAATTCTCTCGTCTCGATATTGTTCCAGCGCGCCGAAGCCTGTGTGGCCTTGTTGTCCGCTGCTCTGCGAAAGGCGTCCATGTCAGCCAACGATGCGTTGCATATTGCCGTCCTTGCGGGTGACGGCATCGGGCCCGAAGTCATGGCCCCGGCATTGGAGGTCCTGCACAAGATCGAGGCGACATCGAAGCTGAAATTCCGTTTCACGGAAGCCGCGGCCGGCGCCAATCACTATCGCGAGACCGGCAAGTCGATGCCGGAGTCGACGGTGCGGCTGTGCGATGAAACAGATGCGATCCTGCTCGGCGCCTGCGGCCTGCCGCACATCCGCTATCCGGACAATACCGAGATCGCGCCGCAAATCGAGTTGCGCATGCTGTTCGATCTTTATGCCGGCGTTCGTCCGGCGCGGCTGATTCCCGGTGTGCCGAGTCCGATTGTCGGCGCAGCCGAGCACGGCATCGATCTGGTTCTGATCCGCGAGTCGACGGAAGGGCTGTTCGCCTCGATGGGCAAGGGCATCGTCACCGCCGACGATGCGCGCGAGACGCTGGTCATCACGCGCAAGACATCGCAGCGGTTGTTCGATTTCTCGTTTCGGCTGGCGCAGCGGCGCAAGCAGCAAGGGCGGCGCGGTTCGCTGGCATGCGTCGACAAGGCGAACGTCTTCAAGGCTTTTGCGTTTTTTCGCGGGATATTCGATGAGACGGCCGCGCGTTATGCGGATGTCGAGACGTCGCGTGTTTACGTCGATGCGTGCTCGGCCATGCTGGTCAAGCGGCCGTGGGATTTCGATGTCATGGTCACCGAGAATATGTTCGGCGACATCTTGTCGGATCTCACCGCGGGGCTGGTCGGCGGGCTGGGCATGGCGCCCTCGGCGGATATCGGCGACCGGCATGCGGTGTTTCAGCCATGTCATGGCACTGCACCCGATATCACCGGGCAGGGCAAGGCCAACCCCACCGCGATGATCCTCTCGGTTGCGATGCTGTTGGATTGGCTGGCCGACAAGCACGGACTTCAGGAAGCCGCCGACGCCGCGCAACGCATCGAGCGCGCAGTTGACAAAGCCTATGCACGTGGCATCAAGCCTATGGAGTTTGGCGGCGCGGACGGCACGACCAACATCGCAAGGGCCGTGATAGCGGGGCTCTAACCAGAACAAAAACCCTCGAGGGAGAGACGCCATGAAGAGTTTCAAGGTCACCGATTTCAACGCGCCATTGACCGAAGTCGATCAGCCCACGCCGCAACCGTCCGGCACGCAGGTGCTGATCAAGGTGAAGGCTGCCGGCGTTTGCCACAGCGATCTTCACATCTGGGAAGGCGGCTATGATCTCGGCCACGGCCGCAAGCCGCTGTCGCTGAAGGATCGCGGCGTGTCGCTGCCGCGCACGATGGGCCACGAGACGGTCGGCGAAGTGGTTGCGCTCGGGCCCGATGCCAAGGGCAGCGTCAAGGTCGGCGATGTATGCCTGGTCTATCCGTGGCTCGGTTGCGGCAAGTGCGAAACGTGTCTCGGTGACGAAGAGAACATGTGCCTGAAGCCGAACTCGCTCGGTGTCTATTGCGATGGCGGCTACGCCGATCACATGACCGTGCCGAACTCGAAGTATCTCATCAATCTGAAAGGTCTCGATCCCGTCACGGCGGCGCCTTATGCCTGCTCGGGGGTCACCACCTACAGTGCACTGAAAAAGGTCGAAGCCAATCTCAACGAGCCGATCGTGATCTTCGGCGCGGGCGGTCTTGGGCTGATGGCGCTGTCGTTGCTCAAGGCGATGGGCGGCAAGGGCGCCATCGTCGTCGATATCGATGCGCGCAAGCGTGAGGCCGCGGAGCAGGCCGGTGCGCTTGGTTCGGTCGATGGTGCGGCGGCTGATGCGCTGGAGCAAATCGCCAAAAAGGCCGGTGGGCCGGTGCGGGCGGTCATCGATCTGGTTGGCAATGCGCAGACCGCGCAGCTTGGCTTCGACTGCCTCTCCAAGGGCGGCAAGCTGGTGATGGTCGGCCTGTTCGGTGGCGGTGCGCCGTGGGCGTTGCCGCTGATTCCGATCAAGGCCATTACCATTCAGGGCAGCTACGTCGGCAATCTTCGCGAGACCGAAGAGTTGCTCGATCTGGTGCGCACCAAGAAGGTTGCACCGATCCCGGTGACGCCGATGCCGCTGGCGAAGGCGGACGCGGCGCTGCGCGACCTCAAGAGCGGCAAGCTGGTCGGCCGCGCAATATTGACGCCGTAGTTCGATACGAAAGTGGCCCTCTTCCCGTGCGTGGGAGAGGGCGCTTATCGGAAGAACATTTCCTGATTGCGCCGCTCGAGCTCTTCGCCGTAGGTGCGCAGCGCGTGGGTTTCGCTCACCGTGCCGATGACAGTGCGGTCTTCGGAATTATCGACCACGACGAGCACGTCGGTTTCCGTCTTCTCGAACGCCGCCATGATGTCGCGGATCGTCATCGCGGGCCGCAGGAATTCGGTCTGCTGATGTGCGAGGGTTTCGATCGGCGTGTCGCTGGCGATGTCGACGGAGTGCAATTCGGCAAGCGAGACGACGCCGGCATAACCGCCTTTCGGATCGCGCAGCACGATTTGCTTGAGACGGCCGGGCTGGAATAGTTTCTGCGCTTCGGCAATCGGCATTTGCCCCGGCGCGGTTTCGAAATCCGATCGCATCAGCGTCGCCGCGTTGAATTGCTTGATCCAGCCGACGTCCTGCGGGCCGCGGATGACTTCGCCGCGCAGGTGGAAACGCCAGGTCGCGAAGCTGTAGCCGAACAGTTCGCGCACGATCAGCGCCGTGACCGACGACGCCACGATGGCGCCGACCGTGACCGAGAATTCCCCGGTGATTTCCAGCGCCAGACAGATCATGCTGAACGGCGCACCGATCACGCCGGTGCCGAGCGCGGCCAGCGCGGCAATCGCCGCGGTGCCGGGTTGCAACGCCAATTCGGGGAACGGGATGCCCGCGACCGTGCTGTAGAGCATGCCGATCAATGCACCGAGCAGCAGTGAGGCGAAGAACAGGCCGCCGCGAAATCCGGACCCGAGCGACACCGCCGACGCCATCGTCTTGAGCAGAATAGTGGTGGCGAGCAGCAACCAGGTCGGGTGGCTGAGCAACAGCAACTGCATGGCGCCGTGGCCGGCGCCGAGCACCGTGGGTGTCAGCAGCGCCATGGCGCCGAGCAGCCCGCCACCAATCACGGGACGCAACATTCCCTTGAGAAACCTGAGGTGCTGGAAGGTGCGGTCCGCTGCCGCGATCGCCAGCATCAAGAGAATACTCGCGAATGCGCAAATGACGCCGATCAATACGCACTGGCCGATCATCTCCACCGAAACCGGCGTCGGGTGCCCCGCGATCAGCAGGAACGATTGCTCGTTCAGGTGCCGGGCGATCAGCCACGCGGACACCGCGCTGGCGACGACCGGCACGAGGTTGGCGGCGGTGTAGGTCCCTAGCACCACCTCGAAGGCATAGAACGATCCGGCCAATGGCGCGGAGAACGCGGCGCTGATCGCACCGGCCGCTCCGCAGGCGACCAGCAGCCGCATGTCGCTGCGGCGGGCGGCGAGCTTGCGGCCGAAATAGGAACTGAATGCCGCGCAGATCTGCGTGTAGCCGGCCTCAAGCCCGACCGAGCCGCCAAAACCATTGGAGAGCAGCGTCTGGATCGAGATCAGCAGGCTGCCGCGCATCGAGACCCGGCCGCCCAAGAGCGCGTTGGCCTCGATCGCGTCAGCCATCTGCGCCTTGAGCCGATTGCCGACGATCCAGGCCAGCAGCGCCAGCACCACGCCGCCGCATATCGGGATCAGTAGCGTACGCTGCCAGGAGATCGTGCCGGTGGCGCTCAGCCGGGCATCGAAAGGGATGTCGAACAGAAGGGAATGGGTGAGTTCGCTCAGCGCAGCGATGATCGCAACCAGCAGGCCGCTCAGCACGCCGATCACGATGGCAACCATCACCACGCCGGTTTCGCGGTTGCGGACAAAGTTGCGCAAGGCGACCGGCAGCAAATATCCCGTAACGGGAGATTTAAGCGGTTGGTTCTGCCTGTCGGCGTGGGTCATTCGAAACCCGAAGCATGCGGGTGGATGTCAGGCCGACCAATAGCCGAAATTCTTTAAGGAACCGTCGGATGAGAGGTGTGCGGCTGGGCTGCGTCGCCACGCGTATAGCCGGAATCGTGGGCGGCACAACGCGTATTCGTGCAGTGCTGATCAGCCTCGCGACATTGTCATCGTCAGAACAATATCTCGCTGAAATATGCGCCCGCGCACGGCCTACTGATGGCCGTGCGCCTTGCTATGGCCTCGTCGATGTGCGCCGTCAGAGATTGCTGTCGGTGATCGCCGAATAGACCAGCGTACGCAACTCGCGCCGCACCGGGTAGGCACTCGACGGCAACACCTGCGTCATGAAGATGGCGATCAGGTCTTCGGCCGGATCGATCCAGAACGAGGTCGTCGCCGCGCCGCCCCAGGCATACTCGCCGGCGCTGCCCGGAATCAGCGTGAGCGCCGGATTCATCGTCACCGAGAAGCCGAGACCGAAGCCGATGCCGGCATAGGTCGCCTCGCTGAACAGCGAGCGCGAGAGCTGGGTGAGATCCTGGCCGCCGGGCAGGTGATTGGTGGTCATCAGCGCCAGCGTCTTGGGGCCGATCAGGCGGACGCCGCCGAGCTCGCCGCGATTGAGCAGCGCGCGGCAGAACGTGAGGTAATCGGTGGCCGTCGAACACAGGCCGCCGCCGCCGGAAATGAACGAGGGCGGGGTGAGGAAGTTGCTGGTGGCCGGGTCGTCCTGAAGTGTCAGGCTGCCCTTGGCGCCCGGCGAATGAAACGACGCCATGCCGCCGGGAGAGGCATTGTAACAGGCGGCGAAGCGATGCGCTTTGGCTGCAGGCACGTGGAAATCGGTATCGTGCATGCCGAGCGGCTGGAAAATGCGCTCCTTCAGGAATTGTTCGAACGGCTTGCCGCTGATTTTCTCGATCAGGTAGCCCAATACGTCGGTCGCCACCGAATAATTCCACGCCTCGCCCGGTGAAAACTCCAGCGGAATGCCGGCGAGATCATCGATCATCGTCTGCATCGTGCCGGCCTTCTCGACCTCGCCGATCTTCTTCGTGCGATAGGCGGCATCGACATTGCTGCGCTGCTGGAAGCCGTAGGTCAGGCCCGAGGTATGGCGCAGCAGATCGACGATCTGCATCGGTCGCGTCACCGGTTTGGTCAGGAACGGCGGAGCAGCACCGGCCTGAAACACCCGCAGGTCCTGCCATTGCGGAATGTATTTATGCACCGGCTCGTCGAGCGCGACGTGGCCTTCCTCGACCAGCATCATGAATGCCACCGAGGTGATCGGCTTGGTCATCGAATAGATGCGGTAGATGGTGTCGTCCTTCACGGGCGTCTTGCGCTCGAGGTCGGCGTAGCCCTGCACGGCGCTGTGAGCGATGGCGCCACGGCGATAGACCAGCATCTGCGTTCCCGGAAACCGGCCGCTGTCGAGATAGCGGCGCTTGAGATGATCTTCGATGCGGCCAAGCGCGGCGCTGGACATGCCCAGGGTGACGGGAGGGGCGGACGTTGCCGTCAATTCATGGGCGGCTTCCTGCTTGCGTTGGGCGGGCATCTCATTCTCTCCTTTGGCGGCCAAACTTCGGGCGCGTCATTATGGATTGTTTCGCAGATAATATTCACGCGTAATGCAAAGCACGCAATACCAACCATGCGTCTGCCTGCTGTTGGGCATCGATCGGGGAATTCGGGATATGCCGGTAAAAATGACAATGCGGCCGTTCGGCGCGCCGGATCGCAAGGTGTCGGTGATCGGGCAGGGGACCTGGTATCTCGATCAGGGCGACCGCGCCAAGGCGGTGGCGGCGCTGCGCCGCGGCCTCGATCTCGGCATGAACCATATCGATACCGCCGAGATGTACGGCGACGCCGAACTGGTCGTGGCGCAAGCCATCGCCGGCCGGCGGGATGAGGTCTTCCTGGTGTCGAAGGTGCTGCCCAGCAATGCCTCGCAGCGTGGCACGATCACGGCATGTGAACGCTCGCTGAGGCGGCTGCAGACCGATCGGCTGGATTGTTATCTGCTGCACTGGCGCGGCCAGTATCCGCTTGAGGAAACGGTCGCGGCGTTCGAGCAGCTTGTCGCCGCCGGCAAAATCCGCTCGTGGGGCGTCAGCAACTTCGATACGGACGATCTCGATGAACTGCTTGCGGTTGCCGGTCCCAATCGCATCGCCTGCAATCAGGTGCTGTATCATTTGCGCGAGCGCGCCATCGAACACAGAGTGATCCCGTGGTGCGAGGCGCATGGCGTGGCGGTGACGGCGTATTCGCCGTTCGGCCACGACGATTTTGCCGAGCCCGGATCGGCGCAGGGCCGCGTGTTGCAGACGATTGCCGATGCACACCAGGCGAGCCCGCGTCAGGTCGCGTTGGCGTTCCTGACGCGCCAGCCCGCCGTGGTCGCTATTCCCAAAGCCTCGTCCGCGGAGCATGCCGCGGAAAACGCCGCGGCCGGCAGCCTCAAGTTGAGCGAAGCGGAGATCGTGACGCTCGACCGGGCGTTTCCGCGCGGTCGTGAGCCGGCCAGTCTGCCCATGTTGTGACGGTGCATATCCGCTGCCCATTCTAGCTACTTGTCTACACAGGCCGATTGTCGTTTGGTCCGGTTTTCCCCGGTCCACGCGAATCTTCAGAGATTGATTTTGTCCCCTTCACCCGCGCCGGTTCCGGCATTCGCAAGCGAATCCGTGCGCTCAACGGTTTCTGCACGCGGCGTCGCGCCGCAGCGAACCGATCGGCCGTTCCGCGGTATCGCGCTGGTTGTCGCATCGACGGTGTTTCTCGCCTGTTCGGATGCGATGGCGAAGTACCTGACCAGGGAGCTACCGGCGGTCGAAATCGCCTGGATTCGGTTTGCGGTGTTTGCGCTGATCATGCTGCCGGCCATCCTGCTGCGGCCCGGCGGGAGCAACGTGTTGCGCTCGGCGCGCCCGGGCATCCAGGTGTTGCGCGGCCTCGGGTTGGTGATGTCGTCGCTGTTCTTCATCTGGGGATTGCGTTACCTGCCGATCGCGGACGCATCGGCAACCGCTTTCATCGCGCCGGCGTTTGTTACTGGCCTGTCGATCATCGTGCTGGGAGAGAAGGTCGGCGTGCGGCGGTGGCTTGCGACCATCGTCGGTCTCATCGGCGTTGTCATCGTGGTGCGGCCCGGTACCAGCGCATTTCACCCGGCAGCAATATTCCCCATCGTTTCGGCGTTGGGATGGGCCGGTGCCCTGATCCTGACGCGGCAGATCAGCGGAGTCGACCGGCCGGTGACAACGATGGCCTGGTCTGCGCTGGTCGGGTTTGTCGTCCTGTCGTTGATGGTGCCGTTCTTCTGGGTTACACCGACCCTGCAACAGATATTGATTGCCGTCTGTATCGGCATCTCGTCGACCGCGGGGCACTGGATCGTCGTGCTGGCCTACCGTCACGGCGACGCCTCGGTGCTGGCGCCCTTCACCTACAGCCAACTGGTCTGGGTCAGTATTCTCGGCTTCATGATGTTTGCCGAGATTCCCGATCTGTGGACCGTGCTGGGTGCCGCAGTGATCATCAGCAGCGGCTTGTACATCGCGCATCGTGAACGGGTGCGCAAAGCGCGAGTCGCGGTCGCGGAACCCTATCCGAGCGCGTGAGTCTGCTTACACCTGCAGCGCGATGGAATACTTCACCTGACTGAGTGCGAAGCTCGACTCGATCGAGGCGATGCCGTCGAGCCGTGTCAGCTTGTTTTTCAGGAATGCTTCATAAGACGAGAGATCGGCGGCGACGACGCGCAGCAGGTAGTCGCGGTTGCCGGTCATCAGATAACATTCGAGCACTTCTTCCCACCCGGAGATCGCCTTGGCGAAGCGGTCGAGATCCTCTTCCTTCTGCCGCTCCAGTTTGATCGAGATGAACACGCTGACGTGCAGCCCGAGCGATTTCTGATCGACGGTGGCGATGTAACGCGTGATGACGCCGCGCTCTTCCAGCAGCTTGACGCGGCGGTGGGCCGGCGAGATTGACAACCCCACCTTGTCGGCCAGTTCCTGCATGGTGGTGCGGCTGTCGCGCTGCAGGATTCCGATGATCTTGCGGTCGATGGCGTCGAGGGCGTGCATTGGGAAGTTTCCAGATAAATGGCCTATCGATTGGGATAATATCCCAGAAAATCCAATTTCCTCGCTAAATTTTGAGAATTTCAGCAGCGGCATCCCGATTACGATGGGACGTCTCCCTTGCTGCGAGTCACGCCCATGCCGATCGAACCGCGCCGCCTGGAATTGCTGTCAGCCCTTGCGCGAAAGGTGCTGTGGCTGTCGTCCTGGACTATTCACCACGCCAACCACGTGCGACCCAATGTCGATGGTCTCAAGGTCGGTGGCCATCAGGCCTCGTCGGCCTCGCTGGCGACGATCATGTCAGCGCTGTATTTCTCCGTGCTGAAGCCGGAGGATCGCGTCGCGGTGAAGCCGCATGCGAGCCCAGTGTTTCACGCAATCCAGTATCTGTTCGGACATCAGACCCGCGAGAAGCTGGAAAATTTCCGCGGTTACAAGGGTGCGCAATCCTATCCCTCGCGCACCAAGGATATCGACGACGTCGACTTCTCCACCGGCTCGGTCGGGCTCGGCGTGGCGCAGACACTGTTCTCGTCGCTGGTGCAGGACTACGTCGACGCGCACGGCTGGATGAACGGACGCCGCGAAGGCCGCATGATTTCGCTGGTCGGCGATGCCGAGATGGACGAAGGCAATATCTTCGAGGCGCTGCTGGAAGGCTGGAAGCAGGGCCTGCGCAACACCTGGTGGATCGTCGACTATAATCGCCAGAGTCTCGACGCGGTGGTGCGCGAAGGCTTGTGGGAAAAGTTCGAAACCATGTTCCGCAACTTCGGCTGGGACGTGGTGATCGTGAAGTATGGCCGGCTGATGCAGGCCGCGTTCGCCGAGCCTGGTGGCGAAGCGCTGCGGCGCTGGATCGATAACTGTCCGAACCAGATGTATGCGGCGCTGTGCTTTCAGGGCGGCGCGGCATTTCGCAAGCGACTGCATGACGAGATCGGCGATCAGGGCCAAGTGACGGCGCTGATCGAGCGGCGCAGCGACGATGAACTGCTGGCGCTGATGTCGAACCTCGGCGGTCACGATATGGCCAGCATGATCGAGGCGTTCGAGGCGATCGATCACGACCGTCCGGTGTGCTTCATCGCCTACACCATCAAGGGCGTCGGGCTGCCGTTCCAGGGTCACAAGGACAATCACGCCGGGCTGATGACGCCGACGCAAATGGAAGCTTTCCGCAAGGCGCAGAACATCAGGACCGGCCACGAATGGGACAAGTTCGAAGGGCTGCCTCACGACGCGAACGTGCTTGATACATTTCTCAAGGACGTGCCGTTCAATCGCGACGGCCGCCGCCGGCTCGATGCGCCGAAGGTGCCGGTGCCGGAACGGTTGGCGTTTACGCCGGCCGCGCAAATGTCGACGCAGCAGGGCTTCGGTCTTGTGCTCAATGAACTGGCGCGCGGCGACTCCGAGTTGGCTTCGCGGATCGTCACTGCATCGCCGGACGTCACGGTCTCGACCAACCTCGGCGCCTGGGTCAATCGGCGCGGGTTGTTTGCCAAAGCCGAAACCGCGGACCTGTTCAAGAAGGAGAAGATCCCCTCGACCTTCACCTGGGATTATTCGCCGAAGGGACAGCACATCGAGCTCGGCATCGCCGAGATGAACCTGTTCATCCTGATGTCGGCGCTCGGCCTGTCGCACACCATCAATGGTGCGCGACTGCTGCCGATCGCGACGCTGTACGATCCCTTCATCGAGCGCGGCCTCGATGCGCTGAACTATGCCTGCTATCAGGACGCGCGCTTCATGGTGGCGGCGACGCCGTCCGGCATCACGCTGGCGCCCGAAGGCGGCGCGCATCAATCGATCGCCACGCCGCTGATCGGCATG
>Ga0207657_10005146_pt1 | contig 13710 bp, 10 predicted proteins | sample KBSC33metaG_FD_184316 | JGI IMG/M metagenome (GOLD analysis project Ga0207657, IMG submission 184316) | Corn rhizosphere microbial communities from Kellogg Biological Station, Michigan, USA - KBS C3-3 metaG (SPAdes) (version 2) | ecosystem: Host-associated > Plants > Roots > Rhizosphere > Soil ... | reverse complement strand
GGATTTTCGGTCTTGTAGACCCAGTCGTTGCCGGCCCAGCCCAGGATCAGCGTGTCCTTATAGACGGCAGGCGGCTGCAGCAGCCCGATCTTCCATTTGCTGTTCTTGGGCGCCCAGGCATTGACGTCGACCACGCCATTCTTGCCGAAGCCGGCGCAAGGCTTGCCGCTATCGGCATCCACGCCATGCAGTTCGCCGGTCATGGTGCCGACATAGACCATCTTCTGGCAGGCCTGGCCGGCTTGCGGCTCGGCCGCGGCCCAATAGGCCACGCCGCGATTCTTCAGGCCCTGATTTTCCGGCGGGCCTTCGCCGCCATGGGTGGCATAGGTCCATTTGGTCTTGCCGGTGTCGGGCTCGACCGCGACGATGCGGTACCAGGGCGTGCCGACATAGACTGTGTTGTTGGCGAAGAGCGGCGTGGCGCCCCAGGTGGTGGACCGCGCGCCGCTGGAAACGTCGCCGGTATGGATGCTCCAGGCCCGCTTCAGGTCTTTCACATTGTCGGGCGTGATCTGGGTGGCGGTGGAATATTTCTGCGCCTGCTGGTTGCCGCCGAAAGCGTCCCAGGTCTGGTTCTCTCCCGATGCCACCACGCCGCCGTTTTGCGCGATCGCCTTGAGGGAGGGCAGAAAGGTGACGGTCGCGGCCGCGGCAACAAGACCCAGCGCGCCAAATGCGAGAGTTCTAATCTTCGACATCGTCAATCTCCACGCTGCGGTCGGCGGCGTCGCCGATCACGTTCATCAGCCAGCCGATCAGAGCCAAGGCCTCAGCGGCCATGATGACGGGGCTTTCCAGGAAGTAGCCGGCGACAGAGGATCCGATGATGTCCAGGATGATGGAGACCACCAGAAATCCCTGCAGGAAGCAGGAGCGGTTGGGCACCAGCGCCAGCGTCAGCGAGGCCAGGAACATCAACAGCGCGGCAATGGCGACCAGGACGACGCCGCCGGTGCCGATCAGGCCGGTCTCGGGCGTGTAATAGTCATAGACGCAGATGGCCATCGCGATCAGCGATGCCAATATGATCAGCCACGCGCCACGCGTGGAATGTCTTTGAGTCAACGTCCCCTCCCCATTACTGGCCTAAACACTGGCTGGTATGGCGCGATCCTAGCGGGCTTTCGCCCAGACGCAAATTTTGTCTACTTCGCACAAGCAGCAATTTGACGCCGATCGGCCCGTCCTGGCGCATCACACACACCCTTTGCGCCAACTGTATACCGGACAGATGTCGCAATTTTCATACGCGCACGCTTCCGCAAAATATCTTGCGGCAGAAACCGATCGCAGGCGCCCTAGCGCAGTGTCACCTTGGTGACCCGCCAGTTTCCGGCTTCGGCGACATAAAGTGCATTGGCGTCGCGGCAATCGATGGCGTTGACGCTGCCGAAATCGCGCGGCCCCTTGCCGGCCTGGCCGAACTTGCCCACCACCGTGCCGTTCAGCTCCAGCTTGTAGATTTCCCCGCCACGATCCAGGTCGTTGGCGGGATTGGAGTTGGAACTGTACAGATACGGGTGCGCGCCCGGCGAAATACAGATCGCTTCGGGATCTCCGCCGGAGGTGATGCTGCTCTTGAAATTGCCGTCATTGTCGAAGACCTGGATGCGGTTGTTGCCGCGGTCGCCGACATAGACATTGCCGCTGGCATCCACCGCGATGGCGTGCGCGGTCTTGAACTGGCCGTCGGCGGTGCCGCGCGAACCCCAGCTTTTCACGAACACGCCGTCCTTGGTGAATTTCGCGACCCGGGCATTGCCGATGCCGTCCGCGACAAAGATGTTGCCCTGGGCGTCCCAGGCCACATCGGTGGGCGAGCGGAACAGATCACTTTGCGCCCCGGAGCCCGCCGGATTGCCCTGCCCGGTATCGGGTCCGGACGGCACATCGACCGATTCCGGCTTGCGGCCCAGCAGCATCACGATGCGGCCCGCCGGATCGAACTTCATCACCATGGAGCTGTAGCGGTCTACCACCCAAATATTGTCGTTCTTATCCACCCGCACCTGCTGCGCGGCCAGGAAGCCGTAAACCTGCTTGCCGATCTGGCGGACGAATTTTCCGTCGGGCGCGAACTCGTAAAGGCTGGAGCCGCCATGGGCGAAGGCGCGGCTGCCGGCCAAGGTAATGGTGGGATCGCCGTTGCGGGTATAGACGAAGACATTGCCCTTGGAATTGGTGGCCACGCCGGCCGCCATGCCGAAGAAGGTGTCACGCGGCAGCTGCAACGGCTGCGAGGTGGAATAGCCGATATCCTGGGCCATGGCCGGAACCGCCAGGGCGCAGACGGCGGCAAGGGTTGCGAGACGCTTCATGTTACTTGCTCCCCTTCAAGACGAATTTCTGCATGCGCCAGGACTCGATCTCGCCCACGATCAGCTGGTTGGGGTTGCGGCAATCCATCATGTGAACCACCTGCCATCCCGGCGCCAGCTTGCCGGCATGGCCGAACTTGCCGATCACCGTCCCATCAAGCTCCATCTTGTAGATCTGCCCGGTCCGCGCCCAGGTGCCCGGACCATTGCCGTTGGGATTGGAGTTGGAGACGAAGAGATATTGGTGCGCGCCTTCGGAAATGCAGTCGGACCAGGCGCTGCCATACTGGGTGTAGGCGGTCTTCCATTTCAGATTGTTGTCCAGCACCACATAGCGGGCATTGCCGCGATCGGCGACATAGACATTGCCCTGGTGATCGACCTGCAAGCCGTGCGGCAGGTTGTATTCGTTTTCACCCTTGCCCACTTTTTCGGTGCCATTCTGGGCGAGGAAGCGGCCGTTCTTGTCGTATTTGACCACGCGGTTGTTGCAGTAACCGTCGCTGATGAAGATGTTGTCCTGTTGGTCCCAGGCCACGTCGGTGGGACGGCAGAGCGTGTATTTTTCATCCGGCACATTGGGGCCCTTGGGCGTGGCATAGGGACCGTCGGCCTGACTGGGCCGATGGCCGACCACCATCAGGACCTTGCTGCCGGTGGGATCGAATTTGGTGACCACATTGGTCCCCTCGTCCACCGTCCAGATATTGTCATGGCGGTCGACCCGCACCGAATGGGCGAACTGGAAGCCGTAAAAGCCCTTGCCGATTTCCTTGAGGAATTTACCGTCGGGACCGAACTCCCACAGCCTTGTCTGCGGCCCGCGGAAGAACGCGAACGTGTGCCCCTTGGAATTGGTGGCCACGCCCTGAAGCTCGCCCATATAGTCGCCGGGGGGCGCCTGGAAGAAGTTGGGGACCGCTTCATAAGCCAGAACCGGCGTGGTCGCGTCGGCCGTGGCGCTGACCTGGGCAAATACCGACGCGGTGCTGAGCAGCAGAGAAACGGCGGCCGTCGCCGCCAGAAATTTCTTCACAAGAGACCTCCCCAGTAAACCCGCGCTCTGATGGCGTCATGGGTTGCCGCGGGGAGTGTATACGCCAATTCCGCTAGGGCAATATGCGGTCGCGGCACTTTTGCCGCTTACGCTGCACTGCAATGCGAGGTGGTTCCGGGGTGGCTCGTTATTTCAACATCGGTTTGCCTTCATGCGCGACCAACAGGTCGTGCATGTCGTCGGCATGTTCTTCCTCGGTACGCAAAATCCCCTGGAGCATGGTCTTGGTGCCCGGATCGTCGTCGCCGAAATAGCGGATCAGTTCGCGATAATGGTCGACCGCGATGCGTTCGGCGATCAGATTTTCCTTGATCATGTCCACCAGATTCTCGCCTTCGACATATTGCGAAGCCGAGCGGGTGTGCAGGCCTTCCGGATTGAAATTGGGCTTGCCGCCCAGCTGGTTGATGCGTTCGGCGACCTGCAGAACATGCTCATGCTCTTCCTTGGCATGGACGGCGAACTCTTCCTTCACGCTTTCGCTGGAAATGCCCGAGGCGGCAATGGAATGCATGGTGTAGCGCAGCACGCAGACGATTTCGGTGGCCAACACGGCCTGCAAGATCTCAATGGTCTTGTTGACATCGCCGACATAGTTGCTGCCGATGGCGCCGTCATCGAGATTCTTGCGCGCCCGCTCGCGCAGGGTCTTCACATCGGTGAGAAACGGCTTTTGAACGCTGGCGCCCTGGCCCATGGCAAATTCTCCTTCGATAGGCTGGGAACGGTTGCAGCGCGAAGAAGTTCCAGGCCGGTGCGTGCTCAGGCCGAGATCGGTGTCGGCGGCACTTTGCAGCTGACATCGGCCGTCTCGATCAAGACCGGCTCCAGGCTGTCGACGGTTGGGAGCGTCTCTATACTGTCCTGGCAAGGCGAAACCGGAACAGGATCGGCGACGCGCAGCAAACCGGCGCGTTCGGTGGCGGCGGCGGACAAGGTCATCACCGCGCAGCACAATAAGGGGGATATAATCTTTTTCATCGCGACAGCCCGCCTTCGCAGTGGCCTTCCGCGTCCGCCCCCGGACGCGTGCCGAAAGACCATTGGACTTACTATGACAGATATTTTGCAGTGCAACATAGTTTTTTCTCATAGCGCCGGCGTCAAAACTGCGCATGGAATCGGGAACTTAGGGGGACGTAAAGTTCCCTATCTGCTAGGAAATGCCCAACCCAGGATGAGCGCCATGAAGAAAATGCTTCTGTCCCTTGCCTTTGTCATGGGCGCCGTCGCAACCGCAACCGCGCAACCGGGAACCAGCGCCTTCACGACCCGGCTGGACGATCCGCGCGCCATAGAACTGAGCGGGGCGGTGGGCGACGGCAAGGCCGATGACAGCGCAGCAATCCAGGCCGCTATCGACAAGGCTGCGGCGGACCGCGAGGAAGGCATCGTCTTTATCCCCCAGGGCCGCTACCGCCTGACCCGTACCCTCTATGTCTGGCCGGCGGTGCGGGTGATCGGCTGGGGCGCCAAACGCCCGGTCTTTGTGCTGGGCGACAGCACGCCGGGCTTTTCCAAGGGCGTGGCCGATATGGTGATCTTTGCCGGCGTCCGCCCCGGCTCGGGTCCCAGTTCTCGTCCCGAACGTCCCACCGCCCGCGTGCCCTTCCCGCCGCCGGGCAGCGTGCCGCCCAATCCCAACATTTCCGACGCCAATCCCGGCACCTTTTATTCGGCGATGAGCAATATCGATTTCGAGATCGGCAAGGGCAATGCGGGCGCCGTCGCCATCCGTTTCCATGGCGCCCAGCATGACTATCTCAGCCATATGGATTTTCACATCGGTTCCGGCCTGGCGGGCCTGCACCAGGTCGCCAACGAAGCGGAGGATCTGCGTTTCTTCGGCGGCCGTTACGGCATCCTTGCCGAGAAGCCGTCGCCGGCCTGGCAGTTCACCCTGATCGACAGCCAGTTCGAAGGCCAGCGCGAAGCCGCAATCCGTGAGCATGAAGCGTCGCTGACCCTGGTCAATGTCTCGTTCCGCAATGTGCCGGTGGGGATCGATATCGATCCGGATTATTCCGACTGGCTGTGGGCCAAGAACACGCGCTTCGAGAATGTCTCCAAGGCAGCCGTCATCGTCAGCAACGAGAAGAGCGTCTATACCCAGATCGGTTTTGAGAATGCCCTCGCCGCCAACACACCGGTATTCGCGCGGTTTCGCGAAAGCGGCAAGACGCTCGGATCAAAGGGCGCTTATGAAGTCAAAACTTTCAACCATGGCCTGATCCTCAAGGCACCGGGCGCGCTGGGCGAAACCGGTACCCGTTGGGAAGCCGCACCGCTTGCCGCCCTGCCCGCGCCTGCGGCTCCGGCAATCCGCCCGCTGCCGCCGACAAGTGCTTGGGTGAATGTGCGCAGTCTGGGCGTAAAGGGTGACGGCAAGAGCGATGACACGGCGGCGCTGCAGCACGCCATCGATACGGCCAAAGTGCTCTACATGCCCAGCGGCCGCTATATGGTGCATGACACCATCCGGCTGAAGCCGGACACGGTGCTGATCGGGCTGCATCCTTCCATCACCCAGATCGACCTGCCCGACAACACACCAGGCTTTGCCGGAATCGGCGCGCCCAAGGCGCTGCTGGAAACACCGCGCGGCGGCGACAATATCGTTTCGGGCATCGGCCTTTTCACCGGCGGCATCAATCCGCGCGCGGTGGCGGCGCTGTGGCAATCGGGCGCCAATTCGCTGATGAGCGATGTGCGCTTTCTGGGCGGGCATGGCACCAACAATCCCGATGGCTCGCGCTGGAATCCCTATAACGACACCCATAGCGCCGATCCCGACATGCACAAGCGCTGGGACGGGCAGTATCCCTCGCTCTGGGTGACCAATGGCGGCGGCGGCACCTTCTCCAATCTCTGGTCGGTGGATACCTATGCGCAGAGCGGCATGCTGGTCTCGGACACCAAGACCCCAGGCAAGGTCTATGAGGTTTCCATCGAGCACCATGTCCGGGCCGAGTTCGCGCTCAACCGTGTGGAAAATTGGGACTTTTATGCGCCCCAGACCGAGGAGGAAGCCGGCGAAAGCCAGGAAGCAATCTCCTTCGAGATTTCCAATTCCAAGAACATCACGCTTGCCAACTGGCACGCCTATCGCGTCACCCGCAATCCCAGGCCGGTGGATACCGGTGTGCGCCTCTTCAACTCCTCGGACATCCGTTTCCGCAATGCCCATGTCAATGCGGAAAGCGGGCTGGGCACCTGCGATGCAAACGGCTGCGGCACCTATCTGCGCGCCAGCAAATTCCCCGCCGAAAACGCCATCCGCGATGCCACCCATCACATCGACGTGCGCGAACGCGAATTCGCGGTACTGGATTATCCTGCCTCTCCCCCCGCGCCCCTTGTCCGCGACATGGGCGCAAAGGTGGAAAAGCTGGAAGACGGTTTTTATTCGATTTCCGGCGCAGCGGTGGATGCCAAGGGCAAGCTCTACTTCGTGGACAAGCACCAGCAGCGCATTTACGGCTGGTCGCGCGCCGAAGGCCTGTCCGTCGAGCGCGACAATCCCACCGATCCGGTGAACCTGGCCTTCGACAAATCCGGCAACCTTTTGGTGTTGTCGTCGCTGGGCGCGGAAGGCACGCTCTACAGTTTCAAGCCGGGTTCGTCCGCTACCCAATTGACGGTGATCGCGCCCACGCCGGTTGCGGCGCATGCGGGCGCCACCGCGCTGCTGCCCGCCAACTATTGGAACAATGGCGAGTTCAAGGACCAGCTCGATCCCAAGACCTATCGCTACACCACCTTAAGCGAAATGTTCGCCCGCGACATGGGCGCCGCCAAGACAAGGGAATATGTCTCGCCCGATGGCAGCGTCTTCCTGCCTTTCGCCCGCACCTTTCAGCAGGGGCCGCCGGATGGCGTGGGCTGGCGCTTCTCCGACAATCTGGAGACTTACGGCTTTGTGACCGCCGCGCCGGGAAGCCGCGCCTATGTCAGCAATGAATCCGAGGGGCGCACCTATTCCGGGCTGGTCGGCTCGGACGGCCGCGTCACCGACCTCAAACTGTTTGCCGATCGCGGCGGCGAAAGCGTGGCGGTGGCGCCGGGCGGCAATATCTATCTCGCCAACGGCCAGGTGCTGGTCTATGCGCCGGACGGAAAACAGATCGGCCAGATCGACGTGCCGGAGCGGCCGCTGCAGATCCTGTTCGGCGGCGGCGATGGACGCACCTTGTTCATCCTGACCCATCATGCGCTGTATGCGGTGAAGACATAAAAAGAAGGCGGCCCAAGAGCCGCCTTCCCGTCTTCAAAAATCGCGAGGATGGATCAGAGCTTGCCCTTCAAATAAGCGGCGCTGGCCTGGACCATGCCGATGGGCGAAGGATCATAGGGCTCTTCCAGCTCCATATAGGCGCTGGCGACGCTGCTCTTCTTGATCGCGGGCAACAGCTTGCCCCAATCCACAATGCCCTGGCCGATGATGGCGCTGACCATTTTCATATTGGTGTTGGGAATGCCCTGGTTCTTGAGGTCCTTGATATGGACCGAGATGAAGCGCTTGGGGTGTTTGGTCAGATAGGCCACCGGATCGGCGCCGCCCGCGATCACCCAGCCGATATCCATTTCCATGCCGACCAGCGCCGGATCGGTTTCCTTGAGCATCAGGTCGTAAGGCACCACATCGCCGATCTTGCGGAACTCCAGATTGTGGTTGTGATAGCCGAAGCTGAGGCCGGACTTCTTGCACAACTCGCCGATCTTGTTGAAGGCATCGATATTGCGCTTCCAGTCGTCGATCGTCGGCCCCGCCATGATGGTAGCGCGTTCGGCGGGATAGAGCGGGAAGGAACAGGTGATGTTCTTGATCCCAGCCGCCTTGGCTTCGTCGATGGTGGCTTGCGGGGTGTTGCGCAGCGCGTCGCCGCCGGCATGGATGCTCTCCCAGACCAATCCCAGGTCATCGTAAAGCTTGCGCTGCTGCTGGGAGGTCTTGCCGGACATGGTCAGGTTGGCCTGCACCTTGCGGACACCGGCGGCCTTGACCAGCTTGAGAGTGCCTTCGTAATCCTTGGCCAGGTCGGCGCGCACGGTATAGAGCTGCAAACCCAGCAGCAGATGGCGCTGCGCGAAGGCAATCTCAGGTATGGCGGCGGCGGCCGTCGTCGCGGCGGCGCCCAGAAGAAAATTGCGGCGGTTTGTCATGAGGAAACTCCCTGTCAATTCCGTTTGGGTGTGTGGGTTTCGATAAAGTCTATCTGCCTGGGGTTCAGCGTTTCGATGGTAACGCCATCATCTCCGAATACCAGACGCTGTTCTTTTTTGGGATCATAGCGCGGGATTTTGGCTTCCGCCGTCGCCGGATTGCCGGTCCGGGCAAAGGCCACGATCACATCCTGCATCTGATTGGACAATTTGTAGTCGTAAGCGCTCCAGTCCCGGATGTGGCGGAACAGGTTCAGCGAATCCAGAGTGCCGTACCAGAAGGGCAAGTCGGAATTGTGGTAGGCGCCCGCAGCCTTGACGTCCATGTCGGTGATCACCACGCCCGGCGGATAGGGATGGGGATGATTGTACTGGGCCAGCCAGATCGGCGATTTGGCCGTTGCCGCGGCGTCCTTCGCCCAGTCACGCGCCTCGATGCCGAAGCCGGAGATGCGGGCGATGAATTTGGCCTGGGCGGCGGCTTCGGCGTCGTTCTTCGCCGGGAACAATTTCAGAAATTGAGGGGCGTCGGCGCCGTACAATTTTTCGGCGGCACTCTTATAGTCGGCCAACGTGCGGGCATCGGTGACCGCCGTCTTGCTGCCGATATCGTTGCCCACCGACGCCATCAGTAGCGGCACGTCGCTCTGCTTTCCGGCGGCATAAATGTCGGCGGGATTTCCCGGCACGACATAGCCTTCGATGGTGGGACCGCTGAAGGTGATCTTGTTGGCCGCCGCGATGGCGGTGATCTGGTCGGCGGGAATGGTTCGCATCTGGGCGATGTCCTTCGCATTCATCGCCTGTTGCAGTTTTACGCCCTTGGCCTCGGTTTCGGCCAACGCCTCGAGATGCGGCGCCGGGGCACCGTGATAGCCGCCCGACAGCGCGACCACACGCGCATACAGGCCCTTGGCCTGCGGCGAGGACTGCAACAGGTCCACCGCCATGGCGCCGGCCGACTGTCCCATCACCGTGACATTGGCGGGGTCGCCGCCAAAAGCCGCGATATTGCGCTGGATCCATTTCAGCCCGGCGATCTGGTCCATCAGCCCATAATTGCCCGAGGCATTGTGCCCGGACGACGCCGTCAATTCGGGATGCGCCAGATTGCCGAAGATATTCACGCGATAGGAGATGCCCATGAAGATCACCCCCTTCTTCGCCAGCGGCTCGCCGCCATAGACGTCGAAGTTGATCGATCCTTCCTGGAAGCCGCCGCCATGAATCCAGACCACCACCGGCAGCTTGTCGCCCGCCTTGGCGCCCGGAGGCGTCCAGACATTCACATTCAGGCAGTCTTCGCTGGATTTGATCTCGCCGAAATAATGGTTCAGCGTCGTGGCGCGCAGCGCGATGTAGCAGTTGGTGATCTTGGTATCCGCATTGTAGACGCCCTTCCAGGCCTTGACCGGCATCGGCTCATGCCAGCGCAGCTCGCGCACCGGCGGCGCCGCAAAAGGCACGCCCAGATAGGCCTTGACGCCACTGTCCAGCAGGGTGCCCGACAATTTGCCGGTTTCGATGGTGATCGGGTCGCCGGGAATGGGATTCATGACACCAGCATGGGCGCCCATTGCGGCGAACAGCGCGAGTGCAGTGCAGCAAATAATGGCCTTGAAACGTTCCATCTTCCACCCGGTATTTTTGCGCTGTTGTAGGCCAATTCCTGCGTCCTTGCACGGCCCATTCCGCCGCCCTAGGCTTTCCGGAAAAGCAAGAATTGGGGGAGAGCATGCGAAGGATTCTGCTGGTTGCGACGCTCATGAGTGGGGTCGCCATCCCGGCCCTGAGCGCGGACGATCCCAAAAGCGATGCCGCCGGCAAGTCTTTTACCGGCGCCACCGCCAATCTTGCGCCCGGCGACGCGCCCGGACAATGGACACGCCAGTCGCGTGACTATGCCAATACCCGCTACAGCCCCCTCACCCAGATCAACAAGGGCAATGTCGGGCGCCTGCGCGTCGCCTGGAGCTTCAGCGACGGGCAGATGTACGGCCATGAGGGCGCGCCGCTGGTGGTGGGCGACACCATGTATCTGGTCACGCCCTTTCCCAACATTGCCTATGCGCTGGATCTGTCCAAGCCGGGCGCGCCGATCAAATGGGTGTTCCAGCCCAATCCCGATCCCCGCGCCATCGGCGAGGCCTGTTGCGACAAGGTGCTGCGCGGCTGGGCCTATGCCGACGGCAAGCTGATCTACAATCTGCTCGATGCCAACACCGTGGCGGTCGATGCCGCGACCGGCAAGGAAGTCTGGCGCGTGAAGCTGGACGACGTCACCAATGGCACCACCTTGACTCAATCGGCCTTTGTGGTCGGCGATAAGGTCTATGTCGGTTCCAGCGGCGGCGAGCTGGGCACCAATGGCTGGTTCCAGGCCCTGGATGTGAAAGACGGCCATACCGTCTGGAAAGCCTTCACCAATGGTCCCGACAGCGGCATGCTGATCGGCCCCGGTTTCAAGCCTTTCTATTCCTGGATGGTGGGCAAGGATCTTGGCGTATCCACCTGGCCGGGCGACATGTGGAAACAAGGCGCCTCCGCGCCCTGGGGCTTTGTCTCCTACGATCCCGACCGCAACGAAGTCTATTACGGCACCTCCAATCCGGGACCGCGCACCCCGTCACAGCGTCCAGGATTGAACCTTTGGAGCTCGGCGCTGTTCGCCCGCGATGCCACCACGGGCGCCGCCAAATGGGCCTATCAATTCACCCCGCATGACGAATGGGATTATGACGGCATCAACGAGAATGTGCTGATCGACATTCCCTGGAAAGGCGGTCACCGCAAGGTTCTGGTGCATTTCAACCGCAACGGCTTTGCCTACACCATCGACCGCACCAATGGCGAGGTGCTGGTGGCGAAGCCCTTTGGCCACCAGAATTGGGCCAAGGAGGTCGATCTCAAGACCGGCATGCCGGTGGTCAATGACGGGGCCCATCCCATCGTGGAAAAGAAGGTGGAGAATATCTGCCCGCCCGATATCGGGGTGAAGAACTGGAATCCGTCGGCCTTCAGCCCGCGCACCGGACTTCTCTATGCCGGCATCTTCAACACCTGCATGGACCTGACCAACCATATCGTGAAGTACATTCCCGGCAGTCCTTATGACGGCATGGAAATGGTGCGTCACCCCGGACCCGGCGGAAATTGGGGCGAGTTCATTGCCTGGGATCCTGTGCAGGGCAAGCGCGTCTGGTCGCTGAAGGAAGACATGATGACCTGGAGCGGCGTGGTGGTGACCGGTTCCGATCTTGTCTTTTACGGCACCCTGGACGGCTGGTTCCGCGCCGTGGATGCGCGCAGCGGCAAGGTGCTGTGGTCGCAGAAGCTGGGCAGCGCCATCATGAGCCAGCCCATCGCCTATCTGGGACCGGACAAGCGCGAATATATTGCGGTCTATACCGGCGTGGGCGGCGGCGCGGGTGTCAACCGGCGGGTCAATGGTTTCCCGCCCGGCGGCAACACGCTCTATGTCTTTTCGGTGGATGGCGCCGGCATCGGCGCGGGCCTGACCCAGCTGAAAACGGATGCCAAAATGCCGGCGCCGGTTTCGGTGCCTCCGGCGGCGGCGCATAACTGATGCGGGGATTGACGCTCGCTTTGATGCTGCTGGCCTCACCCGCCCTCGCACAAGTGACGGCGGATACCGCCAATCCGCTGGCCGGCAATGCCGACGCCATCGAAGCCGGGCATGCCTTGTTCGGCAAGATGAACTGCGCCGGATGCCATGCCTATGACTTGACCGGCGGCATGGGGCCCGACCTCACCGACGCCAGCTGGCAGTATGGCGGCAAGCCGGGTGAGGTCTATCGCACCATCGCCGACGGCACGCCGCGCGGCATGCCGGCCTGGAAAGACAAGATGACGGTGGACGAGATCTGGCAGGTGGTTGCTTACATCCAGAGCAAGAAGCAATAGCGAGGCGAAGATGCGCAAAGCCGGAATTGTGCTGGCGTTGCTGTGCGGGCTGGCGGCAGGGGCCCATGCTGCGCCGGTTGCAACCTCGCAAGGGCCCGTCGAGGGCTTTGCCAGGAATGGCGTGACGCAATTCCTGGGCATTCCCTATGCCAAACCGCCGGTCGGCACTTTGCGCTGGATGCCGCCGCAATCGGTTACGAAATGGACGGCCGTGCGCAAGGCCGACAAGTTCGGCCCGACCTGCGCCCAGGTCACCACGCTTGGCCCATTTGCCGGCCCGCCCAACAGCAACGAGGATTGTCTTTATCTCAACGTCTTCACGCCCGATGTGAAAGCAAAACTGCCGGTGCTGGTGTGGATTCACGGCGGCGGATATTTCGACGGGGCCTCCAACGATTACGATCCCACCAAGCTTGTCACCAAGGGCAAACTGGTGGTGGTCACGCTGAACTACCGGCTGAACCTGTTCGGTTTCCTGGCGCATCCGGCGCTGGATGCCGAAGGCCATGCTTTCGGCAATTACGGGCTGATGGACATGCAGGCGGCGCTCAAATGGGTGCAGCGGAACATCGCCGCATTCGGCGGGGATCCCAGCAACGTCACCCTGGGCGGACAGTCCGCCGGCGCCGGCGCCACCGCAGCCAATGTCCTGTCTCCGGGCGCGAAGGGCTTGTTCCATCGCGCCATCTTCCAGAGCGGCGGCTATACACCCTTCGTCCCCAAATCGATCGCTGAGGATAAAGGCAACAAATTTGCCGCTGCCGCCGGCTGCACTTCCGGTGACATCGCCAAATGCCTGCGTGCCCTTCCCGCCGCCAAGATCGAGGCGCTGGCCGGCACCGCCAGCGAAATCAGTCCTCTCATCACCAATCCCATGGTGGACGGCACGGTGATCCCGCAGCAGGAGATCGACCTGATCACGTCCGGGCGATTCAACAAGATGCCGATCATGATGGGCACCACCCATGACGAGGGCAATTTCAACGCCGGCATCCTGCAATATTTCAAGAAGGATCGCGCCGCCCTGACCGAGGCCGATTACCGCGCCTATCTCAAAAGAACCTATGGCGGCAATGCTGGCGCCGGCGGCAGCCCGCCCGCCTATCCGGCGGACACCATCGACAAAATTCTGGCGCGCTATCCCGCATCGAAGGCCGGGGCGCAGATGGCCTGGGATGCCGCCCATAGCGACATGCTGGCCTGCCGCGGCCAATATACCGCCGGAGCGCTGGAGCCCCACGCGCC
>Ga0207657_10005143_pt1 | contig 13712 bp, 10 predicted proteins | sample KBSC33metaG_FD_184316 | JGI IMG/M metagenome (GOLD analysis project Ga0207657, IMG submission 184316) | Corn rhizosphere microbial communities from Kellogg Biological Station, Michigan, USA - KBS C3-3 metaG (SPAdes) (version 2) | ecosystem: Host-associated > Plants > Roots > Rhizosphere > Soil ... | reverse complement strand
AGATCTCGGGCGTCTCCGACAGGATCGCGGTACCGCCGTGCCGAACGAGAAGATCGACCGCCGCGCCGAGCGCCGGGTTGGCGGTGATGCCCGAATAGCCGTCCGACCCGCCGCATTGCAATCCGACGGTGAGGTGCGATGCCGGCACCGGCTCGCGCTCGACGTCGTTCGCGTCCGGCAGCATCGCCTCGATCAGCGCTATGCCGTGCGCGATCGTCTTCGCCGTGCCACCCGTATCCTGAATCGAGAACGTGCGAAGCAGCGGTCCTTCGGCGAGTTGCGCCGAGCCCAACAAGGCGCCGATCTGATTGGCCTCGCAGCCGAGACCGACGATCAGCACGCCCGCGAAATTGGCGTGCTTCGCGTAGCCGGCGAGCGTGCGCCGGAGGATCCGCATCCCCTCGCCCTGCGTGTCCATGCCGCAGCCCGAGCCGTGCGTGAGCGCGACGACACCGTCGACGTTAGGAAAGCCGGCAAGTCGCTCGCGGGTGAAATGCGACGCAATGCCGCGCGCCACGGTCGCCGAGCAATTGACGGTGGACAGGATGCCGATGTAGTTGCGCGTCGCGATCCTGCCGGCGTTCGGTCCGACGCGGCGCACGATGCCCTGAAACGTGGCGGGCTGCATGACGTACGCGGTCGGCTTCACGTCGGCGCCGAACGCGTAGTCGCGCTCGAACGCGCCCATCGCGAGATTGTGCAGGTGCACATGGTCGCCGGGCCGGATGTCGCGGCTCGCGAAGCCGATGATCTGGTTGTAGCGACGCACCGGCGCGCCAGCGGCGAGCGCACGCGTCGCGACCTTGTGTCCGGGCGGCACCAGCCCCGCGACGGTGACGTTCTCGTCGATCAGCGTCGTGCCGCCGACCAACTGCTGGCGCGCAATGACGACGTCGTCGGCCGGATGCAGCCGGATCGTGAGCGAGGAGCGGGTAAGCATGAAAGCTTCGACCGGCGAAACGCGCAGCCGATCGGTCCATGGGGCGGAACGAAGAGGCTACCGTCGGGGCCGTCCGGTGGTCAAGTGGCATGACCACGCGGCATCGCTGCAACAGCGGGCGGTTTTCCGCCCGCCATGCGCGATGCGGCGCTTGCGCGGTGTCTGCGGACGTCGCATCCTTCGCGTTGCATTCTCCTCCCCCTGGAACAGCGCCCGACGAGCATGGCCGCGCCTCCGCTTTCGACCGAGGTCCTTGCGTTGGGGCGTGGCGTTTCGGGTTACCTCGCCAAGCCGAACGGCGTCCCCGGCATCGGCGTCGTCGTCCTGATGGAAGCGTTCGGCCTGAACGCGTTCGTCAAGGCCGTCTGCGAGCGCTTCGCGCGCGCCGGCTACATGGCGCTCGCGCCCGACGTCTACCACGGCGACGCTTTTTCGTACGAGCAGCGCGAGCAGGCGATCGCGCGGCTCGGCGAAGTCGACGATGACGAGGCGATGCGCGAGGTGGGCGCGGCGTTCGACGCGCTCGCGGCGAACGGCGCGCGCGAGGGGAAGCTCGCGATCATCGGCTTTTGCATGGGAGGCCGCCTCGCCTTTCTCGCGAACGCCGTGCACGCCGACCGTTTGAGCGCGTCGGTGTCGATGTACGGCGGCGGCATCGCGCCCGCCGTACCGCGCGGACCCCGCAAGCCGCTGGTCGATCGCGCTGCCGATCTCGGCGCCCCGCAATTGCTGATCTACGGCGCGCGGGACGGTTCCATCGCGAGCGACGAGCACGCGCGCATCGCGAAAGCGCTCTCCGACGCGAACAAGCGTTACACGCTGTCCGTGCTGCCCGACGCGCCGCACGCGTTCGCGACGTTCGACCGACCGAGCTACCATCAGGCGGCCGCCGAAGCCGCGTGGCGCATGACGTTCGGGTTCTTCGTCGACACGCTGATGCACGGTTCGGCGGGCGCTTACACGTAACGCGCGCCGGCGCCCGCCAGCATCCCGCACGGCCCACCGTGCGTACGCGATGATTCGGATCATCGCGTAGAATCGGCCGTTTCGCATGCACGCGCCATGACGGAACGACTCGCCGGCAAGACCGCTCTCATCACCGCGGCCGCCCAGGGCATCGGGCGAGCGTCGGCAATCGCGATGGCGCGCGAAGGCGCGCACGTCGTCGCGACGGATGTCAACGCCGCTGCGCTCGAAGCGCTGGCCAACGAGCCGAATATCGAGACGCGCGTGCTCGACGTGCTGGACGACGCCGCGCTCACGCAGGCGCTCCAGGCGTTGCCGGCGCTATCGATCCTCTTCAACTGCGCCGGCTACGTGCACCAGGGATCGATCCTCGACTGCACGCCGGACGACTGGCGCAAAAGCTTCGATCTCAACGCGAGGGCGATGTACGTCGCGATTCGCGCATCGTTGCCGGGCATGTTGCGCGCATACGAGGCGAACGGCCGCACGTCGAGCATCGTCAACATGGCGTCGATCGCAGGGTCGATCAAGGGCTTGCCCAACCGGTTCGCTTACGGCGCATCGAAAGCGGCGGTGATCGGGCTCACCAAGTCGGTGGCCGCCGATTACGTGCAGAAAGGCGTTCGCTGCAATGCGATCGCGCCGGGCACGGTCGATACGCCGTCGCTCGCCCAACGGATCGACGCGTTCCCCGATCCCGCGCAGGCACGCGAGATGTTCGTTGCGCGCCAGCCGATGGGCCGGCTCGCAAAGCCCGAGGAAATCGCGCCGCTCGTCGTGTTTCTCGCATCCGACGAAGCGGCCTTCATCACCGGCAACGTGTATTCGTGCGATGGCGGCATGACGATCTAGGGTTCAAGCGCTCCCTGGACGGCGGCGAACCGCCGCACGTGGTTCCGGAACAACTCGAAAAGGAGGAATGCACCGATGAAGCTCGTACGTTACGGTCCCGCCGGCCGGGAGAAGCCCGGCCTGATCGACGCCGAGGGCGTGCTGCGCGATCTGTCGCGCAAGGTCGACGACATCGACGGCAACACGCTGTCGCCGACGTCGCTCGCGGGCCTGCGCAAGGTCGACACGCGCAGGCTCCCGGCGGTTCGCGGGCGGCCTCGGCTCGGACCGTGCGTGGCGCCGCCGCCGAAGTTCGTCGCGATCGGTCTCAACTACAGCGATCACGCGAAGGAGACCGGCGCGCCGATTCCCGATCATCCGGTCGTCTTCTTCAAGGCGCAGACGTGCATGGTCGGCGCCCACGACAACGTCATGCTGCCGTACGAATCGTCGAAGGTCGACTGGGAGGTCGAGCTCGGCGTCGTCATCGGACGCACGGCACGCTACGTCGCCGAGAAAGATGCGCTGCGCTACGTCGCCGGCTATTGCATCGTCAACGACGTGTCGGAGCGCGAATTCCAGATGCATCGCAGCGCCACCCAGTGGAGCAAGGGCAAGGGCTGCGACACCTTCGGACCGGTGGGTCCGTGGCTGGTGACCGCCGACGAGATCCGCGATCCCCAGAGCCTCGACATGTGGCTCGACGTGAACGGCGAGCGCAAGCAGACCGGCAACACGCACACGATGATCTTCAGCGTCGCGCAGTTGATCGCCGACGTGTCGCGCTACATGACGTTGCTGCCGGGCGACCTCGTCACGACCGGTACGCCGCCCGGCGTAGGCATGGGCCGCAATCCGCAGCAATGGCTGCAGGCGGGCGACGTCGTCACGCTCGGCATCCAGGGTCTCGGCGAACAGCGCCAGCGCGTCGTCGCGTTCAAGGGCCGCCGGATGGCGGCGTGACGCTGCGCATGCGCGAGGACGGTGCCGCGCGCAGCGCGCCGACGATCGCGCCCAGCACGAGCCACAACGCTGCATTCGTCAGATAGGCGTTGCGCACGAAGGTGCGCGCGAGCTCGCTCGTCGCCTGAGGATCGTGCGCGCCGTCCTGCGGCGCGCCGATCGCGTGCGGCATCACGAGCAATGCGACGCCGAGCGCGCGCAGCGCGAGGCCGCGGCCGAAAACGATCGCTGCAAGGCCTGCAGCCGAACTCGCGACGGCGAGCAACCACCACGCGGTGCGTGCATCGAGCGGCGCCTCGGCCACGCCGGGAAGACTCGGCGGCACGCCGAGCGACGGCGCGACGAAGACGACCGCATAGCCGGCGACGCCCCAGGCGATGCCGGCGCGCCAGCCGCGGTCGCCGCGCAGCGCCATCGCGCCGGAGAGCATCAGCGCAAAACCGGTCGCGAGCACGGTGTTGGCAACGGCCGTCGCAGCCACGCGCGTCGTGTCCGTGCCCGGCTGCCACGCGTCGGGTGCCTCGTCGCGACCGGCCGCCTGCTCGATGCGCTCGGCGTCGCGGATCAGCGGCGCGACGCTCCACGCCTGCAGTGCCGTCAGCGACACGCCGGCGACGATGCCCGCGAGCGTTGCGGCGCGCAACATCGGCCAGAACATCGACCGCTCCGGTCAGTGGCAGGGCAACGCGGCGCCGTGGCGCGCGTCGTGTGCGCCGTTGTGGATCGCGCCCGCGGGCGCGAAGCCGGCGACGAACACGAGCACAGCACCGAGGACGATCGCGCCGATCGCCGCGCGCCATGTGGGCTGCACCGCATGCGCGTCGCCGCTCGGCAGCGGCGACGCGGAAGACGTGCTCGGCATACGAGTTCCTCCGGTGGGAAAGGCCGACGGTCGGACCGTACTATAACTGCGGCGCACGACCTTCGCCGCGCGCCTTGCGCTCCGCGAGATTGCGCATCAGCGCGCCGACGCCGAACGTCCACGGCGCGATCGCATCGCAGTAGTCGACGCGATTGACCAGCGCGCCGAGCGAGGGTGCGGCGATCGTCACGACGTCGCCGACGTCGTGCGTGAAGCCCTGCCCGGGCTCGCGGCGGTCGTCGATGGGCGCGAACATCGTGCCGAGGAAGAGCATCAGGCCGTCGGGATATTGATGACTCGGGCCGATCGCGTGTGCGACGAGATCGAGCGGGTCGCGACTGATCTCTGCGAGCGGACAGGTGCCGCGCAGCACGAAGCCGTCGTCGCCTTCGACGGTGAGCTCGATCGTCGACGAGCGAACGCCGTCGATCGTGAAGTGCTCGTCGAAGAGCCGGATGAACGGCCCGATCGCGCACGACGCGTTGTTGTCCTTCGCGCGCCCGAGCAAAAGCGCGCTGCGCCCTTCGAAATCGCGCAGGTTCACGTCGTTGCCGAGCGTCGCGCCGACCGTTTCGCCGCGCGCGCTGACCGCGAGCACCACCTCGGGCTCGGGGTTGTTCCACGTCGACTGCCGGTGAATGCCGATGTCGGCGCCGGTTCCCACCGACGCCATCGGCGCCGCCTTGGTGAAGATCTCGGCGTCGGGACCGATGCCCACTTCGAGGTACTGCGACCACAGTCCTTCGCTTTGCAGCACCTGCTTCACCCGCACCGCCTCGGCCGACCCCGGCGCGACGTTGCGCAGGTTCTCGCCAATCACGCCCGCGACCTTGCGGCGCACGTGGTCGGCGCGCCCGGGATCGCCACGCGCCTGCTCCTCGATCACGCGCTCGAGCATGCTCGCGACGAACGTCACGCCGGACGCCTTGACGGGCTGCAGGTCGCACGGCGCGAGAAGCCACGGCCTGGCGGGATCGCGCGATCCCTCCGCCGCATTGGCAAGCGCCTCCGACAGCGCACCCACGCGCGGCAGCGCATTCGCCGCGCGGATCTCGCGCACGACGTCCGCACGATTCAACAGCTCGCTCGACGTCGCCGCGATCGCGGAGAGGTCGAGCAGATGGTCGCCGGCGAGGCGGACGAGCACCGGACCGTCGACAGCAGGGACCCATGCGCGACCGATCAGCAGCGCGCGCGCCGCGTCGGCCGGAAGACACCGTGACGAAGTTAGATGCGGGCGGAGATCGTGCGTCATGGAGTGCGATGATACGGGGCGCCGAACGCGAGCGCGCCGCGCGCGATCGCATCGCCCGTCACAGGATGGAACGACCCCCACGCTCGCTCCGCTCGCTGCCCCCGGAGGGGACGTGTCAGTCTTGGCCTCCTTGCCCGGCTCGCTCCTGCGTAGCGCTCGCGTGTCGGCCTCCCGTCCACGCTCGCGGTCGGCCCCTTCGGGCCTCGGCTTCGCCCCGCTCGCGTGAACGTCCCGGGGCGGCCCTTCGGGACTGACGGTATGCCCGTCGCGCCGCAGCTCATCAATCTCTTCGCGTCGGTGCTGCTGCTGCTCGCGTTCGCGATGCTGTCGCAGCGGCGCGTCGTGTCGCTGATCGACCTCTTCGCCGCGCAGGGCCTCGTGCTCGCGCTGTCGACGGCGACCGTCGCGTACACCACGCAGCAGCCGCACCTGTACCAATCCGCGGCGCTGACGCTCGCTCTGAAGGTCTTCCTGCTGCCGTGGATTCTCTACCGGCTCGTGCGCAAGCTCGACGTGCGCTGGGAATTCGAGGGCCTCGTCAACATCCCGACGACCATGCTGATCGGCATCGTGCTCGTCGTATTCGCGTTCAACCTCGCGCTGCCGATCTCCGAGATCGCGAGCACCGTCACGCGCTCGACGCTCGGCATCGCGATCGCGTGCGTGATGCTCTCGTTCCTGATGATGATCGTGCGGCGCAAGGCGATCCCGCAGGTGATCGGCTTCCTGTCGATGGAGAACGGGCTGTTCTTCGCGGCGACGAGCGCCACCTACGGGATGCCGATGGTCGTCGAGCTCGGCATCGCGCTCGACGTGCTCGTCGGAGTGCTGATCCTCGGCGTGTTCTTCTTCCAGATCCGCGAGCAGTTCGACAGCCTCGACCTCAAGCACCTTGAACAGCTGCGCGACGAACGGGCGGCGCGCGCGCAATCGGCGACCGGAAGGTCCGCCGGCTCGGCGCAGCCGGCGCCACCGGCGGAGCGACGATGATCGCCATCGTCGCCGTCCTCGCGCTGCCCTTGATCGGTGCGGCGGTCCTCGCGTTCGTCGGTGAGCGTCCCTACGCGTCGCGCATCAACGTCCTCGCGAGCCTCGCGACGTTCGTCGCCGCCGCGGCCCTCACGATCGACGTGATCGTGAACGGCCCGATGGTCACGCTCGGCCGCCAGTTCCTCGTCGATCCCTTCAACGTGTTCCTGGTCGCGCTGACGGCGTTCGTGGCATTCACGACGTCGGTGTTCTCGCGTCCGTACATGCGGGTCGAAGCCGAGCATGGCCGGCTCACCGTCGGGCGGCTTCGCCTGTACCACAGCATGTACCAGCTCTTCACGTTCACGATGCTGCTCGCGCTCCTCACCAACAACGTCGGCGTGCTGTGGGTGGCGATGGAAGGTGCGACGCTGACCACGGTGCTCCTCGTGTCGCTCTACCGCACGCCGGCGAGCCTCGAAGCGGCGTGGAAGTACTTCATCCTGTGCGGCGTCGGCATCGCGCAGGCGCTCTTCGGCACGATCCTGCTGTACTTCGCCGCCGGCAAGCTGCTCGGCGCGGGCGGCAACGCGCTGTTGTGGACCGAGCTCAATGCGGTGCGCGCCGACCTCGAGCCCACGGTGCTCGCGATCGCATTCGTGTTCCTGCTCGTCGGCTACGGCACCAAGGTCGGGCTGGTGCCGGTGCACAACTGGCTCCCCGACGCGCACGCCGAAGGTCCGACACCGGTGTCGGCCGTGCTGTCGGGACTGCTCCTCAACGTCGCGTTGTATGCGGTGGTCCGCTGCAAGGTGCTCGTCGACGGCGCGCTGCCCGGCGCGTTCGCGAAGAACCTCATGATGGGCTTCGGCCTCGTCTCGGTCGTCGTCGCCGCATTCCTGCTTTTGCGGCAACGCGACATCAAGCGGCTCTTCGCGTATTCGTCGATCGAGCACATGGGGATCATCACGTTCGCGTTCGGCCTCGGCGGACCGGTCGCCAACTTCGCGGGGCTGCTGCACATGACCGTGCATTCGCTGACCAAATCCGCGATCTTCTTCGCCGCGGGCCACGCCGCGCAAAAAACCGGCACGCAGATCATGCAGGACATCCGCGGCCTCGTGACGATCAGCCCCGTCGTCGGCTGGGGCCTGGCGCTCGGCGCGCTCGCGATCCTCGGCATGCCGCCCTTTGGCGTATTCGCGAGCGAGTTCCTGATCCTGACCACGGCGATGCGCGAGCAGCCGTGGGCGACGCCGTTCCTGCTCGTCGCGCTCGGCGTCGCCTTCGCCGCGATCTTCTCCAAAGTGCAGCCGATGGTGTTCGGGGAGACCACGGCCACGCGACTGCCCGTGCGGCCCGCCATGCTGCCCGTGTTCGCGCATCTCGCGCTCGTGCTGATGCTCGGCCTGTGGATTCCGCCGTTTCTCGCCGATTGGTATCGCAGCGCGGCGCGCTTGATCGGATGAACGTCGCGCCCCTCGGCCTCGTCGCCGCGCCGCTCGCCGCGAGCGTTCCCGCGCAGCGCGCGCAGGCGAGTTCGGGTCAACTGCTGACGGCGTGCCGCCTTTGCTGGGAAAACGACGGACGACTCGTCGCGATCTGGGGCAGCGACGAGCGCGACCGCCGGCGCGGCTTCCTGCTGCGCGTCGTCCTCGAGGACCGCGAAGGCCTCACGCTGCTCGAGCACACGCTGCCCGACGATCGCTCGCGCTATCCCGATTTGTCCCCGATCTTCTCTGCTGCGAACCGGATGCAGCGCGCGATTTACGACCTGCTCGGCATCGCCGCGGAGTCCGACGATCAGCGGGCCTGGCTGTGGATGCCGAGTCATGCGACGAACGCGTTTCCGCTGCGGCGCGACTTCAACGGCGACAGCACGGAGCCGCATCCCGACGATTACGCGTTCGTGCGCGTCGACGGCGAAGGCGTGCACGAGATTCCGGTCGGCCCCGTGCACGCCGGCATCATCGAGCCAGGACACTTCCGTTTCCAGGTCGTCGGCGAGAAGGTCCTGCGCCTCGAGGAGCGTCTCGGCTACACGCACAAGGGCGTCGAAAAGCGCTTCGAGGCGATGTCGATCGACGACGGCGCAAAGCTCGTCGGCCGCATCTCCGGCGACAGCACGGTCGCCTATGCGTGGGCCTACGCGGAAGCGGTCGAGCGTTGCGCCGATTTCGTGCCGCCGGCGCGCGCCCGGTGGATTCGCGCGCTGTGCCTCGAACGCGAGCGCCTGGCGAATCACCTCGGCGACATCGGGGCGATCGGCAACGACGCAGGCTTCGCGTTCGGCCTCGCGCAGTTCTCGCGTCTGCGCGAAGACGTGCTGCGGATGAACCAGCGGGCGTTCGGCCATCGGCTGATGATGGACGCAGTCGTCCCCGGCGGCCTCGCGCGCGACCTCGAGTTCGAGCACGTGCACGCGATGCACGACGAGGCCGACCGCATCGCGCGACAGGTGGTGCGCTTGCGGGAGATCTACGACGAGCACGCCGGGGTGCAGGACCGCTTCCGCAACGCCGGGCGCGCGACGCCTGCGCTCGCGCGCGAGATGGGACTCGTCGGGCTGGCCGGACGCGCGAGCGGCCAGGCGCACGACATCCGCTACGACTTTCCGTCGGCGCCCTACGACCTGCTCGACGTGCGCATCGCGATCCAGAGCGCCGGCGACGTATGGGCGCGCGTCGCGGTGCGCTTCGACGAGGCGCTCGAGTCGTCGCGCCTGATCGGGGTCATCACTGCGGCGTTGCTCGATCCGGCGACGATGGGTCCCGTGCACGCAGCGGGTCCGTCGCTTCCCGCGGATCGGCTGGCGCTCGGTTACGTCGAAGGCTGGCGTGGACCCGTGCTCGTGGCCGTCGAGATCGGCGAGGACAACAAGCTCCGGCGTTGTCGACCACAGGATCCTTCGTGGACCAACTGGCCGGTCGTCGAGCATGCGACCATCGGCAATATCGTTCCCGACTTTCCGCTGATCAACAAGTCGTTCAACCTGTCGTACAGCGGACAGGACCTGTAGGGCTTCCTGAACAAGGGCGCCAGCAATGTACGAAACGCTCCGCCAGATCCTGCGCGTCGGCATTCCGACCGAAGAGGCGCCCGCGCCCGCCGACGAAGACGTGGTCGTCCGGCGCCTGCACGCAGACATCCTGCGCACGCTCGGTCGTGCGCTGACGCTGCGCCACGTCGATGCCGGCTCGTGCAACGCGTGCGAGCTCGAATCGCAGGCGCTTTCGAATCCGTACTACAACGTCGAAGGGCTCGGCATCCGCTATGTGGCCAGCCCCCGCCACGCCGACGCGCTCATGGTGACCGGCCCGGTGACGAAGAACATGGCGGTCGCGCTTCGCCGCACCTACGACGCGATGCCGGAGCCGAAGCTCGTGATCGCCGTCGGCGCGTGTGCGATCGGTTGCGGGGTGTACACGCCCAACTACGCGACCATCGGTGCGGTGTCGGAGGTTCTACCCGTCGACGTCACGATTCCCGGCTGTCCGCCGTCGCCGACCGCATTGCTGCAGGGGATTCTCGCCGCGATCAGAGGGCGCTAAAGTTCGCGGCGGCCGGGGCGAGCGCCATTGCCTGCCCCGAGGACCGCGAGCGAGGGAGAGCGCATGGCGAGCAAACGGCCGGCGACGACTGGCAAAGGCGGGACGAGCGCGCGAACGAAGCCCGCCACGTCCCAGGCGCGCGCGCTCGAGCAATGCCGCACGCAGCTCGCCCTCGTCGACGTCGTTCAGGAGGGGCTCGCGAGCGGGCTCGACTTCCAGGCGATCGTCGACCGCGTCGCCGACAAGCTGCTCGACGCGTTGCATACGGAAGACCTGGCGATCACCTGGTACGACGAGAAGGCGAACCTCGTTCATACGCTGTGCGTCTACGAGCACGGAAAGCGCCTCACGGGTATCGAGCCGCGCGCCCCGCAAAAAGGCGGCGTCTACGACGAGATGCGCCGGACCCGCGCGCCCTGCGTTCTCGGTACGCCCGCCGACTACGCGCGCTTGAACATGAAGATCGTGCCGGGGACGGACGCCAGCCTCTCGTTCGTCGCCGCGCCGATCGTCAGCGGCGGGCGGCTGATCGGCGACATCAGCCTCGAGAGCTTCGAGCGCGAGAAGGCGTACGGTGCCCAGGACGTCGCGACCCTCAAGGCCGCCGCCGACGCGCTCGGCATCGTGCTCGCGAACGCGCGGCTCTTCGAGCAGACGCAGCGGCTCTTCAAGGAGAGCGAGCAGCGCGCGACGCAGCTCGAGATCATCAACAACGTGCAGCGCGGACTGGCGGCCGAGCTCGACTTCCAGGCGATCATCGATCTCGTCGGCGACAAGTTGCGCGAGGTCCTGCAGACCCCGGACATCGCGATCGACTGGTACGACGAGAAGGCCGATCTGCTGCACAGGCTCTACGTTTACGAGCATGGCGAGCGTTTGGTGAACCATCGTCCCGCGCCGCCGCGGAAGGGCGGTGGCTTCGAAGCGATGCGCGAGCAGCGTAAGCCGCTCGTGTACAACACCCCGGCCGAACTGTCGCACCTGCCCGTCGACCCGGGGACGGACGACAGCAGCAAGTCGCTGGTGCGCGTGCCGATCGTGACCGGCGATCGCGTCGTCGGCGTCATCAGCCTCGAAAACTACGAGCGCGAGTACGCGTACGGCGAAGCGGAAATCAGGTTGCTGACGACGATCGCCGCCTCGCTCGGCACCGCGCTCGAGAATGCCCGCCTCTTCGCCGAAACGCAGCGGCTTCTGAAGGAAACCGGGCAGCGCGCGGCCGAGCTCGCGGTCATCAACAGCATCCAGCACGGCGTCGCCGCCGAGCTCGATTTCCAGGCGATCGTCGATCTGGTCGGCGACAAGCTGCGTGAAGTGCTGCACACCGGCGACATCGGCATTCGCTGGTTCGACACGAAGAACCGGCTGTGCCACTACCTCTACGAATACGAGCACGGCAAGCGCCTGCCGCCGCTGCCGCCGGCGCCACCACGCGGCGGGTTCGACGACCTGATCGCGCGCCGGGAGCCCGTGGTGTTCAACACGGTGGCCGATGTTGTCGGAGGCGGAACACTGCCGGGAACGGATGCGGCGAAGTCGGCCGTGTTGATGCCGATCGTCGGCAGCGAGCATGCCATCGGCTCGATCGTCGTCGAGAACCACGAGCGCGAGTACGCGTTCGGCGAATCCGAGGTGCGCCTGCTGTCCACGGTCGCATCGTCGATGGGCGTCGCGCTCGAGAACGCGCGCCTGTTCGACGAAACGCAACGGCTGTACAAGGAAAGCGAGCAGCGCGCCGCCGAGCTGACGGTGATCAACAGCGTGCAGCAGGGGATGGCCGCCAAGCTCGAGTTCCAGACCATCGTCGACCTGGTCGGCGACAAGCTGCGCGAGGTCTTCGACACCGGCGACATGACCATCCGCTGGCACGACGACGAGACGAACGTTGGTCACTACCTCTACGCGTACGAGCATGGGAAGCGCCTGACGATTCCGCCGACGCCGCCCACCCCCGGCGGGATCTTCGAAACGATGCGGCGAACGCGGCAACCGATCGTGATGAACACCGCCGCCGATTACGCGCGGATGCCCGGCGGCACGGTGCCCGGCACCGACAGCAGCAAAGCGATGATCGGCGTGCCGATCATCGCTGCCGACCGCGTGCTCGGCAACATCATGATCGAGAACTACGAACGCGAGAACGCGTTCAACGACGCCGACGTACGGCTGCTGACGACGATCGCGGGATCGCTCGGCAACGCCCTGGAAAACGCGCGGCTCCTTGCGGAGACGCAGCGACTGCTGAAGGAAACCGAGCAGCGCAATGCGGAGCTCGCGGTGATCAACACGATCCAGCGCGGGATGTCGGAAAAGCTCGAGTTCCAGGCGATCGTCGATCTCGTCGGCGACAGGCTGCGCGAAGTGCTGGAGACGGGCGACATCACCATCCGCTGGTACGACGCCAAGGCGAACCTCGTCCACTACCTGTACGCGTTCGAGCACGGCGTTCGGCTCAGTCAGACACCGCGTGCGCCGGACCCGGACGGTCCGTTCCTTCGCATGCTGCAAACGCGTCAGCCGATCGTCGCGCGCAACGTGCAGGAGTACCGGGCGCTTGGATTCCGCACGATGCCCGGGACCGACCAGAGCTTGTCCTCGATCGGTGTGCCCATCCTCGGCAGCGATCGGGCGCTCGGAGAGATCTCCATCGAGAACTACGAGCGCGAGAATGCGTTCGGTGAAGCGGAAGTGCGCCTGCTCACGACAGTCGCGGCGTCGATGGGCATCGCGCTCGAGAACGCGCGCCTCTTCGACGAAACGCAGCGGCATGCGCGCGAGACGTCGGCGATTGCCGAAGTGGGGCGCGACATTTCGTCGACGCTCGACCTCGGCAAGGTGATGGACCGCATCGCGCGGCACGCAAAGGATCTCCTGCGTTGCGACAACAGCGCGATCTTCCTGCCCGAGAGCGACGGCACGACCTATCGCGCGATCGTCGCCGTCGGCACGGTCGCCGACGAGATTCGCGCGACCGAGATCACGACGGGTGAAGGCATCATCGGCAGCATCCTCGCCGCACGACAGCCTGAATTCGTCAACGACACCGAGGCGGATACGCGCAGCATCCAGATCGCGGGAACCGCGCGTGAAGCGAACGAGCGCCTCATGGTCGCGCCGCTCGTCGCGGGCGAAACGGTCAAGGGCGCGATAGCGGTGTGGCGCACGGGAGGCCGGCTCTTCGACGACGAGGAGCTCGCGTTCCTCACCGGACTGTCGCTGCAGGCGACGATCGCGATCGAGAACGCGCGCCTCTTCAAGGAGATGCGGCAGGCGCTCGAGCAGCAGACCGCGAGCGCCGAGGTGCTGAAGGTCATCAGCGAATCGCCGACCAGCGTGCAGCCGGTCTTCGACGCGATCGCCGAACGCGCGATGACG
>Ga0207657_10005140_pt1 | contig 13715 bp, 9 predicted proteins | sample KBSC33metaG_FD_184316 | JGI IMG/M metagenome (GOLD analysis project Ga0207657, IMG submission 184316) | Corn rhizosphere microbial communities from Kellogg Biological Station, Michigan, USA - KBS C3-3 metaG (SPAdes) (version 2) | ecosystem: Host-associated > Plants > Roots > Rhizosphere > Soil ... | reverse complement strand
CGTGATCGACCCGACCAAGGTCGTTCGCACCGCGCTCCAGAACGCGGCCTCGGTCGCCGGTCTGCTGATCACCACCGAAGCGGCGGTCAGCGACGCGCCGGACGACAAGCCGGCGATGCCGATGGGCGGCGGCGGAATGGGCGGAATGGGCGGAATGGACTTCTAGGTCCGGCTTCTCACTCTGACCGATTGGAAGGGCTCGAAGCATCCGCTTCGGGCCCTTCTTTATTTTGAGCCATGTCGTTCAGCATGTCCTCGGTCTGATTGAGCCGCGCGCTTTCTTCAGCACTTGGCGGAGGCGGCCGGTTGTCGCGGCACGCAGCCAACAAGAGGATCGAAAGCGCCAGGAATTTCGTCATTGTGAGCGAAGCGAAGCAATCCAGCGCATCTCAATGGATTGCCGCGTCGCTGCGCTCCTCGCAATGACGCCGCACAAAAAAGGGCCGCTCCCGAAGGAACGGCCCTTTTCCAATCGAGTGGTAAGCGATGAAGCTTACTTGTTCTCGGTCGCGTTGGCGACGTCGTTCGCGGTCGTGTTGTCGACGGCATTGACGTCGGCGTTCAGCGCGGCGTCCGCATTCGCGGTCACGTCGTTGGTCGCAACGTTGACGTCGGTCGAAGCAATGTTCTCGACGACGGTTTCGTTGGCGGCCGTGTTGGCTTCGTCGGTCTTGGTGCAGGCGCCGAGCGCAAGGGCGCAGACGGCGGCGGTCACGATAGCAACCTTCTTCATGATCTTTCACTCCCTCAAAAATGCCCGTGGGGGTGGGCATCCAACCCGGCCGTCGACGCGAGTCGCTTCAGGCCAGACCGGCGGCAATAGCGATAATCCCTACTTTCACACAAGGGTATAATTTCACGCGATGAATTGACCATATAAAGATATCTTTATATCGTTATCTCGTGACTGGCGCTTTGCCCCTTGCCGACCGTTTCCAGGCGCTTGCCGACCCCACCCGGCTGCGCATTCTCGCGCTGTTGCGCCAGATGGAACTATCCGTCGGCGAACTGGCGCAGATCCTCGGGCAAAGCCAGCCGCGCGTCTCGCGACATCTCAAGATTCTCGCCGATGCGGAAGTGCTCGACCGCCGCAAGGAAGGCAGCTGGGTGTTCCTGACGCTGACCGATGCCGAGCGGGTCGAGCCCTTGTTCGCGCTCATCGATGAATGGGCGGACGAAGCCACCGCGCGTTGGTTTGCGGCCGATGCCGCCCGCACCGAGAGCATCCGGGCCGAACGCGCCGAGGCGGCCAACCGCTATTTCTCCGGCCATGCCGAAATCTGGGACCAGATTCGCTCGCTCCACGCGGCGGACAGCGAAGTCGAGCAGGCGATCGACCAGGCGCTCGGCAAGCGGCCCCTCGGCCGGCTGGTCGACGTGGGCACTGGCACCGGCCGGATGATCGAGCTGTTCGGTCCGCGCGCGGCGCAGGCGATCGGCATCGACCGTTCATCGGAAATGCTTCGGCTGGCCCGCGTCAAGCTGGAAGCCGCCGGCATTGCCTCCAGCCTGCGTCAGGGCGACATGTACGCGTTGCCGCTGGCCGACCAGAGCGCCGACAGCATCATCATCCACCAGGTGCTTCACTATGCCCACTCGCCGGCCAAGGCGATTGGCGAGGCCGCGCGCGTGCTCGCCCCCGGCGGAACGTTGCTCGTGGTCGACTTCGCGGCGCACGATCGCGAGGAATTGCGCGAGCGCGATGCCCACATCCGTCTCGGCTTTGAAGAGGAAGTGATGAGCGGCTGGTTCGCCGCGGTCGGGCTCGACGTCGATCAGGTGCGGCATCTCAAGGGCGGTGAACTGACGGTGACGATCTGGCGCGGCGTCAAAGCCGCCGAAAAGGAGCGGAGAGCCGCATGAACGCGCTCGACATGCTGGGCCGGCACTTGCCGCTGTTCGCCGAGGCGCGCGGCGATATTCAGGTCAGCTTCGAATTCTTCCCGCCCAAGACGGAGAAGATGGAGCAGACGCTGTGGGAGTCGATCAAGACCCTCGAGCCGCTGCAGCCGCGCTTCGTCTCGGTCACCTACGGCGCGGGCGGATCGACGCGGGAACGCACGCACGCCACCCTGGAACGAATCCTCGCGGAAACCTCGCTGACGCCGGCTGCGCATCTGACCTGTGTCGGTGCCACGCGCGACGAAGTGGACGAGGTCGCGCGCAATTACTGGAATGCCGGCGTGCGGAATATCGTGGCCCTGCGCGGCGACCCGACCGAACCGGGTTCCAAATATCAACCGCATCCGGGCGGGTATCGCGACGCGGTCGAGCTCGTCCGCGGGCTGAAAGAGGTCGCGCCGTTCGATATTTCGGTTGCCGCCTATCCGGAATGCCATCCGGACTCGTCGACCCGTCAGTTCGATCTCGAAAACCTCAAGCGCAAGGTCGACGCCGGCGCCGATCGCGCGATTACGCAATTTTTCTTCTCGGCCGATTGCTTCTTCCGCTTCCGCGATGACGCGGCCGCCGCGGGCATCGATGTCGAGATCGTGCCGGGCATCCTGCCGGTGTCGAACGTCGCTACTACCCGCCGCTTCGCGGCGACCTGTGGCGCGGCCATTCCCAAGTGGCTCGACGATCTGTTCGAGGGTCTCGACGACCTGCCGGCTGCTCGTCAGCTGATCGCTGCCACTGTCGCCGCCGAACTCTGCGGTCAGCTTTACGCGGGCGGAGAACGCGCCTTCCATTTCTACACCCTCAACCGGGCAGAGCTCAGCTACGCAATCTGTCACCTGTTGGGCGCAAGGGCGAAACAATCATGAATGCTTCACAGTCCCTCCGCGCCGAGGCGGCCAAGCGCATCCTGATCAAGGATGGCGCCTACGGCACATCCATCCAGGACCGTAAGTTGCAAAGCAGCGATTATTGCGGCGGGCTCGATCTCTTGAAGGATCAGCGCGGCAACAACGACCTGCTCAACATCACCAAGCCCGACGTGGTCCGCTCGATCTGCGAAAGCTTCGCCGATTCCGGTGCGGAGATCCTCGCGACCAACACCTTCAACGCCAATTCGATCAGCCAGGCCGACTATGGCGCCGAGGCTCTGGTCGGCGAAATCAACCGCGCGTCGGCGCAGATCATGCGCGGCGTCGCCGACTCGTATTCGGCGAAGGATGGCCGCGTGCGCTGGGTCGCCGGGGCGCTCGGCCCGACCAACAAGACCCTGTCGCTGTCGCCCGATGTCAACGATCCCGGCTTTCGCGAGGTCGACTTCGACCAGGTCAAGGCCGTCTACCGCGAGCAGATTGACGCGCTGGTCGACGGCGGCGTCGATTTCATCCTGATCGAAACGATCTTCGACACGCTCAATGCCAAGGCGGCGATCATGGCGACGCTCGAAGCCCAGCAGGCGCTCGGCCGCGAGCTGCCACTGATGATCTCGATGACGCTGACCGATCTCTCCGGCCGCAATCTTTCCGGTCACACGGTTGAAGCTTTCTGGGCATCGGTGCGTCACGCGAAGCCGGTAACGATCGGTCTCAATTGCTCGTTCGGTGCCGCGCAGCTTCGCCCGCACCTTTCGGCGCTGGCCGCGCAGGCGGACACGCTGGTGATGGCCTATCCCAACGCCGGCCTGCCCAATGAGCTTGGCGAATATGATGAGGCTGCCGAACAGACGGCGGCGCAGGTCCGCGAATGGGGAACCAGCGGGCTGGTCAACGTGGTTGGCGGCTGTTGCGGGACGACTCCCCTGCACATCGCCGCAATTGCCGGGGCGGTGCGCGATTGCACGCCGCGCGCCGTCCCGGCACCTCGCTCCGGTACCTTGCTCGCCGGGCTCGAGCCGATGCTGATCGCCGCTTAAAGAAATGGAACAGACTGAAGTGACTGAAGCCGGCGCCGGTGCGCGCTTTGTGAATATCGGCGAGCGTTGCAATGTGACCGGATCGGCGCGCTTCAAGAAGCTCGTCATGGCCGGCGATTACGATGCCGCTGTCGAGGTGGCTCGCGACCAGGTCGAGAACGGCGCGCAGATCATCGACGTCAATGTCGACGAAGCCTTGCTCGACAGCGAGCAGGCGATGACCATCTTCCTCAAGCGCATCGCCGCCGAGCCCGATATCGCCCGTGTCCCGGTGATGATCGACAGCTCGAAATGGAGCGTGATCGAAGCGGGCCTCAAGTGCGTGTCGGGCAAGCCGATCGTCAATTCAATCAGCATGAAGGAAGGTGAGGGGCCGTTCCTCGAACTCGCCGCCAAGTGCCGCGCTTATGGTGCGGCCGTGGTGGTGATGGCGTTCGACGAAGTCGGCCAGGCCGACACCGCGACGCGCAAGGTCGAGATCTGCGAGCGCGCCTACAAGCTGCTGGTTGCCAACGGCACCGATCCCAACGACATCATCTTCGATCCGAACGTCTTCGCGGTCGCCACCGGCATCGACGAGCATCGCCGCTATGCGATGGACTTCATCGAAGCGGCAAAGGACATCCGCCGGCGTTGTCCGGGCGCCCATATCTCCGGCGGTCTGTCGAACCTCAGCTTCTCGTTTCGTGGCAACGAGCCGGTCCGGCGCGCGATGCATAGCGTGTTCCTCTACCACGCGATTCCCGCCGGCATGGACATGGGTATCGTCAATGCCGGCCAGCTCGACGTTTATGACGCGATCGATCCTGAGCTTCGAGATGCCTGCGAGGATGTCGTCCTCGACCGCCGCGACGACGCGACCGAGCGGCTGATCGCGCTGGCCGAGCGCTACAAGGGCACCGACGAGGCCGAAGAAAAGAAGCTCGCCGAATGGCGCTCATTGCCGGTGGGCGAGCGGCTGTCCTATGCGCTGGTCAAGGGCATCGATGCGCACATCGTCGACGACACGGAGGAAGCGCGCCAAGCTGTCCTGACCGCTGGCGGGCGTCCGATCCAGGTGATCGAAGGCCCGCTGATGGATGGCATGAACGTCGTCGGCGACCTGTTCGGCACCGGCAAGATGTTTCTGCCGCAAGTGGTGAAGTCGGCCCGCGTGATGAAGCGCGCCGTCGCTCACCTCATCCCGTTCATCGAGGCGGAAAAGGAAAAGTCCGGCGCCACGGCGGGCAAGGGGCGGATCGTGATGGCCACCGTCAAGGGCGACGTCCACGACATCGGCAAGAACATCGTCGGGGTCGTGCTGCAGTGCAACGGCTTCGAGGTCATCGACCTCGGCGTGATGGTGCCGTGGCAGGACATCCTGCAATCCGCGAACGACAACCAGGCGGACATGATCGGCTTGTCGGGTCTGATTACGCCCTCGCTCGACGAGATGGTAACCGTCGCCGGCGAGATGCAGCGGCTGGGCCTCAAGACCCCGCTGTTGATCGGCGGCGCGACGACCAGCAAGGCGCACACCGCGCTCCGCATCGATCCCGCCTACGAGGGCGCGGTGATCCACGTGCTCGACGCCAGCCGCGCCGTGGGCGTGGCCTCGTCACTCGTGTCCGACACCCAGCGCGAACCGCTGATCGCGGCGACCGCCGACGATTACGACAAGCTGCGCAAGTCGCGGGAACGCAGCGGCCAAAACGAGCTTTCCACCCTCGACGAAGCGCGCGCCAATGGCTTCGCGTTCGATCCGTCGGGACAGGCGCCGGCACCGCACTATCCTGGCATGCACCATTTCGGCGATTGGCCGCTCGCCGACCTGAAGGCATCCATCGACTGGACGCCGTTCTTCCGCGCGTGGGAGCTCGCCGGAACCTATCCCGCAATCCTCGACGATCCCATCGTCGGCGAAAGCGCCCGGAGCCTGTTCGCCGACGCCAATGCAATGCTCGACCAGATCGTCGCCGAACGGTGGGTCACACCGAAGGCGACCGTCGGCCTGTGGCGCTGCAAGCGTGAAGGCGATGACGTGCTCGTCCTCGCCGGCAACGACTGGACGCGCGTGCCCATGCTCCGTCAGCAAGTGAAGAAGCGCGAGGGCCGCGCCAACCTCTGCCTCGCCGACTTCATCAACCCCGAGGGCGAAGACTGGATCGGCGGCTTCGCCGTCGGCATCCACGGCCTCGAACCGCATCTCGAACGCTTCAAGCAGACGGTCGACGATTATGACGACATCCTGCTCAAGGCGCTGGCGGACCGTTTGGCCGAAAGCTTTGCCGAGGTTCTTCACGCCACGGTCCGCAACCGCTTGTGGGGCTATGCGGACGAGCATTTGTCGACGGCGGACCTGATCCGCGAGAAGTTTCACGGCATTCGCCCGGCGCCCGGCTATCCCGCCTGTCCGGACCATAGCCTGAAGCCGATCCTGTTCGACATGCTCGGCGAACATCCGGGCGAAGTCACGCTGACCGAGAATTTCGCGATGCTGCCGACCTCGGCGGTCTCCGGTTTCTACTTCGGTCATCGCGACAGCCAGTATTTCGGAGTCGCCCGCATCGGCCGCGACCAGCTCGAGGATTATGCCGTGCGCCGCGGTGTGCCGCTCGAGCAGGCCGAGCGCTGGCTGCGCCCGAACCTCGACTAGACCGGCGCCACGGACTAGCGCCGGGGCGTGATCCGCCGGCTGCTACTCCTGCTCTGCTTATCGCTCGCACCAGCGCTGGCGAGTGCCCAGCACATCGTTCCTCGGCTGGTCGCCGAAGGCGCGGCGCCTCCCGGCGGCGAGGTCGAGCTTGCCATCCACATGCGCCCCGCGTCCGGCTGGCACGGCTATTGGCAGAATCCCGGCGATGCCGGCCTGCCGATGGATATTCGCTGGCAACTGCCGCCGGGTTTCACGGCCGGTCCGCTGCGTTACCCCGTGCCGACCCGGCTGACCGTCGCCGGACTGATGAATTATGTGTTCGAGCGCGACTATGCCGTGCTTATTCGTCTGAAGGTGCCCGCCAATGCGCGGGGCATCTTCCCGGTGCGGGCGGCGGCGAATTGGCTGGCCTGTACTGACAAAATCTGCGTCCCCGAGCACGGCGAGTTGTCGCTCGATGTCCCGGTCGGGCAGGGCACGCCCAATCGCGCGCAATTCGACGCGTGGCGCCAGGCGCTGCCGCGGCCGCTCGCAACGCCCGCCCATTTCGCGATCGCCGGCCAGCGCCTGCGCGTTGCGGTCCCCCTGCCGGGCAGCGTCGCGGTCGCCGAGCCGTACCTCTTCCCCGTCACCGACGGTGTCGTCGACTATGAAGCGCCGCAGCAATTCCGCCGAAGCGGCGATTGGGTGGTCGCCGAACTGTCGATGAAGAAAGCGCCGCAGCAGTTCGAGGGTGTGCTCGCGCTTGCTGACGGACGCGGTCTCGAGTTTCGTGCGGTGCCGGGATCCGTGCCCACCGGCGGCAGGCTCATCGGCGCCGGCGGCTGGAGCACGCAGGCCATTCTGTGGGCGATACTTGGCGCGCTTGCCGGCGGCATCCTGCTCAACCTCATGCCCTGCGTTTTCCCGATCCTCGCGTTGAAGGCTCTGCAACTGTCGCGCGCCGGCGGATCGGAACGAGAGGCCCGCTCGGACGCGCTAAGCTACACCGCGGGCGCGGTGGTCGGCACCGGGGCGCTGGGCGCGCTCCTCCTGATCATTCGCGCCGCCGGTGCGGAGGCCGGCTGGGCCTTCCAGCTGCAAGACCCGCGCACGATCATGCTGCTTCTCCTGCTGGCCGTGGCGATCACCGCCAACCTGCTCGGCCTGTTCGAGCTGCCGGTTCTCGGTGGCCGCGCCCAGCCGGCGGGCAGCTTCGGCACCGGTGTGCTCGCCGCCTTCGTGGCGACGCCCTGCGCCGGCCCGTTCCTTGGCGCCGCGCTCGGTGCCGCCCTGCTTTTGCCTGCTGGCGGTTCGCTCGCCGTCTTCGCCGCGCTCGGCCTCGGCCTGGCTTTGCCATTCGTGCTGGTCGCCTTCCTTCCCGCATTGCGCAGCAGGCTACCCCGGCCGGGAGCCTGGATGGACCGCCTCAAGCGCTTCCTCGCCATTCCCATGGCTGTCAGCGCCTTCGCCGCGCTGTGGCTCGTCTATCGCCTCGGCGGGCCCGTCGCGCTCGAGCTCGCGGCGGTCACCACCATCGCGCTGCTTGCCGCCTTGGTCTTCATCGGGCGCCGGCAGCGGCGCGGGCAGGGCGCCGGCTGGCCGGCGATCGGCGTCACCATCGGCCTGATCGCCGCTTCATTGGTCGCGGCGACCACGATCCGGTTCGACGCTCAGGCCGGCCGAAGCGAATCCAGCAACGCTCAGCCCTGGAGCGAAGCCCGCGTCGCGGCCCTCACGCAGCAAGGCAAGCCTGTCTTCGTCTATTTCACCGCCGACTGGTGCCTGACCTGCAAGGTCAACGAAGCAGCGGCCATCGACCGCGCCGAGGTCCGCGATGCTTTCCAGCGCTCGGGCGTCCCGATCCTCGCTGCCGACTGGACCAACGGCGACCCGGCTATCACCCGCTTCCTCGAATCGCGCGGCCGGGCAGGGGTTCCGCTCTACCTCTGGTATGCGCCCGGCAAGCCCCCGGAGGAACTGCCGCAGGTCCTCACGCCGTCGATGCTTACCGGCCGCGCTCAGGCCGTCCGGCGCTAGCCGCGCGGCCCCACACTTTCTTGCCGCCGACCCAGGTCTCCAGCACCTCCGTCCGCGCCAGCGATTGCGCATCGACCTTGGTCGGGTCGCGGTCGATGACGATGAAGTCGGCCCATTTGCCCGGATCGAGCGCGCCGATCTTCGCTTCCGCGAACCCGGCATAAGCCGCGCCGCGCGTGAAGGCGTGGAGCGCCTGGCCCAGCGATAGCCGCTCCGCCGGCATCCACCCGCCCGGCGGCTGGCCGTTGATGTCCTGCCGGCTGATCGCCGCCGACAGTCCGGGGAAGGGGTTGGGCGATTCGACCGGGAAGTCCGATCCGAACGCCAGCCGGGCGCCGCTCTTCAGCACGCTCTGCCACGCATAGCTGCCCGGCAGCCGGGCCGCGCCCAGCCGCGCCTCGGCCATCAGCCGGTCGCTGGTCTGGTGCGTCGGCTGCATCGACGCGATGATCCCCGCCGGCGCCAGGCGCTTGATGTCGGCCGGATCGGCGATCTGGAAATGCTCGATCCGCCAGCGCCGGTCGCCGGAATATTTGCGGTGCAACTGCTCGTAGGTGGTGATGATCTGGGCGTCGGCGGCATCGCCGATCGCATGCGTCGCAATCTGGAATCCCGCGGCCGCCGCGCGGTCCGCCAACGCCAGCATTTCCGCGTCTGAGTGGAATTGCAGGCCGCGCGTATCCGGCTTGTCCGCATAAGGCTGCTTGAGCCACGCACCGCGAGATCCCAGCGCGCCGTCGGCAAACAGCTTGATCCCGACCGCGCGCAGCCGGTCACCGTAGAGCCAGCCGGTCGGCTTCGGCACGGTGCTCATCGACTCGGTGCCGGACAAATAGCTCATCAGCCGGACGTTGAGCCGGCCCGCGCGACCGGCGCGGTTGAACGCCTGCCAGTCGGCCACCGAGGTGCTCATGCTGCCGACGCCGGTGACGCCATAGCCGAGCAGGATGTCCTGCGACTTGGCCAGGGCCTCGTCCTCCTCGTTGGGCGTCGGCTTGGGGATTGCCTTGCGGACGAGGCCAATGGCGTTGTCGACGAACACGCCGTCGTGAATCTCGCCGCCGGGCGGCGCGGGCGTGGCGGCGGTGACGCCCGCAGCCTTCATCGCGGCGCTGTTGGCGACGATCGCGTGGCCGTCGACACGCTCCAGCACGACCGGGCGGTCGGAAACGACGGCGTCGAGGTCGGCGGTGGTCGGAAAGCGCTTGTCGGGCCAGAGCTCCTGATTCCAGCCGCCGCCCTGGATCCATTTCACGTCAGGATGTGCGGCGGCATAGTCGCGCAGGCGCTGCTGAAGGTCACTCAGCGACGAACTGCCGGTGACGTTCAGACGCAGGGCATAGAAGCCGAGATCGGTGACGTGCCCGTGCGCATCGATCAGGCCCGGCATCACCGTGCGCCCGTGCATGTCGACGATGTGCTGATACCGAACTGCTGGCGGCGGCCCGTTCAAGACCTCGCGAACCTTGCCGTCATCGCCGATCAGCAACCCGGTGAAGTGCTGTATTTGGCTCTGATCATCGACGGCAATGCCATTGACGTTGTTGATGAGCGTGTCCGCCTGAACGGCGGTCGAGGCGAGGAGCGCGCTGAGCGCGAAGAGCATGATGCGCATGGGGCTGCTTAGCATTGTCGCGCCCTAAGTGAACCGCTAGGCCGCGCAGCAGATGCAAGTGCCCCCGACGATCGACGATATCCGCGCCGCCGCGCAACGAATCGAGAGAGCTGTCCTCCATACGCCGATGCAGGTCAGCCGCACGCTGTCGGAAATCATCGGCGCCGAAGTGTGGCTGAAGTTCGAGAATTTGCAGTTCACCGCAGCCTACAAGGAGCGCGGCGCGCTCAACAAATTGTTGCAGCTAACCGGCGAAGAGCGTGCGCGCGGCGTCATTGCGGCATCGGCCGGCAATCACGCGCAAGCCGTCGCTTATCACGCCAAGCGGCTCGGCATTCCGGCCACCATCGTCATGCCCGAGCCGACTCCGTCGGTGAAGGTCACGCAGACCGCGGGTCATGGCGCGACGGTCGTGCTTCACGGCGACATGTTCGACGACGCTTATGCCCGGGCGCGCGAGCTGGCGCTCGAACAGGGGTTCGTGTTCGTCCACCCGTTCGACGATCCGCAGATCATCGCCGGAGCGGGAACGACCGCGCTCGAGATGCTGGAAACGGCGCCCGATCTCGACTCCATCGTCGTGCCGATCGGCGGCGGCGGGCTGATGTCGGGAATCTCCATCGCTGCGCGCGCGATCAAGCCGGACATCGAGTTGATCGGCGTCGAAGCAGAGCTTTACCCGTCGATGAAATGCGCGATCGAAGGCTGCCATCTCCCGCTCGGCGGGGACACGCTGGCGGAAGGGATCGCGGTCAAGCAGCCTGGCGCGCTGACGTCGCAGATTTTGAAGGACTACGTCAACGACGTGGCGCTGGTTTCGGAACGCGACCTTGAACGCTCGGTGGCAATGCTGGTCGGCATCGAAAAAACCGTGGTCGAGGGGGCAGGCGCGGCCGGCCTTGCGGCGATGATTGCCGACCCTGCGCGGTTCAAGGGCAAGAAGGTCGCGACGATCCTGTGCGGCGGCAATATCGACACCCATCTGCTGGCCAACGTACTGGTCCGCGATCTCGTCCGGCAGGGCCGCATCGCGCGGCTTCAGGTTGCGGCGCACGATCAGCCGGGCGCGCTCGCGGCCATTACCGCGCAGGTCTTTGAGGCCGGGGTCAATGTCCTCGAGATCAACCACAGCCGGATCTTCACCAGCCTGCCCGCCAAGGACACGCTGATCGAGGTTGAATGCGAGGCGCGCGATCCGCAGTCGATCGACGACGTTGTTGCCCGGCTTGAGGCCGCCGGTTTCCGCGTTGAGCGAGCCCTGCTCGACTAGCGCCGCTGTCCCCTCGCGGGACAGGTCCTCACGTCTGTCGAAAATGACGGAGCCGAAGTCTTTTCAACCGCGTTAACCCGCCGCATAAAGACATTCGTAACCCTTTGAGTGAGGTCGCCCGGGTGAGCGCACCATTCCGCTTCCCAAAGTTCTTCGTCACGAACCCCAGTCCGTGCCCCTATCTGCCGGGCAAGGTCGAGCGGAAAGTGTTCACCGAACTGAGCGGCCGGCATGCCAATGAACTGAATGAAGCGCTCGGCCGAATCGGTTTTCGCCGCAGCCAGTCGGTCGCTTATCGGCCCAGCTGCATCGATTGCTCGGCTTGCGTATCGGTGCGGGTCCTCGCGGCGGAATTCGAAGCGACCGCCACCCAGCGCAAGCTGCTTCGCCGGCACCACGACCTTGAAGTCACGGCGTGCAAGCCGTGGACCACCGACGAACAATATGCGCTGCTCCGCCGCTACCTCGCGGCGCGCCATCCCGGCGGTGGCATGGCGGAGATGGACGAGAGCGATTTTGCCGACATGGTCGAGCAGACGCCGGTCCGCACCTACATCATCGAATATCGCGAGCCCTCGGTCGACGGAAAACCGGGCCGGCTGGTCGGCGCGTGCCTGAGCGATCAGCAGAGCGACGGGCTGTCGATGATCTACAGTTTCTTCGATGTCGGGCCCGACGCACGCAAGGGTCTCGGCACTTACATCATCCTCGATCACATCATCCGCGCCGCGCGCGCCAACCTGCCTTACGTCTATCTCGGCTATTGGGTCGAAGGCTCGGGGCGCATGGCCTACAAGACGGGCTTCCAACCGCTTGAACGCCTTGGCCGCGATGGCTGGCGGCGGTTCGATGGCGTCGAGAACAAGCCGATGCCGGGCGATCCGATCACGCTGCCCACCCGCCGCGAGCGCAAGCGCCTGCCAATCGACGCTTAGGGCGTTCCGCGAGCGGGCGTGACCTTTTCGACGTTCTGCTGCCGCACGCGCACCTTCAACAGGTCCTGGCGCGAGATGATGCCGATGACACGGCGGTCGCGATGATCGACGATCGGCACTCGGCCGACGCCGGTTTCGACCATCATGTCCGCGACCTCTCCGCACGGCGTTTCGGCGAATGCAAAGCGCGTCGAGGCGTCGGACAAAGTATCGCCGAGCCGCCCCTCATTGCGGCCGCCTACTTTCCATTCCAGCGCGTCGGTGCGTGACACGAGGCCGAGCAGGTGTCCCTTGAGATCGACCACCGGGTAGGAGCGGTGGACGGCTTTGTCGGCGAAAAAGCGTGCCGCATCACCAAGCGTCATGTCGCCGCGCAGCGTCTCCGGGTCCGGGGTCATCAGCTGTCCCGCCTGGAGGAATTCGAGCGCGTCGACCGAATATTCGCGCGAAATGTGCCGCCCGCGGCGGGCGATTTTCTCGGTCAGGATGGAGCGTTTCATGATCAGCACGCTGATCGCATAAGCGGCGGTGCCCGCCGCGATCGTCTCGGGCAGCGCGGACAGGTGGTTGGTTAGCTCGGCGGCGAACAAGGCGCCGGTCATGGGCGCACGCATGGTTCCGCTCATGACGCCGGCCATGCCAATCATCGCCCAAAACCCGGGGTCGCCGGGCAGATATTGGCCGATGAGAAACCCGGTGCATCCGCCGAGGATCAGCAAGGGCGCGAGGATCCCGCCCGAGGTGCCCGAACCGAGCGCCACCAGCCATACGATGGCCTTGACGATGAGCAGCACCACGACGGCCTTCACCAGAAGATTGCCATCGACGAGCTGCTGGATGATTCCGTAACCAGCGCCGAGCACACGGATGTCGAACAGGCCGCCGATGCCGACCACCACCGCACCGATTGCCGGCCACCACATCCAGTGGATCGGCAAGCGGTGAAAACCGTCCTCGATCCGATACAGCAGGAAAGACAGGAACGCGGCCAGCAATCCCGTTGCGAGGCCGATCGCCGCCGAGATGGCCACCGGCTCGATCCCCGCCGGAGTGGGGGCGGCGAAGGGGAACAGCGGACCCGAGCTGATCAGGAGCGGACGCCAGGCGAGCGCGACGAGAACCGCCGTGACGACCGGCACGAAACTGCGCGGTTTCCATTCGAACAGCAGCAACTCGACCGCGAGCATGATCGACGCGAAGGGCGTGCCGAAGATGCCGGTCATGCCGGCGGTCGCGCCGGCCACCAGCAACGTCTTGCGCTCGGCGGCGCTCAAATCGAACAATTGCGCGAACAGCGAGCCGATCGCGCCGCCGGTCATGATGATCGGGCCTTCGGCGCCGAACGGGCCGCCGCTGCCGATCGACACGGCGGACGACAGGGGCTTCAGCAGCGCGACTTTGGGTGACAGCCGGCTATCCCCGAACAGAATCGT
>Ga0207657_10005138_pt1 | contig 13717 bp, 11 predicted proteins | sample KBSC33metaG_FD_184316 | JGI IMG/M metagenome (GOLD analysis project Ga0207657, IMG submission 184316) | Corn rhizosphere microbial communities from Kellogg Biological Station, Michigan, USA - KBS C3-3 metaG (SPAdes) (version 2) | ecosystem: Host-associated > Plants > Roots > Rhizosphere > Soil ... | reverse complement strand
GAGCGAACCGACCTCGACGGCGAGCACGCGCTCGACCACTTCGGCGATCGTCTGCGCTTCGTTGTACACGGGGACGATGATGGACAGCTTCATGGATGGCTCGGACGCTTCAGGTCCGCACGTTCGTAAATCTCCATCGTCGGATTGATGTCACGCAGCGTGGAGAGCGACTGCGGTTCGAGGCGTGCGCCGACCAGATCGGGATCGGCTCCGGGCAGCCAGGGCCACGGCGACGGCGTCCGGTAGCGGAAGGCGAGGCGATAGCCGAGCGTCTGCTGCTGGAGACCTCGAATCAGATCTGCCAGGCCCGTCCCTGGAGGAATCGCCCGCGCATAGTCTGCGTTCAGCACGTAGTAGGCGGGCTTCGCCCCGCGCAGATCCTCAATCGATCCGAGATCTTCGGAGCGAAACTCGCTGAGCCGCGGAAGGATCGTCGGCGGAAACACCGTGCCCACGAGATCCGTTTCGTTCACGTGCGCGCGCAGCCACGCCTCGATCGTCCGGCGCGAGTCGCGCACCATCAGCACGTCCACGGTGGTCGCGTAGAGCGCCGCGTACGCGAACAGTCCGGTGACCACGGCGACGCGCCACCCGCGCGGGACCGGGCCGCGGTGCCTCAGAAAGCGATCGAGCGCGAGGCCCGCGAAAAGCGCCTGCACGACGCAGATCGGCAGCAGATACCGATCGTAGACGTACAGGATCGTGTCGACGAACCCGAGATAATAGCCGAGCGCCACGAGCAGGAGCGCGGCGGCGGCTCGCCAGGTTCGCCGATCGGACGCGGCGACAGCCAGGCCCGCGAGGCTGACGATCCACAGCGGCCATCCCCACGAGCGCTGATTCAGATCGAGTGTCAGACGCGCGAGCGCGAGGCGGCCGCTCATCGTGGGTTCGACCATCCGGTACGGCTGGCTGCCGATGCCCGTGATGTCTCTCACGTGTGCCAGCAGGCCTGCCGTGTTGAACGGAATGTTGTAAATCAGCGCGAACGTCGCGGCGCCAACGAGGCCGGTCACCATCAGCCGGCGGTCCAGCACCGCACGCAGCAGCGGGTGAGACGCCGCGCGTGCACGATTCAGCCGCCAGAAATGATAGATGACGACGAACGGCGTCGAAAGATACAACGCGTACGCCTGATCCTTGGTACAGATCGAAAGCACGGCGGCGACGGCGAAGATCGCGCCGTCTCGCATCCTGCCGGTCTCGATCAGACGCAAATAGAACACGAGCGACACGGCGAACCAGAAGACGTATGGCACTTCCGGATTCGCTGTTTTCGAGTAGTAGACGAACTGCGCCAGCAAGGCGAGCATCGCCGCGGCGAAGACACCGGCACGTCTGCCGAACGCGCGAGCGCCGCAGGCGTACACCGCAATCAGCGTCCCGACTCCGGCGGCGACGCTGACCAATCGACTCAGCAGCGGCAGCAGCACATCCTGGACGTCATAGGGTAAGTGGATCCAGCCGAAATGCTTCGCGATCAGCCACGGGCTGAAGACGGCCGTCAGCACGTAGAAATGAACGGGCGGATAGCGGTTGAACCAGCCGTGCGTGAAGCGCTGCGACAGCGAGAGCAGCACAGAGGTCGGCGTGATTTCGTCGCCTGCCCAGAGCGCGGGAAGGCCCCACCAGACGCCGACCACATTCAGCGCCGTCGACCCGGCGATGACGATGAGGAGCGCGCGCCCGGTCGCATCCGCGATCAGCGTTCTGCCCAATGCGCCGCCGTACGGCCAGAGCGCCGTCGCGCCGGCAATCGCGATCGTCGCGAGCCACAGCCAGAACGCCGCTTCCAGTCCGAGGCGCACGAGCGCGCTCGCGCCGGTGCGCGCCACGCCGGCATGTCGCGACGACAGGAGCCACGGCGAGATCGACCGCGGCTCCTCTCCATTGCGCGCCCACTCCAGCGTGAAGTCGAAATCGCCGCCGTCCTGAAAGTACTTCACGAAAATGGCATGAACGCCGCGCTCGAGATGAATCGTCCCAGCGCTGGAATGCGCGCCGTGACGTCCACCGTTGTCGACGATCAGTCGACCATCGACATACAGCCACGATCCATCGTCTGACGTGGTGATGAAGCGGTAGCTCCCCGAGCGCCACGTCAGCACCGAACCAGCCCAGATCGCACTGAACCGTTGCGGCGGGCTGCCGTCCCACGCGTCGACGAAGCTGTCGGTCGACGGTCGCAGATCGACGATGGTGCGCACGGGATCCGACGTCCACGCCGTGTCCTCGTAGTACGTGGCGAGCAGACCTTCCCGGAGCGGATCGAACCGCTGAGCGACGCCAAGCGCGGCGAGCATCAGGGTCGCGCCGGTGACGACGGCAACGCGCCAGGTGCGGAAGAATGAGGCTGAAAAGCTGATGCGGGAATTGTACGAAAAAAAAGGCGAGCCCGGGGGCTCGCCTGCGCAGATGAGGAGGTTGGAAGCCTCGCCTTATCTAATACTTACGAAACGTACGAAACTATTCGACGTAGCTGTAGCCGCAGTTCTCACACGTCCAGGTGCGCCCCTGGCGGTACATGTTGCCGCCGCACTGCGGGCATTCGCGGTATTCGTTTCCGTTGGCATCGAGCTTCGTCTCGCTGCCGGAGTCGGAGGTGTCGCCGCTCTTCTGCCGATCGTCGGTCTGCGCGCCGTCGGTTCGCTTGTCGTCCGTTTTCTTGTCGTCGGACTTTTTCTTGTCGTCCTGCTGCGGCGCCGGTTCTTGAGCATAGCCAATCAGAGGAGAGGCGGCAGCGACCCCGACGATCATCGCCGCGGCCAATCCGGATCCGCGGAGGAAGCCTCGGCGGCCGACCTTGCTTTCGAGCTTCTTGAGGATTTCGTCGTTCATGTTGGTGAGTATAGGGTGGTTAGCGGCAACAGCCAGGTAATTTTTTGTCTGTAATGGGTGACTATCCGACGAATTTGTAGCCAGCCCCGTGAACGGTGAGGATGTGCTCCGGTTCGTGCGGCGCCGACTCGATCTTTTGCCGTAGCTTCGCCACGAAATTGTCGATCGTCCTGGTCGTGGGGGACTCCTCATAGCCCCACACCTGGTTGAGAATCTGCTCGCGCGTGACGACCTGCCCCGTGTGGGCGACGAGATACCGCAGCAAATCGAATTCGCGCGCGGTGAAGTCGATGCGCTGCCCGGCGCGGTGCGCCTGGTGCGTGCGGAAGTCGATTTCGATGTCTCCGATGCGGCAGGTTTCCAGGCCGGAAGGGCGGCCGCCGGCGCGCCGCAGTACGGCGCGGACGCGCGCGAGCAGCTCGGTGATGCTGAACGGCTTGGTGACGTAGTCGTCGGCGCCGAGCTCGAGGCCGAGCACTTTTTCGGTCTCCTGCGATCGCGCGGTGAGCATCACGACGGCGGTCGGGTTGGCGCGGGCGCGCAGCTCGCGGCAGACCTCGAATCCGTTCTTGCGCGGGAGCGTGATGTCGAGAATGACGAGATCGGGTGCGGTCGAGATTGCCTTCGACAACCCGTCCTCGCCGTCGGCCGCCGTAATCACCTCGTATCCTTCGAGCTCGAGGTTGTCACGCAGACCGAGCAACATCTGCGGCTCGTCCTCGATCACCAGAATCCGTTTCGTCACCGTGGGCCTCTCCTGGATACAACGGGAAATGAAGGGTGAATGTGCTGCCGCGGCCGACCTCGCTGTCGACGCGCACGAACCCGCCGTGCCCGCGCATGACGTGATCGACGATCGCGAGGCCGAGGCCCGTGCCCTGAGGGCCCGAGCCGGCGTCGGTCTGAATGCGATAGAACTTGCGGAAAATCTTGCGCTGCAGGCGCGGCGCGATGCCGATGCCGCGATCGGTGACGCGCACCCGCCCGTATCCGTCGACCGCGTCCACGTCGACGCGAATCTCGCGGTGTTCCGGCGAGTATTTCATCGCGTTCGACAGCAGGTTCTCGATCGCTTGCTCGGCGGCTTCCGGATCGATGAAGACCGGCGTGGGACCGGAGACCGGGTTGAACGTCACGGTGAACTGGTTGTGCTGGAACTGACTGTGCAGCGCGTCGAGCACGCGCTTCACCATCGCCGCCAGATCGACCGGCTCGCGGCGGTAGCTGCGGAGGCCCGCTTCGATCTTCGAGAAGTCGAGCAGGTTGTTGATGAGGCGCGTGAGCTTGCGCGCTTCGCTGTTGATGATGCGGTAGTACTCCTGCGCGCGGTCCGTATTCTTCAGCCGCCCGAGCTCGAGCGTTTCGGCGAAGAGCTGGATGAGCGCCAGAGGGGTCTTCAGATCGTGCGAGACGCTCGAGACGAAGTTGGATTTCAGCTCCGCCAGCCGCACTTCGCGCGCCGCCGCCCGCGCCACGAAGAAGACGCCGAGCGCCATCACGCCGGCCAGCACGGCCATCATCGCGCGCTGCGGCCGCTCCCGCGCCGCGATGATCTGCGGAATCGTCTGATCGTCGAAGCCGGTGAGAATCCGCCAGACCTCCGCCGGGTGGTTGCCGGGCGCGGCGAAGCCGAGTAGTTCCTGATCGAAGAACACCAGCGGAAACTTGCGCTCGTCGACGTAGTGCCGCGGCGGCGCCGTGCGGTGCGGCGGGTAGACCACCCGGTTCGCCGCATCGAGGAGCGTGATGTCGAGCGGCGGGAATCCAATCGGCCCATCGATGACGCGCGCCTTGTTCGCCAGGAACGCCGGGAAGAACTCGTGACGCAGCCGCTCGGCGTCGACCGCCAGCGCGACGAAGCTCGTCAGCCGATCGCGCGAGGGGAAAGTGAACCGCAGCTGCCCCTGAAAGTACATCTCGCGGCCGCCGACATTCGCCACGAACTGGCTGATGGCGCGCTTCTCGGGCGCGAGCTCGTGAAAGCGCCTGGCGAGCATCGCCGCCTCGGGCGGATTGGTGATGAAGCCGTTGCTGTCGCGGTCGTACGCCAGGACCTCTCCGCGATGCTCCTTCGTTTCGTCGGACCAGACGTAATAGCGCGTGATGAAGGTGTCGACTGCCAGGGATCGCTGGAAGGTGTTTTCGATGAACGGCAGATCCAGCGGCTCGGTCTGCGCCTGGGTGATCCGAAGCAGCACGCTGATCTGCGGCGCTTTCAGCGCGTCCTTCACCGCTTTCGCCATGCCGTCGCTCGTTTCCTGACTGAGCTGGCGGAGGACGACGGTAGAAGAGCGTCCCAGGTCCGAAAGCGATCGGAACTGGAAATAAAACAGGACCGCGACGGGAATCGCCACGGCGATCGCCAACCCTGCCGCCAGTCTCAGGCTGCGGTCGCGAGTCAGTTGACCGAACGCCGATGGCCCCACCCCTCGGCCGGCCGCTGCGCGGGAGCCCGAGTTGTCCATGATCTACCAGCTTACACCGTTCAGCCGCGCGGCTTGCCGTCTCGCAGGATCGCCGCGCCAATCCGCTCGACGAACGGCCGGTGCACGTCCAGCGCCGGGTTCTGCGCCAGCAGCGCCTGCGCGATCTCGTACGCTTCGAGCAGCAGATCCTCGCGCTCGGCGCCGGGCGCCGCGTTCGCGCACTGCCACAGGTCGCGTTCCGCGCCCTCCGCGTCGCCTGTGGCGAGCCGCGCCATCGCCAGACGGCAGCCCTGACGCCGATTCTGCTCGGGATCGCGGCGCCGGCCTTCTTTGTACGCCTCGAGCGCCGCATCGAATCGTCCGGCGAGAAACAGCGTGTGCCCGAGATTGTAGTAGCCGAACACGAAGGCCGGCGCGAGCTCGATGACCCGGCGGCAGGCGGCCTCCGATTCGTCGAGGCGACCCAGCTCGCGGCTCACCACGCCGACGTTGTTCCACGCGCTGACGCTGCGCCTATCGTGCGCGAGCGCCTGGCGAAAGGCCGCGAGCGCGGCCTCCGGCTGCTCGAGTTCGCCGAGCGTCGCGCCGAGATTGCTGAAGGCGGCTGAAAACGAGGGCATCAGATCGGCCGCACGCTGGAAGGCGGCGCGCGCCTGTTCCATGTCGTCCGCGGCCAGCCACCACTTGCCGCTCTCGAAGTGCACCGCCTCCCAGTCCGGCGAGAGCACGGCGGCGCGATCCAGCGCGGTGCGCGCCGTGCGCATGTCGCCCGCTTCGCGGCACGCGCTGGCAAGCGCGAGGTACGCCACGGGATCATCGCCTGTGGCTTCGATGCAGATCCGTACGCGTTCCGTCGTCGATGCCGTCGTGTACGCGCGGACTAAACTCGCCACCACGGAGGAGACAGAGGACACTGAGGAATGAACCTTCTCTTGGACAGATTTGAGCTCCGTGTCCTCCGTGTCCTCAGTGGTTACGAGCGTCGTCTCTCGATCGATATCCACCAATTCGAACGCCGCCCATGGCCCCCGCCCTTCAAACGCTTCGCCGGCATTGCGCTCGAGCGCGGCGCGATCGGCTGTCACGATCACGCGGTCCTTCGTCTCCAATAGATCGACGATCTTTTGCAGCAGATACGTGGACTGCGTCAGCACGAGCCGCGTGCCGCCCGCTTGATGATTGGGACATGCGCGCTCCACATCGTCGATGACGATGACGCGCGGGGCGGAGGCCGGGAGCATCGCGCGCGTCACCCGGACGAACGGCAGCGTCGCCGCGTCGAGCACGCACGCGGAGGCGCCGCCGCGCACGCGCGCCGCCTCCATTCGCTGCTGACGCGTGCCGCCGACGATGAGGAGAAAGTTAGAAGGCAAAACGTAGAAGGCGAAAGGTAGAAATGAAAAGTGAGAAGTGAGAAGTGAGCGGCGGCGAGCGATCGTCGGCGGTGAAAAAAACGAAAGCGGCGACGAAAAGCGAAAGCGCAGAGCGGTCTTCAATCGATCCGCGCTGCGCCTCGCTTCTTCTTCTTCCTTCGAACTTCTGCCGTCTGCCTTCTAACTTCTTTCTGGCCCCTCTATTGCTGCGACGCCTTGGTGGTCGGAGGAATGAACTGCTGAATCTGCCGCACCGCGTAGTTGACCTTGTTGTCGAACGCCCGCTTGCCGAGCGCCACGGTCGACCGGCGCGCGTCGCCGCTGATGCCGTTGTTCTTGCGCGGCGGCGCATTCGGATCGGCGGCGCGGCCGCGGCCGCGTTCGCCGGGCGGCGGCACCGGGTCGCCTTCGGCGGTCGGGATCAGCTCCTTGCGCGTCCACGCTTCGCCGCCGAGATACAGCATCTCGGACGTGTCGGGGATGCCGGCGTGCGAGCTGCGCGGATAACCCTTGGATGCGAGCCAATCGTCGAAGTCGCCCTGCGCCTTCGCGTACACCTCGTCGCAGAAGAACACGTGGCGTCCCTCGGGGGCGTACTTCGCGTCCTCTTTCTTCGCGACCTCCGCGTACGTCGCGGGCTGTCCGCCGCCGTGGTCGCCCATGATCACGACGTTCTTGAATCCGGTCTGCATCGCCTGCTCGACGAGCCGCTCGAGGACCGCGCCGAGGAGCTCCGGCGTGAGGCCGATCGTGCCCGGCAGATCCGCGCTCGCGTTGTTCGGCGTGTACGGCAGCACCGGCATCGCGATCGCGTTGCCGAGGCGCAGCGCGATCGCCTTCACCGTCGCGCGCGCCATCAGCGTGTGTCCGCCGTTCACGTTCTGCGGACCGCGCTGTTCGGTGCCGCCCGTGTAGAAGAGCGCCGTCGTCTTGCCCGCGGCCATCGCGCGCTTCACTTCGGGCCACGTCATCATCTCGAACTCGACGAGCTGATCCTTCTTCATCGTGGCGGCGCGGGCCGCCGGCTTCTTGGCCGCCGGCGCGGCCGTGGTCGTCGCGGGAGGCTGGGCGAACGCAGTGGTCGCCGCGAGGGCGATCACCGAGAGCGTCGAAAGCAGACGGTGCATGTGCAATCTCCTTGAGCGATTGGCGGTGCGTGACGCGGTCGCTATAATGCGATCAACTCCTCGCGTTCGCTTGTAATTATTTGTGTACTGAGGGTTTCCGGGTCAACCCATTCGATGAATCATTCGGACGTCGATCTCACGCCGCTCACGCCGGCAGAAATCAGCCGCCGCAAATGGCTGCGCCTCGTCATCGGCACCATCGTCGGCAGCATCTCGTCGATCGTCGCGGCCATTGTCGGCGGGACGATTCTCTCTCCCGCGTTCGCCAAGCAGACGGATACGTGGGTGCCCGCCGGTCCGCTGCGCGATCTCGAAGATGGCGTACCGACGCCGGTCACGCTTCGCGTCACCCGGCAGGATGGCTACGCGGAAGCTGTCGATCAGCAGGTCGTGTTTCTCGTCAAGTCCGACGCCGGCGTGCGCGCCATGTCGTCGACGTGTACTCACCTGGGTTGCCGCGTGAGCTACGACGCATCGACCAAGCGGTTGCGCTGTCCCTGCCACGGCGGCGTGTTCACGCCTGACGGCAACGTCGTCGCCGGTCCTCCGCCGCGCCCGCTCACCGAGCTGTCCACACGCGTCGAGAATTCGAAAGTCTTCGTTCAACTCTGATGTCCATAGGCGACTGGTTCAACGACCGCACCGGCTATCGAGCCGGACTCCGACGACTGCTCGACGAGCCGATTCCGGGCGACGTCAACTGGTGGTTCACGCTCGGCAGCGTGCTCCTCTTCCTGCTCGCGATTCAGTTCATCACCGGCGTGACGCTGACGATGTACTACGTGCCGACGCCGGCGTCGGCGTACGACAGCGTCCGCTTCATCAGCACGCAGCTGACGTTCGGCCACATCGTGCGCGCGCTGCACTTCTTCGGCGCCAGCTTCATCGTCATCTTCGCGGTGCTGCACCTGCTGCGCGTGCTGTTCTTCGGCGCGTACAAGAGTCCGCGCGAAGTGACGTGGAGCACCGGGATCGTGCTGCTGCTGCTCGTTCTCGCGTTCGGCCTCACCGGCTATCTGCTGCCGTGGGATCAGCGCGCCTATTGGGCGACGGTCGTCACGATCAACATCGCGAAGAGCGCGCCCATCGTCGGGCCGTACATCGCCGGCATCATGCGCGGCGGGCCCGCCATCGGCGCGCTGACGCTGAGCCGCTGGTATGCCACGCACGTGATCCTGCTGCCGGTGGGCGTGCTGCTGTTCGTCGTGACGCATCTGTATCTGATGCGGCGGCACGGGATTGCCGGACATTTCCGTCCGCGGGTGGCGCCGTCGAGCCCGTTCTATCCCGTGCACGCGGTGAAGGACACGATCGTGATCGCGGCGGTGTTCGCGCTGCTGTTCTCGCTCGCGGTGTTCGGCAAGGCGCCGCTCGAGGCGATGGCGAATCCGGCGGACGCGACGTACGTGCCGCGACCCGAGTGGTACTTCCTCGGATTATTTCAGATGCTGAAATATTTCCCGGGGAAGCTCGAGCCGGTGGGCGCGATCGGCATTCCGACGCTGGTGATCGCGCTGCTGTTCCTGCTGCCGTTTCTCGACAGCCATCCGGAGCGCGACCCGCGCGCGCGGCCGCGCGTGTCGGCTGTCGTCACGCTGATCGTCGTCGCGGTGAGCACGTTGACGTGGCTCGGATTCCGCGACAAGCCGAAGGAGATCGATCCCGCCGTGTGGAGTCCGCGTGCGATTGCCGGACTCGAAATCGCCAAGGACGATCGGTGCACGCGCTGTCACGCGCCCGGAGGCGCCGGCCCGGATCTGATGCGCGGCCGCATCTCGCGCGACGATCAGTGGATCATGGGGCACGTGGCCGATCCCGACATGATCGCGCCGGGGCTGCGACCGGCGCCGCCGACCGGGTTGAAGCTGATGGAAGCGCGCGCCGCCGTGGCCTACGTGCAGAAAGTGCGCGAGGGCGCGCCGCTGCCGCAGGTCTCGGCCGAGACGCGCCTCGCCTCGCACGTGTTCGCGACGCGCTGCATCGCGTGCCACATCATCGACGGCGACGGGGGCAAGGAAGGTCCCGACCTGTCGCATGAAGGCAAGAAGCAGAACGTGCAGTGGCTGACGCGGTGGATCGCGGATCCATCGGCGGTCGATCCCGACGCCGACATGCCCGCGTTCCGCGGGAAGATCAGCGACGCGGAATTGAAAGCCGTCGCTGAGTTTCTCGCGCAACGCAAGTGAAGCTGTCGTTCAGCGGCCCGCCACAGCTGGACGGTTCACGCTCGTAATCCACTGTCGGTACTCGGGCCGCTTGCCGCGCACCGCGTCGTTGAATACCTGCTGAATGCGCGTCGTGATCGGGCCAGGCTTGCCGCTGCCGATCACCGTGCCGTCCACCTCGCGAATCGACGTCACCTCGACGGCGGTGCCGGAGAAGAACAGCTCGTCTGCCGTCATCACATCGTCGACCGTGATCGGACCGACACGCGTGGGAATCTTCAGGTCCGCCGCGATCTGGAGGATCGAATCGCGCGTGACGCCCATGAGGATGTCGGCGTCGATGCCATTGGTGAGCAGCCCGCCGTTCTTCACGACGAAGATGTTTTCCCCGGAGCCTTCGCTGACCTCGCCGCGCTGATTGAGGAGAATCGCTTCGTCGAAGCCGCGGCGCTGTGCTTCGGTGACCGCGCGGGCGGAGTTGATGTACTGGCCGCAGGCTTTGGCGGCGGCCGGGATCGCGTTGGACGGATATTTCCGGATCGGCGACACGGTGACGCGCACGCCGTTTTCAGCGCCGGCCAGGTACGTGCCGGTCGGAAATGCGGCGATCGCCACGCTCACCGGCGAGCCTTTCGTCCACACGCTGAGCGTGTCGGCGTCGACGAACACGATCGGTCGGATGTACGAGCCCTCGAGACGATTGACGCGGACGACGTCGAGCGTGGCATCGGCGAGGGCGTCCATCGCATACGGCACTTCGAGGTCGTAGATCGCCGCGGAGCGGTACAGCCGCTCGAGGTGCGTGTCGAGGCGGAACACGGCGGGGCCGTCGGCGGTCGGGTAGGAGCGCATTCCCTCGAAGACGCCCGTTCCATAGTGGAGGCCGTGCGCCAGCACGTGGACGCGCGCATCCGCCCATGGCAGCAGCCGGCCGTTGAACCAAATCGTGTCGGTTGGAGTGAATCCCATACGCCTCAATATATATGAGCGGCGGGCCGGTGTGATACGAAGCGTTCGCGCGCTTGCACGCCGCTCGGCGCTCGTGCTATATTCGTCAGGTTCTAACGACGCTAGGACACCCTATCTAGCATCGTTGCCCGGGAAGGTGCCGCTGAGTGGCCTGATCGTTTTGGCCGGCGGCAGGGCAAAAAACACGCTGCAGGACCGCTCCTTGGCTGGAGCACCCGACCTTCGGGCAAGTCCCTCGCGCGAATCACCAGAGTTGTAGGGGAGTTTCAGTTTTCAGGCGCCAAGCCGATTCCGGCTTCCAGGCCTGAAACGACCAGAGCGTCGCGCTTCGCGCGCCGCCGATGTATTTGGTTATTTGGTCATCTGGTTATTTGGTCATTTGGGTCATTTCCGACATCAAACGACCAAATAACCAGATGATCACATAACGAGATTGAGTATGCCGACCATCAGTCAGCTCGTGCGGGACGGACGCAAGAAGATCGTCAGCAAGACGAAGAGCCCCGCGCTCCAGAACAGCCCGCAGAAGCGCGGCGTCTGCGTCCGGGTCTTCACCCAGACGCCGAAGAAGCCGAACTCGGCGCTGCGAAAAGTGGCGCGCGTGCGGCTCACCAACGGCATCGAGGTGACGACCTACATCCCCGGCGTCGGCCACAATCTGCAGGAGCACTCGCTCGTGCTCATCCGCGGCGGCCGCGTCAAGGATCTGCCCGGCGTGCGCTATCACGTCGTCCGCGGCACGCTCGACGCGGTCGGCGTGCAGGGCCGGATGCAGGGGCGATCGAAGTACGGCGCCAAGAGACCGAAGAAGGCCTAGGGACGGGATTCGGGAGTCGGGATTTAGGGATTAGACATGCCACGACGAAGAGTGATTGCGAAGCGTGAGATTCCGGCCGATCCGCTGTATCAGAGCCCGCTCGTCACGAAGTTCATCAGCTGCGTGATGACCGACGGCAAGCGCAGCACCGCGGAGCGGATTTTCTACAAGAGCTTCGACATCATCAAGGACAAGACCGGCGACGATCCGCTGAAGGTGTTCAAGAAGGCGATCGACAACGTCAAGCCGAGTCTCGAAGTGAAATCGCGCCGCGTCGGCGGCTCCAACTATCAGGTGCCGGTCGAGGTCAACCCGAACCGCCGCCTTTCGCTGAGCATCCGCTGGATCGTCGGCTACGCCACCGCGCGCGGCGACGGCAAGACGATGCAGGAGAAGCTGGCGAACGAGCTGCTGGACGCGGCGAATCTGCGCGGCGGCGCCGTCAAGAAGCGCGAAGACACGCACCGCATGGCGGAAGCCAATAAAGCGTTCGCGCACTATCGCTGGTAACGAGCAATGCCCAGGCAGTCACCGCTCGCAAAGACACGCAACATCGGCATCATGGCCCACATCGATGCCGGCAAGACGACGACCACGGAACGGATCCTGTTCTACACGGGCATCACGTACAAGATCGGCGAAGTCCACGAGGGCACGGCCGTCATGGACTGGATGGAGCAGGAGCAGGAGCGCGGTATTACCATCACGTCAGCCGCCACGACGTGCTTCTGGCGCGATCACCGCATCAACATCATCGACACGCCGGGCCACGTCGACTTCACCGCGGAGGTCGAGCGCTCGCTGCGCGTGCTCGACGGCGCCGTCGCCGTCTTCGACTCGGTCGCCGGCGTCGAGCCGCAGTCGGAAACCGTCTGGCGCCAGGCCGACAAGTACCGCGTGCCGCGCATCTGTTTCGTCAACAAGATGGACCGGATCGGCGCCGACTTCAAGCGGACGTTCGATCAGATCATCAGCAAGCTCGAAGCGAACCCGGTGGCGATTCAGCTGCCGATCGGATCCGAAGACAAGTTCGTCGGCGTCGTCGACCTCATCAGGATGAAGTCGATTACCTACAAAGACGAGACGATGGGCGCGGACTACATCGTCGGCGAGATTCCGGCCGACATGCTCGAGGACGCGAAGCACTATCGCGAGCAGCTGATCGAGAAAGTCAGCGAAGCCGACGACAAGATTCTCGAGAAGTACCTGCGCGGCGAAGAGCCGACCGAGGACGAGATCAAGGCGGCGCTGCGCAGGCGCGTCAACAGCTCGGTGCGGTCGAAGGGTGAGGCGGCGTTCGTGCCGGTCATCTGCGGCTCGGCGTTCAAGAACAAAGGCGTGCAGCCGCTGCTCGACGCGGTCGTCGATTTCCTGCCGTCGCCGCTCGACGTGCCGGCCATCAGGGGGATCGATCCGGACAAGAAAGCCGATCCCGACAATCCGGACGCCAACATCATCGAGCGCCCGGCCGCCGACGACGCGCCGTTCAGCGCGCTCGCGTTCAAGATCATGACCGACCCGTTCGTCGGTCAGCTGACGTTCTTCCGCGTGTATTCCGGCGTGCTCACGGCTGGCTCGAGCATCTACAACGCCACCAAGCAGCGCACGGAGCGCATCGGCCGCCTGCTGAAGATGCACGCGAACAAGCGCGAGGAGATCAAAGAGGTCTACTCGGGCGACATCGCCGCCGCGGTCGGGCTCAAGAGCGTTTCGACCGGCGACACGCTGTGCGACGAGAAGCATCCGATCGTCCTCGAGTCGATGGACTTCCCGAAGCCCGTCATCTCGCTGGCCATCGAGCCGAAGACGAAGTCCGATCAGGAGAAGCTCGGCGTCGGGCTGCAGAAGCTGATGGCCGAGGACCCGACGTTCCGCGTGCAGACCGATCAGCAGACCGGCCAGGTGATCATCGCCGGCATGGGCGAGCTGCACCTCGATATCATCGTCGACCGGCTGAAGCGCGAGTTCAGCGTGGAAGCCACGGTCGGCAAGCCGCAGGTGG